>Ga0307373_10011110_pt1 | contig 13108 bp, 8 predicted proteins | sample OX2MG_FD_202534 | JGI IMG/M metagenome (GOLD analysis project Ga0307373, IMG submission 202534) | Soil microbial communities from Risofladan, Vaasa, Finland - OX-2 | ecosystem: Environmental > Terrestrial > Soil > Coastal area > Acid sulfate soil | place: Finland: Risofladan, Vaasa | collected... | reverse complement strand
ATCTGCCGGGTTCGCTGCCGGCAGGGGAAGCTGGCCGATTTCGGCTCCGTGAACTTCAGCGGAGCTGACGCGGCCACTGGTGGTGCCGATCAGGCGATCTCGGCCTTCACGGACAGCGGCGGACCCCATGACATCACCATGACGACCAACAAAGGAGTCACCCGCGCCATGCCGAGTGTGCTCACCGCGGGCGGATCCAGCTTCTCCGAAACGTGGTCGCACTCCTGATCGAGTTCGTGAGGCGGGGGCCGATCGGGGGTCGATAAGCTCCGGTCACCACTCGCCGAGAAGGAAGTGACTGGCTGCTGCGTCTGACTAGTCCACGGGTCACCGTCATGAGCAGGGGAGACGGAGGGCAAACATGGAGGCCAGCCAAATGAGGCGCCGGATGTCGAGAAGCCACGGGTTTCAATTGACCGCTCGAGCCCGGAGAACCCGGATGCTCATCCCGGTGGTGATCGTGGCCCTGCTGGCGGCGGCATGCTCGTCCAAGACCCCTGTGGCCGGATCGGCGTCGTCGACGACCACCACGACCGGTGCTTCCACTTCGACCACCGCCAGTGACGCTCCATCTCCTGGAGTTACGGCCACAACGGTCACTGTTGGTCAGGTGGACGACCTGACCCTGCCCATCTCGGGTCTCTTCAAGGGGGCGGAGGACGGCACCCAGGCTTACTTCGACTACATCAACAGCCGCGGCGGGGTCAACGGGCGCAAGATCAAGCTCGATGCACAGGACAGCCTCTACAGCGACGGCACCGTGGCCAACGACACGGCGGCTCAGATCAAAAGTGATTTTGCCCTGGTCGGCGGCTTCTCGCTCGACGACGCCGCCGAAGAACCGCTCGTATCAAGCGCCAAGATGCCTGTGGTTTCCTATCCGCTGGACCCGGGCCTGGCCAACCTCCCGACGGCATACAGCCCCTTCCCCAACGCCGACAGTGACGTCCCGACGACCATCTTCAAGGTGTTGAAGAAGAAGTTCCCGACACAGATCAAGCATGTTGGCATCTTGTGGGCCAATGCCACTCCTTCAACGGCACTGGCCGAGAAGGCCTTCGAACGGGGAGCAAAATCGGAAGGGTTCGACATCGTCTATGACGCCAGCTTCTCACCCACCCAAACGACATTCCTGGCCAATGTCTTGACCATGAAGGCGAAAGGCGTCCAGATGTTCTTCACCCAGCAGCTGCCCGACGCCTATGCCGCGACCGTGGCCAAGGAGATGCAGCAGCAGAACTTCACGCCCATCAACGTTGAAGAGGACGCCTATACGTCGAACCTCATCAAGGAGGGCGGTTCGGCCGTCAACGGCATGTACCTGTCGGCGGGGTTCGCCCTCTACCTGGGCACCGATGGCACTCTGCCTGCCGTGAAGCTGTTTACCAAGTGGATGAACGAGGCTGATCCGAATGCCAACTTCGAGCTGGAAGCGCTCTTCGGATGGGCTTCGGCCGAGCTCTTCGTCGACGGTCTGAAGGGCGCCGGTTCCCCGCCCACCCGGGCCGGGCTCGAAGCGGCCTTGGACAAGGTCACGAGCTTCAACGCCGGGGGTCTTCTGTCGACGGGGAATCCGGCTCAGAACATCCCGGCGCCCTGCGTGGTCCTGGCCCAGGTCCAGAACGGGCAGATCGTCCGGGTTCCACCCTCACCGAAGACGGGCTACATCTGCTCGCCGAATTCTCTGCTGCCCGTACCCGGGTTCAAGCCGGAGGTCAGGCCCGTTCCCGGGTCGTGAGCCGGCGACGGTCGGCCGATCGAGGCGTCGATCGGCTCGGCTCGGGCGCCACGCGAGCGTTGATGTTCTGAGAGGGAGTCTCCCGTCGGTGCGCCGACGGTGGCGTCTCGCCGTTCGATGGGTCTCAGCCGGTGAAGACCGGGCGGCACTTGATCACAACGTTCTGCCAATTCCGGCATTCCCACGGATCTTTCGCCGCGCCGCGCCGGCTCTCGTTCGCCGGTGTCGTGCCCACGACCGCCCGTCGGCTCCCTCTGGGCCACCGATGACGTCGGTCTGCGCCGATCCAAAGGAACCCTTCAGCTTTCCCCCCCGGCTGCCGATTGGAGACGATCACTAGAGAAGGTGTGGACGGAACCACACCAGGCCAGTGGGCCATCTCACGGATGAGGAGGAATATCGATGCGACGGAATAAGAGGGTCCTTGGGGTCGCCATCGGCGTGGGAGCGCTGGTGTTCGCCGGGGCTGCTGCCTTCACCAACACCGTTTCGTTCAGCAACACCAACACGACGGTCGGCTACGGGTCCGAGAACGTGTCTGGCGCCACCCTGACATCGATCAGCTACGGGCTGAGCACCGACGGCACCACGATCGACTCGGTCACGTTCGTGGCTAGTGGCGACACAAGCGGCTCGGCGGCCGATGTTGGCTTCACCATTGCCGGTCCCACGAATCTGGCAACGACGCCCTGCGGCACCGGTGTGTTCGCGTCCGGCGCCACCACATACGTGTGCAATGACAACGGGAGTGGGCTGAATCAGTCAACGTCCACCATCACGGCCACCGACATCGTGGTCCAATAAGGGAAGCACCCGGACAGAGGCGGTGCGGGCCTAACCAGCCCGCACCGCCTCATCTCGGGGAGTCTCAGTCATGCTCGGTCGACGCTTTCGACGGATCGGCGCCACCAGCATCGCGGTCTCCGGCATCGCCGTCATCGTGGCGCTGGCCACCGGGGACGTGGGGCTGGTCACCACGTACGGGGTGAGCATGCTCCCGAGATTCCACACTGGTGACCTGGCCGTGATTGTCCCTGCCGCGCAGTACCGGATCGGCGACATCGTCGGGTATCACAGCCCGCTGTTGCATATCACGGTGCTTCACCGCATCGTGGCCGAGCACGGCGGTCTCTTCACTTTCAAGGGCGATCACAATTCCTTCCGGGATCCCGTAGCCCTTCCGGAGTCGGCCATCAAGGGCCGTCTGTGGCTCCATCTCCCGCACGTCGGTACAGTGCTCGGTTGGGTCCGGTCTCCGCTCGGCCTCGGTCTTTTGGCCTTCCTGGTCGTCGGCCTCGGCGTCGTGGGTGCCGCGGGATCATCACGTCGGCGCCGGGCCGCCGAGCGAACACGCGGATTCAGAGCCGGCACCGACGGTGGCGAAGCCGAGCGACCACGGACCACGGCCAGGGCGCTTCCCGTGGTGTGGTGGCCGGTGGTGGGGCTGTTGATCGGGACCGTCATGCTCGGGTTCCTGACCGGGGCCTCGTGGTCGCGCCCCACCACCCGCATCAGCCGACAGCCCGTGTCGTACGACCAACACGTCACCTTCGGCTATTCGGCAACGGCGTCGCCCGGCGTCACCTATCCCAACGGGTCAGTGGTGACCACGGATCCCGTATTTCTGCGCCTGGTGAGTGCGCTCGACATCGAGGCCGGTTACGCATTCGATGCAACGAGCCCCGGACCGTCGACCTCTGAAGGGACCGATCTGTCGGGGACGATCGGTGCGCAGGCGGTGCTCGAGGGTCCCGGGGGGTGGAGCAGCCGCCTGGTGTCGGTCGCTCCCGTTCCCTTCTCCGGATCCAAGGCGAGCATCGAGATCCCCGTCGACCTGTCTCAGATCACCACCCTGGAGGCGAGGTTCACCGCCGAGACGGGACTTCCCTTGGCCACGACGACCATCACGGTGACGCCCAAGGTGCGTATCCGTGGAGTCCTGGATGGGGCCCGTGTCAACGACACATTTGCCCCGCCGCTGGCGCTCCAAATGAGTGGGGGAGTGCTCAACCTGGAATCGGCCCCTCCGAGCGGGTCCAAGAGTGCCTACCCGCAGCTCACTCCGAGTCATTCGGGGTCGGTCGATCGCCCCGTGCTGGTTACCGCGCAGATGTCGATCCTCGGTCGCTCGCTCGACGTCCTGGCTCTCCGTCGCGTGGCCATAGGAGGTTGGGCTGTCTTGATCGCCGCCGCCATAGTGGCAGTCTTGTGGTTCTGGCGTCGCCGTCGCATGGACGAGTCGGCACGGATCCGTGCCGCCTACGGTCACGAACTGGTGGCCGTGTCCTCCGATCCGGCGACTCATGCCCAGCTGGTGGTCGACGTGGAAACGTTCGGGGAGCTGGCGCATCTGGCCCGACGCTATGACTGCGTGATCCTCGAGCACACCTCCGTGGGTGGCCACGCGTACTACGTGGAATGTGGCGCCACCGTCTACCGATGTGGCATCGAGGAGGACTCCTCTCTCGGGCCTCCCCCTGATCATCACGCCGACGAGCTGGTTCCCGTGGCGGCGGCGATCACGGCCCACGATCCGGTGATGACGGGCGGTCCCGTATTGGGTAGCACTTTCGACGGCCCCGATCGCAGGGCCCGATCGATCCGCTCTCGAGCCGACGGTGATCCGGCCAAAGTGGCTGACGAGGTCGACCTGCTCACCAGTCTGGCCAAGGCGGAGTTGGTCTCGGGTGTGGGCGACGCCGCCGCACACTTGCATGCGGCGGCGATCATGGCCAAGAAGGCCGGTCTGGATCGGGCCATGGTCGAGCCCCTGTTGGTCAGCGTGCGGACGTCGTTCAACGCCGAGCAGCAGAGCGACCCCGAGAAGATTGAACTGCTCGAATACTCCTTGGCACGACCCGAGGGCACGCTCGCGCTCAGGGCGCGCCTCCTCGGGGCGCTGGCCGTCGAGCTGATCTTCGTGGGCGACGCGACCGTACGTGGACCGATGCTCGAGGAGGCACGAGAGCTTGCCCGACGTTCGTGCGATCCGAGGGCCATTATGGAGGCATCGGCCTGTCATTTCCTTGGTCGTCCGCGATCGAGCTGGACGGCCGGTCAGGTCGAACTCGATCGAGCCATCTTTGACGACGTCGTGAACGGAGCTGTGACGTTGGCCGATCCCCTGTGGATGGCGACGATGCAGGATTGTGCGGCCGCCTACGCAATGATGGCCGGAGACGGCGATCGCTTGCGCGCACATGTGAGGAGGCTGTCGGAGACGAGCGCTGCCGGACAGAACCAGGTGGCGCTACGTGCCCAGCGCCGCTTCGAGCACACCATGGCCATCATCGATGGACGTCTGGGCGACGCCGAAGCGCTGGCCCTCGAAGTCGACTGCGTCGAACGAAATGGCCGACTGGGAGATGTCGAGGTTGATGGCCGGAGGAGACAGCTGGCGCTGCGGCGTGAGCAGGGCCGGCTCGAGGAGCTGATTCCGCTTTTCGCCGACCACCCCACGGTTGTCCCGACCAGCTCCACGTCAGCCGCGGTCATGGCCTTCCTATCAGCGGAGGTCGGCGATCTGCCTGAGACGGTGATCCGGTTGGAGAGCGTCAGACAGGCCGGCATCCGGGACACACCCGACGATGCTGACTGGCCGTTGGTGATGTCGATGTTGTCGGAGGCCACCGCATACGTGGGTGATTGGGAGGTGGCGGCGATTCTGCATGAACTCATCTCGCCCCACGACAGCATGCAGATGTGGACCACCGGCATCAATTGCGGTCCCGCGGCGCGACTATTGGCGATGCTGGAGTACGCGCTCGGCTGGGAAGACCATACCGACTGGCACTTCGCCCAGGCGATCGAATCGAGCCAGCGAGTCAGGAGTCCGGTCTGGGCGGCACGATGCCAGCTCGACTGGGCGAGGACATGGATCGACCGAGGAGAGACGGTGCGGGCCGTTCAGCTCATCTACGGCGCCGATGCCGCCATGGAAGGTCTCGAGTTGCCTGCGCTCCAGCACCAGTCGTCAAAGTTGAAGCGACAGCTCGACCGACGCTGATCGATCGCCGCCAGATCTCGGGGTCCGATTCGCCGGTGTCGGCAGTGGCACCGTCTCACCGGGCCCAGGCTCTCGGGTCGCAAATTCGGCGTCCGACTCATCAGATGCGGCCACGAACAGTCCCGGCCCGCCGCCCAATTCATGGAAGGTCCTTGATCGCCACTCCCTCGTACATATATCCCATCGCTTTCGGGCCTTTCATGTAGTACGTGTCGATCCGGTCCATCGTGAAGCCGGCATCGATCACCAGTCGCTCGATCGGTCGGTTGAGGTGACAGCCGCCGAAGATGGTCGACTGGAGCGGCGTCAGCCGGTGCTGCCAACGGGCGACGTCGGGTTCGGGGGACAGGCCGTGTTCGACGAAGTGCAATTCGCCTTCGGGGCGAAGAACGCGATGCATCTCCCGGAGGGCACTGGCGAGGTCGGGGATCGTGCACATGCTCCAGGTGACGAGCACACAGTCGATGCTGGAGGAGTCGACGGGCAGAATCTGACCGTCGAGCCCGACGTACTCGACCGGGATCGGACTCTCGTTCACCCGCCTCGCCGCCAGCCGTCGTCCGACGATCGCCGGATCAACGGCGAGGACGCGGTCGACGTCAGAGGGGTAGTGGCCGACATTCAATCCCGAGCCGAACCCGACCTCGAGAACTCTCCCGGATAGTCCGCTGGCCACGCGGTTGCGAATTCTGTGGAAAGCCTTGCCTCCGAGAGCCAGGTTGATCAGGCGGGGGAGGACTTGTTCCTGGTAGAAGACCATTTCGGCGATCGCCCCTCTCTCCGCCTCGCGGGAGCAGAAGTGTAGACGGGCCGTCGGGGGCGGGATCCAGGTGAACCGGGACCGGGTCCGAGGGAAATCCTGTTCAGTCCCTCTTCGCACCGCGGGACCAACGCCGGGGGGTGGCGCGGGTCAACCGCAGTGCGAAAAAGGACCGAACGACACCACCCTTGGTTCCAATTCGTGACGGACTTCACGAGAGGGCGCCATGGGACGGTGGTCAATGACTGAGTCCGGCGGATGCGACGATCGAGGCGATACGTACCCCTCGATCAAGAGATCTTTGCCCCTCCTCGTGGCCTCGGCGAGTTCGAAGCTCGGCGCTTGGGTTGCCAGGGTCTGGAGCAACGATGTCATCGACGAGACATGTGATGCCTCTGTCATGGGTGCTTAATACCTTTTTATCACAGCGGCTCCGTGTTGCAAGCGACATTTGTCAGCTGATGAGCAATCGGCTCCGGTCGCCGCTCGCCCTACGTGACGGCGGTCCGCCTGCGTCACGCAGAGCGGTAATCCCGCGGTCGGTGGGTGGGTGATGAACATATGCAAACTTCGGTCGAGAGGGTGAGAACGCACGGAGGACTCCGGGGTCCCTTCCGGCTCCGGTGGACGGCACGTCGTCATTTGCCTCAAGCGGTGTCGTGCCCCCCACCTGGGTCCTGTATGGCGGTCGGCACCTATCCGCCGAACGTCTGAGGGGGGCCTCCTGACCGAATCTCTGTCGGCACCACGTGGACGCGCCGGCGCTGCCACCACCTGCGTCATCGTTGGACACCTCACCCACGGCGCTGTCGTGCTCGTCGTCTTCGAGCTGCGTGGCCGTCGGCAACGTCTACAGCGTTGCTACCGTCCTGACGGGGTCCCATTGGACCCTCCACTGGAGCTGGTCGTGCCCTTCAGTTGGGTCCTACACCGCCGTCGGCGAGACCGACGGCGGTGCCGTTGGTCGAGAAACGACTGGACGCCGACTGGACGCCGACGAAGCCTCCGCCTCCCGCGTGAGATGTGGAGCGTCTCTGCAGGCGGTCGATTACACCCCGTTATCGTGTCTGCCGCCGGGGGAGGCAGCGGGGTGACGGGGACCTTTCCGGCGATCGTTTCTTCTCACTCTTGACTGTGACGCCGTGACGTCTCGACCTCACGCCGCCAGCTGACATTACGCCCGATGGGGGGCGGCCGACCGCGCCCTGTGCTCAGATGATGGGAGCAGGAGGGGCGACTTTTCCGAAGGCGACGGCGAATCCGTCCTGCGCCGGGTTGGGCAGCGACGGTATCGAGATCACCTTTCGATGCTTCACCATCGTTCCCGAGTCCGCCTTGACGAAGGCCGGGCTCGATCCATTCACAGTGGCGAGATCGAAGACGACCGTGCTGTCGTGGGCCAGAGCGGCGATGTGGTTTCCGACCGTTGGAGCTTCCTGGATCCACTCGGCTGACGTCAGAGAGCCCGAATAGGTCGGGGTGGTCGTGAAGGTCTTGCCCGTGGTCTGGTCGCTCACCGTGATCGTCCAATCGGGGAAGCCCTGGGTGATCGAAACGGCCATCACGTCACCGGGATGAACGGTCATGGTGATGGCGGTCTCAGGGTCGGGCAGGATCTCCCACCATGCCTGGTACTGGGCGACGCCGCCCAGCCAATCCTGTTCCGTACCGGCCTGGATGAGACTGGTGTTGTTGAACCCGTCTATGCCTACCCACGTCGAGGAGAATCGGCTCACGCGCTTGCGCTTGGGGGCGATCACGGTCGGGACCGTCCATTGCCCGGTCACGCTGGTGAAGCCGGTTCCGGTCACCGCGTAACCCGACCAGTTCCGTGACGACCAAGGTGCTGGAGCCGCCGTGGCCGCCTTGAATCGATGCGGCCCGGGGGCCGGGATCATGGGGGCGTGACTTACCGCCCCGACGGAAGCTGCCTGAGCCTCGGGACTACCGCCCAGACCCCCCATCGAGGTCAGGACGAGCACCGACGCGGTGCATGAACCAAGAAGAACAGCGACGCTCCGCCTCATGACCCCCCCTGTCGTGTGGCTCCCCGCCCCTGACAGACCAACCTGACAATGCTAACGCCGATCGTGTTCCTAGTGGACTCGGTCGCTGAAAGATACCGGGAGCTCCGCACGGGATGATTAGGCTCCGAATCATGGACGTCTTGGTCGTCGTCGGAAGCGAAGATGTGCCAGGTCAGCTCCTCGAGCGAGCCCGTCACGTCGTGCGGATACCCGAGAGCAGCCTCGGCCCCACCACGGTGGCCGAGATCCGGGCCCGTATCCCGAGGGACGTGGGCGTGGTCGGTCCTGTCGGATCCCAGGCGGCTCTCGACGCCGCCGGGGGGTTGCATTCGGCCGGTCTCCCGGTGACCCTCTACACCGACAGTGCCGGAGGAGCGGTGCCCCCGGGCGTGCGGGTCCTGCCGTTGTCGGACTCCGGCCCTTCGATGGAGGTGTCCCATTCGCTTCTCGACCTCGTGGGCGACACGCCCCTGGTCCGGCTCGACCGCGTCGGTCGGGATCTGGCGTGTCATTTGCTGGCCAAGCTCGAGTTCCTGAACCCCGGCGGAAGCGTCAAGGACCGGCCCGCCGTCGCCATGATCGAAGCAGCCGAACGTGCCGGGCATCTCCGGCCGGGCGGGACGATCGTGGAACCGACGTCGGGCAACACCGGCGTCGGCCTGGCTATCGTCGCCGCCCGCAAGGGCTATCACTGCGTCTTCGTGATGCCCGACAAGATCGCCTCGGAGAAGATCGATCTCCTGCGCGCCTACGGAGCCGAGGTCGTCGTCTGCCCCACCACCGTGGCTCCCGAGCACCCCGACTCCTACTACTCGGTGTCGGACCGACTGACCGGTGAGATCCGCGGGGCGTACAAGCCCAACCAGTACCAGAATCCCGACAATCCGAAGGCACACGAAACCTCGACGGGCCCGGAGATCTGGCGACAGACCGCTGGCCGTGTCTCACATTTCGTGGCCGGCATCGGTACCGGCGGGACTATCACCGGTGTCGGGCGGTACCTCAAAGCCCAGAACCCGAATATACAGATCGTCGGAGCCGATCCTGAGGGCTCGGTCTACTCGGGCGGAAGCGGGCGGCCCTATCTGGTGGAGGGGATCGGCGAGGACTTCTGGCCTGGGACGTACGACCCTACCGTGGTCGATCGTGTCGTCATGGTGAGTGACCGAGATTCGTTTCTGACCGCTCGCCGGGTGACGCGCGAGGAGGGCATCCTCGTCGGCGGCTCCACGGGGACCGCTGTGTGGGCCGGGCTCCAGGTGGCGCGGCCCCTGGGGCCCGACGACGTCGTGGTGGTGCTCATCCCCGACTCGGGCCGTGGATATCTGTCCAAGCTCTACAACGACGGGTGGATGGCCGACTTCGGATTCCTTCGGTCGGGCGGCCAGTCCGTGGGCGAAGTGATCGCCCACAAGGGCAGTGACCTTCCCCCTCTCATCCACGTCCACCCCGATGACTCCGTGCGCGACGTGATTGCCATCCTGCGCGAGTTCGGCGTCTCACAAGTGCCAGTGCTCAAGGTGGAGCCCCCGGTTGTCGCGGCCGAGGTCCTCGGGTCCGTCCACGACCGGGATCTCCTCGAAGCGGCCTTCCAGGATCCCGACCTCCTGACCAGGCCGGTGAGCGAGGTGACCGGCCCACCGCTTCCGACCATCGGCGTAGGCGAACCGGTCGAGATGGCGGTCAGCCGGATGGAAAAGGTCGGTGCCGTCCTCGTCTTCGACGCCGGACACCCTGTGGGTATCCTGACGCGCTCTGACGTCCTCGGGGCCCTGGTCGGTCGGGCCCCGTCCTGAGGGGCTCGAAACCATCATGACCACCACATCCGACAGTTCCGATCACGACGGGTTCGAGACCCGCGCCATCCATGCTGGTCAGGATCCCGATGCCGAAACCGGTTCGGTCGTTCCTGCCGTCCATCTGGCCAGCACCTTCCGTCAGCGGGTGGTGGGGGGCGAACAGGCCTACGAATACGCCCGTTCGGGGAATCCGACCCGAGCCTCTCTCGAGCAGCAGATGGCCTCCCTCGAAGGGGCGGCCCACGCCTACGCCTTCGCCAGCGGTCTGGCCGCGGAGGACGCCGTTCTGCGGGCGCTTTTGACCGCGGGGGACCATGTGATCCTGCCGTTGGACGCCTACGGGGGAACCTTCCGGCTCGTCGACAATGTGCACAAGCCGGCCGGCATCGATTCGACGACCACCGATCTGGCGACCGAGGAGAGTCTGGCCGCCGCCTGGCGAGACGAAACCCGTCTGGTCTGGGTCGAGACGCCGAGCAACCCGTCGTTGTCGATCGTTGATATCGCCGCCACGGCTGCCTTCGTGCACGGTCGTGGCGCTGTTCTCGTAGTGGACAACACCTTCGCCACCCCGTTCCTGCAGAATCCGCTGGCCCTGGGGGCTGATGTGGTCGTCCATTCGACCACGAAATATCTCGGTGGGCATTCGGACGTCGTCGGGGGGCTGGCCGCGACGAACGACCCTGACATCGCCGCTCGGATCGCCTTCCTCCAGAACGCCACGGGCGCCGTTCCTGGTCCCTGGGATTGCTACCTGATCCAAAGGGGGGCGAAAACGCTCGCTCTCCGCATGGAACGACACTGCGCCAACGCCGGGGTCGTGGCCGGGTACCTGCATTCCCATGTCCGCGTGGCCAAGACGTACTATCCCGGCCTGACTGACCATCCCGGGCACGGCATCGCCGTCCGGCAGATGCGGGGGTTCGGGGGAATCGTCTCCTTCCTGCACGCCGGCGGGGAGACCGACGCTCTGGCCATGGTGGCCCGGACCCGGCTGTTCACCCTGGCCGAGTCGCTCGGGGCCGTGGAGTCACTGATCGAGCATCCGGGCCGGATGACGCACGCTGTGCTGGCGCAGTCGTCTTTGGCCGTAGATCCGAGTCTCATCCGGCTCTCCGTCGGCATCGAAAGCATCGACGATCTGCTCGAAGATCTCGACGCCGCCCTTCGGGGGTGACCGGTGGCCCGCGCCGGCCGAAGTGTTGCGGAGATCGGCCCGAGAACGGGAACCATGAGCAGGGGGCGGCTGGAAGCCGGTGCAGGGCCTCACGGCCCCGGTGGCGAGGGAGGATCTGTCCGCACCGACAGCGCGGTACCCAGCTGATCGGCCAAGGCGACGGCGACGACGCAGCGCTCCTGGGAGATAGGGGTGGCGGGGGTCGGGGTGAGGATGAAGGTACCGAGAATGCGGCCACCGCCGCGGACCGGGAGTTCGACCTGCTTGGTCGGCAGTCCCATCGATGTCGTGGGCCAACGAAGAGGATTGAGCCGAACGGTACCGTCGGACTCGATCCACGCCCCCTTGCCCGACGGAGGGTCCCACACGAAGCGGCAATCCTGCAGCGACAACAGGTCCCGGAGCTCGGTGGCCACGGCCATGAGGACAAAGTCGGGTTCCTCGCCGCCGGCGATCCGCTCGGCCATGTCATGGATGCGGATGAGTTCGTGCCGGCCCTCGGCGGCATCCAGTCGATGCCGACGTCCCCGGGCGGCGAGATCACCGACGAGGAGTCCGACGACGACGAACAGCAATTCGGTGGTCAGGTCGGCCTGCCGGCTGATGAGGAAGGACTCGTACGGTCGGGTCAGGAAGAAGTCGAACGAGGCCGCCGACACGATGGCCGCCAGCGCCGCCGCCGCCCTTCGGCCCGATGACGCCACGGCCACGGTGACGACCACCAGGATCAGAGCGTCGTCAGCCGCGCTCAGGTGACCACGACCGGGGATGAGCAGCAGAGCGACACCTATGGGAGCAATGACGGCCAGAGCCCAGATGGCTGAGGTTCGGGTGCGCATCGAGGCGGGGGAGCGCGAGGCCCGGAGCGATGTCGTCGGATCGTCCGTCATTCGTGTCCGGCGTGCTCGGGTACCGACGTCAGCTCGTAGGTGGGGTTGATCATGGCCAGTCGGCCGTCGTGCTTGCCCACCATGGCTTCGGCGATCATCTGGGTTCCGTTGCGAATTCCGGGAATCGAACGGCGGCCCAAGAAGACGAGGGTGATCGCTTCTCCGCTGCCGTCGACCAGGACGCACTGAAGAGTGGGGACCCCGGACCAGGGTTGCACGCGCAGGGTCTTCACCCGGCCCGCGACGCGGGCCGGGTGCCGCCATTGCAGCTGGGCGATGGGGATGGCCCCGGGCGTCGTCGGCAGCGCCGCAAGGTTGACGTCACCGCGAGGCGTGGGGGTGCGGGGCAAGATCCCCGTCCGCGGTTGGACGGCCATCGAGATCGAATGTTCATCCTCGATGCCCGGCGCCACCAGGAAGGGGACGATGGTGGCGTTGATGTGGGAGAGCTGACTCACGATGGCCACGATCTGGTCGGCGGTCTGATCGTGCAGGATGCGCCGCCAGGCGCGCCCGTAGGAACGTCGGGGCAGCAGCATGCTGACTTCGGTCTCACCGTCGGCCAGCTCAGCGGCGAGCTCCAGTGCGGCCCGGCCGAGGCGGCGGTCCGGACAGTCGATCACGTCGAGCGGAAGACGGGTCAGACCCACCCGCTGCCAGCGTTCTATGAGAGCTTCGGCCCGCCGGTTGTCGATATTGAAGTGGACGGCT
>Ga0307373_10011108_pt1 | contig 13114 bp, 15 predicted proteins | sample OX2MG_FD_202534 | JGI IMG/M metagenome (GOLD analysis project Ga0307373, IMG submission 202534) | Soil microbial communities from Risofladan, Vaasa, Finland - OX-2 | ecosystem: Environmental > Terrestrial > Soil > Coastal area > Acid sulfate soil | place: Finland: Risofladan, Vaasa | collected... | reverse complement strand
TGACGCGGTTGCCGCATTGCAGCGCCACCCGGTCGACGTCCTGCTGCTGGATCTGCATTTGCGTCAGGGCACCGGTTTCGGTGTGCTGCGCGCCATCCCCAACGAGCAGGCCAAGAAGATTGTGGTGATTGTGCTGACCAACTACGATCTGGCGGAGTATCGGCGTGCGGCGGCCGCGCTGGGCGCCCGCTACTTCCTCGACAAACTACGCGATTTCGACCGCCTCCCGCTGCTGCTGCAACAGATCGGGGCTGACGGGCCCGAGACGGGCCCTGCCGGCAGCGCGAGCGGTGTGGCCGGCGCGGCCGGTACCGGCAAGCCGAGCCTGAACTGACGCGGGGCGAACGCTAGCGCTGGGAGTTCACGGCGCGCACCGGCGTCCCGTGCGCAGCCAACTCCGGCGCGCTGTTCACAGCGGTGTGTGGGCCTTGGAGGATTCCGGCCAGCGGCAGGTGTGCCAGCACCCGGGTGCCGCCTTGCGGCACCGACTCGATGCTCAGACTGCCGCCGCAGCTGCGCACGCGGTGGCGCATGGTGGCAAGCCCATGCGAGCCGATCGCCTCTCGTCGGTCGGCGTCGATGCCGATGCCGTTGTCTTCCAGCAGCACGGTCATTTCCTGCGCGTTCACGTCGATCTGTACGCGCACGTGCGTGGCGCGCGCATGCTTGACGATGTTGGTGAGCGACTCCTGCACCAGCCGGAACAGCATGATGGCGGCATCGTCGCTCAATCGCGGCGGCTGCTCCGGGTAGAGCTCGGTGTACTGCAATCCGACGCGGCTGCAGGTTTCCTGCACGATCCAGCGTACCGCGGGCAGCAGGCCCATGTTGTCCAGCAGCGTAGGCCGCAGGGTTTCCACCACGCGGCGCTTGAAGTCGACCCCATCGTCCAGCACCTTGAACACCCGCGCCCAGCGCGCCTCGATGTCGGTGGCCGGATTCGGCCAGCGCTTGCGCAGCCATGACACATCCATCTTGACGGCGATCAGCAATCCGCCGAGCTCGTCGTGCAGCTCGCGTGCGAGCGTGGCCTTCTCCTTCTCCGACAGCTGCTGCAGATGATTGGACAGCGCGGATAGCTCGCTGGTGCGCCGGCGTACGCGCTGCTCGAGCTCCTCGTTTGCGCGTGCGAGCTGCTCGGTCTGCGCCGCGCGGCGCTGCGCCTGGCGCGCCAGCAGCGTCGCGGCCACGATCAGCAGCGCCACGTCGAGCAGGGCGATGCCGATCATCAGGACACCGGAGAGGATGCGCAGCCGCCCGGCACGCGCGAGCTCCTGGTCGACGATCTCGCGTTCGGTCTCGTTCAGGGTCGCGGCAGCATTGCGCAGGCGGCTCATCGTCGGGCTGCGCAGGTCCGCGCGCATCAGCGCCATGGCCTGCTGCGGGCCGCCGGAGGAATACAGTGCCAGCGCCGTGGCCAGCTCATTGAGCTTGGCATGCGAGAGCATCCCCAGCTGTGCGATAGCCGGCCGCTGCGCGCGTGTCATCAGCGCACGATCATGGTCGCTGAACGAGGCGATCAGCCGGTCGAGCGTCGGGGTGATGCGCGCTCGTGCGTTTTGATACCGGGCGAGCTGGTGGGCATCGTCGGTCAGTATGTAGCCGCGTTGCCCGGCCTCGGCCGCATCCAGATCGTTCAACACCTTGGCCAGCAGGATCTGACGCTGCTGCGAGCGGCCGATGACGCGACCGATCTGCCGCAGGCTGCCCTGCCCGATCTGCGCGATGATCACCAGCGCCGCCAGCAGCGCCAAGGCCAGCGCCAGGGCAATCGCGCGGGGGAATCGGGCGGGAATCATGGGATGGGTCGCTGTGAGCTTGATCCTACAGCGCTTGCCGCGCGGTACCGACAATATAGCCCAATACACAATGCGATGCTCGATCGCCTCCGGGCCAATGATCCTCCAACAGGTGCAGCGGCGGTCGGGAAAATTCGTACGTTGCCGCAAGCCAATTCACGCCGGCGGATCCAATCACCGAATGCGCAAAGGAGCCACACAATCATGAATTCCACTGCCAGTGACGCCGCCGATAACCTGTCCAGAGCCAGCAAGGAGGCCGCCGCGGATTTCCGCCAACGCAGCGGCGACACCCGCGACTACGCCGGCCACGAGCTGCGTGCGTTTCTCGTCGACGTGGAAGAACTGGTGAAGAAGGTCGCCAATATTTCCGATGTGGATGTGGCGCGCGTGCGCGTGAAGGTGGCGAACGCGCTCGACGGCATGCGCCGCGTGGCCGGCGACACCGCCGACAATCTGCGCGATCGCGCGCGTGTTGCGATCGACGTGACCAATGAATACGTGCGCGACCGGCCCTGGACCGCGATCGGCCTGGCGGCAGCCCTTGGCCTGGTCATCGGCGTGGGCGTCACGGCCGCGTCGCGCCGCGGACATTAACCGCGGCGCGGGACGCAACACCAGTGTCCGCCCTCGAAGTGTTGCCACGGCTGGCGCAGGCGCTGCTGAGGCACCTGTTTGCCTACGGATCGCTGCTGTATCAGGAAACCATCGAGGCGCTGCGCCGTGGGCGGCGGCGGCTGGTGGGCGCGGCCATCGCCTTGATCGCCGCCGTGATGGCGTTGCTGATGGGCTGCACCTGGGTGATCGCCGCGACCTGGGACGGACCGGACCGACTGATTGCCGTAGAAGCGATGTGCGTCGGCTTTGCGCTGATCGCGATCATCGGCGGCGCCTATGCGGGCGGTGCCGGCCGGGGCGAGCCGCGACCGTTCGAGCGCCTGCGCGCTGAATGGCACGCCGACTTGAATGAGATTGCACGACTCGACCCGTCCCTGGTCGGAGAGCCGCAGGCTCCGGGGCCCGGAGCTTCGCATGTCGCCCGCGACTGAGCAGCGCATCGCCGCGGCCCGCTCGCGCCTGCAGTACTCGCGTGCGGAGATGTTCGGGCTGATGCACGTGCTCAAGGGTGACGAGCCGCGGCCGCAGGAGCAATCGGAAGGTTCCGGCGGTTTTCCACACAGCCGCATCCTGCGCACGCTCCTCGGCGGGCGTGGCCGCATGCTGCTGGGCGCAGCCGCGCTGACGCTGACGCTGACGCAACCGAAGCTGATCTGGCGCGCGCTGAAGTTCGCGCCGCTGCTGCGGCCGCTGCTGCGGCCGCTGCTGACGCGTTACCTGTTGCCGAAGCTGCTGGGGCAGCGCTGAGGCACTCACGCGGCATCGGAACCAACAAGCCTATTCACACGTACAGATACGGGAGCGCGCCACCATGCCGCAGATGAGCAACCAGCAATCCACTGCGGCGATGGACGAGCAGACGGCGCACGCCTTCGTCACCAACGTCGCCGAGATCCGCCGCCGCGCACGCCGGCACATCCAGGATGGCGCGGTCACAGCCGGATATGGAGCCGACCGCGATACGGTGCTGAGGCTACTCAACGAGGCGTTGGCGACCGAGCTGGTATGCGTACTGCGCTACAAGCGCCACTACTTCATGGCCGGCGGGGCGGTGGCCGAGACACTCGAGGGCGAGTTGCTCCAGCACGCCAACGAGGAGCAGGGTCACGCCGATCAGCTCGCCCAACGCATCGTGGAGCTGGGCGGGGCCCCGAATTTCAATCCCGACGGCATGAGCGCTCGCAGCCATTCCGAATACGCCGAGGGCGAGACGTTCGCCGACATGCTGGCCGAGGATCTGATCGCCGAGCGCATCGCGATCGAGAGCTATCGGGAGATCATCCAGTACCTGGGCACCAACGACTCCACGACGCGACGGTTGTTCGAGTCGATCCTGGCGGTGGAGGAAGTGCATGCCGAGGACATCCGCAGTATGCGCGAAGACATGCTGCGCCGGGACCGGGACAGCAATGGCAATGGCCAGGACGCCGATGCGGTGCATGTCGCGGAGCTGCAATGAGGCGGTGAGCCGTAATCCTTAATTGGCTCGCGTGCCGGAAACCCAGGCTGACGGTCGCGGTAGGCCGATCGCGCTCGCGGCGTTGATCGCGGTGGCGGTGGCGGCCATCGTGTGGTTCCTGTCCTGGGCCAAGGGGCTGCTGATCCCGCTGAGCTTCGCGCTGTTGCTGGCGGCCTTCCTCAAGCCGGCGGTCAGCGCGCTCGCGTGCGCGCGCGTGCCGCGCTCGGTCGGCGCCGCGCTGGTGCTGCTGGCGCTGTGCACGCTGATCGGCCTGGCCGCCGGCCGCACCCGCGGCGATCTGGCGCAGATGCTCGATCAGATGCCGTCGGCGGCGCGCTACGTGCGCCGCGAGGTCCGCAGGTCCCTGGATGACCCCAGCAGCATCGCTCATCGGCTCGAGGTACTGGCGAGTCTGCCCCACAGCGCGGTGACACCGGCACAGCGCCGCGCTGCGCCCGCGGCGGCCCCGGCGCCGACGCCGGTCCTCGCTGCCGGCACGCACGTGGCATCACTGATCGGTGAGCTGGCCGCGGTGCTGTTCCTGGTCTACCTGTTGCTGGCCTCGGGCGGGCGGCTGCAGCGGCGGCTGGCCAGGCACCGCATGCTCCCGGCGCCGATGCGGGCCCACCTGCAGTCGACCTACGCACAGTTCGAGCAGTCGCTGCACCGCTATCTGGGCGCGCTGGTGTTCAGCAATGCGCTGCTCGGGTTGGCCATCTGGGGGGCTTTTCGCCTGCTGCGGGTGCATTTCGCCGGCGAGTGGGGCGTAGTGGCGGCCGTGGCGCATTTCGCTCCCTACCTCGGCCCGGCGCTGTTTGCGCTCGGCACGGTGCTGTTCGCCTCGGTGCAGTTTCACTCGTTGGCGCAGGGGCTGCTCGTGGCCGGGGTCACGCTGGTGCTATCGACGCTGATCGGCGTCGGACTGCAGACCTGGCTGTTCGGCCGCAGCGTGCGCATGAACACGGTGGCCGTGTTCGTGAGCCTGCTGTTCTGGGGCTGGCTGTGGGGCCTGCCCGGTCTGCTGCTGGGCACACCGATTACCTTCGGTCTGAAGATCGTATGCGAGAACGTGCGTCAGCTGCGCTGGATCGGGGTGCTGCTCGAGGATCACCAGCGCGAGCGCACGCGCGCGCGCGCAGCGCTGCTGCGTGTCGTGCCGCGCGCGGACCCCACCGACGGCGCGCCGCGCTGATGCTCGCGCTGCGCTGATGCTAAGATCCGCGCAGTTCCCACCGCGTGGGGTCCCCTGGAGCCACTGCCCTTGCCCCGAGAGCGCGCTCGCGCGAGCGCCGGTGTTACGCGCGCACGCACACGATTCATCAGTGTGGAGCTGCAACAGGTGGCACTGTCGCTGGACGGCCGGCCGGTGTTGCGGGCTATCGACTGGCGCATCCGTCCGGGGGAGCGCTGGGCGCTCACCGGCCACAACGGCGCCGGCAAGACGCAGCTGCTGAAGTTGCTGGCCGGTGATGTGTGGCCCACGGCCGGCCGCGGCCGCCGGCACTATTTGTTCCGCGGTCATCGCTTCGATGAGCCGTACGGGGTGAAGCAGGAGATCGCCTACCTGGGCGCCGAGCGGCAGGACCGCTACGAACACTATGAGTGGAACCAGCCGGTCGAGCACATCATCGGTACCGGCCTGTATCGCACTGATATCGCGCTCGACGTGCTCACTGCCCGCGATCGTGCGCGCATTGGCGCGCTGTTGACGCGTCTGCGCCTGCAGCCGCTGGCGCACCGGCGTTTCCTGACGCTGTCCTATGGCGAGCGCCGCCTGGTGCTGCTGGCGCGCGCGCTGGCCGCGGCCCCGAGGCTGCTGTTGCTCGATGAGCTGTTCAATGGCTTGGACGCGGTCAATCGCGCGCAGGCGCTGCACTGCCTGGCCGTGCTCAGCCGCTCCGGGCTGCCCTGGGTGCTGTCGAGTCATCGGGCTGAGGAAGTGCCGCCATTCGCCACGCATTGCTGCGAGCTCGAGGCAGGCAGGATCACAGCGCAGCGGCCGCTGCGGCGGCCGCTGCAGCGGCCGCTGCGCGCGCCAGTGCGATCGGCACTGCCGCCGCCGCAGCACCCGATGCAGCAGCGCTCGAGCGCTCGCGTACTGATCGGTCTGCACCATGTCACGGTGTGGCGTGATGAGATCGCCGCTCTTCGCGCTGTGTCGCTCACCGTGCGCGCGGGGCAGTGCTGGGTCGTGCATGGTGCCAACGGCAGCGGCAAATCCACGCTGGTGCAGCTGCTCTACGGCGATCTGGGTGCCGCGAGCGGCGGTCGCATCGAGCGCGCCGGCATCGCCAGCGGGGTGCCAATCACGCAGTTCAAGCGTCGAGTTGGACTGGTGGCGCCGGAATTGCAGGCGATCCACCCGCGGTATCTGCGCGTGCAGGAGGTGGTGGCATCCGGGCGCGACGCCAGCATCGGCTGCGACCGCACCCTAACCGGCGCGCCGGATAGTGCGCGGGTGCGGCAGGCACTGCGCCGCGTCGGGGCACTATCGCTGCAGCATCGGTCGCTGCGGGCACTGTCCTATGGCCAGCTGCGCCGCGTATTGTTCGCGCGCGCGCTGGTACACGAGCCTGATATTCTGCTGCTCGACGAGCCCTACACCGGGCTGGACGCACCGACGCGCGCGCGCCTGCGCTCGTTGGTGGAGCAGGCGGCGAACTCGGGTGTCACCGTGCTGATAGCGACACATCATCGAGATGATTGGCCGGCCGCGGCGACGTGCGAGCTGGAGCTCTCGCACGGGCGGGTGCTCTACGGCGGACCGCGGCGATGACGCGGGACTCCCGATGAAGCGCGCGAACGCAGTGCGGATCGTCGTTGCTGGTGCCATCGTCGTAGTCCTGGCGGCGTCAGTGCTGCTGCGGCAACGGCGCCCGCACCACGAGTCCGGCTCGACGGCAGCGCTGGCGATCCGCGGGGGCGATGGCGGCGGGTTGCCGATCGCGTCGCCGGCCGACGAGCACCTGGATGCCGGCGCGCTCGAGGCCGCGACGCGCGACCCGGCGGCAGCGGACCTGGCCGCGTTCATCGTCATGCGCCATGGGCACGTCATCTTCGAGCGCTTCGGTCACGGTTTCAGCGCCGACACCGTGATCGATTCCGGCCCGTTCGCGCGCGTGCTGGTGGCGCTGCTCGCCGGCATTGCCGACCAGGACGGCCTGTTGCCGCCCGCGGCGCTGTCTGGCTTCGATCCCGCGCGGCTGCGTGCGGCGATCGAGTCCGGCACGCATCAACGCTATGGCGATTATCTGGCGAGCCGGCTGTGGTCGCGCCTGAATGCGGCGCCCGCCTGGATTGCAGTGCCGGCCGCCGGCGCCGAGCCGCCCGCGGACTGCTGTTTTCACGCCCGCGTGATTGATTGGATGCGCGTGGCGGGGATGCTGGTCGACGACGGCAGCTTCGAGGACACGCAGGTGGTCGGCAAGGGCTGGGTGGCGCGCATGCGCCGGCCGCTGTCGCCCCACGGCCGCGAAGGTTTCGGCGTGCAGCTCCTGCCCGAAGGGGCACCCAACCAGGTCCATCCAGGCCTCGGCGCCGCGGATGTTTTTTTCCTGCGCGGCCCGGGACGCTGGCGCTTGTGGCTGGTGCCGAGCTTGCGGCTGGCGGTGCTGTTCGGAAATGCCGGCGGCGCATCGGGCGCATCGGGCGCTGCGGGTGCGGCGCAGGCCGGCGCCTCTGCCTGGGATGAAACGCGCCTGCCAGACCTGGTGATCGGCGCCGTCACCGGCGGGGCACCATCGCCGCACGAGCAATCATTGCTGCAGCAGCTGGTGCCCGGCCATTGACAATCTATAGCCTGGGCGAGCGAAGGTTGGTCACCGCCGGGGACGATTTCTATATCGCACCCGGCGCGCAGGTGATCGGCTCGGTCGTGCTCGGCGCCGGCGCGAGCCTGTGGTTCAACTGCGTGCTGCGCGCGGACGATGAACGCATCGAGATCGGCGCCGGCAGCAACGTGCAGGACGGCGTCATCATCCATGCCGACGCAGGCGCGCCGACCCTGGTCGGGCGCGACGTGACGATAGGACATCGAGCCCTGCTGCACGGCTGCCGCATCGGCGATGAATCGCTGATCGGCAACGGCGCGATTGTGCTCGACCGTGCCCGCATCGGCAGCCACTGCATCGTGGCGGCTGGTGCGTTGGTGCCGCCTGACCGGGAAATTCCCGACGGTTCGGTGGTGATGGGCGCACCGGCCAGGCCGGTGCGCACCGCCACTGCGGCGGACCTGGCGCTGATCGCAGCGGCGGCGGCGCACTACCGTGCGCGCATCGCGCGTTACCGAGGACTGTTGCAGCCGCTACCCGAGGCTTAGCTAGTGCTGCAGCGGCTTCTTCAGGAAATCGTCGCGGTTGGCGGATTTGACGTTGACGTGCAACGAATGGCGGCCCCGCGTGAGTGTCAGGGCCACCTGGGCGCCGGCCGAGCCGCTGCTCCACACGGCGCGGAACAACTGTGGTAGCGAGCGCACCTGTTGTCCGGCAACCTCGACGATCAGATCGCCGGGTCGCAGGCCCGCGCGATGCGCCGGCCCGTCGCGCGTAAGCCCGGCGACCATCACCTGGTCCGCCTGCTCGGCGGTGTACACGCCCAGCCACGGGCGCGGGATGCGGCGCGGCTGCCCGAGTTCGATCATGTCCTCGAGCACCGGCTCGAGCAGGTCGACCGGAACGAACAGGTTGGCGTCGAAGTTCTCCTGCGCGAGCGCCTCCTGCACGAACAGCGAGCCGATGCCCAGCAGCAACCCATCGGTGCCGACCAGTGCGGTGCCGCCCCACTGCGGGTGCGGCGGCGCGGTGAACAGCGCGTCATCGAGCAGGTATTCCCAGTAGCCGGCGAATTCACGGCGGGCAATGAGGCGCGCTTCGAGGCAATGGCGGGCACCGCCGTGGCCCAGAACCAGTACACGATCGCCGATGCCCAGCGTGGCGGCGGAGCCGCGCTCCAGCGCCGGTGCGTCCAGCGGACCCAGCGGCTGCACCAGGCCAAAGCCGCTGACCTGGTCATAGGCGAGCGGATAGGCTGGAACCACCTTGCCGTCGCGCGCCGTCAGCCAGATCGATTCAGCCTCGGTGATCAGGTAGCCGATCGTCAGTACGAGCTTGCGTTCGGCGCTGCGGATCACCACGCCGGAGCCCAGCCGCTCGGTGCCGAGGAAGGAGGCCGTGTGGCCATCCTCGCTGGCCTCCGCGTGCAGCAGCACCACCGAGCGATAGGCAGTCTCCAGGTCGAACTCCAGACCTTCCTGGCGCGGCCGCAGCGCCTCCGGCATTTCCCATTCCTCGCTCATGCCCGGAGGATAGCGCGGCGGCTGAGCGGCATGCACGCCCTGCCGCATGCACGCCCGCGGTGCGGCCTAAGCCCATCCTCACTGTCGGCGCACCGGACTGTCAGCGCGCGCCTGCCTGGAATTCCAACGTGGTCGCAAACACCACCACGGCTTCGCCGACGATGCTCACCGATTCCAGTGACGATCCGCTCAGGCTCAATGCCACGGTGACGTGACCGGGGCGCCCCAGATGGTGACCCTGGGCCCCGGTGAACTCGAGCGTGGCGGATTGAGGCGCGTCCTCCTGGCCGTCCTTCTGGCCGTCTTCCTGGCCGTCTTCCTGGCCGATCAGTCCGTGCTGCCACAGATAGGCGCCCAGCAGCGCGTGAGCGTTGCCGCTGACCGGGTCCTCGGGAATGCCCAGCGCCGGACAGAACATGCGTGCCTCGGTGAACACATCGGAAACGGCCGGCCGCAGCGTGAACAGGAATACCCCGGCGGCATCCATCTGCGTGGACAGTCGCGTCAGCCGCACCATGTCGGGCTGCACCTGTGCCAGAGCGCTGCCCTCGGCCAGCGCCAGTATCAGCCGCCTGCTGCCGGCACCGGCAATGGACGGGGGGCAGCGCGGGTCGAGCTGCGCGGGCGTCAGCGCCAGCGCGTCGAGCACGGCGGACAGTGCTCGAGGGTCGAGCAGTGCGGACGGTGGGGGTGCACCCTGATGGATCGCAATGCGGGGCGGGCTGGCCCCGGCGATCGTATCGATCTGCACGATCCCGCCCGCGTGCTTCTGGCGCGGTCGGGGCGGCTCGTGCAGGGTGGCGAGCACCGCATGAAGCGCGAGGGTTGCATGACCGATGAATGCCGCCTCGCCCCGAGGCGTCAGAAACCGGACCCGCAGATCGTGGTCGGCGCCATCCGGCGGCAGCACGAAGGCGGTATCGGCGCTGCCGAGCTCGCGCGCGAGCGCCTGCATGTCGGGGTCCGAAAGCGCGCCGGCATCGAGCACCACGCCGGCCGGATTGCCGCTGAAGCGCCGCGATGTAAACGCATCGACCTGAAACACGCGCACGCTGTGCATGCGCGATTGTAGCGGCGCGGTACGCCCGGTGCGCGCTGGTTTGACCTGCGCTCTTGTCAGGGCTGCGGCTTTGCTCAATAGTGCCGCGACGCCATGGATATCGGTGTGGAAATCAGCCTTTACCCGCTGACCGAGCAGTACCTGGAGCCGATCCGGGCGCTCATCGGCCGGCTCAATGCCGAGCCGCGGCTGCGCGTGGTGACCAACAGCCTGAGCACCCAGGTGTTCGGCGAGTACGATCTGGTCATGCAGACCTTCGAGCGCGAGCTGCGGGCTGCCCTGGCAGCCGCATTGGCGGGGGGCCACCGGATGGTATGGTTCGCGAAATTCGTCGGACCGCTCGGGGACTAGCGTCCCGCTTTGCGGGACTGGCGTCCGGACCGCGCCGCCGGCAAACTAGCGCGCCATTGAAGTTTCAGGAGTCGCGATGCCGACCGTGCGAGTGATTGACCGCGATGGCGTCGAGCGCGAGCTCGACGCGCCCAGCGGTGTGGTGCTGATGGAACCGCTGCGCGACATGGACGACGGCGTGGGTGCGATCTGCGGCGGCATGTGCTCCTGTGCCACCTGCCACGTCTATGTCGACCCCGAATGGGTGCAACGCCTGCCGGCGCCGATGTCCGATGAGGGCGACATGCTCGGGGATCTGCAGTCGCGCCGCGATACTTCACGCCTCTCGTGCCAGATCACGCTCAACGACGCGCTCTCGGGCCTGAAGGTCCAGATCGCGCCGGAAGAGTGAACCTGACAATCAAATCATGAACGACCCCGATCGCCGGGCACATGGAGAGGCCTGAGCATGCGCTGGATGTACGTGCTGCTGGTTCTGGCCGCGCTGGTCGCGGCGGCGCGCGTGGCGACCGGAATACGGCGGGCGCGTTCGCGGCCGCGCAATGATTGGGATGCGCAGATGGTGCGCAACCTGCGCGCCAGCGGGGCCAATGCATTCACGCAGTATGAAGTCGATTTTTTCTTCACCCTGCCTGACCAGGTGGCTTGCGCGGCGCTCACCCACACGCTCGAGCCGGAGGGTTTCAAGACCGACGCGCGCGACATGACCGCGGGTGGGACCGGCTTTTCGCTGCATGCGACCAAGCGCCTGCAGATCTCGGTCGGCGCCATGCAGGAGTTCAGCGACCGCTTCAACGAGCTGGCTGACAAGCTCGGCGGCAACTACGACGGCTGGACCACCGACAAGTCGCGCACCTGAAGCGCGAGCGCTGCGGCTTACGGGGCCTGTTGGCCCTGGCGGCTCACGGCCTCGGCGGCGGCGCGCACCGCCTCGGGGTCGCCGAGGTAGCGGCTGCTGACCCGCTGCAGCGAGCTGTCCAGTTCGTACAGCAGTGGCGCCCCGGTCGGAATGTTCAGCTCGACCACGGCCTGCTCGGACAGACCGTCGAGCATCTTCACCAGCGCGCGCAGGCTGTTGCCATGGGCCACGATCAGCACGCGGCGTCCGCGCAGGAGCGCCGGTCCGATGTGCTCGCGCCAGTACGGCAACACCCGCGCGAGCGTGTCCTTCAGTGCCTCGGTCGACGGCAACTCGCTGGGGGCGACGTCGGCGTAGCGAGGGTCGAAGCGCGGATGACGCGGATCATCGGCATCCAGCGGCGGTGGGGGGATGTCGTAACTGCGCCGCCAGAGCTTGACCTGGGCCTCGCCGTGGCGTTGGGCGGTCTGGGTCTTGTCCAGCCCCTGCAAAGCGCCGTAATGGCGCTCATTGAGACGCCAGCTACGTTCGACCGGCAGCCACAGCCGATCCAATTGCTCGAGCATCAACCACTGCGTGCGAATGGCGCGCTTGAGTACCGAGGTGCACACCCAATCCGGCGTGAAGCCGGTGCGGGCGAGCTCGCGCCCGGCAGCGCGAGCCTCCTCGCAGCCCAACTCAGTCAGATCGACGTCGATCCAACCGGTGAAGCGATTCTCCAGGTTCCAGATGCTCTGGCCATGACGGACCAGCACGAGATTTCCGACCACGGGCTTTTATAGCAGATGTGCAAGGTGCTGGGGCCGCACGGCCGCAAGTCTTTCCAACGTCTCCAGCGCCACCGTCAGGGCAGCCAGATCAGCATGCGCCAGGGCGCGCAGATCACTGAGTATTTGCTGCCAGCGCTGCAGTGCCGGCTCGCCGGCACCGGCTGGCGCTGCGATGCCGGTGGGGGTGCCGCGCGCGCGCGCCCCGCGCAGGATCGCGCCGGTCAGTTGCAGATGCGCCGCCATCGTGGCCGCTTGCAGCCGCGAGCGGGCAGCTGTCTGCCAGTGGCCGCTGGTGGGCAGCCGTTGGATCGCGGCCTCCAGCCAATCGAGCCCGAGGCGCTCGCCGAGCCGGAAATGCACGTGCGCGGCTGTACGGGCGCTCGAGCCGGCAGCGTCCGTGAGTCTGCACAGCTCGGGGGCGAGCTGCAGCGGCTCGAGTACCGCCAGTTCCTCGGCCAGATGCGACGGAAAGCCCCGATCGATGTACTGCCGACGCTGCTGCTGGTACTGCTCGCGGTCGAGTCCTTGCAGCGCTCCCGGTAGCACCTGGCGGAATTCCCGCAGCGCCGGCTGCAGCCGCGCCACGGCGGCGCCGACCGCGCCGAACTCGCGCCGGTGCGCGAGCAGCCACAGCGTCACGTGTTGCAGGAAGCGGCTGGTCTGCCACAGCGCCTCGTATTGATCCTCGGCCTTGACGCGGCCGTCGAGGGCCTCGATCTGCTGCCACAGCGTACGTAGCGCGGCACTGTCGCGCGCGATGGTATAGGCGCGGGCCGCGTCGGCCGCGTCGGTCCCACCGTGCTCGGCACACTCCATCAGCAGCGCCGGCCCGACCCGGTTGACGCAGCTGTTGGTGATGGCCGTGGTGATAATGCGCGCGCGCAGCCGGTGATGCTCGATGCGCT
>Ga0307373_10011107_pt1 | contig 13114 bp, 11 predicted proteins | sample OX2MG_FD_202534 | JGI IMG/M metagenome (GOLD analysis project Ga0307373, IMG submission 202534) | Soil microbial communities from Risofladan, Vaasa, Finland - OX-2 | ecosystem: Environmental > Terrestrial > Soil > Coastal area > Acid sulfate soil | place: Finland: Risofladan, Vaasa | collected... | reverse complement strand
GAGATGGCGGGCCAGATCGGCGAGCTCGCGCGCGACACACTCAAGCACGACTTCCGGCGCATCGACCCGCGCGCCGCGCGCATCCTGCTCGTCGAGGCGGCCGACCGCGTGCTGACGACCTTCCCGCCGTCGCTGTCGGCGAAGGCTGCGCAGCAGCTCGAGAAGCTCGGCGTCACGGTGCTGACCGGCCGCACGGTCAACGGGATCGACGCGGAGGGCGTGACCGTCGGCGACGAGCGCATCACGGCGCGCACGGTCGTGTGGGCCGCGGGCGTAACGGCGTCAGGTCTCGCGTCGCAACTCGCGGAGCTGACCGGCGCCGAGCGCGATCGTGCCGGGCGCATCAGCGTCCGGCCGGATCTGACGCTTCCCGGCCACCCGGAGGTGTTCGCGCTCGGCGACATGGTGCGCATCGGGGAGACGGTGCTTCCCGGCGTCGCGCCGGTCGCGATGCAAGAGGGCCGCTACGCGGCGCGCGCCGTGCGCGACCGGCTGGCGGGAAAGACAACGCCGCCGTTCGAGTACCACGACAAGGGCAATCTCGCGACGATCGGCCGCGCGGCCGCGGTCGCCGACATCAAAGGGCTGCACCTCAGCGGCTTCCTCGCGTGGATCACCTGGCTCGTCGTCCACCTCTGGTACCTCGTCGGCTTCCAGAACCGGATCCTCGTCTTCATCCGCTGGTCGGTGAGCTTCCTCACGCACGGCCGGGGAGATCGGCTCATCACGGATTCCTAGGCGGCAGCTTCGTCGGCCTGCCCGCGCGTCTCCTCGATGAAGTCGCGGTACCAGTAGAAGCTGCCCTTCGGCACGCGCTCGAGCGTCGCATAGTCGATGTAGACGAGGCCGAACCGTTTCCAGTAGCCCCACGCCCATTCGAAGTTGTCGAGCAGCGACCACGCGAAGTAGCCGCGGAGCGGAACGCCGTCGGCGATTGCGCGGCCGGCAGCGGCGACGTAGTCGGTGAGGTATGACTGGCGCTCCGGGTCGAGGACGCTCCCGTCGTGTCCGCGGACATCGGCGAAAGCCGCGCCGTTCTCGGTGACGTAGATCGCCGACGGCTCGTAATCACGGTGCACTCGCACGAGCATGTCGTACAGGCCGTCGGGGACGACCTCCCAGCCCATATCGGTCCGGTCGACATCCTCACGGTGGAGGATCCGCGACCGGCCGCCGTTCGGGTCCGCGCCGACGACCGGCGAGGTGTAGTTGTTGACGCCGAGGAAGTCGATCGGAGCTGCGATCGTGCTCATGTCTCCGTCCTCGATCGCCGGCATGCTCGAGGCGAAGGCCTCCAGGACGTCGCTCGGATAGGCGCCACGGAAGATCGGGTCGAGGAACCAGCGGTTGTGCATCCCGTCGACCCACCGCGCGGCGGCGACATCGTCGGGAGCGTCGCTCAACGCATACGGGTGGTCGAGGTTGAGCGTGATCCCGACCTGCGAGCCTGGCGACAGATTGCGCAGGATCTCGACCGCCCGGCCGTGCGAGAGCAACAGGTGGTGCGCAGTCGCGAGCGCGTCGTCGTCGGACGTGCGGCCCGGCGCGTGATGGCCCCAGCCGTAGCCGATCCAAGCGACGACCCACGGCTCGTTGTGTGTGATCCAGTGCTTCACCCGGTCGCCGAGCCGTCCGGCCACCGCCTCGACGTATTCCGCGAATGCGTCGACGGTCGCGCGCGCCGGCCAGCCACCCTCGTCCTCCAGCACCTGCGGGGTGTCCCAGTGGAAGAGGGTCACGAACGGCTCGATACCGCTGCCGAGCAGCTCGTCGACGAGGCGGTCGTAGAAGTCGAGGCCCTTCGTGTTGATCGCGCCGCGACCGTTGGGCAGGATGCGGGGCCACGCGACCGAGAAGCGGAACGCGTCGATGCCCAGCTCGCGCATGAGGCCGATGTCGTCGCGATAGCGATGGTAGAAGTCGCACGCGATCGCGCCCGTGTCGCCGTTCCGCACCTTTCCGGGCGTCGCGCAGAAGCGGTCCCAGACGCTCTCGCCCCGGCCGTCCTCGTTGCTCGCGCCTTCGACCTGGTACGACGCGGTCGCCGCGCCCCAGACGAAGTCGCTTGGGAACTGGAGGGCCTGATCAGACATGGGTTTCCTCTCGGATCGCGGGGGCTGGAGCTCGGACGTGGCAGCGGGCGCTGTGGTCGTGGCGTGCCTCGACGAGCGGGGGCGTGAGACGGGAGCAGACGTCGACCGCGATCGGACAGCGGCTGACGAAGCGGCAGCCCTCCGGCGGGTCGACCGCCGCCGACGCGACGCCCTTGCGCACGGCGATCTCCTTGAGCTCGGTGGAAGCCGGATCCGGGACGGCGGCGAGCAACAGCTCCGTGTACGGGTGGAGCGGCGCCGACAGCACCTCCTCCGCCGGCCCGTCCTCGACGATCTGGCCGGCGTACATGACGAGGACCCGATCCGCGATGTAGTGCGCACTCGCAAGATCGTGGGTGACGTAGAGAAACGCAAGGTTGCGCTGCTCCTTGAGATCGATCATCAAGTTGAGGATCCCGATGCGGATGGAGACGTCGAGCATCGAGATCGGCTCGTCGGCGACCACCACGGTCGGCTCGACGGCGAGCGCCCGCGCAATCGCGACGCGCTGCCGCTGGCCGCCCGAAAGCTCATGCGGGTACTTCTTTGCGATCTTCTCCGGAGGCACGAGCCCAACGGCGTCGAGCAGCTCGTGCACGCGATCGTCGACCTCGTGCGAAGGCACCACGTGGTGGATGCGCAGCGGCCGCGCGAGATGGTGGCGGACGGTCTTCGCCGGGTTCAAAGAGCCGAACGGGTCCTGGAAGGTCATCTGCACCTTCGACCGGTACGCAAGCGTGCGGCGACGTCCCCGCACGCGGGTGAGGTCCTCGCCGTCGAAGAGCACGCGGCCGCTCGTCGGTGCATAGAGGCGGGCGAGCAGCCGCGCGACCGTGCTCTTGCCGCTGCCACTCTCGCCGACGAGCGCGGTGATCGTTCCGGGCTCGAGCGAGAACGTGACGTCGTCGACCGCGTGGACGCGGCTGCGATCGAACAGCGCGCTCCCGACGCGGAAGTACTTCGTCAGCCCTTCGACCTTGAGCTGGGTCGCGCCGTTCGTGCTCATTCCTCGCGCTCCACCAGGTGGCACGCGACGAAGTGCCCGGGGCTCGCTTCGCGCAGCCGCGGCCGTTCGGTGGTCTGGCGCGCGTACAGGAAGCCGTCTTCGGGCCGGCAGTGCGGGCAGCGCGGATGGAAACGACAGCCGGAGGGGGTCGCCGCCAGGTCGGGCGGCGACCCCGCGATCCCGCTCATCCGAACGAAGGGCCCATGCAGCGGAGGGAAGGACTGCATCAGACCCACGGTGTACGGATGCCTGGGAGCTCGGTGGATCTCCTCGGCGGACGCTTCCTCGACGATCTCGCCCGCATACATGATCGCGATGCGACCCGCGATCTCGAGCAGCAGCGACAGGTCGTGAGTGATGAAGAGGACGGCGAAGCCGAGCCGGCTCTGCAACATGCGAATCTGCTGGACGATCTCGCGTTGGACGACGACGTCGAGCGCGGTCGTCGGCTCGTCCATGATCACGAGCTCCGGCTCCAACGCGAGCGCCATCGCGATGATGACGCGCTGGCGCATGCCACCGGAGAGCTCGTGCGGATATGCGCGGACGCGTCTCGGGTCGATGCCGACGAGGTCGAGCAACTCCTCCGCGCGCTCGAGCGCGTGGCGCTTGGAGATGCGCTCGTGTGCGCGCATCATGTCGACGAACTGGTCGCCCACGCGCATGACCGGGTTGAGCGAGTTCATCGCGCTCTGAAAGACCATCGAGACGTTTCGCCAGCGGAACTTGCGCAGCTCCTCGCGGCTCTTCGCGGTCAGATCCTGGTTCTCGAAGAGGATCTGTCCGCCGGCGATGCGCGCCGGGGGGCGCAGGATCTGCAGCATGGCATTCGCGATCGTGCTCTTGCCGCTTCCCGATTCGCCCGCCAGCCCGAGGATCTCGCCGGGTGCGATCGAGAGGTCGACGCCGTCGACCGCGCGGACGGCTTCCGCGCCGACGCCGTACTCGACGGTGAGGCCGCGTAGCTCGAGCAGCGGCTCGCCGCGGCGGCCACCGCGCTTGGCTTCCGCGTGCGTGGCTGCGATCAAGCCGCGCTCCGGCGGTGCAGGAAGGACCGCCTTCTCGGCAGGCCGCGCAGGCGCGGGTTCGATACCTCGTCGATACCGGCTAGTACGAGCGTGAGCCCGAGCACTGTCAGTCCGATCGCCAGTCCGGGGAAGAGGAAAGACCACCACTCGCCCTGGAGCACGCTCGAGTTGACCGTCGCCCAGTACAGCGAGACGCCCCAGCTCGACTTCGCCGAGTCGCCGAGGCCGAGGAACTCCAAGCCCGCCTCGATGATGATGGCGATGTAGAACACGAGCACGAACGCGGCGGCGATCCGGCTGATCATGTTCGGCATCAGCTCGCCGAAGACGATTCGCCAGGTCGACTCGCCGGAGACCTTCGCCGCGTGGATGAAGTCGCGGTTCTTGAGCGTGAGCGCCTGGCCGCGGAGGATGCGCGCCTCGAAGGCCCAGATGGTGAAGCCGACGACGAGCACCATCGTCGTCATGCCGCGCTGGTGCAGGAACGCGGTGATGTCGATGAGGAGCGGGATGGTCGGGATGACGAAGACGACGCTCGTGACGAGGCTGATGGCGTCGTCGACGATGCCGCCGAGGTAGGCGGCGGTGATGCCGAGCGTGGCGGCGAGGGCAGTTGCGAGCGTGGCGACGAGGAAACCGGTCGCGAGCGAGCGGCGCGCGCCGACGACCACGCCCGCCCAGACGTCCTCGCCCTGGTCGGTGGTGCCGAAGAGGTGGTGCCATGTCGGCGGGATTCGCGTGGCGAAGCTGAAGGTCGTCGCGGACGCCGGATCGGCTATCAGCGGCGAGATCACCGCCAAGAAGGTCATGCCGAGCACGATCCCAAGGCCGACGCGGCCTTTCGGGTTCTTCACCAGCAACACGAGCCATGCCGGCACCTTGATGCCGCGCCTGATCGCAGGCGCCGACAGCGGTGAGAATGGCTGCTGCTCGAGCTCGACTGGGATTTGGCTCATGTCAGGAGGCGCGAATGCGCGGGTCGAGGGCGAGATTCGCGAGGTCGGTCAGGAACATCGCCACGATCGGACAGATGGCGAAGACGAGGAGCAGCGCCTGCGTCAATGGATAGTCGTTGCCGAGCGCAGCCTGCTGAAGCGTGAAGCCGGCCCCCGGGTAACTGAAGACAAGCTCGACGAAGATGACGCCGCCGACGGCCGTCGCGAACTGGGGCGCGAACCCGTTGAGCGGCGGCAGGATCGCGTTGCGCGCGGCGTAGCGCATCATCACGCGTCGGTCTTTCAGGCCTTTCGCGTGCGCCATCGACACATAGTCCTCGCCGATCGTGTTGATCATGACCGTGCGCATGTTCAGGACCCAGCCGCCGGCGTAGGCGAGGACGATCACGAGCGCCGGCAGGACGCCGTGTGAGATCGCGCTCGAGATGAAGTTCCAGTGGAGGCCGGGCGTGACGCTCGTCGAGTAGGCGTGCTGGAACGGGAACCATCCGAGCTTGAGACCGACGAAGTACACGATGAGAAGCGCGGTGAAGTAGGCGGGGAAGGCGCCGAGCGCCAGGAACAGCGGGACGAAGAACGTGTCGAAGCCGCCGCCGCGCCGCCACGCGGCGACCGTGCCGACCGCGGTGCCGAGGATGAACGCGAGGACGAAGGCGATACCCACGAGCGCGATCGAATACGGAAGCGTGCGGCCGACGACGCTCGACACCTTGGCCGGATAGTTCGAGGTCGAGATGCCGAAGTCGAGATGCACGACGCGGCCGAGGTACTGCCAGTACGCGGCCGGGATCGACTGGTGGTTGCCGCCGAGGAGCTTCTCGTACGTGGCGATGATCCCCGGGTTCGCCTGGATCTGCGACGGCGACAGGTGCTGGAGGAGACCGCCGACCGGGTTGCCCGGCATGAGCCGCGGGAGCAGGAACGTGAGGGTGAGCGCCAGCCAGATGGCGAAGAGGTAGAAGGCGATTCGGCGCAGCAGCCAGCGCATGACGAGATCAGGAATCTACGTGGGGGGCGGATTGGACTCCACCCCCCACGAGATCAGGAGGGTTAAGCGCCTGCCTTGCCACCCGGAAGAATCCGGGTGAACTGCAGGATGTTGTCGGGGTAGTTCGTGAAGATCGGCTGCGCGTAGTCGTTCTTCGGCGACGAGAAGTTGTGGAAGAACTCCGTGCTGTATGTCGACCACTGCGGAGCCAGATAGATCGGGACAATCGGCATGTCCTTGAGGAACAGGTTGCCCAGCTTGACGAAGGCCGCCTTCTGCGCCTCCGTGCTGAGCGTGGACCTGAACTGATCAAGGAGCGGCTGGGCGGCGGTGTCGTAGAAGTGCGCCCAGTTGCTCGTCACCGTCGCGTCCTGCCCAGGGGGCGTGTACTGCGACTGCGACAGGTTGACGTTGAAGTAGCCGAACGGCGTAGCGCCCGAATCGTTCTGCCAGAGCAGCGTCGGCGTCTTCGTCGTCGACGCGTTCGGATACCACGAGTTCCAGTCGGGCTCGAGAACCTCCGACGAGTTGATCCCGATGGCCTGCAGGTTCTTCGCGATGATCTGGTCCGACGCGACCCAGTCCGACCAGCCCGAGATCACGTGGATGTCGAGCGTGACCGGGTTGCCCTTCGGGTCGAGCAGCGTGCTCCCCTTGTAAGTGAAGCCTGCCGACGTCAGCATCGACTTCGCCTGCGTCGGGTTGTACGCCGCCGCCGCCTGCGCCGCCTGCTTGAGGGCCGGCGTGTACCAGGTGGAGAAGAGCCCATTGAGGCCGAGGCCGTCGGCGGGCGGGCCGTAGCCGTACTCGCCGAGCTTGTACACGGACTGACGGTCGATCGCAAGGCTGACCGCCTTGCGGAAGACCGGGAGGCTGTACGGATACACCGAGTCGTCGAACACGAGCGACTGCGCGAACGTGTTCACCGGGTAGAAGTAATGGAAGTACTTCGGATTCTTCGCGCTGTACGCCTGTGCGGCGTTCGGCACGAAGTTGTGCGTCCAGTCGACCTGTCCGCTCTGGATCTGGGCCAGCGCCGCGTCGTTCGAGGCGGCCTGGACGTACTGGAGGCACGGCACCTTCGGAGCGCCAGCCATCCAGTAGTGCGGGTTCTTGCCCAGGGTGTAGGCCTGGCCGGAGAACGCCTGGACGACGTCAAACGGGCCCGTGCCCACGGGGTTGGAGTCGGTGAACGTGGCGGGGTCCGGCACCTTCGACCAGATGTGCTGGGGCACGATGAAGACGCCGCCCAGCGTCACCGGGATGAAGGTCGAGTCGGCCTGGTGCAGCTTGATCACGACCTTGTACCTGCCGTTCGCCCTGATCGACGCAACGTTGCTACCGGGCTTGGTCAGGGCGATTTGGTCCATGGCGCTCGACTGCTTGCCGGCGACGAGCGAGTAGACGACGTCGAGGGCCGTGAGCGGCTTCCCGTCGCTCCAGTTGACGCCCTTGCGGATGTTGAGCGTCAGGACCGTGTTGCCGTTCGACCACTTCCAGCTCTGCGCGAGCCACGGATACTGGTGACCGCCGCCCGCAACCGTCGTGACGACCAGGGGCTCGTAGATCGCGCCCTTGACGACCGCCCCAGCCGGCGTGCTGGTGGAGACGTACGGGTTGAAGTTGCGGACGAACGCGGGGTCGCCCGATCCCGCCATCACGACACACTTGTGGGCTGCGGCTTCTTGCGCCGCGATGTTGGTGCTCGACGTCGACGCGAACGCAACCGTCGCGAGGATGAGAGCGGTGAGCATCGCCCCGCCCACTCCGGCGACGAGACCGAGGCGGCGGTTCGAGCGGGTGTGACCTGGCATCTGCCGTTCCTTTCTCGCCCGGCGTGGGGCGGAGAAGATATGGATCACGGTGGAGGTACCGGAAATTCCCGGAAACCGTAAACAGGTCGTTACGCTCCTGTCAAGGTCCGATGACCGGTGATAGCCCCCGGAATCCCGCCCGGTTGGAGCTTCCCTTCCGGGACAAGTTCCGGTACGTTTTCGGGAGAAATGGCCCAACTCGACCGTAGACCCGACCAAAAGTTCCGAGGCCGCGCCACGATCCGCGACATCGCGGATCTCGCCGGCGTCTCGATCGCGACCGTCTCCCGCGTCCTCAACGACCGACCCGACGTCTCCCCGGAAACCCGGGAGAACGTCCTTCAGGTCGTGCGCAAGCATGGCTTCAGCACGAACCGCGGGGCCCGCACGGCGTCGAGCGGCCGCAGCGGCGCCGTCGGGCTGACGCTGCCGCTCGTGAACGACGCGTACTTCGGGCCGATCCTGAGCGGCGCCTCGGAAGCGCTCTACGAGCTCGACCTGCGGATCATGCTCTGCCCGACCATGCACGAGCACGACCGGGAGGTCTCGCTCGTCGACCGGCTGATGCGCGGCACGACCGACGGCGCGATCCTCATGCTCCCGGAAGAGTCGACCGACGAGCTGCTCCATCTCCAGGAAATCGGGTTCCCGTTCGTCGTCGTCGATCCGCGCGTGGCGACGCCGCCGGGCATCCCGTGCGTGTCCGCGATGCACGCGACGGGCGCGAAGCTCGCGACCGAGCATCTGCTCGAGCTCGGCCACCGCCACATCGGCGTGGTCGGCGGCCCGTCCGGCTGGTACGCGAACGACGAGCGCGAGATCGGATTCCGCGCCGCGATGGCGGCCGCACGCCTGCTCCCCGAGCCGGACATGATCTTGCACGGGGACTGGAGCATCCCGTCCGGCGAGGTCGCCGCCGAGATCCTCCTCTCCCGCCCCGACCGGCCGACTGCGATCTTCGCGTTCAACGACAACTCGGCGATCGGCGCGCTCAACGTCGCGCGCCGCCGCGGCATCCGCGTCCCGGAAGACCTCTCGATCGTCGGCTTCGACGACACGTTCCAGGCGACGATCGTCACCCCGTATCTGACGACCGTCCGGCAGCCGCTCGCCGAGCTCGGCCGGATGGGCGTCAGCTTGCTTTCGCGCCTCCTCGAGGGGCAGCGCCTCGACGCGCTGCGCATCGAGCTCGAGACCGAACTCGTCGTCCGTGAATCGACGGCTCCCGTATCGAGCTCGTAGCCTCGCCGCGATCGCCGCGGTTGCGCTCGGGGTCGTCGTCGTCGTCGCCCAGAGCGCCGGCGCGTCGAGCAGCGGTTACAGCCTGACGCCGCTCGTGTCCGACGGCGGCGTGCCTGCGCCGAACCACGACCCGACGCTCGTCAACGCCTGGGGCCTCGCGGCGAGCCCGACCGGACCGTGGTGGACCGGCAACGAGGCGCGCGGCACGAGCACGCTCTACTCGTCGACCGGTCGCAAGCAGCAGCTCACCGTCTCCGTCCCGGGCGGCCCCACCGGCGTTGCGTACTACGGCGGCTCGTCGTTCCTCGTCCACGGCGGCGGACGCGCCGATCCCGCTCGCTTCGTCTATGCCTGCGAGGACGGGAACATCCGCGCGTGGACGCCGACGGTGCCGACCGACTGGTCGGCGAAGGCGGAGGTTACGGTCGACCAGACGGGCCAAGGCGCGATCTTCCGCGGTGTCGCGTTCGCGGATGGACTGCTATACGCGACCGACTTTCACAACGACCGCGTCGAGGTCTTCGACGGCGCGTGGCGGCAGGTGCGACCGCAAGGCTCGTTCCGCGATCCGCAGATCCCGTCGTGGTATGCGCCCGACGGCATCTACGCGGTTGCGAACCACCTCTTCGTCACGTACATCTACCGCGCGCCCGTCGGCGGTAACGACGCTCCCACCGGCGGGTATGTCGACGAGTTCGACCTGCAGGGCAGGCTCGTCGCGCGTGTCGCTCATTCGGGCCTGTACGAGCCGTGGGGGCTCGCCCTCGCGCCCGCGTCGTTCGGCCGCTTCAGCGGCGACCTTCTCGTCGCGAACTTCGGCACCGGCGAGATCAGCGGCTTCCACGAGCGCGGCGGCCGCTGGACGCTGGACGGCGTACTCGACGGAAGCAACCACAAGCCGCTCGTCGTCAACGGCGTGTGGGGGATCGCATTCGGGAACGGCGGAATGGCGGGACCGGCGAACACGCTCTTCGCCGCGGCGGGGCCGCACCTCTGGCACGGCACGAGCGAGCTCGAGGTGCACGGGCTGATCGAGGCGATCTCGCCGGCGTGAACGCCGCGGCGTCAGTCTTGCTGCATGGCCGCGTCGAACGCGACGTCCGACGGCGCGAAGTCGGCGGCGCGCACGAAGCGCAGCGCTTCGGCGGCACCCCATTCGCGGTCCATGCCGGTGTCCTCCCACTCGACCGACAGCGGCCCGTCGTAGCCGATCTCGTTCAACGCGCGGAGGAGGTCGTCGAAGTCGACGTCGCCGTGACCCGGCGACACGAAGTCCCAGCCGCGGCGCGAGTCGCCGAACGGAAGATGCGAGCCGAGGATCGAGCGCCGGCCGTCGAGTCGTCGCTTCGAGTCCTTGACGTGCACGTGGTAGATGCGGTCGGGAAACGTCCTCGCGAACTCCGCCGCGTCGAGGAACTGCGGCGCGAAGTGGCTCGGGTCGAGGTTGAAGCCGAAGCTCGCACGATCACCGAAGGCGTCGAGCGTGCGCCGCGCCGTCACGAAGTCGTATGCGATCTCCGTCGGGTGTACCTCGAGCCCGAAGCGGACGCCCTCGTGCTCGAACACGTCGAGGATCGGGCCAAAGCGCTCCGCCACCTCGTCGAACGCGCGGTCGATCTCGGCGAAGTCGTTCGGGGGGAACGAGTAGAGACGCTGCCAGATCGGCGAGCCGGTGAACCCGTTCACCTGCGTCACGCCGAAGGCCGCGGCAGCTCGCGCCGTGTCCATCAGGCGCTCGGCCGCGCGGGCATGCACGCCTTCCGCCTCGCCGTCGCCCCAGATCTCCGGCGGGACGATCGCGCGGTGGCGCTCGTCGATCGGGTCGCACACGGCCTGGCCGACGAGGTGGGCGCCGAACGCCCAGCAGTCGAGGCCGTGCTCGTGCAGCGACTCCTTTCGGCCGCGCACGTACTCGCGGTCGGTGAGGGCGGCGCCGACGTCGAAGTGGTCGCCCCAGCACGCAAGCTCGAGCCCGTCGTATCCCCACGCGGCGGCACGCGGTGCAAGCTCCGCGAGCGGCAGGTCCGCCCACTGTCCGGTGAAGAGCGTCACGCGACGCGGCATACCGCCAAACATACGCATTCATGAGCCGCGTCGCCCTTCAGCTGTGGACGATCCGCGACGAGGCCGTGCGCGACCTCGAAGGCTCGCTGCGCAAGGTCGGCGCGATGGGCTACGACGGCGTCGAGATGACCGAGGTTGGCCACGGCGCCGCGCAGGTGCGCGAGTGGCTCGACGAATGCGGGCTCGTCACGGCGGGGCGGCACACGTCGCTCGAAGCGATCGAGGCCGACCTCGAAGCGCTCGCCGACGAATTGCACACCCTCGACAGCGACCGTCTCGTCATCGCATGGATCGACCCTGAGTTGCTCGCCGATCCGGATCCGCTGGTCGAGCGCATCGCCGACGCGGCGCGCCGAGCCGCCGACGCGGGGATGCGCGTAGGCTTCCACAACCACTGGAGCGAGGTTGCGCCGCTCGCCGACGGACGGACGTTCCTCGACCGCCTGCGCGAGCTTCCCGCGGCGGAGCTCTGGCTCGAGCTCGACCTCGGCTGGGTGTGGCACGGAGGCGGCGACCCGATCGCAGAGCTCACGGCGACGCATGGGCGCTGCCCGCTCGTGCACGTGAAGGACTACGCGAGCCGCGAGGGGCGTGACGACGTTCCGGTCGGCGACGGAGTCGTCGGCTACGAGCGCGTCATCCCGGCCGCACTCGACGCAGGGGCGGAGTGGCTCATCGTCGAAGAGGACGACGTCGGCCCGGACCCCTTCGGCGCCGTCCAGCGCTCACTCGAAGCAGTCAGGAGGATGGTCGAATGACCGAACCGATGCGTGTCGGCGTCGTCGGCTGCGGGATCATCGCGAAGCACTACCTCGAGCACGCCTCGGCGTTCTCGAGCTGGCGACCCGTCGCCTGCGCCGATCTCGACTCGGAGGCCGCCGAGGCGTTCGGCGCCGATCATGACCTGCGCGTTCTGCCGGTCGACGAGCTGATCGCAGGCGACGACGTCGACCTCGTCCTCAACCTGACCCCGCCGCGAGCGCACGCTGCCGTCCTGCAGGCGACGCTCGACGCCGGCAAGCACGCGTACACGGAGAAGCCGCTCGCCACAACGGTCAGCGATGCGCGCGATGTCCTCGCACTCGCTGACGAGCTGGGCCTGCGCCTCGGCTGCGCGCCGGACACGTTCCTCTCCAGCGCGTACGAGACGGGCCGCCGCCTTCTCGCAGAGGACGCGATCGGCTTCCCGCTCGGCGCGAACGCGACGATGCTCGTCGGCGGCCCGGAGGGCTGGCATCCGAACGCTGAGATGTTCTATCGCGCCGGCGGCGGCCCGCTGCTCGACATCGCTCCGTACTACCTGACTGCGATCGTGTCGCTGCTCGGGCCAATCGCGTCGGTCGCCGGCTTCGCCGAGACCCCGACGGCGGAGCGGATGCTCGGCGCCGGTCCCCGCGCGGGCGAGACCATCGTCGTTGAGGTGCCGACGCATGCCGCCACCGTGCTGCAGCTGCAAAGCGGGGCGCTCGCGACGCTGGCCGTCAGCTTCGAGGCACGGGACCAGTACGAGAGCAGGCTCGTCGTGTACGGCAGCGAGGGCGTGCTCGAGCTTCCGGACGCCAACCACTTTGGCGGCGAGATCGTGCTCCGCCGCGGGAACGAGCCGGCCACGCGGATCGCCTACGAGGATCGCGGCGCGCAGGAGACGCGCGGCTATGGAATCGAGGAGCTGGTGACGGCTCTGCGTGCGGGCCGGCCGCATCGCGCGAGCGCGGCGCTGGGGCTCCACGTCCTCGAGGCGGCCGAGGCGGCCCTGACGAGCGCGGAGGAGCTGCGTACCGTCACGCTCACGACCGATAGACCTGCGTTCGCATAGAGGCTCTCACCGGTCGTCGGCGCAGTCGTCGCAGACGCCGCGCAGGACGACGTCGTGTGCCACGGAGTACCCCGTGTCCCCTTCGACCTTGTGCAGGGCCTGCTCCA
>Ga0307373_10011106_pt1 | contig 13114 bp, 9 predicted proteins | sample OX2MG_FD_202534 | JGI IMG/M metagenome (GOLD analysis project Ga0307373, IMG submission 202534) | Soil microbial communities from Risofladan, Vaasa, Finland - OX-2 | ecosystem: Environmental > Terrestrial > Soil > Coastal area > Acid sulfate soil | place: Finland: Risofladan, Vaasa | collected... | reverse complement strand
GACCCCAATCGGCTCCATCGTTGCCCTGCATGGACTATCCCGATCGCCGGGCCGCCGCTCGTCCACGTGACGCGAGTGCAGGCAGAACGGGCAGTGATTGCGATGCCGGCCACCGTCGACAGTGTGACCCACCATGGCACGGCAGCGCCGGCAGCGAAATGAGTCTGTCTCGGGACGTCTCGCCGCGCGCAACTCGCGCCGGCTCGCCCCGGACGTGCCGGTGGACCGGCGCGCAGGCCGGGACACCCGGCGGATCGGCTCGCGACCTGACCGCGCGTCTGCCTCGCGGTCGTCGTCCCAGACGTCGTTGCGGTCGTATCCCACGCTGAATCTCCCCCGTCATGACATGCGGAAGACCGGGGCAGGAATTCGCCTGGGTCACAAGTTCCATGAGGCCCTCCTGTGCCGCCGACGGCGGCTGTATTGGTCGAACTCACGGGCAGCAGCAAGCGCCGACTCGGCTGGTCGGTCGCCTTCGTGCGCGGTCGATCCGGGTGTGTCCGGTGGGCGCGCAGGGGGTTAGACGACGAGCCAACCGCCGGGCCATGGATAGGCCGCGGCGATCACGTCAATGCGCGTCAGCGTCAGGAGAGCGACTACTCGAGGACCGGCTCGGGCCCCGGCGGCGATTCGCCGCGGGTCCGCGCCGGCACGGGGGTCAGGATTCGCTAGCGCTCAACGTGACGGCGGGATGGCGTGAAATCCGCGGCCTCGCGCGCAATCGCCTGTATCGTCGACATGAGGCCCGTCCCTTCCGTCTCGCGCACACCGTTCGTCTTGGCAACGGCCGGTGACGCGGCGGAGCGTACCTCGCCATCACCGTCCAGGTCAATCGATCCAGGGCGATCGAGGGAGATCTATGTTGGTGGAGGCAGACTGGTCAGAGATCGGACGCTCTCGGATTGCGCGGCGATCACCAGCCTCATACGCTTGGGAGACGAACGCTGCGGAGTTCAGCCGACGCGCGTGGTGGCCCGACCGGGATGCGCTGGGTTGTACCCGGCGATCGTGGTTCTCGTTGCCACACGGATCGCACGGTTCCGCGCCATACGAGTGACTCCAGCACGCTTCCAGAAAGGTCGCAGGTCGATGACGCTCTTTCGCGGCGTAGCCTACGAATACTCAGCCGGTGCCGGCGGTCTCCTTTTCACTGCCGGCGCCTGCCCGCTGAACGCGGAGGGCAAGGTCGTTGGTATCGACGATCTGGAGGCACAGGCCGCGGCGGCCACGGACAACCTGCTCGAGGCACTCCACGAGGCCGGCAGTGGCGCCCAGAGCTTGGTCAAGACCACGATCTACGTCGTCGGCCGGGATCGCGATGACCTCGTGCGCGTGTGGCAGGTCGTCTCGGCGCGACTGGGCAGGACGCCCAGTACCCTGCTCGGCGTGTCTCTGCTCGGCTATCCCGACCAGTTGGTCGAGATCGAGGCGATCGCGTCGTTGACCCCCGCCACTGAGTCCGCGACGGGTCGCTGAGGGCCGCCAGGGCGATGCGCGTACCACGATGGACTCGAACCCCAACCTTGCTCGATACTGCTCCGGACGTGAGCGGCCGCGCGCCAGGCGAGAAACGCGACCTGTCGGCCGTAGCTGAGGACAGTCCCCCGTCAGATTGCGGGGGGTCGAGGGAGGACGCGAGCATGGATGTCTCCGTACGCAACCTGTCCCTGGCACGGGAAGCGTTCGACGCGATCATCGTTCCGGTGGGGCCGGACCGCGCACTCCAGCCAGACGGTGCCGCGGTTGACCGGGCCATGGGCGGAATACTGTCCACGGCGTTGGGCGACGCCGACTTCGAGGGCGGGGTCGGCAAGGCCATGGTGATCCCGACCCTCGGCCATCTACCGGCACGCCGGGTGGTCGTCGTCGGAATCGGAGCTGCGGCGGCGCTCTCCGTCGCGGCGGTCACCCGCGCCTGGTCGGTCGGCATCCGGGCGGCTCGCGACAGCGGCGCCCGCACCGTCGCCAGCGCCGCCCCGCCGACCGGGACGGACATTGCCGCGACAGACGCCTATCGCGCCGCCGCGACCGGCGCGGTGCTGGGCGCGTACGAGTTCCTGGAGTATCGCACGCTCGACCGTCCAACCCGCGCGGTCGATTCCCTGACCTTCGCCGCCGACAGCGACGAGGCGCGCCGCGGGGTGGCCGACGGCACGGCCGTGGCCGGCGGCGTGAGTCTGGCTCGGGACCTGGTCAACCAGCCGCCGGATGCGCTCTATCCCGAGCGGTTGGCCGAGATCGCCCAGGACGTCGCCGGGCGCACCGGCCTCGAGTGTCGCATTCACGACCGGCAGGCGCTCGAGTCGATGGGGGCTGGGGCGACGCTCGGGGTCGGCAAGGGCAGCGCCCGCGAGCCGCGGCTCATCCACCTGACTTACACGCCACAGGGCCCCTCGCTCGGCAGCGTCGGGTTCGTCGGCAAAGCCATCACCTTCGACACCGGCGGGATCAACTTGAAGCCCACCGGCGGCGGGCTCGAGCACATGAAGAGCGATATGGCGGGGGGCGCGGCGGTCATCGGGGCCATGAGCGTCCTCCGGGCCCTCGGCGTGCCCTTCACGGTACACGGGGTGGTCGCCTCGGCCGAGAACATGCTGAGCAGCACGGCCTTTCGCCCTGGTGACGTCCTGAGGGCCATGAACGGAAAGACCATCGAGGTCATCAGCACCGACGCCGAGGGGCGACTGGTGCTGGCCGACGCGCTCACCTACACCGCGCGCCAGGGCGCGCACGCCATGATCGACCTCGCCACCCTCACCGGCGCGTCCGTCGTTGCCCTGGGACAGCAGGCCGCCGGAGTCTTCGGCACCAGCCAGCCGCTGGTCGACGACATCCTGGCCGCGTCCGGACGCACGGGCGAACTCATGTGGCACATGCCGCTGTGGCCGGAGTATCGGGAGCTCATCCGGGGCGACGTGGCGGATCTCAAGAATAGCGGCGGGCGCCCGGCCGGCGCGGTTACGGCAGCCCTGTTCCTCAAGGAGTTCACTGAGGGCGTCGACTGGGTTCACCTGGATATCGCGGGACCGGCCTGGACCGAGCGCGTCACCGACCTGTCGACCAAGGGTGGCACCGGTTATCCTGTGCGGACGCTGCTGGCGTTTCTGGAGAATCGAGCGTCACGACGGCCAAACGCTTGATGCACGTTACGTCAGGTTACTATCGCCGCCGGTCGGACCGGCGGCGATCAGCAGTTCGCGGCTCCTGATGAGCCGGTCGAGGTCGCCATCACAGGCGCCCTCGATCATGAGCGGGCCATCATAGCCTGCGCCACGGATCAGCCGCAGCAGCGCGGGCCAGTCGATTTCGCCCTCGCCGGGCGGAAGATGTCGCCGGCCCCGCGGCGCGGCGTCGCTCACATGTACGTTGCGCAGCCGGCCGGCCATGGCGCGTAAGACCGTGCCGTGCCCCACGCCGGCGTCGACCGCCTGGAAGGGATCGAAGGTGAAGCCGATCGGCAGACCCCAGCCCCGCACCATCGTCACGCTCTCGGCGTCCCGCACCACGCACCAGGCGACGTTCTCGAGACACACCTCGATCCCGTGATCCGCCGCCTCGTACGCGAGCTGACCCAGGACCTCAGCGAAAGCGTCAAACCCCACGCCACGCTGGTGATCCGCCCGAGTGAGCCCGTGCCAGACGAGATTGCCGGCGCCGAGTAGCGCCGCCGCTTCGATCGCGCGTCGAAAGGCGTCGAACCCCTCCGCGCGGCGGCGCGCGTACGGATCGAAGAGTCGATGCAGCTCCGTGTGAGTGTGTACCGAATGGACGCGGCTGCCACCGTAACGCACCCGTCCAACGAGGTGGTGGACGAAACCGGCCTCGTACTCTCCCGCGGTCTGAAGCAGAACCTCCAGGATCGGGAAACCGATGCCGGCCAGCCGGTCGACGGCGTCCTCAGTGGACATACCGGGATAGAGGGCACCGGTGGATGCCCCGATCAGCATGACGGACGCCACGTTTCGGCGGCCGATCGTGCCGTTGGCCGGCACTCGGATCGAGTGCTAGCATTCATGGTCGCGTCTCCCATCGCCGACGTGGCGGTTCGATCGGGTGCGGTCGCGCGGCAGATAGACGGGACAGCGATGCCGACCCGGCTCAAGCGGCTCGACCTCCACGGCTTCAAGAGCTTCGCCACACCCACCACCTTCGTGTTTGATCCCGGGATCACCGCGGTCATCGGGCCGAACGGCTCGGGCAAGAGCAACATCGCCGACGCCCTGCGCTGGGTCCTGGGCGAGCAGAGCTACGCGAACCTGCGCGGGCGGCGGACGGAGGACGTCATCTTCGCCGGCAGCTCGGCCCGTTCGCCGATCGGCATGGCCGAGGTCGCGCTGACACTGGACAATGAGTCCGGCGACCTCCCGCTCCCCTTCGCCGAGGTTACCATCACGCGCCGCGCCTATCGCAGCGGCGAGAACCAGTACCTGATCAATGGCGCGCGGGTCCGTCTCAAGGACGTGGCTCAGGTGACGGCGTCCCTCGGCCAGGCGTACACCGTCATCGGGCAGGGGCTCGTCGACGCGGTGCTCAGCCAGCGACCTGAGGAGCGCCGCGGCCTCTTCGAGCACGCGGCCGGCATCACGGGGCTGCGGCTCAAGCACGCGGAGGCCGAGCGGAACCTGAGTGAGACGCAGTCCAACAGCATGCGCCTGGAGGATCTGCTGGCGGAAGTCGAACCGCGGCTCCGCGGGCTCGAGCGGGCGGCGCGTCAGGCCCGAGAACACGGCCAGGTGCGCGGTCAGCTCCAGGTTGCCCTGCGGCGCCTCTACGCCCAACATCTCTGGCACGCGGACGCCCGGGCCGTCGAAGCCGCGGTACACGCGGCGGCGGCGGAGCACGGCGTTGCCGATCTCGTGCTCGAGCGCGACGCAGCCATCGAGGACGCGCGCCTGGCCGCCGCTGAGGCACGCGACACGCGCGCCGCCAGCGAAGCTCTGGCGCGGCAACTGGAGCAGCTACGGATGAGCCGGCGGGAGGCCGAGCACCGGCTCGCACTCGCGAACGAGCGCACGACGGCTCAACACGCTCGGCGCTCCGACCTCCGGCGACGGCGCGACGAGTTGGAGGCTTCGGGATGCGGGCTGGACGCCGAGTTCGCCCGCTGCGACGCGGCACTCGCCACGCTCGCCGACGAACTCGCGACCGCTCGAGTCGAGCTCGAACACCTCGAGGAGCACGACGCCGACGCCCGCCGCCAGCGCGCGGCGGCAGCGGCATCCGTGCGCACTGCGGAGGCGACAATCGCGACCCTCGAGCGAGAGCTGTTCGCCCTGGAGTCGCGTCGGGACGTCCTCGCCCAGCGAGCGCACGACGCTGCGGTGGAGATCTCCCGGCTCGCAGGGACCGCACAGGACCGTCGTGCCCGCCTCGACGACCTCGCGCGGCAGCACGACGCGCTGACGGCGGCCCTCCCCGCGGCTCGTACCCAGCTCGAGACAAACCTCACGCAACAGGAGGCGCTGCGCGCCAGCCGCGGCCAGGTTCAGGTGGCGCGCCGGCAGGCAGCCGAGGCGCTGCAAGCGCTAGAGCGCCGTCTGGTGGAGCGATCGACCCGTCTGGAGACGCTGGGGCGTCTCCGGGACAGTGGAGTCGGTCTGCAAGGCGGCACGCGAGCCGTGCTGGACGCGGCACGGCACGGCAAGCTGGACGGCGTGGTGGGTGCGCTCGCCAGCCTGGTCCAGGTCCCGGTCGAGCTCGAGGCCGCGGTCGAGGCAGCGCTGGGCGGGCATCTTCAAGACATCGTGGTCGAGCGCTGGGCCGATGCCGAGGCCGCCATCGAGCACCTGAAGCGGAGCCAGACCGGACGCGCGACCTTCCAGCCGCTCGACAGCCTGCGCGAGGTCGCGCCTCGGCAAACCCATCGGCCGGCCCAACCCGGCGTCCGCGGCGTCGCCGCCGACCTGATCGACCACGACCCTCGGGTGGCACCCGTCGTAGCGGGGCTGCTCGGCCGCGTGTTGGTCGTCGAGGACCTGCCCACGACCCGGGCCACCCTTCCAACGCTCCCATCCGGCTGGAGTATCGTCACGCTTGCCGGAGAGATTACCCGGAGCAGCGGTGCCGTGACCGGCGGAGCGCGGGTTCGCGAGAGCGGGACCCTGGCGCGCGAGCGGGAGCTGCGCGAACTGCCGATTCAGTGCCGCAGTCTCGAGCAGAAGGTGGCCAGCGCGCGGGAGGCGCTGTACGCCGTGGAGCGAGATTCCGCGGACGTAGAGACCCGGCTGGCCGCGCTCGAGCGAGACGTCACCGCCGCTCGCGAGACCGTGCGCGACGTCGAGACCCGACGGGAGCGGGTAGAGCGCTGGCGCGCCGAGACAGGCCGTGCCCTGGAGGAGGATCAGGCCCGGATTCAGGACCTGGAAGGGCGACGAGCGGCGGCTGCCGGCGAGGGTGCGTCACTGGCCGCCGCGGGAGACGCCGCCCGCATGACGCTCGCCGAGGCGCGGGCGGCGTGTGAGCGGACCGCACGTCGAGTCGAGGAACTGGACGACGACGGCTCGGCCCGCCGACTGCTGGAGGCACGCGCGACGCTGAGCGGGCTGCGGGAGCGCCAGCGCGCCACCACGCAAGAGCGCGCCCGGCTGGAGACCCAACACGCGGCGCTAGCCCGCGACTCGGCCAACCTCGATCGACTGACGGACGAGACCGAACAGGAGATCTCCACGGTCGAGCGGGTCATCGCCGACCTTACCGGCGAGGCAGAGCTTGCCAACGCACGCCTCGAGGAGGCGGCCGAGCGCGAGGGCCCGCTGCTGGAAAGTGTTGCCCGGTCGGAACAGCGGGAGCGCGAGGCAAGCGCCCGGCAGTCCGTGGTCGCGGCACGTCTTCGCGAGGTTGAGCGCGAGCGGGACCACCTCGCGCTCGAGCTGGCGCGTCGTGGCGACGAGGTCGACCTGCTGCGCGAGCGCGCTGGACGCGACCTCGAGGTCCCCGCCTACGATCTGGCCGGACTGCTTCCAGCGGCGGTGGAGGCCGACGACGTCGAACGGCTCCAGCGGGAGGTCGATCGCCTGCGAGAGCGACTGCGCCGCGTCGGCACCGTCGGCGACGATGCGATCGCGCAATACGAACGGGAGGCGCAGCGCCACGCCTTCCTGCGTGGCCAGCTCGACGACGTGCTATCGGCCGGCGACGCCCTGCGCTCCCTGCTCGGGGAACTGGAGCGCGCCATGGCCGCGGAGTTCGATCGCACCTTCGGCGAGGTTGCCGCGGCCTTCGAGACGACGTTCACCAGCCTGTTCGGCGGCGGGCGGGCGCGCCTCGTCCGCGCCAGCGACGACGGGTCGGTCGGCGTCGACATCCTGGCTCAGCCGCCGGGCAAGCGCCTGCAGAGCCTGGCGCTCCTCTCCGGCGGGGAGCGGGCGCTGACGGCCGTTGCGCTGCTCTTCGCCATCCTGAAGGTCAACCCCAGCCCGTTCTGCCTGCTCGACGAGGTAGACGCCGCGCTCGATGAGGCGAACGTGGTCCGGGTTCGCGACGAGCTGCGCGGGCTGGCCGAGGGCACCCAGTTCGTGGTTGTGACGCACAACCGCGCCACGATCGAGGGGAGCGACACGCTCTACGGCGTCACCATGGGTGCCGACGGCGTGTCCCGCGTGCTGTCGCTGCGCCTGCCGGAGACCGCTCGCGCCTGACGCGCCGGGGCGCGCGGCATCGGCGGGATCAGAGGCCGAGATACGCGGTACGGATCTCGGGCCGCTCGAGGAGCTCTGAGGCGGGCCCTGAGAGCACGACCCGCCCGGTGTCGAGGATGTAGCCGCGCTGCGCGTGCTCGAGCGCGATCTGCACGTCCTGCTCGACGAGCAGAATGGTGTTCCCCGCGGCGTGAACCTGCGCCAGCGCGTCCATCAACGCGTCCACGGCGACCGGGGCCAGGCCCAGCGAGAGCTCGTCGATCATCAGCAGCCGGGGGCGCCCCATCAGCCCGCGCGCGATCGCGCACATCTGCTGCTCACCGCCGCTGAGCTTGCCCGCTAGCGAGCTTACGCGGCGGCGCAGCGCTGGGAAGAGCTCGAGCATGCGCTCCAGGTCCTCCTGGATACCGTCGCTCCCCTGGCGGGCGTAGGCACCAAGCAGCAGGTTCTCCCGCACGGTGAGACCCTGAAAGAGATGGCGGCCCTGCGGTACGTGGACGATGCCGAGCCGGACTAGCCGGTCAGACCCCAGCGCCGTCACGTCCCGCCCGTCGAGCTCGAAGCGCCCGGCCTTAATCTCGACCAGCCCGGACAGCGCCCCCAGGAGCGTCGATTTGCCGGCGCCGTTGGAGCCGACGATCGCGACCATCTCGCCGGTCTCGACCTCGATGTTGACGTCCCACAGCACCTGCACGTCGCGATAGCCGGCGCCGAGGTCCACGGTCCTCAGCATTACGCCCCCTCCGCCCCCAGCTCCCGCGCCGCCCAGCGGGCTCCCAGATACGCTTTGATCACCCCCGGGTTCGCCGACACGTCCTGGGGCGTGCCCTCGGCGATCACCCGGCCCGCGTCCAGCACCACGATGCGGTCGCACAGCCGCATGATGGCCCGCATCACGTGTTCGATGACCAGGATCGTCACCCCGCCACGGTTGATTCGCCTCACCAGATCGATCGCTTCATCGATCTCGGTCGCGTGCAGGCCGGCCATGACCTCATCGAGCAAGAGGACGAGGGGATCGGCGGCGATCGCCTTGGCAAGCTCGAGCCGCTTGCGGTCCTGTAGCGTGAGCGCGGAGGACGATCGATCGGCCAGCGCGGCCAGATCCACCTGCGCCAGCACCTCGTCGGCGCGTGCCCGCGCGGCCGCCACGCTGTGACGCTGGCCGCGCCCAAAGAGGGCACCAATCGCGACGTTCTCACGCACGGACATGCCCGCGAACGGACGGACCACCTGGAACGTGCGCGCCATACCGGCCCGACCTATCCGATGCGGCGCCCAGCCGGTAACGTCGACGCCGTTGAACTCGACGCGCCCCGCGTCCGGCTCCGCTACCCCGGTCAGGAGGTTGACCAGCGTCGTCTTGCCCGCACCGTTCGGGCCGATCAGGCCGAGGATCTCGCCCTCGCGCAGTTCGAAGCTGACATTGTCGGTCGCGGCCAACGCGCCGAAACTCTTGCGTAGGTGCGCCACGCGCAGAATGGGGTCGCCGATGCGGCGCTGCGCCTCCATCGGGCTACACCCGGAACGCTTTCAGATCACGCAGGAAGTTGCGGACACCGGTACGCCCCTGGGCCACCAGGCCGCCCAGTCCTCCGGGGAGGAACAGCACGATCAGGAGCACGACCGCGCCGAAGATGACCGCGTGCCACTGGAGAAAGGCGCCGGTGAGCTGCTCGTTGAGCCCATCGAGGAGGAAGGCGCCGACCACCGGGCCGAGCACCGTGCCGGCACCGCCGAGCAGCGCCATCACGATCAGATCCACGTTGCGGGTGATGTCGAATACCGTCGGGGCGTAGATCGACGTGCTCCAGTACGCCTGGACACCGCCCGCCAGCCCCGTCAGGAGCGCGCTGATCGCGAACGCCGCCGTCTTGTAGAGCGCGGTGTTGACGCCGAGGACGGCGGCCGCCTGCTCGTTCTCGCGGATCGCGACCAGGGCGTAACCGAGCCGCGAGCGAGCGATGAGCCAGGTCGCCACGACGGCGAGCACGAGCACGGCGAGCATCACGTAGTAGAAGAACGCGAACGGCGGACCGATCGGCAGCGAGATGCCGCTCGAGGCGCCCACGTAGCGGAGGTTGTTGGCCAGTTCGCCGAGGGCAATCCCGAAGGCCAGCGTCGCAATCGCGAAGTAGTGGCCGCGAAGCCGGAGGATGGGCACGCCAATCAGAGCAGCTACGACGGCCGGGAGAAGCCCGGCGGCGATCAGCGACGGCCAGAACGGCCAGCCCCACCTGCTCATCGCCACGCCCACCGTGTAGGCGCCCAGGCCGAACCACCCCACCTGACCGAAGGCCGCGTAGCCGGTAAAGCCCCCGATGATGTTCCAGCCCTCGGCCATGACCGCCACGGCGAAGATCCCGGTCAGGACGCGCACCCAGTAGTCGTCACCGTTCAACGGCACCGCGACGAGGAGGATCAGGACCAGCACCGAGAGCACCCAGCCCAGCGAGCGACTGGTGATCGGTGGGAGCAGCGAGCGCCGCCTCGACGCGTTCGCCCCCACGTTAGCCCTCCGCCGTCCCGCCGGAATATTCACGGCCCAGGATCCCCTGCGGCCGCAGCAGCAGGATGACGAGCAGGATGGCAAACACCACCGCGTCGGCATAGCCCGCCCCAAACCAGGCCGCGCCGAAGACGTCGACCAGGCCGAAGATCAGCCCGCCGATCAACGCCCCGGCGACATTGCCGAGCCCGCCCAAAATGCAGATCGCGAAGGCCAGCACCGTGTAGCTGGCGCCCATCGTCGGTGAAATCGGGCGGACCACCGCCACGAGCGATCCCGCCGCACCCGCGATAGCCGCCCCAATCCCGAAGGTGACGGCGTAGATGCTTCCCAGCGAGATGCCCACCACCTTCGCGCCGGTGTGGTCGTAGGCCGTGGCACGAATGGCCTGACCGAGTCGGGTTCGCGCCAGGAAGAGCCACAGCAGCGCGGTGATCGCCAGCGCCAGGATCAGGGTGCTCAGCTGTACGTAGGGCACGACCAACGTGCCGAACTGGATCCGGCTGCCGCCATAGCTCGGGTTGACCGAGCGCACATCCGCCTTCCACCACAGGAGCGCCAGGCTGCTGAGGAGGAGGTCGAGTCCGAACGTCAGAAGCAGCGTGATCAGCGCGGGCGCCCGCACCACCCAGTTGATGATTCCCCGCTGGATGGCGTAGCCGAGGACGAAGAGCACCATCATCGAGATCGGGATCGACAGGAAGGGGTCGACACCGAACAGGTCGAACAACCAGTAGGTGACGAACGCGCCGATCATCACGAACGACCCGTGGGCGATGTTGATGATGTTCAGGATGCCCCAGACGAGCGAGAAGCCGAGCGCGACCAGCGCCAGCACTCCGCCGAGGAGCAGTCCGTTAATGATTTGCTGGACCGTCAGCATAGCGGCAGCGAGACCGGTCGGGCGCGCTCGACGGGTCTCGCGACGACTCCTCTCAAGCCGATGGTCGCTTATCCCACGGGGGAGCCGGATAGGCGGGCTTCACCTTGGCTGCCGCCTGCGGCCAGACGGTTACTTTGGTGCCGTTCTGCCACTGCTCAGCGGCCATCGGCTTGTAGATGTTCTTGCCCGTGCTGTCGAACTTGATCTGTCCGTAAAACGTCATGGCATCCAGCGAGACCAGCGCGTCCCGGACCTTCTGTGGATCGAGCGACTTGGCCGCCTCAATGGCCAGGTGCAGCGCGTAGCACGCCGCGGTGGACTCGGCGACGTGGTAGTCCGGCTCGTATTTGAACTGCTTGTTGAAGTTGTCGTTGAAGTCCTGGGCTGTGCCGAAGAGTGCGTCCTGGTAGCTCAGGTCCTTCGTCCACTGAGTGCCGCCGAAGACGTCGTTTGCGGCGTCTCCGAGCGAGGTCTTGAAGTCGGGAACCGACGGTCCGACGCTGAAGCCATAGGCCTTCGCGCTCAGCCCGATCGAGCGACAGGTCTTCATGATGAGCACGCTGGTATTGAAGTGGCCCGAGCCCAGCAGCACGTCTGGGTTCTTGGCCTTGATACCAGTCAGCACCGACGTAACGTCGGTGCTAGTGGCCGGGATCTGCTGATCGGCCACGACCTGCATGCCCTTGGACGTGGCGTAATCCGCCACGCCCTTGCCGACCTCGACCGAAAAGTCGTCGTTGTCCGAGATGATCGCGAGCGTCTTCGGCGCCGGATTTGCCTCGAGCAGGGCGTCTATCACGCCCTTGAGGTACTGCGGAGCGGGCGTCAGCACCCCGAAGATGTACTTGTACCCCTTACTGAAGATGGAGGTCGCCGCGCCGTTCCCCTCGACCATAGGGATCTGGTACTTCTCGCTGATGACCGCCGACTGGAGGGTCGCGTCCGTGCCGTACGGCCCGAGCAGGTGGTTGATCTTGTCCTCGCTGATGAGCTTCTGGAAGAGCTGTGCCGACTGCGTCGGGTTGCTCTGGTCGTCGTACAGCTTCAGGTCGATCTGGTAGGTCTTACCGCCCACGTTGAGTCCGCCGTGCGCGTTGACCCAGTCCTTGTAGAACGTGTAGCCGTCCTTGGTGAGGCCGCCCTCCTGGGACAGGCTCCCGGTCAAGGACACCGCCGCGCCAAAGGTCACCGTGGTGCTGCTACCGCTCCCGCTGCTGCCGCAGGCCGAGAGCACGACCAGCCCTCCGAGCCCGGCTCCCGTCAGCCGCAGGAACTCCCGACGCGTGTACGCGCTCCGCGTCGCTGCCATGCCGGCTCCTCTCACGCGCGCCTGGTGATCCCGGCGCGCTATGCTCCCCCTACCGAGCACGCTGCTGGGTCCACCCGTGTGCGAGCGGCACATCGGACACTCTCGATTGTCATGCGGGGATAACTCCGCGTCAAGCGGCACAATGGTGAGCCCGACTCTAATCGTCCTAGTAACCGCATCTCACGGTCGGGCCATCTGGTCATTCGTCGAAAGGATCGAGGGGCCAGATGGGCCGGCGAACGTGGCGGAAGTCGAGGCGCGACAGGTCCGCCCCACTGATCCCGGGACCCTCGACCAACACCACGCGCTCGGCAATGGGTTCGAATGCGGCGCGGAAGTGACCCTTGCCCTTCAGCGCGATCACCCGCAGATTCGTGGGCTCGATGCCGTGAGTCCGGAAGATATTGATGTCGATCGGCGTCTCGGCGCGCTCGGTGACGAGCACGGCGACGCTGTCGCAAGCCACCACTGCGGTTCGCCCCAGGTCTACCGGCACTCCGGCGTGCATCGGCCCCCGGTTGACGTAGCGGCCGTCGGAGAGCATGCGGACGTAGCCGCGCACCGGTAGCGGTGCGCCGTGGAGCCGATCGATCTTGCCACCGAGGCGCAGGTCGACGATCGACCCGACCCCAGCGGCGATGCACCTGGCGACCGACTCTGGGTCGGCGATGAGCGCCAGCGCGGCATCGCGCGCCCCTTCGTGCAGCAGGAAACGCAGCAGTTCTGCGCTGTCCCCGGTGCCACCCGTCCACGGGTTGTCGCCGATGTCCACCAGC
>Ga0307373_10011103_pt1 | contig 13116 bp, 15 predicted proteins | sample OX2MG_FD_202534 | JGI IMG/M metagenome (GOLD analysis project Ga0307373, IMG submission 202534) | Soil microbial communities from Risofladan, Vaasa, Finland - OX-2 | ecosystem: Environmental > Terrestrial > Soil > Coastal area > Acid sulfate soil | place: Finland: Risofladan, Vaasa | collected... | reverse complement strand
CCAAAACGCGCCGCCAGGCGGCGCTGGGCTCCGCTCCGGCCGGGGCCTCGGAAAGACGTCTCTGAGGGGTTCTGGGTGGGGGATTTTTCGACCGGCGAAATGGGGAAATTTCAACCGGCGTTGACAATGGGTTCGCACAGCCAGGATTGGCTGTGCCACCGTGGCCCGCAGGGCTGGGGTGCCACCGTGGCCGGGAGAGCTGGATTCGCACAGGCCCGGGCGGCTCAGCGGGCGGGCAGGCCGGCGAAGAGGGCGGCGTAGACGGCGATGCCCTGCCAGAGGTAGTCGAGCCGGATGTTTTCGTTGGCGGCGTGCTGGTTGTCGTCGTAGTTGGCGATGGGCACGCCCACCACGGGGGTGTGGGCGGGGCCCTGGAACAGGTAGAGGGGCACGCTGCCGCCCATGATTGGCAGCTTGACGATGGACTGGCCCAAGGCGGACTCGATGGCGGCCACCACTTGGCGGCTGAAGGGGGCATCGAGGGCGACGCGGGCGGCGGGGTAGCCGGGCCCCCAATTGACTTGGACGATCTTGGGATGGGCGAGGCGGGTGGCGGCGTCGGGAGGCTGCGCCACCAGGAAATAGCCCTGCCGCTTGAGGAAGGCCTCGACCACGGCGCGCACGCCGTCGGGGGTCTGGTCGGGGACCAGGCGGAAATCGAGCGAGGCGGTGGCCTGGGTGGGGATGGCGTTGGCGGCGCGGGCGCCGACGGCGCCGCCCTGGATGCCGCGGACGTTCAAGGCGGGCAGGGAGATTTGGGCGGCGAGGGTGGCGGGGGCGCCCTCGGTGCGCCCCAGCTCGAGGGCGCGGGCGAGGGTGGCATCGTCCTGGGGCAGGGCGGCGAGGGCGGCGCGGTCGGCGGCATCGAGCGGGCGCACCCCGCGGTAAAAGCCGGGGATGAGGACATGGGCGTTCTCATCGCGCATGCTGGCCAGCAGGTGGGCCAGCATGACGATGGGGTTGGGGGCCCAGTTGCCGTAATGGCCGTCGTGCATGGGGTGGATGGGGCCGAACACGGTCAACTGGACCTCGGCGATGCCGCGCGCGCCGAAGTAGACCTGCATACGGCCGCTGGCGTGGACCGGGCCGTCGCACACCAGCCAGGCGTCGGTGCGGCGGAGCAGGGGGAAGGCGTGGAAATAGGCGGGCAGGTGGGGCGAGCCGGCCTCCTCCTCGCCCTCGAGGAGGAAGCGGAGGTTGACGGCGGGGGCGAGGTGGGCGGCGCGCAGGGCGCGCAGGGCGGTGGCGAGGCCGAAGACGGCGTCCTTTATCGTCGCCGGCGGAGCGCGCCCAGATGCGGCCGTCGCGCACCACGGGCTGGAAGGGAGGGATTTTCCACTGGGAGGGATGGACGGGCTGGCCGTCATAGTGGGCGTAGAAGGTGATGGTGCGGCGGGCGCCTGGGGAGGCGAGGGTGGCGAGCACGAGCGGGGGCACGCCGGGGAGGCGGAGGATCTGGACGCGGGCGCCGGCGGCCTGGTAGAGGGCGGCGACGGCGGCGGCGTTGCGGGCGATGTTGGGGGCGTCGGAGGCGAGGTTGGGGAGGGCGAGCAGGGCTTGGAACTGGCGCAGCAGGGCGGGGCGGTGGGCGGCGAGAAAGCGGTCCACGGCGGCGCGGGCGGCGGGGGCCTGGGCGGGGGCGAGGGAGGCGAGCAGGAGGGAGAGGCAGAGGAGGCGGCGCGGCATGGGCGCCATTATAGCGGTTTGGGGCTCAAGCGCCGGGGCGAAGGCGCCGATGGGGGAGATAGCGATTGCCGCGGGTGGCGGAAAGTCCGCGTCCAGCGCGGGAAATCAGCGACTCCCGGGGGCGGGAGCAAATCTTACAAAAGGTAAGGCGGGGGGGGCGGGGCGAAGGCGGAGGGTGCGGCGGGGGGGGGCGGAGCGGGGGCGGGGGCGCTGATTCCACGGCGGATGGCGGGGGGCGGGGAGTTTGGCAGGGCGCTTGCTCCCCTGCAGGGTGCGTGGCCCGAAGCGCGCGACTAAGAACACCGGAGGAAACACTTATGACTGCTCTGATTACTCGCTTGTGGAAAGACGACAGCGGCCAGGACATGGCGGAGTACGCCATCATGCTGGGCGTGATCGCGGCGGTGGTGTTGACCGCCATCACGCTGCTGGGCACCAACATCTCGACCGAGATCACCACCATCGCCAACAAGATCCTGGGCTAGCGGACAGCGATGACCGCCTGGACCGGGTTTGTGCTGGCGGTGGCGGCGGCGGCGGCGGTGTGGGACTGGCGCTGGCGCCGGATCCCGCGCTGGCTGACGGTGCCGGCGGGGCTGGCGGGGCTGGTCCAGCACGCCTTCCGCGGGGGTTTGGCGGGGGCGGCCACGGCGGCCGGACTGGGGCTGGGGCTGGGGCTGGTGTTGGTGCAGATGCGCGCCTTCGGCGGCGGCGACGCCAAGTTGCTCGCCGCCATGGGCGCCCTGCTGGGATTGCGCTTATGGTTCTGGAGCCTCGAATTCGGATTGTTGGCGGCGGGGCTGGTGGCGCTGGCGCAGCTGGCCAGGCGGAAGCGGCTGGGGTTGCTGGCGGCCGACCTGGGAGCGATCGTGGCGGGGTGGCGGGAGCGGGGCTGGGAGCCGCACCCGGAGCACAGCCTGGAGAGCCCGCAGGCGGTGGCGGCGCCGTTCGCGGTGGCGCTGGGGATTGGGGTCGCCTGCGCCGTCTGGCTGTTCTGAGGGGACAGCGGGGGCAGAGCCTGGTGGAGGCGGCGCTGATGCTGCCGCTGCTGCTGTTCCTGGTGTTTGGGATTGTGGAGGTGGGGCGGGCCGCGGGCATTCTGCAGACGCTGGACAACGCCGCCCGCGAGGGGGCGCGCTGGTCGGCGCTGCCGGCGGCGGGGAGCGACAACCTGCCGCTGGTGAGCGATGTGCAGCAGCGCGTGGTGGACTACGTCGCCGCCAGCGGGGTGACGATCAACCCCTTCAACGTGTCGGTCAACCAGGAGGTGGACCACACCGAGGGCGGACTCACGACCAGTTTCAGCCAGGTGGAGGTGACGTATGTGTACAACTTCGTCACCCCGCTGCTGGCCAACGTGGTGCCCAGCATCACGCTGCGCGGCGAGGCGGAGATGCGCAATGAGACCAACTGAACAGGCCGGGGCGGGGCGGGGGCGGCGGGCGGCGGGCAACGAGCTGGTGGAGTGCGCGCTGATCTTTCCGGCGCTGCTGGCGCTGCTGCTGGTGGTGAGCGAGGTGGCGGGGGCGGTGGCGACGCGGCAGGTGCTGAGCAACGCGGCGCGGGAGGGGGCGCGGCTGGCGGTGGTGCCGGGCGAGTACGGGCTGACGGCGGAGGTGCAGGCGCGGGTGATCGACTATGCCGCCGCGAACGGGGTAACGCTGGCGGCGGGCAACGTGAGCGTGAACCAGGACGAGGTGGTGAGCCCGGGCGGGGGGGCGTGCGGGGCGACCAATCCGTGCATCCAGGCGTCGCGGGTGAGCGTGAGCTACACCTACCCGCTGAGCGCGTTGCTGGGGGCGGCGATGAAGCTGGGGGCGGCGGTGGAGATGAGGAACTTCTACTAATATGAAGCGCAAACGACTGTTGGGATTGGCGGTGGTGGCGCTGGCGCTGGCGGGGCTGGTCAGCCTGGCGGCCTACCGGCTGGCGCGCGGGGGGAGCGGGACGGCGGCGGCGCCGACGGCGGCGGTGGTGGCGGCGGCGGTGCCGCTGGCGGTGGGGGTGCCGATCCAAGCCTCCGACCTGAAGCTGCTGCGCCTGCCTCCGGGGACGCTGCCGCAGCATGTCTACACCAACGTCAAGCAGTTGGCGGGGCAGGTGCTGACGGCGGCGGCGGTGCCCAACCAGGTGATCGTGAACGAGATGGTGGCGACGCCGGGCTCGGGGGTGGGGCTGCCGCCGCTGATCCCGGCGGGGATGCGGGCGGTGTCGGTGAAGGTGAACGACGTGGTCTCGGTGGCGGGCTTCGCCATCCCGGGCACGCACGTGGACGTGCTTCTGACCGGCAACCCGCACCAGGACAACAACCCCGCCGAGGTGACCACCATCACGCTGCTGTCGAACGTGCAGGTGCTGACGGCGGGGCAGCAGATGGAGCAGAGCCCGGACGGCAAGCCGGAGAAGGTGACAGTGATCACGCTGCTGGTGGATCCGGCGGGGGCGGAGAAGCTGGCGCTGGCGGACGGCTACGGCCACATCCAGTTGGCGCTGCGCAACCCGCTGGACCGGGAGCCGCAGAAGACGCCGCCGCTGCTGAACGGCACGCTCTACGGGCAGCGGCCGGTGCGGACGGTGTACCGGCGGCGGGTGGGGCGGCCGGGGCCGCCGCCGCCGCCGCCGATCTGGGCGGTGGACGTGATCAGCGGGGACAAGCACCAGACGCTGAAGTTCCCGGACGCCGGGGTGGCGCCGGCGAGGAATTCGAGCACCCCAGGGGAGCATCCATGAGCCGGAGAAAAATCAACTTGATGCGGGCGGTGCTGCACGGGCTGTTGGCGGCGCTGGCGATCCTGTCGCTGGGGCGGCTGCCGGAGGCGGTGGCGGAAGCGCCCGGGCCGACGCCGACGCGCAAGCTGGCGCTGCTGCCGGGGGCGCGGGAGCTGCAGGACCGGCTGATGGTGATCAACCCGCTGGCGCTGCCGCAGCCGGGGCCGCGGGTGGTGGTGCTGCCGGAGCGGGCGCCGCTGGCGGCGGCTCCGGCCTGGGCGGCTCCGGCCTGGGCGGCGCACCTGGACGCGGGCAGCCTGCTGCTGGCGATGCGCCGCGCGCTGGCGCTGGCGCCGAGCCCGGCGGCGAGCCCGGCGCCGGCCCGTCCGGCGGCGGCACGACGGACGGAGGCGCGGCCGGCGGCGGTGCCGGCCCCGGCGCCGGCGGCGGCCTGGTCGTATCCGCGGCCGCGCCCGATCGCCTCGCCGGTGGACCTGGAGCTGACCACGCACCACAGCCTGGTGGTGCAGAGCCCGGTGCCGCTGACCCGGGTTTCGATCACCGACGACGCCATCGCCCAGGCGATTGTGGTGTCGCCCAACCAGGTGCTGGTGCAGGGGCGGGCGCCGGGCGAGGTGTCGCTGCTGCTGTGGGACGCCGACGCCAACGCGCGCGCCTACACGGTGCGGGTGGGGCTGGATCCGGGGCCGCTGCAGAGCGAGTTGGAGCGGCTGTATCCCCACAACCGGCTGCGGGTATCGGCCAGCGGCGACGCGCTGGTGGTGAGCGGCGTGATGGACAACGGCGCCAGCGCCAAGCAGGCGCTGGACGTGGCGGCGGGCTTCAGCAAGCACATCGTCAACAACCTGAGCGTGGATGCGGCCGACGACCCCGGGCAGGTGATGCTGCAGGTGCGCTTCGCCGAGGTGGACCGGAGCGCGGTGGCGCAGTTCGGCGCCAACCTGCTCTCGACCGGGGCAGGCAAGACGGTGGGTTCGCTCTCCACTGGGCAGTTTGGCGGGCCGGCGGGGGCGATCGTGCCGGGCAGCTCGACCACGCAGCCGCCGGGGGGCACCACGCTGGCGGGGACGGCGGGCAAGTTCGGGCTGAACGACCTGCTCAACGTCTTCCTGTTCCGCAGCGACGCCAATCTGGGGGCGACGCTGCAGGCGCTGCAGCAGCAGAACCTGCTGCAGATACTGGCCGAGCCCAACCTGGTGGCGATGGACGGCAAAGAGGCCAGCTTCCTGGCGGGGGGCGAGTTTCCCTTTCCGGTGGTGCAGGGCCAGGGCGCGGTCAACAACGTAACCATTCAATTCAAACCGTTTGGGGTCAACCTGCATTTCAAGCCCACCATCCTCCCCGATGGCACCATTGACTTGCAGGTGGCGCCGGAGGTGAGCGCGCTGGACTTTTCCAACGCGCTCACCGTCTCCGGTTTCCTGATACCGGCGCTGAGCACGCGGCGGGCATCGACGGAGCTGGAGCTGGCGGACGGGCAGAGCTTCGTGATCGCCGGGCTGATGGACAACCGGCTGACCAAGAACCTGTCGAAGCTGCCGGGGCTGGGCGACATTCCCATCCTGGGCAAGTTTTTCCAGAGCTGGAGCACGAACAAGAGCCGGAGCGAGCTGGTGGTGGTGGTGACGGCGCACCTGGTGCATGCCAGCAACCGGGCCGCCAAGGGGCCGCGGATGCCGCTGCCGTTCCTGCTGCCGGAGCGGTTCGACCGCGCCGCCGGAGGGCACCGGTGAACGGGCGGCAGCAAGGAGGGCGCGGGCCCCAGCGCGCCTGCCCGGCCACGGCTGTAGCAGCGCCGGGCCGGTGCGGCGCGCGTCCCGCTTGTGAGCCGCCCCGCTGTAACAGCGCGGGGCGGCATGCTCGCGCCGACTTGGGGGCCCCGTGGCCCCAAGTCGTCGCTGCGCTTCGCTGGGGCCGCGCCGAATTCGTTTCCCGGGGGCGGGCCGCCCTGCGGAATTTCGCAGCCTTTCGCGCCGATTTTGCCAGCAGGCAAAGCGGCGCAACCCCCGCGCATGGTGGGCGCGGGCCCCAAGTCGGCGCTGCGCCGCGCCGGGGCCGCGAGCAGGCGGGGATGACGCTGGTGCTGGTGGCGCTGCTGCTGACGGCGCTGTGCGGGGTGGCGGCGCTGGCGGTGGACATGGGGGTGGTGTACAACGCCAAGGGCAGCGCGCAGAACGCGGCGGACGCGGCGGCGCTGGCGGGGGCGTTCACTTTTCTGCAGCCGGCGGCGGCGCAGCCGGCGGCGGCGCAGAACGCCGCCATCGCGGTGGCGGGGACGAACACGGTGCTGGGGCAGGCGGTGGCGCTGGCGGCGAGCGACGTGAGCGTGGACGAGGCCAACCGGCGGGTGACGGTGAGCGTGAACCGGAGCGGGGCGAACGGCATTCCCGCCTTCTTCGCCCAGGCGCTGGGGTTCCAGCAATTCAGCCTGACGGCGACGGCGACGGCGGAGGCCTCGCCAGTGGCGACCGGCACCATCTGCCTGCGGCCGATCTTCGTGCCCAACACCATCCTGAGCAGCGAGACGCCGACGCAGGCGTGCAGCAACGGGCAGGTGATCCTGGACGCCAACGGCAACCTGAGCCCGTGGCTGCAGGCCAACCCGCAACTGCTGGGGGCGCTGGAGACGATCCGGCCGACCAGCCCGACGGGGGCGCTGGCGCCGAGCCAGTACTACTCGCTGGACTTCAGCAACGGCAGCGGGGGCGGGGCGTCGGTGTACCAGTGCGCGCTGGGCAGCCCGCTGGCGGACTGCGGCATCTCGCCGGCGGTGGCGGCCTGCGGCACCTCGTATCCGACCGAGAACGGGGACATGAAGATGCCGACGGAGGCGGGCATCGCCAGCCTGCTGGGGGCGACGCCGGACACCTGGGTGGGGGAGAACGCCTACCAGCATCCCAACGGCACGGTGACCGACACCAGCAGCCAATTGATCGTGGCGCCGGTGTGGGACGACTGCTGCACGGGCTGTTCGATCGGCTCGGGCGGGGGCAACGTCACCATCATCGGGTTCAGCAACTGGTTTGTGGAGGGGTTGGGCAGCGTCAGCGGCGATCCGGGGGTGATCGCCAATTTCGTCAATGCCGCCGGGTGCGGCGCCGGGGGGGGCGCCAACGGCGGTGGAATCGCGACCAACGCCAGCTTCGGCATACCGGTGCGGTTGGTCACGCCCAACTAGAAGAGACGAGTCGCCAGCCATGCCATTCCCGGTCACCATTTTTGCCGCCGATGAGAGCGAGCGGCAGCAGTACGAGGCGGCGCTGGCGTCGTGCGGGGCGGCGGCGGTGGCCGGCCGGCCGCTGCCGCTGCCGCAGTCGTTCACGCCCACCGATCCGCAGTGGCACGCGCTGCTGCAGCAGGGGCCGGAGGCGGTGCTGATCGGGCTGCCGCCGGCGAACCCGGAGCCCGGCTACGAGCTGATTGCCTGGCTGCGGGCGCAGCTTCCGCAAATCCACATCATGGTGGTGGGGCCGCTGGAGCTGCCGCGGCTGATCGTGGGGGCGATGCGGGCGGGGGCGAACGAGTACCTGGAGTCGCCGCTGCGGGCATCGCAATTGGGCGAGACGCTGGCGCGGTGCGCGGCGGCGCGGAGCGCGCAGGCGGCGAACACGCTGCGGCCGGTGGCGCGGGGCAAGCTGATCGCGGTGCTGGGGGCGCGGGGGGGGTGCGGCTCGACCACGGTGGCGGTGAACCTGGCGCTGGCGCTGCACGCGCAGCGGCGGCAGGCGGACGCGGCAGTGGCGCTGCTGGACGCGGCGCCGCTGGGGCACGCGGCGCTGCACCTGAACCTGAAGCCGCAGTTCACCCTGACCGACCTGCTGGGGCACGCGCAGCGGCTGGACACGGCCATGCTGACCAGCCTGATGGTGCGGCACGACAGCGGGCTGGAGCTGCTGGCGGGGCCGTCGGCGCCGCTGCCGGCGGGCGAGCCGAGCCAGTACACCACCTGGATCGAGCTGCTGCTGCAGAACTTCCCGCTGGTGGTGACCGACCTGTCGGCGCGGCTGGACACGCTGACGGAGGCGATCATCGAGCTGGCAGACCGCATTCTGTTCGTCACCCAGACCGACATGGTGTCGCTGTGGAGCGCGGCCAAGGTGCGGCAGCACTTGGACGCGGCGGCGCGGCTGCGCTTCGAGCTGGTGCTGAACCGCTACAGCGCCACCCCGGAGGTGGACCTGGCGGGGGTGGAGGCGATCACCCACGCCAGCGTGCTGTGGAAGCTGCCCAACGCGCACGCGCTGGTGATGGACGCGATCGAGCACGGCAAGCCGCCGGCGCTGGACACCAAGTCGGAGCTGGCGCGCAGCTACCGCGGGCTGGCGGCGGCGCTGCTGGGCCGCAACCAGGCCAAGAAGCGGCGCGGCTGGCTGCCGTTCCTGCGGCTGCGCGAGGCGACCTAACCCCGGAGCGAGTTGCCATGCCCATGCCCATGCCCACCCTCGAATTCGCCGGCTACCAGCAGATCAAGGGCGACTACCATCGCCGGGTGCTGGAGCGCCTCAATCTGGAGCACCTGGACCGCATGCCGCCGGAGACGGCCAAGCAGGAGGTGGTGTCGCTGATCCGCTCGATGCTGGCGCTGGAGTCGGTGCCGCTGTCGCTGGTGGAGCGCGACAACCTGGTGCGCGACCTGCTGGACGAGATCTTCGGCTTCGGGCCGCTGGAGGTGTTCCTGCGCGACCCGCTGGTGAGCGACATCCTGGTGAACCGGGCGGACCAGATCTACGTGGAGAAGAAGGGGCGGCTGTCGAAGACCGAGGTCACCTTCCGCGACGACGCCCACCTGCTGCGCATCATTGACCGGATCGTGTCGCGGGTGGGGCGGCGGATCGACGAGAGCTCGCCCATGGTGGACGCGCGCCTGCCGGACGGGAGCCGGGTGAACGCCATCATCCCGCCGCTGGCGCTGGACGGGCCCTGCCTGTCGATCCGGCGGTTCGGCAGCGATCCGCTGACGGGGGCGAAGCTGGTGGAGCACAAGGCGCTGACGCCGGCGATGCTGGAGTTCCTGCGCTGCTGCGTGGCGGCGCGGCTCAACATCATCATCTCGGGCGGGACGGGGGCGGGCAAGACGACGCTGCTGAACGTGCTCTCGGGCTTCATTCCGGAGCACGAGCGGGTGGTGACGATCGAGGACGCGGCCGAGCTGCAGCTCAAGCAGGAGCACGTGGTGCGGCTGGAGACGCGGCCGCCGAACGTGGAGGGGCAGGGGGCGGTGCGGCAGCGGCAGTTGGTGATGAACAGCCTGCGCATGCGGCCGGACCGGATCGTGATGGGGGAGTGCCGCGGGGAAGAGGCGATCGACATGCTGCAGGCGATGAACACCGGCCACGACGGCTCGCTCACCACCATCCACGCCAACACCCCGCGGGACGCGCTGGGGCGGCTGGAGACGATGGTGGGCATGGCCAACCTCAACCTGCCGGAGAAGGCGATCCGGCAGCAGATCGCCAGCGCGCTGCAGTTGGTGGTGCAGCTCTCGCGGCTGTCGGACGGGACGCGCAAGGTGCTGAGCGTGGCGGAGATCACCGGCATGGAGGGCGAGGTGGTGTGCATGCAGGAGCTGTTCGTGTTCGAGCGCCAGGGACTGACGGAGACGGGGGCGGTGCGGGGGCGGTTCCGGGGCTGCGGGCTGCGGCCGCACTGCGCCGACCGGCTGGCGGCGGTGGGGCAGAAGCTGAATCCGGCGTGGATGGAGGATGTGATGGTGATCTGAGCGGGGTTTTCCCGCTGGGCGGGGGTGCCGGGGAATCGAAATGGCGATCTACTTCGTAATGCTGTTTGTGCTGGTGGCGGCGCTGGTGTTCGCGCTGGGGCTGTCGTGGGACAAGGGCGACGACCGGCTGAAACAGTTGCGCGAGCGGCTGGAGCTGGTGGAGCAGGCGGAGCGGCGGGAGTCGCGGGCCAGCCTGGCGCTGATCCGCGACGACCTGCTGAGCGAGATCCCGGCGCTGAACCGGTGGCTGGACCAGATGGGGCGGGGGACGGCGCTGCGGGCGTGGCTGCGGCAGGCGGCGCTGGAGATCCGCCCGGGCAAGTTCCTGATCATCTGCGGCGTGTTCGGGCTGGGGGGGGGGCTGGTGGCGCTGCCCTTCGCCCCCTGGTACGCCAGCCTGGGGGCGGGGCTGGCGGGGGCGGCGCTGCCCTACCAGTGGGCCAAGCGCCGCCGCGGCAAGCGGCTGGCGCAGTTCCAGGCACAGTTTCCGGAGGCGATCGACCTGCTGGTGCGGGCCAGCCGGGCGGGCCACCCGCCCAGCGCGGCGCTGGAGCTGATCGCCAGCGAGATGCCGGAGCCGATCGCGGGCGAGTTCCGCCAGGTGTTCGACCAGCAACGCTTCGGGCTGCCGCTGCGCGACTGCCTGCTCAACCTGGCGGAGCGGATGCCGCTGGTGGACGTGCAGTTCTTCGCCACCTCGATGATCATCCAGCGCGAGAGCGGGGGCAACCTGGCGGAGATCCTGGAGAAGCTCTCCTACCTGATCCGGGAGCGGGTGAAGATCCTGCGCCAGGTGAAGACGCACACCGCCCAGGGGCGGATGACGCTGTACGTGCTGATCGGCCTGGCGCCGGTGCTGATGGTGGCGATGCTGCTGCTGAGCCACGACTTCGTCATGCCGATGTTCACCGACCCCATGGGGCGGACGATGCTGGTGGGGGGGGCGGTGCTGCAGGTGGTGGGCTGCTACCTGCTGAACAAGATCATCACCATCGAGGTATAGCGCGATGCACCTGATCCTGCTCATGGTGGGCGTGTTTGTGGCGGTGGCGCTGGCGCTGTTCGCGGTGGGCGCCGCCTGGATGGGGCGCGGCTCCGACTCCTCGGCGCGGCTGAAGGTGCTGCTGGGGATGGCGCCGGCGCCCAAGCCCAAGCTGGCGGACAAGCTGCAGCGGGCGCTGCAGCCGGCGGCGAAGTTGCTGCCGCCCTCGACCCAGGAGGCCAACCGCACGCGGCTGTGGCTGATCCAGGCCGGCTACCGCGAGGCCAAGCACGCGCGCATCTACTTCGGGCTGCGGGCCACGCTGGTGATCCTGCCGCTGCTGCTGGTGGTGGTGAGCGGGCTGGCGCGGCGGGCGCCGATGGCGCTGGTGGCGGCGCCGGCGCTGGGGTTGATGCTGCCGCGCTTCCTGCTGAAGAAGCGCATCGCGGCGCGGGCCAAGCGCATCCGGCTGAGCCTGCCGGACGCGCTCGACCTGATGGTGATCTGCGTCGAGGCGGGGCTGGGGCTGGACCAGGCCATCCAGCGGGTGGCGGCGGAGCTGAAGAACGTGCACCCCGACCTGTGCGGGGAGCTGGAGTTGCTGGGGCTGGAGATGCGGGCGGGCATTCCGCGGGCGGAGGCGCTGCGCAACCTGAGCGAGCGCTGCGGGGTGGACGACCTGCGGGCGCTGGCGGCGGTGCTGATCCAGACCGACCGCTTCGGCACCAGCGTGGCGCAGGCGCTGCGGGTGCACTCCGAGTCGCTGCGGGTGGAGCGGCGGCAGCGCGCCGAGGAGGCCGCGGCCAAGCTGAGCATCAAGATGCTGCCGGTGCTGGCGCTGTTTGTCTTTCCGGCGGTGATGATTGTCGTTATGGGGCCGGCGGCCATCGCCCTGGTGCGGCACCTGGGCCCGGTCTTCGCCCAATAGGAGCAGCCGATGAGTTCGACCCTTGCCCATCCCTTGCCCGGCTACGCGCTGAACCGCACCCGCCAGGTGTTTTTGGCCACCGAACTGCGCTTCGCCGACCGCTTTTTTTCGCGGCTGCGCGGACTGCTCGCCACCCGGGCGCAGGAGTTCGGCTTCGGGCGGGGGCTGTGGATCCATCCCAGCAAGGGAGTGCACGCGCTGGGGATGCGCTACGCCATTGATGCGGTCTATCTGGACCATGAGCACCGCATCATCCACATTCAATCGGACCTGCAGCCCTGGCACCTGGGCGCGATCCGCAAGGACGCGGCGGGAGTGCTGGAATTGCCGGCCGGCGCGGTGGCGCGGACAAACACGCAAGTCGGCGACGAGATTGCCATCTCGTCGAGCGAGTTTGCTATGATGCCTGAATGAAGAGCTTTGTGCTCGGCATGGTGGCCACCCTGATCGGGCTGGCGGCGGGGGCCTGGATCTACTTTGGCACCGGCATGGCGCCGGTGGCGACGAGCGCGCCGCCGATGCCGATGGAGACCACCTTCGCGAAAATGGCGCTGCACGCGCGCATTGAGCGGGAGATGCCGAAGGCGGTGCCGCTGGCGGCGGACGAGAACGCCTACCTGGCGGGGGTGCCGATCTACCGGGAGGATTGCGCCGTCTGCCACGGGCTGCCGCAGCAGGACAAGACGGCAGTGGCGGACGGCATGTTTCCCCGCCCGCCGCAGCTATTTTTCCGCAAGGGCGTTTCCGACGACCCGCCCGGGGAGACGTATTGGAAGGTCACCAACGGGATTCGCCTGACCGGCATGCCCGCCTTCCAGAACACCCTGTCCGACACGGCGCGCTGGCAGGTGAGCCTGCTGCTGGCGAACTCGAACCATTTGCCGGCGGCGGTGACGAGCCTGCTGGCGGCGCCGCTGCCGAAGAACTAACGGTGGGCGCGGGCCCTAGCGCGCCTGCCCGGCCCGGCTGTAGCAGCGCCAGGCCGGAGCGGCGCGCGTCCCGCTTTTGAGCCGCCCCGCTGGGGCCGCGCCGAATTCGTTTCCCGGGGGCGCAGACGCGCCAGGGGAGCAG
>Ga0307373_10011102_pt1 | contig 13117 bp, 10 predicted proteins | sample OX2MG_FD_202534 | JGI IMG/M metagenome (GOLD analysis project Ga0307373, IMG submission 202534) | Soil microbial communities from Risofladan, Vaasa, Finland - OX-2 | ecosystem: Environmental > Terrestrial > Soil > Coastal area > Acid sulfate soil | place: Finland: Risofladan, Vaasa | collected... | reverse complement strand
GCAGGAAGGTTCGCCAGTTACCGAGCGCGTTATCTCGGAAAAATCGGTTTTGATTGAGCATAAACTCGGCCCGGCCAACCTTGCTAGCGGAGGTTGCGAAATGGCCGTGCCAGAAGAGGACCATCTTCTCCTGCAGTGGGTTTGGAGTGCTGATCATCCGGTAGAGCCACCACGGCTTGAGCATCGGCGGACGAAGTTGATGCTGCCTGTCCCGCTGCCGGGCGGCCTCTAATACCCAATCGCTCTTGCCGTCGTCCGGCTGCATCGCGCCATCCAGAAGATCCTGGATCGTGGCGTCTATACCCTTCGCGGCTCGCTGCCGCAGTTCGGCGTCGTTTGCGCCAAAGCCGGCGCGGCGCATGAGATGACCCATCCTGCGGATATCATCAGTCGGCATTATTAATCCTCCTGCCCTGCTTCTGGGGAGCTGCGCAAGCGTCAACCTGGAGCTCTACGTTTCCCCGTTTAATAATGGATGGACGAGACCGTTCTGGTTAAGCGGTGGATACTTGAGCGCTGCGGCCTCGCTGGTTTACTTCTGAATTATGGCTTTGACGTTTGAGCGCCGTATCAGTTCAAAGATTCTTAATCGCTTTTAATGAACGGTTTTCCGTAGAACATCCCAACTGTATTAGAATATAACACGTTCGCGTCGGATGGCGCGGCCGACGCCCCCACCTCTTCGCCATACTGGATATATGATGGACGAAGGATCGGCCCCGTGCCTCGCGCCTCGAGCCGCTCTTATGGAGGAATTTAATGACCGAGAATAATCCGATTACGATGGACATAAAGATCGCGGAGGTTTTGAAGGAGAAACTGCAGGCCGTTTCAGTCGAGGTGGAAGACGAAAGCTGGCGTCACAAGGGACACGCCGGCGCGTTGGAAGGCGGCCACTTCAACGTGGACGTAGTATCCCCGCTGTTCAAGGGCAAGACCCCGGTTGAGCGCCATCAGATGGTCTACGAAGCCCTCTCGGAAGAACTAAAATCCATCCACGCACTCTCGATCAAGGCGCGGACAGTGTAGGGCGCAGGATGAAGGATGAAGGATGAATCAAGAACGTGGGATTCTAAGTCTCACCGTCTCACGCCCTCACCATCTTCCTATCTCAAATCCGTTCTCAAATGCCTCTGACCCGGAGGTGGCTGATGAATAGGCGGCAGGCGGCTGGATTCGGGGCGGCGGCGGGGGCAATAGGCGGCGCGTTGAGCTACCCGGTTCTCCGCGCCCTCGAGTTTCCGGAGCCTGCGGTGTTCGCGGCGATAAACGCGCTGACCTGTAGTTTGGCCGATGCGATTCTCGCCAGCATGGCGGTTGCCCGCATTGATGTGCGTTTCAAACCGGGACCGCGCTCCGCTCGCATCTTATCGAGTGTCTGCTTCGGAGGACCCGCCGGGTTTCTCGGCGGCGGGGTCGTCGGTTTCTACATCGGATGGATCGCGGCGTTTTTTCTCGCGCCGGGAGACGATATGCTCTGGATGATTCCGTTCCTTTTCGCGATTATAGGCGCTCCAACCGCCGGAGCGGTAGGATTGGTCGTTGGGGGAATCTGCGGCGCGACAGCGAAACCAAGAACCGCGCGTTAAACGTTTGTTTGGGCTCGAATCTTCGCTCGTATCCAGCTCTCGTCACCAATGGAAAGACGATCCATGCCTAACTTGTCTGGCCCGAGGCTCATCCTTGCGCTCCTTCTCATTCTTTTTCCTCTTCGAGCGTCGGCAGCCGGGGTTCCCGATGCGCTCAACGGCGTTCATCGACTGGTCACCCTGGGCGACAGCATCACCCAGTTTGGCGGCCGGCCCGGCGGATACGTGTGGCAGATGCAGCAGTACCTGCAAACCCTCTATCCCAACGCCTCGATTCAGGTTCTCAACGCGGGGGTCAGCGGGAACACTTCAAAGGATATGCTCGCTCGTTTTCAGCGTGACGTGATAAATCGCCACGCCGATCTGGTAACCATCAGTGTCGGGATCAACGACGTGTGGCACGGCTTTGACAAAGATCATCCGGCAGGCGGCGGCCCGGCGGGAGTGCCCCTCGACGACTTTCGTCGCGATGTGGAGGCGATGGTGGACACCGCCCAAAAGGCCGGCGCCCGCGTCGCCCTCTTCACGCCAACGATTTTCGAGGATAAGCCCGACAGCCCCCGCAATACCGCTCTCAAGGGCTACGTCGAAGCGATACGTAAGATAGCGCGGGATCACCGTTTAATCCTCGTGCACCAGAACGACGCGTTTATGAAGGCGTGGCGAGACGAAGCCGCCGGCGCGCCGCGATTGACGGTGGATGGCGTTCACATGGCGGCGGCCGGCGACGACCTGATGGCCCGGACCGCGCTGCTCGCCCTGGGTGTCAGCGCTAAGGACCTGGACGCGGCGGCCCCACGGGTTCAGCAAGCGATTGTCGCAGCTTCCGAGAAGCAGCTTCCGCCGCCGGTCTTTCCCATCCAGGTAACGGAGAGCCGCCCCTGGGACATATTGAGCGGCCCGGCGAACCAGTGGTCTGAGTCGAACCCGGCTGTCATCACCGTGGCGCCCGGTACCGAAGGACTTGCGCTGGAGTTTAACATTCCACCGGCGTTGGGAGAAGGGCGCGGCGCCGCTTACGCGGGAGTCGATCGCTCTGGTTTACTGGACGGCGGCAGAAGGATGCCGCCGCCACTCGGCGCTCGCTTCGCAGCGTGGGCGTCGCGGGAGGTCAATCCGGTCCCGATGGGTTATGATGGAATCCGGTTCGAAATCCAGGCGGCCATTCCATCGCTTGATTGGCCGCTGAATATCGATCTCACGCAGGATGACGGCGCCCTGTACGTTCTCCGTTCCGCGGTCACGCCCGACCGGCCTGGATGGGTACGTGGTTACGCCCTCTTTCGAGACTTTACCCTGGTTACGGACTCTGCGTTTCCCGAGCACAGCGATCCGTCGTTTGACCGGATTGATCCCGCGCGTATCCGGTCCATTGGCTTTGGGGTCGAGCTGAAGCAGCCGGGTAAGAATACGCTGCGCATTCGCAATATGGAGCTCATCAAGGTCAATCCAAAACTGCTCGGAGCAGAGGCGCCGGAGGTTCTTGAAGCGCCCGGCATGGCGGAGGCAGCGGTAGACGCAGCCGCGGCAAAGGGTGTCTCGCCCGCGTTCCAGGTTGACATTGATCGGACGCTTTCGGTCAACAATCACGACGAGATACCATCCGGCCTCTTTGGCATCGACTTCGGCGATGGTGAGGGCAGTGACAACCCGGCCGCGATTGCCGCCGCGCACGATTTGCGTCCGGGCTTTTTACATATCACGCACAGGGTTGGTGAGGGAAGCGCCGATGACGCGCGGCTTTCGGCGTACGAACGTAATTCTCCGGCGGAGCGATTGATTCGGGGAACGGGCGCGACCGAATGGCTGCTGACAATTACCGGAAACGGTCGTCCGCCGCTAAGCAATGACGCCTGGGCCTACTCGGCCGTCGCCGATTTAGCCCGGTATATCCGAGGCGCTCCCAAAGACCTGCCGGCCCCGGCGTTCGAGATCTGGGATCATCCGGATATCCGCGGGACGTTTGCCTCTGGAACGAACGCGGGCGAAATCCAGGCGATATTGGATGATCCGGACCGCGGAGACCTGGTTCTCGGCCCGGTCGCGCGCGAAATCTATGCCGGCGTCTATGTTGGCGCATATCACCAGGCGAAGGAAAACTTCCCCGAATTGCTGGTAGGCGGCTTCGGCCTGGGACTACCGGAGGGCGAAAGCGGCGACATCTGGCGGTCCTGGTGGCGGCCGCTGCTGGACGGGGCCAACGATCGTTACGATCTACTCACCGAGCGGCACGCTCAGGAAACCGGGGACTCCGTACAGGCTAATTTGATGCTCCTTGCGGCGTACACCATTTATCGTCGCGGCCGAATCGTCCCCGTCTACTCACTTCCCGACGCTCCGGTACCAGCACAGGAGAAGCCGGTTGAAGCTCTGACAGCCCTGCCCCGCAGGCAGGACGCCGACTGGGACGCCGCGGATTACGAGATCCGTGACATCCTGACCTTGCTGCGAGAACCGGACCAGGCGGTTGCGCGTGCCGCCGTGATTCCGCTGCCGGGGGCGGCACCCGGCTCGCCGGCAGCGCCAGGATCGACAGCCCCTCCGGAGTCGTCGGCCCTTGCGGCGCCGACGACGGGAACTCCAGCGACTGTCGCATTTCCACCAGACGACGCTGTCTACGCGGCTCACGAGGTTCTGAAGGACCTTCGGGGGCTGCGCTTACTCGTTACGCCAGCGCTGTCGAACGACGTGGAGGCGGTAGCGAGCCTGGATGGCGATAACGTCGTGATCGTCCTCTATAACCACGCAGGCTCGTATCGGAGCGTCCATCTGATCGTTCCCGCGCCGCACGCAGGCCGTTACAACAGCGCCGTCGAGAGCCAGTTCGGCTACGACACCGCTCTGCATCACTTCTTGATGCAGAGGGACAAAGAACTACCTGTCACGGGCCAGGGCTTCGACCTCTCCGCGACGCTGCCCGGCCGCACCCTCGCCAGCTTCAAGCTCCAGAGCTCGATTCATATTAAGCCCACGCGCGAATGGGAGCTTGGCGATGGTTTTGCCAATCGCTGGTTCCTCGATTTATATCCGGGCCACACCGAATCGGCGCAAATCTCACTTCCCGGATTCGAGGGAGTACGGGCCGCCGAGCTTCGCCTCGCGCTCGAAGGCGCTGCGTACGGCGCGGGCGAACTGCTTATCAACGGGCACCCGATCCCACTTCCGTTCAGTCCTGGCGGCCAGCCCTCGATCCACCGAGTATTACTGAACCCCGCGTGGCTGAAGCCAGGCGAGAATGACCTCGTCATTATCAATAACGATCTGCCCGGCGCCGGCAGTTTCCGCTTCCTCGCCGCCAGCATCCGGCTGCTCCGAGAACAGCGGCGTGAACCGCGGCCGGAGGTGAATCTATTCTGAGGACGGAGAGTGTGTGAATACGTGGGTGTGTGGGAGGGTGAGAGTGTGTGATGGGGCGACGAAGGACGAATCAAGAGCGCCGAACACTCCGTTGGGGTGGGGCGGGCGTCCCTGCCCGCCGTCGGCCGGAGGTCGCCTTATCGCGGAGGGACGACCGAGCTTCGGCGCGCTCGCAGGCTTCTACGCGCTCGCTCCACCGGGCTTCGGTTTCCCGCCTCCGGCCGCCAGGGGAACAATCTCACGAACCGTAATGTATCGATCGGCAGGAATTGAGTTGAGGGTTTGTTCGGACCCATCCGGCCACCGGATGGTGAGCGAATCCACCTGACGAGCCGCGCCGAGTCCGAAGTGCACCCGTGGATCGGAGGAGGAGAGATAAGAGCCGTCGGCGTGACAATGACGAAGGTACGACCGCGCGCCGACCCTGGCCGTCAGCATAGCCCCGTAGCCGTCCCGGTTGCTCGTGGTTCCAATGAGCCGTACGCCCAGCCAGTGATTACCCGAAGTGGATTGATTGTGCAGCAGCAGCGGCTTTCCTTCCGAATCCACGACCAGGAGGTCAAGCCGGCCATCGTTGTCGTAATCTCCGACCGCCAGACCACGTCCCACGATCGGCGTTCGGAACGCCGGGCCGCTCGAAGCGCTTACATCCTTGAATCTGACCGGTGTCCGGCCACTGTTATGCAGCAGTTGAAGATCCTGACGATAGGTCGTGGAAGGGTCAATGGCGTGGATATTGTCCTGGACATGTCCGTTCGCGATAACGACGTCCAGCCAGCCATCGTTGTCGTAATCGAAGAGTTTGCAGCCGAAAGCCACGTAGGGCTGAGTCACCGAGCCTAAACCGGTTGGAAGGCCCATTTCAGTGAACTCACCCGCGCCCTCATTATGGTAAAGGCACTTGGTGTCGTGCTGGAAGGTCGCCACCAACAGATCGAGTTTGCCGTCGTTGTCGTAATCGCCCCAGTCCGTGCCCATTGCGCCATGTACGTTGCCATCCCGGTCATAGGCTGTGCCGGACGCCTCCCCGATGTCCGTATAGACGACCGTATTGCCTTTCCGGCGCCCCTGGAAGAGATCGCCCGGCTCTTCGTCATTTTCCACCGCGATTCCTGGAATTCCGGAGCCGTCAAAATCAGCGAAAGCCACGCCCAATCCCCTGCCCTTCGCCGCAGTCAGGCCTGCCTGCGCCGTTACGTCGGTGAAGTGTCCGTGACCGTCGTTGCGGTAGAGCACGCCCTTGATGGGCGTATAATAGCGGGGTCCGCAGGAGGTTTTCAGACCGTGGTCTGTGCAAAGCTGTGGAACGGTACGGGGCCCAAAGTCGGCGTAATTATCGACGTACAGATCCAAATTGCCAGAACCTGAAACGGTTTCCGCGAAGGCGCAGGAGGTGCTCCAGGGCTGGGGCGTGATCCCGGATTGACGGGTAATATCATGAAATCCGCGCCCGGAGTCATTATGCAGAAGTAAGTCCGTCCGATAACCCGTAACAAAGATGTCGTCGTAACCGTCGCCGTCGATGTCACCAACGGCGCAGCCGAGGAAATCCCCCGAGAACTTGCTCAGGCCGGTGGCGCTCGTCACGTCGGTAAAATGGCCCTTGCCATCGCCCCGGTAAAGCCCGAGGCGCGGCCCAACCAGGAGAATATCGAGATTACCGTCGTTATTGTAATCTAAGAATGCGCAGCCGTTCCCGATGGTCTGAAGGATGTTGAGCGGTCGCTTCACAGGACTTGGCCAGCGATAATGCAATCCCGCGGACGAGGCGACATCCGCGAACAGCGGACCCGGAGCAGCGGCGCGCGGCGGGAGGGATTTGCCGGTGTGAGGCGCACAGCCGGTAGCCGACAAAAAGGCGGCGCCGAACAGCAGCGCACAGGCGAACCACGCGCGCGACCGTCCGGAGCCGCCATGGCGTACTATCTCAGACACGATGGCCATTCCGATATGCTGCGAACTCCAAATCCTTACTCACCAAGCAATAGCGATGTCACGAGCGCCTAATGTCCCGGCGTGGCTCCTGCTGTTCTCGACGCCGGCGCTCCGCCATTTTTTGCGGTTGGGGTGGTTTCTGTGATTCCAAGCTTCGCGCGCTCTGCGGGTGTCATGCCCGCCTTAATATAGGCGGGAATAGTGGCCGGATTCGGCTTTGGCCCGCTCTGCCCCAATGTGAAATGGTAGATCACAAAAATAATCGCTGCAAGAACGACGACGGCTATCGTTATCGCCGCTGGTCCCGCTGCCTTCTTTCCCATTTTAGCTCCCTTTCGTTAAGGCTGAGGCTGCCAGACCCCTCGGCGGCGCCGGGCAGAGATCCATCCGTTAACCCAATTTGCTGAAACCGGCTCAGGAAATTCGTTTGCCGTGCCGGCGTGTCGCGCTCTCCCATCGAGCCTCATGCAGGGCGCCGCGAAGATTGAACATGGCTCGCGGTCCCTGGAGGACGCGCGCCTTTGAAACGCTGCTGCGCCGCGGCGCGGATCGCCTCAGCCTGCTGAGGCAGACCCTGACTTTTGAACAGGCGCTCGGCCCTGGCATAGTACGCGGGATCGTCGGAATGCTGCCCGATGTCTCGCAGCGCGTTCATCTCTGCTCGCTTAGCAGCCTGTCGAACGCGATACTGGTCCATCGCTTTTGCGCTATCGGCCTTGTCGCCAACCAGATCCTCGGCCAAACTGAGCTTATAATAACTAACCGCTGCAGAGGGATCAAGGACGATTGAGTGACGCAGCTCTCGAACGGCCTCCGGTCCGCGGCGCTGGCGAAGCGCAAGCAAGCCCATCACGTAATACCGGGTTGCGGCCGTGGAGGGATCGGAAGCCGCCAGGCGCGCCTGCGCGGCCGCATCCGCGTAGTCCTGGGGTGTAGCCGCCCTATCCGCCAATACGACGGCGAACAGCGCATGGGCCTTAGCGTCTTCCGGCGCGAGCGCCAGGTATCGCTTGGCCGTAGAAGTCGCGTCTTTCTCCTCACGCCGCTCAACCTGAATCGTAAGCAGCGCCCGGAGGTACAATGGGTTCTTCGGGTCCAGGGCAACCGCCTGCTTGATGAGCTGTTCTACCGGCGGGGGAGTACGGGGTCCAACGGTAGTGCGCTGCACACGGACCGCCTCCTGGAAGTCCGCTTGCGCGGGCGAAGGGCGAGCGGCAAGGCGGGCATAATAGCGCTTCAATCGCTGACGAAGAATCGCGCGCCTTTGCGGCCACCAACCCAGAGTGAGATTATACTCCTGCAGGGCCTCTTTCGGATGACCGAGCGCAAGCAGGACGTTGCCGAGCGCTTCATGAGCCGCAGGGTTGGCGCCTCCGAACCTGACGGCGAGACGGGCCAGTGGTTCAGCGGCCGCGGCGTGCCCGCCATCTACGAGATCTTTACATGCCGCGATTAACACCGGCGGCGAGTCTTGGGCAACGTGAAGCGCGGTTGCATAATGGCGGGCGCATTCGACTGCGTCGCCGTGAAGGCCGAGCAATCGGGCCAGCTTTTTATTAGGGGCCGGCGCCTCCGGATTAACGCGAACCTCGTCGAGAAGTTTACCCCGCTCGGTTATATAGTCCTGCCGCTGAGTATATATGCGCTGCCATCGAGCAGCATCCTCGACTTTTCCTACGCTGCGATAGCTCTGTGCGAGCGCCAACGCGGGACCTGGATCGTCGGGCAGCAGCACAGCAGCGCGGTTGAGAGGTCCCTCCGCCGCGGCGTCATCGTTCTGCAGGATCAACACTCGTCCGAGCGTTAGCTGCGCCGCGCCATCCCGGCTGTTCAACGCGATGGCGCGCCGCGCTTCCGTTTCCGCGAGTTTTCTGTCGGAAGGAGTGGCTCCCGAATCAAGGAGCCAGCTCGCATACTCACTGTGCGCCACGGCGAGTCGCGGCGCAAGCGCGATCGATCGCGCGAATTCATGACCGGCCTGGATCGGGTGATTGAGACGGGCAAGAAGTGACGCCAGGACCAGGTGTTCCGGGGCGCTTCGCGGCCGCAGGCGCACCGCCTTTTCGGCGGCGACCTCGGCTCCGGCCAGGTCCCCGTCGGAATCTCGCGATGCCGCTAAGTACTCCCATGCGTCCGCGTCGGAAGAATTGATTTGCAGCGATCGCTGCAGTTCAGCTTCGGCCCGATCGGTCGCCCGCTGAATGTAATAGAACTTTCCCATCAGGAGGTGGGCTCGAGCGGAGCCCGGATGGGTCCCTACAAATTCTTTCAGCTCCCCGTATGCCGCTGTCGTCAGGCCACTGCCCAGAAGCGCGCGTGCCCACTCATCACGGTATTGGGGTTCATCCGGGCTCAATCCCACCGCCTGTCGAAGGAGAGGGTCCGCCTCGGGGAAGCGTCCGGCCTCATTCAGCCGCATACCCTCGTAGTAGAGCAGCCGTGGTTTATCCAGCTTCTTGCCGCGTTCGCGCTGAAGCGCAGCCAGCGACATATGTGAGTACCTCCAGTTTTGATACCAGGGACCCTCGAGAACGCCCCAGGCGCCGACTGCCAGGGCAGCGACCAAAAAGAGAACTCGGAATACTATTCGAGAATGAATTTCTCTCAACCCAGGCGACTCGCGCAAGTAAAGGAATGAAACGGACGCAGACGGGCAGAACCTTCATCCGATATTAGATTAATCACGCGTAGTAGATTAATCACGCGTAGAACTCCCGTTCATCGACGCGGTGGGCATTTATGAAGGCGCCCACCGCGTCCCTTACGGTGAGTACTGATTGACTCCGGTGATTACCGATTGACTGCAGTGATCACTGATTGATAAGGATGTTACTCGGATCATTGAGGGCGAGTTTCAGGATGTCTGCATGCTCGGCCTTCACGTGACCGTCGGCGAAGCATCCATTGAAGATGGTCTCGCCATCATGACGGGGAACGGGGCGGCGGTAATGATTGCCCGACGAGCACCAGTCGCCGTTGCCTCCGCCGCCAGGAATGCCGAAGTCATGGTCGTCGCTCCAGCCATCATCCTGCCAGAGGCTGGGGTTGAACGTGAACGGGCCGTTGCTTCCACCGCATCCATCCATAAAATTGGGGTCGGTGCCGGGGTCAACCGAGTTGCCATCGGCGAACATGAGGAGATTGGCGGGCTGCTTAATCTGCGCCAGTTTATTACCGGGGGCGTCGCCGCCGCAGGGAAGGCTGTTCCAGCCGGTGAACTCGCTCTCGTTGTAGCCGTACGCGGTTTCATCGCCGTTAAAATCGGGGCAGAGGTAGACCGTGCCCGGATTGTGCGCATACAGATTGCCGCCCACGGCGGCATATTTCTGAGTATAGGATTCGAGAGCGATGCGCCACTGCGTGGCGCCATCGTTCCCGGCGCAAAGGGGATCATTTCCCCAGCCGCAAGGATACCTTTCGTCGTAATCCTGCACGTACATCATCGTCGCCGTACCGATTTGCTTGAGATTGCTTTCGCACGTTATGGCACGCGCCTTCTCGCGCGCCTGGGCAAATACGGGGAGCAGAATCGCTGCAAGTATAGCGATAATGGCTATAACCACAAGCAGCTCAATAAGAGTAAAGCCCCACTTCTTACGCATTTTACGCCTCCCAACCGTAGAGATCAAACCGATTCGAAGTACTGGTCTTCAGCCTGTCCGCAACAACTTCCGCTCCGGCTGCGCACGATCGGCGACTACCAACCGACGTCTGTCGAACGAATCGCCCACAACAAAGGATCATGATCTCTCCAGGCGGCCCTCTTTAAGCGTTTCGAGGCGAATCCCGAAGAACGACCCGAACTTCGATGCGGTGTCAGACTGGACGAAGTCAGTTTTCGGGAACTCAATGTTAATCCCTTCTGAATAAAATCGATTTTCTTACTTAATAAACTAAACTCACTGTTGCGGAAGCCGCGCTGCCACACCAGGACGTAAGTTAACTGGCAGTCCCCGGCGCGCCAACGCCGAAATCCGGCGCGCCAACGCCGAAATCCGGCGCGCCAACGCCGGCTTATTTCTGCCGGATGGCGCCAGCAATTCTTGGAATGAGTCTCATTATCGTATGAGACGCGCAGGCGAGAAGCGGCGCTCAGCTTTCATCGTGACGCCAGATACGACCGGAAGACGGCGACTACTATCGCGTTTTCTTCTGTGCGAAGAGGGTATGGGCTACCTGCTTGAACATGCGCGGTCCGTTCCCTCGCGTATAGCCGTCCAGCCAGGATCGTTGATCCAGCGTGAGCCGGCTATAGTCACCCTTCTTCTGGCGCACCAGCTTGTAGAATTCCGCGTCGGCCTCTTTGGGATGCTCTTCGAAATTCGGCATGCCGTGCAAGTTCGGCGGATGGGCGGGCGCGGCCGGAGCGCCATTCAGCGCTCCGGTGACACGCGGCGCGGAGTAAAGCGCCGCTCCCACCAACAGTGCGCAAACCGCGACACTGACGATCACTTTGAGGAGTTGGATCGGATCAATACGCTCACGAGGCGTCATTCGTACAAAACTCCGGGAAAACGGTGGCCCGCGCTGGCGGGGCTCCGCGCAGGTTGAATGATTTCATGATAACGAGAGAGATCCGCGGTGTCAAGCCGAACAAGATACGGCCTTTGCTCTACATCGGTACCAAGATCTACGCCCGCGCCGCTGCGATTCGCTCGACAAGATCCCGCGCGTTGCGGGTGATCGAGGCGAAGTCACCGGTTTTGGCGCCGCCTGTAAGATGGCCGCCTACTCCAACAGCCACCGCGCCGGCCCGGATCCACTCGCCTACGTTGTCGAGACTGACCCCACCTGTTGGCATCAGGGGCGCCTGCGGCAGCGGCCCGCGAATCGCCTTAATGATGGAGGGGCTGAACGCCTCACCGGGAAAGAGCTTGATAATGTCGGCGCCCACCTCGAGCGCCTCGACCACTTCGCCAACGGCCATGGCGCCCGGCATTGTTGGAACCTGGTACCGGTTGCACAACCGGATCGTTTCCACGTTCAACGATGGAGAGACAACGTACGTAGCGCCGGAGAGAATGGCAATGCGGGCGGTCTCGGGGTCCAGCACCGTCCCCGCGCCCAATATGAGTTCGTCCGGACCGTAGCGATCGGCGAGCGCTTCCAAAACCCGATGCGCACGAGGCACCGTGAACGTGATCTCCAGCGCCGCCGCGCCGCCCCTCTGAACCGCCTCCGCCACTCGGAGCGCCTGTTCCGCGGTTTCCGCCCGCACTACGGCCACCAGCCCGATGTCAGTAATGCGCCGGAGTATATCCAGTTTCGGAATCAACTTCGTCTCCTGCAAGATTGCGCTCAGCATAAGCGCGTACGAAAGAACAACTGCGCCCCAGACCTTTTGTCCTCTTGGAGCGCCTATCGTCCTCGTTGCGGCAGAAAATGACCCCGGTCAAGAAATCGGCGATTATTTGTGCGCTTTAGTCTTGTGCAACAGCCTGGCGGCTTCCATCTCAAGGGCGCGCGGACCGTTTCCGCTCGTGTAACCGTTTACCCAGGACCGCTGGTCAGGTGTGAGCCGGCTGAAATCACCTTTTGTCTTTCGTACCAGATCGTCAAATTCCACCAGGGCGTCTCCGGGGTGGGCGTTATAATCGGGCATACCGTGAAAGTTCGGAGGAGGCGACTTCGTCGCAGCCTTTGCCGACACGCCGGTCAACGCGCCGGCGACACGCGGCATCGAGTACAGGGCCGCCGCCACCATCGCTGCGCAAATAGCGACAACCACAACCAATTTCAGGACCTGCATGGGGTCGACACGCTCACGAGGCGTCATTAAGCACAGAACTCCGTGAAAACTCTGACCCACGCCGGCGGGGTTCCGCGCAGGTTCAACATTTTCATGATAACGATCTAAATCGATGGTGTCAAACCGGGGACGGACGATGGACGCTGAGTGTGTGAGTGTGCGAGTATGTGAGTGTGTGAATGTGTGAATGTGTGAATGTGGGAGGGTGTGAGCGCCGGAGCGTGGCGCTTTGGGGCCCGCGCCTGGCTCCCAACATCCAATACCCGACACCTAAGACCTACGTCCGCGTGCGATTGGCTGCGGCTGTAAGGTCGGCGTGCCCTCTTTCACCTGATAGAACCGGTCGGCGGCGACGTGTTTGAAAAAAGCCGGTTTCGATGCGCTCGGCCATTCCACTTCGATACGTTCGACGATCCGGGCCTTTCCGAGTCCAAAATGAAGCCGCAGGTCCCCGCATGAGAGGTAGCCGCAGGCGGACTTTACCTCC
>Ga0307373_10011101_pt1 | contig 13117 bp, 10 predicted proteins | sample OX2MG_FD_202534 | JGI IMG/M metagenome (GOLD analysis project Ga0307373, IMG submission 202534) | Soil microbial communities from Risofladan, Vaasa, Finland - OX-2 | ecosystem: Environmental > Terrestrial > Soil > Coastal area > Acid sulfate soil | place: Finland: Risofladan, Vaasa | collected... | reverse complement strand
AGCGACGCGGCTGCTGCCCGAATGGCGGCGGAGCAGGCGGCGGAAGGCGCGCTGACGGGGACCGACTCGAACACCGCGATGGCGCTCTCGTTGGACGGCCAGATCGTGGCTCCGACGCTCATGACCAACGCCGTCGGCTTGACCACCTTCGAGGTGCGCGTCCTGGCCTGCCGTGAGTTGCAGGCTCCCGAGTCATCGACGCGGACACGCCATCTGGAAGCTAGCCTCCCACCCGCCTTCGAGTACACCGCTGGAGATCACCTCGGCGTGTGCCCGCAGAACGACGAGGAGACAGTCGAAAACCTCGCCCGGCGCCTCGGCGCCGCGCTCGAAGGCGTGTTCGCTGTGCCCAAGAGCATGAAGGTGCGGGCGGTGCCTAAGGGCATCGCCCTCCAGGTGCGCAACGTCCTAACCAGCCTCGTTGACATTACCTCTATGCCGAGCATCGCGCTGATCGACCTACTGCTGGACAAGGTCACCGAGCCGGAGGAGCGGGCCAACTTGGAAGGGATCAAGCGCGTCCTGCTGACCCCTGATGGCCCCGGGTCGCCACTCCGCGATACCATCAACGCGGGCGGCTTTGACGTGCTGCAACTGCTCGAAGAGTTCGGCTCCTGCTCGATTAATCTCTTCGAGTTCCTGCAGGTGGCGCAGCCGCTACGACCCCGCTACTACTCTACAAGCTCGAGCCCGCGAATCCACGGCAACGCCACCGCGCACATCTCAGTCGGCCGCAGCGAGTCCACGGTGCCCGGGATGCCCCACCGCAAGTTCCGGGGCATGAGCTCGCACTACGTGCACACCCGTCGCGTAGGTGACCGCATGAACATCTTCATCGACCGCGCCGAGGGTTTTCACCTCCAGGAGGATGTCACCAAACCGATGATCTTCGTGTCGGCGGGTACCGGTTTCGCGCCGATGCGGGCATTCCTCTGGGAACGGCTGGCGATGAAGCGTGAGGGCATCGAACTCGGCGCCGGCGTTCTGTTCAACGGCATTCGCGGGAGTGCGCTCGACTACATCTACCGCGATGAGATCGAAAGGTTCGTTGAAGAGGGTGGACTGGAGCACCTACATGTAGCGATGTCGCGCGAAGTTCCGGGTCGGCGCGACTACGTGCAGGACCGGATCGTCGACCAGGGCGCGCTCGTCTGGGAACTCGTCCAGCAGGGCGGGTACATCTACGTCTGTGGCTCGCAGGCTATGCGAACCGATGTCCGTGCCGCCTTTGTCACCGTCTTCACGGCACATGGCGCGATGACGCCAGAGACCGCTGAAGCGTACATGGTCAAGCTCGAGAGCGTGGAAAACCGGTACCGGCCCGACGTCTGGGGCTGAGCCTTGGCCCTGCCAGTATGCGGGTGGAACACACCTCGTGAATGAATCGAACGGTTGGAGTTGTTATGGACCTGCTAGCTCTCCTTTTGATGGCCGCGGCGCTGGGGATGTTCGGGTTCGCCGCAAGTGGTCGCGAACTTCGTCACTTCAACGAGATCGCCCTTGGTCTCGTCTTCCTCGCTGCTGCGCTCATTTGCCAGTTCACGGCGATCACTAACACTCACATCGGGCGATGATTTGGGACAGGAACATGCATTCCACCGCCGGATGCGCTCACCGAACCTTCGATTGCCGTCAGGCGCTCACGACGTCTTTGTTCAGGGGAGCCAACAATCCCAACAGTTCGTTCTTCTCCCTATCTGGTACCTTGAACTTGTCGAGCGACTTCGCGAGATCATCGACAAGCGCGTTGAAGTCCGTCATCGTGATCTTCCGGGTGACATGCGCTGACCTCAGATAACGCCCGGTGTACTGTTCCGGCCCGCCTGTCGCCCGCGCCACGAACTGCACGAGGAGTGTGTTCAATCGCGGGATGTTGACGTCCGTGAAGAAATGATTGATGCGTGTGTCACCGCTTACGTTGACGAGGAAATCGTCGATGACGCCTTGGATGGCAGACACGCCGCCCAAGCGTGTGTAGAGCTGGTCGGCCTCGGGGGTCGCAACGGCTGCCGTCGATGGCCGTTCGACGTTCGGGGCGTCCTCGATGACTAATCCCTGAGTCGGTTCGCTGGCTCGGCGGCGGAGCAACTTTTGTAGCCATCCCATTTCGAGTACTCCCTTTCTCTATCGCCGCGAGCTTACACCGTCGCGACCCCGAGCGGCAGGATTGCGGTCGCCCGGGTGCCAGCGGAGCGGCGACCGAAGGCGTGCCCATCGCCCTGGACCGTGAACGGCCGCCCACCGGGCGGCCGTCCTTGTCGTCGGTAACGGCTGCGGGCTACTTCGCGGTGGCGCTTGGCGCCGCCGTTGTCGGGCTCGTCGGAGCGGTTGAACCACCCGAAGCGGCGCGGGCATTTTCAGCCGCTTCGTGTGCCGCCGTTTCGCCAGCCTCGTGCGTTGCATCTTCGTTACTGCCGTGTAAAACGGTGCCGTAGGGGATACGATGGACAGGGGGCCGGCATATCGCACTTTGGCTCGCCACTCCCCCGTCATCGCGTGGCGACTATGCCGACCGTCACGATCAGCGCCACAGCCAATATCGCCGTGGCAAGGATCAGCAGCAGGCTGCGGTCGCCGCTCTGCTGCGTCACTCCCGTCCCTGTCCCGGGTGCGCTGGGCGTGGCGGTCGCGCTCTGCGTGTGCGTAGCCGTCGCGGCCGGGCGGGGCAACGGTGATGACGAAGTGGCGCCGGGGTAAGTGATCACCAGAGCGGTGGGAGTTCCGGGCGGCCCAACCAGTTCGACCGTGGCGCCAGGCGTGAAGTCGGCCGTGGAAGCGGCCACCTCCTTGAGCAGTTCGACGCCGCTGCCGAGCACGACGGTCGAGGTAGAGCCATCAGCGTACTTGAGCGTGAGCGTCCCGTTGCTGAGGCTCACTATTGTGGCCGTTCCGCCGGGCCCGCCAGCGGGGCGTGCCCCGGGAGCCCCACCGGGCGGCGGTCCGCCACCCTGGTTCGCGCTCGTGACGACGATCCCTTTGGCGGCGATATCCGCATTCGTTGCGAGCAGCAAGTTGCTCGCAGGCCCGAAGCTCTTGTTGCCAGGAGAGTACGTACCGCTCTGGTTGACCACGGTGAGAATCGAGTCAGTCGCCGTCTTTCCGGCTTGATCCTTCACGGTCACGACCAGCTTGTGCTCGCCGTCCGAGACCTTGGCACTGTCCCAGCTCGCAGTCCACAGGTCGCCGCCGGAGTCCGTCATGGGGACCGCAGAGCCGCCATCAATCTGATAGCTGGCCGAGACAACGGCCGCGGTGGAGAACGCCCTGGCATCGATGGTCGTGTCCCCGTGTGCAATGCCCGCGGCGCTGGTGATCAGCGGACTGTCACCAGGCGAGGTGATCTCGACAAACGGGAACTGGCCGAGAGGGTCGAACTTCCAACTGACGATGCCGCGGTCGATGGTGGCAACCGACACTCCGACGGCGCCCTCGGTGTCCTGACCGGTCGAACGCGTAGCGGCATAGAGGATGTGACCGTCGTTGGCAAGGTCGTTGGTGTGCGTGTGGCCGGAGTCAACCATAATCACGTGGTTTTGCTGAACGAGGCTTTGGAAGTCGGTGAGATCGGGGAGCTGATTGAGAAAGAACGGGTGCATCACGAGCACCGACTGCTTGCCGGCGGCAGAGGCGGCGCGGAGGTCGCTGGCGAACCAGTTCCACTCGGTCGAACCCTGCGTGAGCGAGTTGGCACCCGAGCTGTTCATCGCCTCCAGGAAAATGAAGTGGTAGCCCGCGACGTCCTGGCTGTAGTACGGCTTTGGATAGAGATACTGCTCAAACGCTTGATCGGTGCTCTTCTCGTCATGATCACCCTTGATGGCGTAGAGCGGTGCCGTCAAGTTGGAAGACTTAATCGCTTCGCCGATCAATTGGTACTCAGAGTCGGAGCCCTCATTAGCGTTGTCGCCGGGCAGGACCGCGAAATTGACCCCGCCCGCGAACTCCTGGGTTAGCTCCTGCAGGATGGTCTGGAAGTCCTTGTAGTTCTGCATGTCGCTGGTTTGGATGTGGAGGTCGCCAATATGGACCCAGCTGACGATACCGCTGCTCACAGCACCGGCGGCAGACGAGTCGCTGCGAGGCAGTGCTGCGCCGGAGCGAACCAAGGTGGAGGAATCAATCGACTTGCTGGCGGCCAACCCCTGCCCACCGAGGCTCCAGGCCGCGAGGCCAAATAGCACCAAGCCAATCATGCTCGCCGGGGCGATCAGCCTGGAGCACCTGAGAAACGGCAAGGTCGAAGGCAGCTTCATGACTCACTCCTCCTGTTGGAAGGTCTGCCGCGGTCTGCGGCTGAAACTTCACGATAGGTGCTGCCCCTGTGGCCCATCTGTCGAAACCTGAAGCCCACCTGAGCGTCCTGCCGTCCTGTACCGCGTGTTTACGCGGATAAAGAGTTCGTTGCCGCTCCCAGGCGGGCCGACCCTGCCACACAGCTCCGCCGAAGCATTTACACTCGTGGAGAACGACGCGCCGCCACCGGCCGCGAAGGTGAGGCACCGATGGAAACTCGATCCGAGACGCCATCCACGCGCGTCCTGTTCATCGAAGACGAACAGTCGATTGCCGACCTTGTCTGTCTCGGCCTGCGATACGAGAACTTCGATGTGCGCCACGCTGCCACCGGTGAGGAGGGCATCCTCGCCGCGAGGGAGTTTCGCCCGGCACTCGTCATCCTCGACGTAATGTTGCCGGGCCTCGATGGGCTCGAAGTGTGTAAGCGCCTCAAGGCCGTGGGCAGCCCCGGGATTATCATGCTGACGGCGCGGAGGGAGGTCGAGGATCGCGTCCGCGGCCTTGAAGTGGGTGCCGACGACTACCTCACCAAGCCGTTCGACTTCAAGGAGCTGCTGGCCCGCGCCCGCGCCCTCCTCCGCCGCCTCGGCCAACTCTCCGATGACGTCTGCACCGCGGGCGATATTTCGCTCAACCTCGGCACGCGCGACGCCTCGCGCAACGGTGTCCCGCTTGATCTCACGACTCGCGAATTCGAACTGCTGGCGGCGCTCATGGCGCACCCGCGCCAGGTGCTCAGCAAAGAAGCGCTCCTGAACCGCGTTTGGGGTTATGACTTCGCGGGCGACGGCAACGTGGTCGAGGTGTTCATCAGCCATCTCCGGGCAAAACTCGGCGACAACCCGGTGCAGCCGATCAAAACCATTCGTGGCGCGGGGTATTCGTTCCGATGCTGAACGTACGCCGGCTGATGCCGCGCACCATTCGCTGGCGTCTAACGGCCGTGCTGGTCACGGTAATGGCGGTGCTACTGGTGACGCTGGTCGCGACACAATACTTCTTGCTACGTGACTTTCTTTACCACCGTGTGGAGGACACAGCCGCCAACGCGGGCCGGCTGGTCTTGGAGCGTCACGCGCCGCCGAAGGGCGGACCGGAAGAACCTCCCCGTCCAACGCCGCCGCTCACGGTCCGTGCCGGCACCCTGTTGCAGGACCTCGCCACCTCCGGCTACGCGGGGCAGGTGCTGGATGCCGGCGGCGCGATTGTCCAACAAACGCCGCGGAGTGACGGTTCGACGTCTCCCGCTGTCCCGGCGTCGCAGCCGTCGCGAGACGCGGCAGCGCTTGGTGGCGCCGGCCAGGTCACCTATATCACGTCGTTCCAAGGTGCACAGTTCACTATCATTGACCTTCCTATCGCGCCAGATCCTTCGGGCGGGAGTGCCGGCGTGCTTCGCGTTGTAGCTCCACTGAGCCAGGCCGATGCCACGCTCCGCAGCCTGCTCGAACTGGATGCGGCCATCGTTGGCGCAGGGCTCCTCCTCGTGCTTGTACTTGCCCCGTGGCTCGCCGGGCTCAGCCTGCGACCCCTCGGGCAGGTGGTGTCGATTGCGACAGCGGTGGGCCGCGGCGACTGGACGCATCGTGATCGCTTGCCCAGCGGCGACGACGAAGTCGGGCGCGTCGGCGAGGCGCTCAGGGGATGATTGCCGAGATCCAGGCGCGGCTAATCGCCCAGGAGCGCTTCGTCGCTGACGCATCTCACGAGCTCCAGACTCCTCTGACAACGTTTCGGAGCACTCTCGAGCTGCTGTTGCTGGAGGTGGACCGGACCCCCGAGGAACGGCTCCGACTGCTCGCCAACCTCAGGCGAGAAACGCTGCGGATGTCGCGTGTCGTCGATGATCTGCTCGCACTCGCACGGAGCGGGGAACCCCCGCGCCGTGTCGTTCCATTCTTCATCGCGCACGCCGTCGATGAGGCCGTCGAGGAGATTGGCCAGTCGCTCGCTCTTCGCACCGTGACATTCGACCTGGACCGGTCGCTGCGCGTGAGCGGCGATTCAGACGCGATCCGTCGCGTTGTCCGGAACCTACTCGAGAACGCTGCAACGTTCACCGCCGATGGAGGCGCAATCAAAGTCTCGGTCCGGCGGACAGGTGATATGGCAGAACTGTCGGTGAGCGACGACGGTATCGGCATCGCCCCAGAACATCTCGACCACATCTTCGACCGGCTCTATCGAGCTGATGCGTCGCGGTGGCGAGGTCGTGGCGGTGCCGGCCTGGGCCTCGCAATTGTGCGGGCGGCGGTGACTGCCTACGGCGGCAACGTGCGGGTAACGAGCGAGCCACGCAAGGGGAGCACGTTCACCGTCGCGCTGCCACTGGCTCGTCCCGCCAGCGGCAGCGCAAGGGCCGCAGGTTCCGCCGTCGAACCACCCGCAGGCGACGCTGATGTCCACGATCATGCCGGCGGGTCGGCGGTACCGGCCTCGCGGGTGAAGCCAGGCTGAGGCGCTCCCCGCCGTTCACGTTCCGTACGCTCGTGGGGCCTTGCGGCGTCCACTCCAGCCGCTGCGCGGGCCGAGGATTGCTGTCCCTTGAGGCGGCCCGTCGTGTGCCGCATCACGAGCGGTCACGGCCGGCGCGTTGCTTCATAAGTGCCGTATCGGCCGCTTCGCAGGACAGGGCAGGTGAGTCCTCGAGTGCCAGTGGCAATCCATCGACGGCCGCACAGATCCCTACCACATCTACGCGGTTCGCCTCGGAGAGGGAGAAGCCTGGCTCCCGAGCGCTTGCCCTTTCGGCGAATAGCGCTGCAGAGCCGGCCCTCCGAAGCTCGTGCAAACTCGCACCCGGCGCGGGCAGCTCGAGCGGTACAAGCTGCCAGAGGAGCTCTCCGTCAATGCGAAGTGGTTCCCGGCTCGTCGCCACGATTCGCACGCGCGGGCAGCGACCAAGGATTCCTGCACAAACGCGCGCGGCGCCATCGACCACGTGTTCGCAGTTGTCGAGGATGAGCAAAACGTTGCGCGCTTCCAGGGCGACGGCAAGCGAGCTGACGGCGTTGCCACTGGAATCGAGACTAAGCCCGAGCTGCTCCGCAATTTCAGCCGCGACAAGCTGGTCCGCGGTCATGCCAGCCAGGTCCAGGAACGTGGCGCCGTCGGCGAAGTGCCGCGATTCGAGCCGGCCGAGGTGGACGGCGAGGCGCGTCTTGCCCACGCCCGGCGGCCCGGTGAGCGTTACAAGACCGTGCCGGCCGAGCAAGTCTCGAAGTTCCCGGAGGTCCCGTTGGCGCCCGATGAACCCGGATCGCTCCATCGGCAGGTGCGGCTCATCCAAGCCCAGAGAATAGCACCGTGTAACCGCGTCGCCCCAACAGGCTGACACGCCCGCACCGCCGCCGACGATCCTCGCCAGGATGAACGCATTGCTGGGCTCCGCCAATGCTGCCGGGAGCGTGCACACGAGCAAACCATTGTGGTCGTTGGCACAAACAGAGCCTGATCTCGTCGCCACCGCGACCGTCTTGGCCATGGCCGCCATCTATTTCGCGGAGTTGCAAGGCACTCGCAGCTCTCCATAGAAGAGCGCCGGATGGCTCCGGCCGGGCGTGCCGACTCCATCAGTAGCCGAGAGTGACTTCGGGTCTCGCCTGACGCGGGGCAGCGAGATCGCTGTCCTGCGTTCTTTTTGTCCGCTTCGGCTGCGCCCTTCTCCTCATCACCGCCTCAGCTTCAGAGGCGAAAGTACTAAAAGCTCACGCAGGAGAACAGAAACACCATGAATGTCACCCGGAACCTGGTTGCCGCTGTCGCCGCGCTAACTCTGATTGGCGGAATCACGGGCATGGCTTGCGGCGGATCCTCCACCCCGGCACCCGCGGAAGGCAGTGGTGACGCGGTGCTGGCACCCGTCACCGATCAGGCCACAAAGCTCTCGTTCCACTACCCATCCACGTGGACGCGCACGAGTGACAAACCACTCACGTTCAGCGGCCAGGACGCGTTTGTCAGCGAAGAGCTGCGGCCCCTTGCCTCCGGCGGTGTGCTGGCCGCTGCCACCGCCGACGAGGCTGCCGTCGCCGCCGCTAACCCGGGCTACAAGCAGGTTGCTATCGCGACTTCCACCGAAGTGAAGAGCGCCGCCGTCCTCAGCTACGAATGGGATCTCGCAAAGAGTGCCGTCACCGGCAAGCCCGTCCATGAGCGCGCTGACCGTTACTACATCGATCTCGGCAACGGACAGATGGCCGTCCTCACGGGGAGTTCGCCTTCAAGTCAGTTCGACCGCGAGCAGGTCCGCGATATCGCCCTCACCGTTGGTCTTGCCAAGTGAGCGCAACCACGTCCCGTGAGCCATGCATAGAGCTGGTTGACGTCTTCAAGGTCTACAAAGAAGGCCCAGTCGAAACGGTGGCACTTCGTGGTGTATCGCTGCGGATCGAGGCCGGCGAGCATGTCGCCCTTTGCGGACCGTCGGGGTGCGGCAAATCGACGCTCCTCAACCTTGCGGCCGGCGTCGCCTTGCCAACCGCGGGTCGAGTGCGGGTCGCCGGCCTCGATCTCGCCGAGCAAACCGATGGTGAGCGCTCGAAGCTTCGGCGCGACACGGTCGGCATCGTCTTCCAGTCCGATAATCTGTTTCCGCGGCTTACGCTTCGGGAAAACGTCGAACTCCCGGCGCGGCTGTCGGGACGCTCCAACGCGCGAGAAATCGCCCTCGAAGCGCTCCAGAGTGTCGGCATCGGCGCCCTGGGTGGCCGTTACCCAGCGCAGGTCTCCGGCGGCGAACGGCAGCGAGCGGCAATCGCGGCGGCAATCGCCCTGGAGCCCGCCGTGATCCTGGGGGATGAGGTGACCGGCGAGTTGGACAGCCGCTCCGGGGAGGCCGTGCTCGAACTGCTCACGCAGCTCAACCGCGACCGTGGCGTGACCATCCTCTCGGTTACTCACAATCCCGCCGCGGCCCGGCGGGCTCACCGCGTGATTGAGATGCAGGACGGGGCGATTCGAGCCCTGGAGCCGGCCAGATGAACCTGCCTACAGAACCCGCCAGCGGTGAGCGTCCAGCCCCCGCCATCGAGGCGCGAGGCGTTTCGCGCTCGTATCGCGGCTACAGTGCCCTCCGCGAAATCGACCTCGTCCTGGAGAAGGGTGAGTTCGTTGCCATCATGGGGCCCAGTGTTTGCGGCAAGACGACCCTGTTGAACATCCTCGGGGGGCTTGATCGTCCCGACACCGGCGCAGTGAGAATCGACGGCGAGCCGATCAGCTACCACGACCGCGACCTGACCCGGCTTCACCGCACGAAGATAGGGTTCGTGTTTCAAGGCTACGGACTGATCCCATCGCTCAGGGCTGCCGAAAACGTCGAGTTTACGATGCTGACCAACCGCGTTGACCCGCTCACGCGGAGCCAGCGCACGCGTTCCCTCCTTTCCGCCGTGGGCCTCGAACAGCAGGCCGATCGCTTCCCCGAGGAGCTTTCCGGCGGGCAGCGGCAACGCGTCGCCGTCGCACGCAGCCTTGCCCACTCACCCGCCGTCATCCTCGCGGACGAGCCAACGGGCAATCTCGACGGTGGGACCGGCCAGCAGGTGATGGCTACCTTGATCGGCGCCTGTCGCGACAACAGCGCGGCACTCGTCGTGGTCACACACGACGCAGCGGTTGCGAGACAGATGGAGCGAGTCGTGCACATGGAAGATGGCCAGATCGTGGTGGTGGCCGATACCGAACTCGCGAGCCGCGGGACGCCCACGGCGAAAGCCGCATCAAGAGGGGCACGGGAGGTGTTGCCGTGAAGGGTGTGCTGTTTTATGCAATCCGAACCGCTGGCCGCAACCAGCGGCGCTCGCTCTCCCTGCTGGCGGCGCTCGCACTCGCGGTCGGCCTCACGACCTCTACGTTGCTGTACGTTGTCGCCTCATCGCGTTCCCTGACGGATGCAGCCCTTCGCCCAGTCTCGGCGGACCTTGTGGCACACGGGACTACCGACCGCCTCAACGCCGGAACAGTCGCATCCGACTATCGCGCCCAGCCTGGCGTGCAGGTGGCTGAACCGCTCATATCCGCAGATGTCACCTCCATCGCGCGGACCGACGGGACGAAGTCGACGTCTGCCGGCAAACTCTTTGCCACCACCGATGCCTTCGTTCGCGCATTCCCGTTCATCGTAACGACGACTGGAACTTTCGACGGCCGAGGAATCCTCGTGGCGCTTCCGGTGGCGAACCAACTGGGCGTCAAACCCGGAGACTCGGTTGTGGTAACCACCGCGAGCGGCAGCGCCACGCTCCCAATAGCTGGCATCCTCGACCAGGCGCCGCTCGATCCACTCTTCGCCAGTGGCGACCCGCACTTCGAGGGTCAATCCACCGTCGTCGCGGAGGTGATAGTGATTCCGCTCGGGGTGTACCAGGCCTCGCCAATCGCGGCCGTACCCGGTTCGGCCCAGGCGAAGGCTCCCATCGACCCACAGGTGTACGTGCGGATCGATCGAGCCCAGTTTTCGTCTTCGCCGGCGGCGGCTCAGACGGCGGTACGCAACTTCGCCTTCGGGCTCGAACGCCGCTTTACCGGCCAGATAAAAGTCACCAACAATGACGAAGCGGCGCTCAGCCGGGCGAAGAAGGACGTACTCGGAGCCGATCTGATCTTCATCTTTCTTGGCGTTCCCGGCGTCGCCGTCGGAGGATTTCTCCTATTTGGCGCCACGCAGGTGTTTCGCGAGGAGACGCGGCGCGAGACGGCCCTGCTTCGGGCGCGCGGCGCGAGTGCCTGGCAGATCAGCGGGAGCGCCGCTTTGAACTCAATCTTCATCGGCGCGGCTGGGAGCACTGTCGGCCTTTTCCTGGGTTGGGTTGTCGCTTCGGCCGCTGGTGGCGCGGGGAATGTCAGCGCCTCCGATGCCATCGCCACCGCGCCAGCCGCCCTAAGCGCAGGGATCCTCGTGACCGCCCTGGCGCTCGTCGTGCCCGCCGTCCTTAGCTTGCGTAAAGAGGTCACGGCCGAACGCCGGCGGATCGCTCGGTCCGCCGCCCCGCCCGCATGGCAGCGCTACTGGGTCGATGGGATAGCGCTAAGCGCGGCAGCAATTTTCTTCCTTATTACGTCCATGGCCGGGGGCTTCAGGCCAGCAAACGCCGAGGGACAGAGCCTCTCTCTCGCCTTCTATGTGTTCCTCGGCCCGCTGTTCCTTTGGGTCGGATTGACGCTTTTGGTACAGCGCCTCCTCAGTCACTTGCTCCCACGGCTGCTCACGGCCATGGCGCGCGCGGTGAGGCTCGGTGGCATTGCCTCCGTGGCCGCGAAGGACCTCACCCGCCGGCCCGTGATCGCCACGACCACGACAACCGTGGTGGCATTGACTGTCGCATTCGCGGTCAGCGTTATTGCCTTCACCGCCACCTACGAGCAGGAGCGTGCGCGCGATAGCCAGTACGTTGTCGGATCCGACATCCGGGTGACGGTGGCGGCGGCGGGGAGCAGATCGACGGGAGAGCTTGCTGCCGCCCTGCAGCAGCCGGGCGTCACGAGCGTGACAGGATTCATGCGGGAAACAAACGCCCTCATTGGGGCACAGCGTCAGACTGTGTACGCCATTGATGTTGCTTCGTTCCGAAAAACTGCCTTCCTGCCGAATTCGTTCTTCGCAAACGGGAACGCTGCAGCCACGCTTGACACCCTCGCGAGCACGCCAAACGGTGTCCTCGTATCGGCCGACCAGGTGCTAAAGTTCAAGATCAAGCTGGGCGACCCCCTTATCGTCCGGATCCCGGCAGCCGTTGGCAGCAACTCCTATACAGAGCTCAATCTCCAGGTGGTGGGCATCGTCAAGTACTTCCCAACGTCCTCCCAGGATTCCGACTTCATCATCAACCGCGCCGCTATGGCCGCGGGCCGCCCGGGCGCCCGCGACGACGTCTACCTGGTGAAGACGTCCGTTCCGGCCAGCCAGCTGCAGCCCGTGACTGCCGCCATTCGATCGGCGATCCCAAGCGGCGCCGTCGCCCGGGTCGAAGACCTTGGGACCGCAGCCAAGCTCGATACATCGAGCCTCACGAGCCTCAATGTGACTGGCCTGGGCAGCATCGAGCGCTGGTACACCTATGCGTTCGCCGCGGGTGCTCTCTTCATTTTCGTGTTCACCCTGCTGGCGCAGCGGCGCAAGGAGTACAGCACGATGCGCGCGCTCGGTGCATCCTTGGGCCAGGTGCGGCGCATTCTCACCGTCCAGGCTGCCTCCGTGACTGCGATTGGCGTGGTCGTGGGCGCCCTGGTCGGGGCGGTGATGGCAGTCGTCCTTGTCAAGCTCCTCGGGATCATCTTTGTCATCCCAGCGGCCAGTCCCGTGTTCGTTTCTTCCGGCACGTGGCTTTTACTCGGTGGTGCGGTTGCCGCAGCCGTAGGGGCGACGATTCTGGCATCTCTGGCGGTGGGCCGGTCACGAATCGCGGCATTGCTGCGTGAAGAGTGAACCACCAGAACGGGCCGACAGTAGCGAATTCGTCGGCACGGGGCCGGATACCGGCAACATCCACCAGGCCGGCCGGGCCCGGACCGGCGACCAGACAACCGCCGCTAGCAGCGTCCCGGGCGGCGGCCAGTAACGGGAGCAAGTCCGGAAACATAGGTCTCGGCGGCCCCAACGCGTTCAGACCTGCGAGGCCGGACGCCCCGAGACTGTTGGCCCGCATATGCAACGCTGCGGATGAGCAATTAGGAAGGGTGGGCTTGACCATGCACGTCGACCACGTCAAAGACCGTTTCGCCAAGGCAATTCATCGCACGAAGCACAGTCTCAGCGAGCGGGAGGTCGAGGAGGTGACGGTGGTCATGCTCGCCGTGGTGACGGAGCTCGCGGCGGAGA
>Ga0307373_10011100_pt1 | contig 13117 bp, 16 predicted proteins | sample OX2MG_FD_202534 | JGI IMG/M metagenome (GOLD analysis project Ga0307373, IMG submission 202534) | Soil microbial communities from Risofladan, Vaasa, Finland - OX-2 | ecosystem: Environmental > Terrestrial > Soil > Coastal area > Acid sulfate soil | place: Finland: Risofladan, Vaasa | collected... | reverse complement strand
GCGCGACGGGTTGCGTGCCCGAACCTAAGATTGCCCCTCACGCCCGCATCGTCTAGCGGTTAGGACACCACCCTTTCAAGGTGGTAACCGGGGTTCGACTCCCCGTGCGGGTAACTTGCCACTTGAAACTTTTGACGCGATCCTCAATACTCGGGTCATGGCGCAGGGCGCCGAAGGGATGAGTTCAAGGGGGTCCGGATCGTGACGATGCCGAGTCAACTGCAGCGTCGTAGTCGCACGCGGGGATGGACGCAGTTCGGCGTCACCCTCGTGTCCATCGTGCTGGTACTCCTCGTTGCCCAGGTCGTGGGCCACGAGGCGGCCGACCTCGCCGCGAAGATCAACCAGGGCGTCGCGCACTGACTGAAACCGCGACACGGTCGCCCTCGCTGTCCCTCCGCAGCGGCGGCGCATCGACGTCACAGTGATACTGACCGTCGAGCATTGGATTGGCGGAGCGGGGCGTGCGCGGGTTGCGAATCGTCGCCGCAGCAAAGACACCCGCGGCGGCACAGACAACCGCCGCGATCAGCGCCGCCCGTTGGAAGCCCGACTCGAAGACCGCAGGGTGCAGATAGCTGTCTCCGGTGATCCCGGCGAGCGCCGGAAGGATCGCGACGGCGAGGAGACTCCCTGTACGCGCGACAGCGTTGTTGACCGCCGATGCCAGCCCGGTGCGTTCCGCTGGTGCCGACGAGAGCGCTGTCGCGGTCAGCGGCGCGACGAGGATGGACAGACCAAACCCGAAGACGAGCACCGCCGGCAGCACCTCGAGCAGGTAGTTGCCTGATGCATCGATGCGCGCGTAGAGAGCCATCCCGGCGGCCATCAGCAGCGGACCGACGGACATCTGCAGCCGCGGCCCGATGCGTGCCGACAGGGCACCCGACCGCGCTGAGAGCAGGAACATCAACCCGGTCGCCGGGAGCAGGGACGCGCCGGCAAGTGTCGGGCTGTAGTGGGAGACCTGCTGCAGCTCGATGGGCAGCAGGAAGAACACCCCGCCGAGCATGCCGTAGATGAGCAGCGTCTCCACGTTGGTAGCACTGAACTGACGAGACCGGAAGATCTCGAGCGGGACGATCGGAGCGTGGACGCGCAACTCGACGACCACAAACGCCATGAGCGCGACGACCCCGATGCCGAGCGCACCAAGGACCACCGGCGATGTCCAGCTGCCGGCCGTGCCCTGGATGAGGCCGTACGAGATGCCGACCAGCGCCACGATCGTCAATGCGCTCCCGGCGATGTCGATGTACCCGGTAGCCTGAGGGTCCCGTGACTCGGGGACATGGCGGAGGGAGATCCATATCACCACTACCGCGATCGGGGCGTTGATCAGGAAGATCAGCCGCCAGGAGACGGCGGTGATGAGGAATCCGCCCATAAACGGCCCGAGGGCAGTGGCCGCGCCGCCGAGGCCGGACCACGCGCCGATCACGCGTCCGCGCTCGCCCGGCGCAAACGACGCTTCGAGGATCGCGAGGCTTCCGGGTGTGAGCAGCGCGCCGCCGACACCCTGCAGGCCGCGCGCGGCGATGAGCAGCTCGATATTCGGCGCCGTTGCGCAGATCAGCGACGCCATCGCGAACCATGCGACGCCGACGATGAAGAGGCGCCGCCGACCGAAGCGATCGGCCAGAGCACCTGAGAGCAGGAGCAGCCCGGCGAGCGAAAGGAGGTAGCCGACGGACACCCACTGCAGCCCGGAGATGGCTGCGTGGAAGTCCTTGCCGATGGCGGGCTGCGCGATGCCGACGACGCTGCCGTCGAGCATCGCCATCGAGCTCCCGAGCACGGTCGCCGAGAGAACCCAGCGGCCGCGGCCGGTCGAGAGGTGCAGGCCCTCAGCCCCGTTGATGGCTCCAGCGGGTTGTTGCGCCCGGTCAGTCACCCCACGCGACGTCGCCGAAGAAACCGACGGGCTTCGGATGGCGGCTGTACGCGGCGACACCCTTGCGGCTGTCGGCGATCGTGGTGTTGACGCCGTGCCCGGGCATGACCACGGTGTCCTCGGGCAGGGGAAGCAGCTTCGCGCTGATGCTCTCGATGAGGGTTTCGAGGTCGCCTTTGGCGGAGGTTTTGCCCGGTCCGCCGTTGAACAGCGTGTCGCCGGTGATGACCGCGTTGCCGACGCGGAGCGAAATGCTCCCGGGGGTGTGTCCCGGTGTGTGCAGGACGGTGATGCGGGCGGCGCCAACCTTCACCTCGGCACCGTCATCGAGGCGGCCGTCGATGCGCTCCTCGGGGATCTTGATCTCCACTGCGCCCACAAGGACGGGTGCTCCAGTTGCCGCGCGGACCGCGTCGTACGTCATCCAGTGGTCGGGATGCCAGTGGGTCGCGATCACCGTGCGGATCCCGCCCTCGGCGGCGATCGCCTCCAGCAGCGGTCCTTCGTCGAGCGGCATGTCGACGAGCAGGGCTTCGCCGGCGGCGACGTCTCGCACCAAGTACGCATTGTTGTCGTACGGCCCCATCGGGCCGACCTTGACGATCCGAATGCCGCCGTCCTCGAAGATGGTGATCTCAGCGCCGGCCACGACTCACCGGTTTCGCCGCCTGCTTTCTCGATACAGACTTCGCGGGCGATTTCGCCGGCGCCTTGGTAGCAGCCTCGGCACGCATCTGCGCCTTGAAGGCGCGTTTCTGGGTTTGATACGCCTCGCGCTCGGCAATGGTGCTGACGTCCGCGAGGGTCGGCCAGTCCGGCGCCACCGCCTCCCATCCCGCAGGCCGCGCGCCGAGATGCTTCGCGACGACGCCGACCATCACTCGTGCCTTTGCGGCGCCGAAGCCGGGGAGCGCGGCAAAACGTCTCTGGAGCTCCTTGGCATCCTTGGCCTCCGTCCAGATCCGGGTGGGGTCGCCGCCGTACTCGTCCGCGATGACCTGGCAGAGACCATAGACGCGCCGAGCCATGCTCGCGGGGAAGCGATGGAGCGCCGGCGGCTGCACGAACGCCGACACGACTTTGTCGGGGTCCATCCCGGCGATCTCGGTGGCGTCGAAGGTGCCGAGGCGCTCCTGCATGCGCAGCGGCCCGAGGAACGCCCACTCGATCGGGACCTGCTGGTCGAGGCAGAAGCCGATCAGCAGGGCGGTGGGACTTTGACTCACCAGCCGATCGGCGTCCGGGTCGCCGGTCCACTCCAGATGAGGCTGCAATGCGGTCGTGGCCACCCGCGTACGGTACCGCGGCGTGGCGTCGCGCTGAGGCCGGCGCGCGAGACTGCGTACACTCGGCGCATGTCGTGGCTCGGGAGGCTCTTCGGTGCCAAGCCCCCGCCTGCGCCCCTGAACAGTGTCGTGGTCGCAGGTGATCTCATCGCACCGCTGACGTCGGGCGACGTGGACCTGTCAGTGGCGGTCGACGGCGCGCTGCGCGCCTACCTCGATGCCCAGGCGAAAGCGCTCGCTGCGGGAGAGCCGGAGCGCATCCCCTTCTGGCTGCGGCGGGACGCGGAAAATGCGGGTGACCTCGAGGACGAGTTGCGCGACCGGGTCATTCAGCGTCGCGCCGCCGAGGACGAGACCCGCTAATCGTGCGCGCCCTGGTCTTCAAGGATTTCGACGCCGTCGAACTGGTCGACATGCCCAAGCCGGTTCTCGAGGACGAGACGGACGCGGTCGTCCGCGTCACGAAGTCGGCGATCTGCGGGAGCGATCTGCACGTCGTGCACGGCCGGATTCCGGGGATGAGCCCGGGCGGCATCCTGGGCCACGAGTTCGTCGGCGTTGTGGAGTCGGTGGGCGGCGCCGTACGGCGGTTTGCTGAGGACGAGCGCGTCGTCGGCTCGTTCACGATCCCCTGCGGCGCGTGCTGGTACTGCGAGCGCCGCCACTTCAGCCGGTGCCCCGATCAACGAGTGTTCGGGTATGGGTCGTTCTTCGGGGACGTCGCGGGTGCCCAGGCGGACTATGTTCGAGTCCCGAACGCGGACCTCGTACTGCACCACCTCGATGACTCGATGAGCGACGAGCACGCGATCTTCATCGGCGACATCTTCACGACCGGGTATGACTGCGCAACCGAGGCGCGCATCGAGCCGGGAGACGTTGTCACCGTCGTCGGCTGCGGTCCGGTTGGGTTGATGGCGATCCTTGCGGCACGCCACTTCCAGCCGTCAACGATCTACGCCGTTGACACGGTGTCCCAGCGACTTGAGATGGCCCAGACGCTCGGCGCGATCCCCGTCGATGCCAATGCGGTGCACGCGCCGAGCTTCGTCCAGGACCGCACCGGTGGGCGTGGCGCCGACGCCGTGCTCGAGTGCGTGGGCCTGGTGCCCGCGCTGCTCGACTGTATCGACATCGCTCGCGCAGGCGGCCGCATCAGCGTGATCGGTGTGCACAGCGACCAGGAACTCGTGTTGCCGTTGAACACGACATTCGTCAAGGGCATCGACCTGAAATTCTGCGGCACCGCGAACATCGTCGGCCGGTGGGATGAAGCGATCGCCGTGCTTGCCGATGGCGACGTGCATCCGGACTCGATCATCTCCCATCGCCTCAACCTCGACGCTGCCGTGCGAGGCTACGAACTGTTCGAGCGGCGCGAGGCGTTGAAGGTTGTGCTGACGCCCTAGGCGCATCCTTTCGTTCCATAGCTGGTGCGCATCGCCATCACGTCGCGCCTGTCTCCGACCAAGGACCCGAACGAGAGGTGACTTCCGGCACTTATGGACGGGTCTGCGCATCGCGATCATACATCGCAGGGCAGCCATCCTGAGGAGTCGATTGATGGACATTCTGAGGAATCTGTGGCGGCGCAAAGTCCGCACGGTCCTGACAGTCACCGGCATCGTCATGGGCATCTTCGCCCTGACCACCATGGGGGCGCTCGCAGAGCACTTCAATGTCCTGCTCGGGGGCGGAATCACCTACTACAGCAGCAGCATTCAAGTCGCGAGTGCCTCGGGGAGCGGGGGTTTCGGCGGGGGCTACATGTCACTCGACACAGTCAACAAGATCAAGACGATCGATGGCGTGATTGCCGTCGGACCGGCTGTCCAGGTGTTGGCGAAGCCCGGTTCAGTATCGGCGGTGAATTTCGGCGTGCCCGACTACGTCATGAATTACGATCCGGCCAGTTTCAGGTACTCCGACTTCAAGGTGACGCTCGCGAGCGGACGGTGGCCCGGAGATGCGTCACGATTTGGCGTCACGCTCGGTTCATCGTTCGCGACCGAATTCAACAAACATGTCGGAGACGTGATCAGTCTCCCGGTGCGCCCATCGGATGCCACGTCGGATTTCATCAATCATCAGTTCACCGTGATCGGCGTCCTCAATCAGACGCTCACGGCGCCTGACAGCGGGGCATTTGTGAGCCTCCAGGACGCCCAGATGCTGATGGGGGACAGCCTTCCGCAAGCCATACGCTCCAACGTTGATCCGTACACCCTGATTACCGGCGCTGTGGTGTTCGGAAAGCCGGGGGTGAATCTCGACACGCTCGCCACGCGGATCACCAAGACGATATCCGGTGTCAAGGCCACCAAACCGACCGACCTCGTGAACAGCTTCAAGGCGGGTGGCGCGGTCTTCACCTTCATGACCACCGCGGCCGCGCTCCTGGCCCTGATCATTGGCGGCCTGTCCGTTGTCAACACCATGATCATGTCCGTCACCGAGAGAACACGAGAAATTGGACTCAAGAAGGCGATAGGTGCAAAGACGCGGAGGATCCTCGGTGAGTTTCTCGCCGAGTCGACGGCGATCGGCCTGCTCGGCGGGGCGATCGGCTTCCTACTCGGCCTCCTATTGACCCTGGCGCTCAACAGCAGCGATCCGAGTGGCGGCCTCTTCTTGATCACGCCACGTCTGACGTTGATCGCACTCGGATTCGCAGTGGCTCTCGGCGCCGGAGCAGGCGTGGTGCCCGCGATGCGCGCTGCGAGGATGGATCCTGTTACGGCGCTGCGGGCGCAATAGGAGAACGAAAAAGATGGCGAGCATCGAGGCAATCGGGCTGGTCAAGGAGTACGGAAAAGGTGACTCGCGGGTGCGGGCGCTCGATGACGTCACCATCAGCATCGAGCAGGGAGAGTTCGTGGCCATCGTCGGCCGGTCCGGCAGCGGTAAGACCACGATGCTCGACTGCATGGGGCTGTTGATGCAGCCCACAAGCGGTCGGATCCTCATTGACGGGATCGACACGAGCACGCTCACCGACAATCGACGAGCTGAGATCCGAAGCACACGCATCGGCTTCATCTTTCAGGAGTTCAACCTTCTTCCCACGCTGTCGGCCATCGAGAATGTCCTGCTTCCGCTTCGATACTCGGGAGGCGATCGGAAGGCAGCACACGGGCGTGCCGCCGCACTCCTTGAAGAGGTCGGACTCGGGCAGCGTTTCCACCATCGGCCGACGCAGATGTCCGGTGGCGAACAGCAACGTGTCGCGATTGCACGGTCATTGATCAATCAGCCGACGCTCGTGCTCGGCGATGAGCCGATGGGTGAGGTCGACACCGACACTGCCAATGCGCTGCTGGCTCTGATGCGCCGCATCAATGTTCAGCGCGCCGTGTCGTTCGTCATCGTCACGCACGACCTGGATCTCGCCGCGCGCACCGACCGGATCATCCGGCTGAGCGACGGACACCTCGTCAGCGACGAGCGCACCTCGGCAGGAATCAAGCAAACCTCTCCGGTCATGGTCGCGCCCGAACGCGGCGACGGCATTCGACACGATGCGCCGTCACGCGAGGGCGCGAAGGTGGCCATTCCCTCCTTGCGCTAGACGCCATCAACCTCAACTGCGCCTGGTGGCGTCCGTCGAATGCCTCAAGGACCGGACGCGACTGCGGCTGATCTGTGCGTGGTCCCAGTGTGCGTGGTCCCAGGGGATGGAGTCGAACCATCGGTACACGGTTTTACAGACCGCTGCCTTGACCACTTGGCTACCCTGGGACGTCGCGACAGCCGCGGCGAGCGCGGCGAACGGTAAGGATACGGGCGCGCTACTCCCTCAGCGGCGTGTCACGGGAAGCATCTCGCGCCGTGCGGGATCATCCAGGTAGCGCTGGACCACTGACCGAGCGGCTTCCGGGCCGCCCGCGAGGGAGTCGGCGAACCAACCACCGTCGTATGGAGAGTCGATCGCAACCAGCAGAGTGCGGGCAGGCTGGTGGCGCGGAGGCGGGATGCCGTCGACGAGCTTGTACCCGAGGATCGTGCGGTTCCCGGCCTTGACGACGCCGACGGACTCGATCACGTCCCACCTCGTGAGGCTGCTGTACGGGTACTGGCGCAGGACAAGTCCATCACGCGTCAGTTCGAGCGCCGGACGGACCACCAACATGGTCATCCCGAGCCCGACCACCGGGGCGGCCATGATGAACCAGCCGATCGTGCCGCCGATCAACAGACAGATCACGCCGGCGATCTCGGTCACCACCAGCAACGGCAGGACGAGCGCGATCGGGCGCCGGGCCCGGAAGACGATCTTCCCGCGGCGTTCGACCAGCTCCGGTGGGAGTTCCGTCGGACTCGGCATCGTGGTCATCGGATCGATCCTAGCCCTGCCTGCCATCCTTCCCGAGTGCTTCTGGACATCGGCACCGTGCTCGCCGGGATCGGACTCGCCATCGTGGGGTTCGTCGTCGTGATCGTCGTGTGCGCGGTGATCCTCGCGTTGCTGGCCGCGATCCTGCCGTCCTACGAGGGGAGGACGACCGCCGAACAGGGCGACAAAGCCGGGATTGAGCCGCCGTCCCCCCTCACCGACGGCGAGAACGACCCCGCTGCCTGAGCCGGGGGTCTTGCGCACCGGGTCCCCGACGGTCTAGCATTCATAAGCGATCCTTTATGAAAGATTCCTTTATGCTTCGTCACAATGGTTCCTGAAGCGCCGGTCCGGCCTCCGCGCCGCGCGCTCCCAGGGAGCATCGCCGTCGGTGCGAGTGATCTCTCGGTGCACTTCGAGGGACTGGCGAACCCGACCAGGCTGCTCATCGTCGAGCGGCTCGCCGCGACGTCGGAGATGCGTGTCTCCGAGCTCGCCGACTACTGCCAGGTGAGCCAGCCGCGCATGAGCTGGCACCTTCGCATCTTGCGCAAGGCAGAGGTGATCCGCACCCGGCGTGATGGACGCGAGGTCTTCTGCCGTCTCGACCGCGAGGCAATCGCCTCCCATTTCAAGAGTTTCGCTCGGCTCATCTCCGTAGCAGGAATGCCGGCCGAGATCACATCAACAACACCGGTACACGAGGGCGCGTCGTGAGCAAGAAAGTCAGAGTCGCGATCATCGGCGTAGGCAACTGCGCCTCGTCGTTCGTCCAGGGGCTCGAGTACTACAAGCACGCCGATCCGAATGACCGCGTGCCTGGTCTCATGCACGTGAACCTCGGCGGCTACCACATCTCCGACATCGAGATCTCCGCGGCGTTCGACATCGACAAGGAGAAGGTCGGCAAGGACGTGTCGGAAGCGATCTTCAGCGGCTTGAACAACACCGTGAAGTTCAGTGACGTGCCGAAGTTGAACATCCCCGTCCAGCGCGGCATGACCCACGACGGTCTCGGCAAGTATCTCTCCGAGGTCATCACCAAGGCGCCCGGGTCCACCGTCGACATCGCGCAGGTCCTCAAGGACACCGGCACCGATGTCGTCGTCAACTACCTGCCCGTCGGCAGCGAGGCCGCGACGCGTTGGTACACCGAGCAGATCCTCGAGGCGCCGTGCGCGATGGTGAACTGCATGCCGGTGTTCATCGCTCGCGAGGACTACTGGCAGGCCCGCTTCCGCAAGGCCGGCGTGCCGGTCATCGGCGACGACATCAAGTCGCAGGTCGGCGCGACCATCGTGCATCGCGTCCTGACGCACCTCTTCGAGGATCGCGGAGTCGAGATCCAGAACACGTACCAACTCAACTTCGGTGGGAACACCGACTTCCTCAACATGCTCGAGCGTGAGCGGTTGATGAGCAAGAAGATCAGCAAGACCAACAGCGTGCAGTCCCAGCTCGAGACGCCGCTGGAGAAGGACCACATCCACATCGGTCCCTCGGACTACGTGCCGTGGCTCAACGACCGCAAATGGGCGTTCATCCGTCTCGAGGGCAAGTCGTTCGGCGATGTGCCGCTGAACGTCGAGCTGAAGCTGGAGGTGCACGACTCGCCGAACAGTGCCGGCATCGTCATCGACGCTGTGCGCTGCTGCAAGCTCGGACTCGACCGTGGGCTGAGCGGCACCCTCGAGGGTCCCTCGTCGTACTTCATGAAGTCGCCGCCCAAGCAGGTGTCGGACGACGAGGCGCACCGGGCGACTGAGGAGTACATCGCCGGCGGCGCCGTCGCGGAAGCCGTGGGACATCACAACGGACGGGCCGCAGAGGTGCTCACCGAGTCGGCGGAGGCGGAGCCCGCCACACCCGCGACGAATTAATCACCTGAGCGAACGGGAGCCGACAGCATTGGTGCAAGCCGGCGGCGTGGCGCTGACGAGTCGCGAGCTCCAGGCGCCCGGACGGGATCGCATGCTGCCCTACTACGCCTATCGCGGTGCAGAGACGCTCGTCGGTCTGCTGCCGCAGAAGGTGTCGTACTGGCTTGGCGATCGCGCCGCCGACGCCCTCCTCGCGACTGTGCCGTCGAGATTCGACGGCCTGCGCGACAACCTGCGCCACGTGCTGCCGGCCATCGGCCACCGGCCGCTCGAACGCCTCGTGCGGCGCAACCTGCGCAACCTCACGCACTGTTGGGTGGACGTCATGGAGATGTCCTCACGGCGCACGGACCTACCCTCGCGGATCCACATCGACGACCTCTACCACTTCACCGATGCGATCGCACGCGGCAACGGAGTGGTCGTCGCCTCCATGCACTTCGGCTCCTGGGAAGTGGGCCTCGCGGGCTGGAACAAGATGGGCCACAAGATGGCACTCCTCGCCGAGGTGCTCCGACCTCCGCAACTCTTCGAGCGGGTGGTCGGCGCTCGGCGCGCGCAGGGCGTGCACATCATCCCGATCGACACGCAGGCGATGCGCGAGGGCGACATGCAGGTGGCCCGCCGGCTTGGCGCCAACTCAATGCGCGAGGTCTACAAGGTGCTGCGTTCCGGGGGCGTCGTGGCGATGGCGCTCGACCGGGATCTCGTCGGCAATGGTGAGCCGCTCCAGTTCTTCGGCGAGCCGGCGCCCATCCCGATTGGGGCGGTCGAGATCGCCATCCGTTCCGGGGCAGCGGTGGTCCCGATCCTGCTCTTCCGCGACACGTACCGGGTCCACGCCGTCGTGTACCCGGAGATCCGCTATTCGCCAGATCAACCCAGGGACGCCGAGGTGCGCAAGACTGCAGAGGTGTTGCTGCGCATCTTCGAACTGGCGATCCGGGACCATCCCGAGCAGTGGCATGTTCTCGACCCCATCTGGACGGGGACCGGAGCGCGATGAGGATCTGCCTGGTCTCCCCGTACGACTTCATGCACCCCGGCGGCGTGACCGAGCATGTGCGGCATCTCTCGGACAAGCTCCGGGCGCGCGGCCATGACGTCACCGTCCTCGCACCGTCGAGCCGTGTGGGTGATGATCACGGGATCCCCGGGTACGTGCGTATCGGCCGGTCTGTGCCCGTCCGGACCAACGGGTCGGTGGCGCGGATCGCGCTGTCGTTCCACCTGGTGCGACGCGTACGGGCGCTCCTCGACGAGAAAGCGTTTGACGTCGTGCACTATCACGAGCCGCTCGTTCCGTCGCTGCCGATCACCGTCCTGCGGTTTCACAGCGGCGCCAACGTGGGGACGTTCCACGCGATGTCGCGGCGCAACCTCGGCTACTACTACGGCAGGCCGTTCCTCAAGCGCTACTTCAAGCGCCTGCACGCGCATATCGCCGTCAGCGTCCCGGCGCGTGACTTCATCGCCCGATATTTCGAGGGCGAATATCGTGTGGTGCCGAACGGCATCGATTGCGCTCGGTTCAACCCGAACCATGCGCGGCTCGAGCACCTGCGGACTCCCGGGAAGTCGACGATCCTGTTCGTCGGTCGACTGGAGTCGCGCAAGGGATTGCCGACGTTGCTGGAGGCGTACGGTCAACTGCGTCGCGCACGCGGCGACGCGCGGCTGGTCATCGTCGGCGACGGACCGATGCGTTGGGGCTACGAGAGTCAGGTCGCGGCAATGGGTATACCCGACGTCGAGTTCTGCGGGCGCGTGTCATCGGAGGATCTCCCGCGGTACTACGCGTCCGCCGACATCTTCTGCGCGCCGGCGACGGGCGGCGAAAGCTTCGGCATCGTTCTGCTCGAGGCGATGGCGAGCGGCGTGCCTGTGATGGCGTCATCGATACCGGGCTTCAGCAGCGTGGTGACGCACGACGTCGACGGTGTGCTCGTGCCTCCGCGCCATCCCAAGGAGTGGGCGGCCGCGCTCGGCGCGCTCCTCGACAATCCATCGCGCCGTGCGGCCATGAGTGTCCAGGGTTTGGCGAAAGCGCAGCTGTACGACTGGGACCACGTGGTCAACGAGGTGCTCGACGTGTACCGCGTCGCGCGGCTGCGGGCGACGGCCAGCATGGAGGCGTCTGGTGTTCACGTCCAGACTTCAGGACTGGGTTAGGTCGGGCGCCCGGCGTGCCGTGCCGGCGCTCCGCGCCCTTGGCTTCACACCGAACATTCTCACGATGCTCGGTCTCCTGATCTGTGCGGGTTCAGCCGTGCTGGTCGGCTTCGGGTATCTCCTCCCTGGCGGCTTGCTGCTGCTCCTCGCGAGCGGCTTCGACATCCTCGATGGGGCGCTCGCGCGCGTGACCGGGCGCGAACAGCGGTACGGCGCATTCCTCGACTCGACGGTCGACCGCTACGCCGAGGCGATGACCGCCATCGCGTTGCTCGCGTACTTCATCTTTCACGGCCATCACACGCTCGAGCCGATGCTGGTTGTGTTCGCGCTCACAGGTTCTCTGCTTGTGTCGTACGTCAGGGCACGTGCGCAGTCCCTCGGATTCACCGTCAACGGTGGTTTGCTCGCGCGCCCGGAGCGTGTCGTGATCACGGTGATCGGACTCGTCATCGCACCGCTTCTGATTTGGGCGCTCTGGATCCTCGCCGTGCTGACCAACGTCACCGCGGTGCAGCGTATCTGGGTCGTCTGGCGGCAGGCGCGCACGACGCCGTCAGCCGATACACGGACTGCGCCTGTGGCGGACGCGCGCAGCGCGTCGGGTGACGCGCGCAGCCCGTCCAGCGCGCACACGCTGTAGGCACCATCAAGGTCGCCTGACATGGCCAGGATCACCTGCGACGAACATTCAGCGAGTGGTTCGACCTCAGCGTCATCGCAGTCGAGCCGTCGGCCGCGATGCCCGATCAGATCCCGCGAATGCCCGCCGTTCAGGTGCTCGACGGAACCGCGAGCCGCGTACCGCTGCCGGATGCGTCGGGGGATGCCGTGTGGCTCTCCCTTGTCATTCACCACATCCCAGACCTGGAAGTCGCCGCCCACGAGATCCGCCGTGTGCTGCGCCCCGGCGCCCCGATCCTCATCCGGCAGGGCTTCCCGGACAGGTACGAGCCCCTGGGGACATGGAGCTCCACGGGATCGAACTCGTCCGACGGTTCCCTGAGACCGCTCGGGTGATCGCCACGTACCCTTCCGTCAAGGAGACGTGCACGGCGTTCGCGGCAGCAGGATTCCGCCAGGAGGCGCTCGTGCAGGGGCGTGAGACGTACCCGGCCGGTCTCGCGCACTTCCTTCAGCAGGTCGACACGTTTCGCCACGCCGACACGACGATGCGCAGTCTCACTGAGGACGAGTTCCTCCGCGGGCAGGAACGCCTGCGGCTCATAACCGCGACCGTCATGGCAGCGCGAGGTCCCGACGCGGATCCTCGGCGACGCCGTCTCGCCGGATCTCGAAGTGCAGATGGGGACCGGTGGCGTTCCCGGTTGCGCCAACTGTGCCGATGACCTCGCCTGGCGTCACGATGTCACCCGTCACGATCGTGACCGTGTCGAGGTGCCCGTAGAGGCTGCTGAGACCGCCGCCGTGATCGATGATCACGTGCAGCCCATAGCCGGTTGCGGAGATGAGGACGGTCGCCGCGCCCGGCAGAGTCGCCCTAACCGGTGTCCCGAGCGCGGCGGCCAGGTCGATGCCGGAGTGCCAGTGA
>Ga0307373_10011099_pt1 | contig 13117 bp, 14 predicted proteins | sample OX2MG_FD_202534 | JGI IMG/M metagenome (GOLD analysis project Ga0307373, IMG submission 202534) | Soil microbial communities from Risofladan, Vaasa, Finland - OX-2 | ecosystem: Environmental > Terrestrial > Soil > Coastal area > Acid sulfate soil | place: Finland: Risofladan, Vaasa | collected... | reverse complement strand
GAGGCGCCGTTGCCGAGGCACAGCGCGATCTCGGCCGGGCTCGCGACGTCGAAATTCGAGCCTTTGCGCGCCAGCATCGCGACAATCTCGGGCGCCGGGTTGGCCTTGACGGCGTAATAGATGCTGGCGATCGACAGATAGCGGCACAACAGATCGTACGTCTCGGCGATCACGTCGAGATCGACGACGAGGCACGGGGTCTCGGGCGAGTGTTCGGACAGGAAACGCGCAATCTTGTGGTTCATGGCCCGGGCTACCTTCCGGAAAGCGGCTGAGCGCCCTCTGCCGTGCGGCGGCAGAGGAAAACCCTCGAGCAGGCGAGGGAGATCCGGCCGGCGATTGCGTGCGCCGGACCGGCGGGAAGCACCTGGGGCGCGGCCAGAAGACCGCGCCGCGGCGCTCGTCAGCTCAAACTGCTTGGATCGGAAACCCGGCCGCCCCGGCCGCGCTGGCGGGTGCCGCGCAGGACCGCGTCAGGGCAGGGCGCGGTGGCCCTGATCGGGATTGCAACCATATCGACCTCCCTCTCGGGACCGGCCCCACCGGAAGGGGCGTGGCCGGACTGCCAAAAAGGACGCGTTACGTCGTTGCATAACCACCATGGGCCATAGGCACGTGCGAGTGCGTCAACGAGGCGCTTAAATACGCATATCGCGCTGGATTGCAAGGGGAGAAATGGTTACTGGCGCCGGGCGACGCGGCGGGCCGCCTGTCACGGCCCGCGCGGCGATGCGCCCTGCCCTACCGCGCCATGCGGAGCGGGATGGTGCGCAGCCGCCGGCCGCTCGCCAGATCGAGGATCACGATCTGGCGGTTGCCGTCCGGCAGCACGATTTCGACGGCGAGTCGATCGGCCCCGACGCCCATATTCTCGATATGCGCGCCGGCCGGCAGTTCGAGCGGGCCGGCAATGGCCGGCCCTGATGGCGTCGCCGCGGACCGCGGGTGCGACATACGGCCGGCAACGGCGATAAAGAGGGCGGCAAACCCGGCGAGGATGATCACCCCCATGACGACGACGAGGATCTTCAGCGCGCGCATCGGCTCAGCCTCGCCGCGCCTTGGCGTCCGCGATCGCCATGCCGGCTGACCCGTTGCCCGCGGCCGCACTCGCCGCTCGCCGCCGCGAGATCACGATTGCCGCGAGCGATGCCGGCATTCGCCTCGACCGCGCCCTGCAGCGCCAGTTGCCGGAATTGTCGCGCACCCGCCTCAAGCAGCTGATCCTGGCCGGGCAGGTCGCCAGCGCCGGCCGGGTGCTGCGCGACCCCGCGGCGAAGGCCAGCGCCGCCGCCCCGGTCGTCGTCCTGCTGCCCGACCCGGACGAGCCGCTCCCGGCCGGACAGGCGATGCCGCTCGCCATCTGCTTCGAGGACGAGCATCTGATCGTCATCGATAAGCCGGCCGGTCTCGTCGTACATCCGGCACCCGGCAACCCCGACGGCACCCTCGTCAACGCGCTGATCGCGCATTGCGGCATCAGCCTCGCCGGTATTGGCGGGGTGCGCCGCCCGGGCATCGTGCACCGCCTCGACAAGGACACAAGCGGCCTCCTCGTTGCCGCCAAGACCGAGGCGGCGCACCATGCGCTGTCGGCTGATTTCGCGGCCCGCCGGATCGAGCGGGCGTACAGCGCGCTGGTGTGGGGTGTGCCGGCGCCGGCCGCCGGCGAAATCGCCGGCAATATCGGCCGCAGCCTCGTCAACCGCAAGAAGATGGCGGTCGTCGCGGTGGGGCACGGCAAGCCGGCGGCAACCCGCTACCGGGTCGAGCGGCGGTTCGGCGCCCCGGGCGTCTGGTCGGCTGCCTTGCTCGAGTGCCGCCTGCTGACCGGCCGCACCCATCAGATCCGCGTGCATTTGGCGCATAGCGGCCATCCGCTGATCGGCGATCCGGTTTACGGCACGCGGGCCGGACGCCTGCTGGTGCAGCCCGGCACCCGCCTCGGGGCCGTGGGCGCGGCAATCGGCCGCTTTCCGCGGCAGGCGCTACACGCTCGGCTTTTGGGCTTCACCCATCCCGCCAGCGGCGCGACGCTACGCTTCGAGAGCGCGCTCCCCGCCGATATGGTGGGGCTCCTTGCCAATTTAGAGCTACTTTAAACTGGACGTCGCTCCACTATATAAGGGCAGCTTTTCGGGTGGGGCCGGTTTCGCCGTGGATCACTTGCCCGGTTGTCGGCGTTAGCCAGACACGGCATTGATTGGAGATTCGTAAACAGAATGGCCACGCTTTCGGTCCCGTCCGTTTCCGGCGAGGGCAACCTCACGCGGTATCTCCAGGAGATCCGCAAATTTCCGATGCTGGAGCCGGATGAGGAATACATGCTCGCCAAGCGCTGGAAGGAGGGCGAAGACCCCGAGGCGGCGCATCGGCTGGTCACCAGTCATCTGCGGCTCGTCGCCAAGATCGCGATGGGCTATCGCGGCTACGGCCTGCCGCTGTCGGAGCTCATTTCCGAGGGCAATGTCGGGATGATGCAGGCGGTCAAGCGCTTTGACCCCGATCGCGGCTTCCGCCTCGCCACCTATGCGATGTGGTGGATCCGCGCCGCCATCCAGGAATACATCCTGCACTCCTGGTCGCTCGTCAAAATGGGCACCACCGCGGCGCAGAAAAAGCTGTTTTTCAACCTGCGCAAATTGAAGGGCCAGCTGCAGGCGATGGAAGAAGGCGACCTCTCGCCCGAGAACCTGCGCAAGATCGCCAACGAACTCGACGTGCCGGAAGCCGATGTCATCAGCATGAACCGGCGGCTCGCCAGCCCCGACCATTCGCTGAACGCGCCGTTGCGCAGCGACAGCGAGGGCGAGTGGCAGGACTGGCTGGTCGATGAAAGCGAGAGCCAGGAAACGCTGCTCGGCGAGCGCCAGGAATTGGGGCTGCGGCGCGATCTGCTGGAAAAGGCGATGACCCACCTCAACGAGCGCGAGCGCCACATCCTGACCGAGCGGCGATTGAAGGAAAACCCGACGACGCTCGAGGAGCTGTCGCAGCAATACGGCATCTCGCGCGAGCGGGTGCGCCAGATCGAGGTGCGCGCCTTCGAAAAGCTGCAGAAGGCGATCAAGGCCGCCGCCATCGAGCGCCGCCTCGTCACCCACTGAGTGCACACAGCGTCATCTCGGGGCGGCCCACAGCGCCGAACGTCGCTAAAGCGCAATCCGCTGAGACTGCATCGCCTCTTCTATTCGTCGTGGCCGGGCTTGACCCGGCCATCCACGTGGATGCCCGGAACAAGTCCGGGCATGACGCGGTAGTGTCCGTGTCAATTCCGGAACGCCGGCTAGCTCGGGTCGAGTTCGGTATCCCAGTAGAGATAATCCCGCCAGCTTTCGTGCAGGTAGTTGGGCGGGAAGGCGCGACCGTTTTCCAGCAGCATGTAGCTGGTCGGCTGGATCGGGCGCTGCCGCGGATACATCCCGGTCTGCTGCGGCAGCCGGTTGCCTTTCAGCAGGTTGCAGCTGCCGCAGGCGGTGACGACATTGGTCCACACCGTGCGGCCGCCGCGCGAGCGCGGCACGACGTGATCGAAGGTCAGGTCGTGCGAGGGATGCGGATGGCCGCAATACTGGCAGGTAAAGCGGTCGCGCAGAAACACGTTGAACCGCGTGAAGGCCGGATGGCGCACCGCCTGCACGTATTCCTTCAAGGCGATGACGCTGGGCAGCCGCATCTCGAAGGACGGGCTGCGCACATAGGCGTCGTAATGGTCGACGATGTTGACGCGGTCGAGGAACACCGCCTTGACCGCATCCTGCCAGGACCACAGCGACAACGGGTAGTAGCTGAGCGGCCGGAAATCCGCGTTTAGCACCAAGGCCGGACAGCTATCGAGCGAACTCGTCACCGAAAGACCTTCCGTTCGTCACGCTCGCGCGCCATAGCACGCGACCATAACGATTTGATAGCGGATCGGCCGTGCGGGGACAAGCTTTCGCGCGGCCGATCGCAACCCGTCGCGGTGTCGAGCCCGAGGGCGCTCTACCGGTTGAATGCGCGGATATGGCCGGCCCAATGGTCGAGCAGCGGCAGCAGTTGCTCGCGCGTCTCCGACATCAGCGTGACGTTGACGGCCTCGATCCCGAGATCGCGGAACCGCTTCAGCTTGTCGGCATCGTCCGGCGCGCCACCGAGGCGCAGCGACAGCGAGGCCGGGTCGCGCCCGGCTTCCGCGGCCATCTTGCGGAACGCCGGCACGTATTGTTCGGGGTCGCCGCTGGAGGCATTGGGATACCAGCCGTCACCATAGCGCACCGCCCGCCGCGCCGCCCACGGAAAGGCGCCGCCGAGGATGACCGGCGGATGCGGCTGCTGCACCGGCTTGGGCCAGGTCATCATCGGCGGGAAATCGACGATGTCGCCGTGATATTCCGGCTTCGATTGCGTCCAGATCGCCTTCATCGCCTCGATCTGCTCACGCATCTTCAGCATGCGGGTGGCGAAGACGGTGCCGTGATTCTCGATCTCTTCGGCGTTCCAGCCGCCGCCGATGCCGAACAGAAAGCGCCCGCCAGAGACCTGGTCGAGCGAGGCGACAAGCTTGGCGGTCTGGATCGTGTCGCGCTGGATCACCAGGCAGATGCCGGTCGCGAGCTTGAGCCGCTTGGTGACGGCGGCCGCCGCGCTCAGGGTGACAAACGGGTCCATCACGTCGTAGTAGCGCTTGGCCAACTCGCCGCCGCCCGGCGGCGGGGTGCGGCGCGGCACCGGGATATGCGAATGCTCGGCGGCCCACACCGAATCGAACCCGCGCTCCTCCAGTGCAACGGCGAGCTCGACCGCCGAGATCGAATAGTCGGTGAAAAAAATCGATGCGCCGAATTCCATTTCCGTTCCCCATTGCCGGTTGTCTGCTGCGATCCTAGGGTTTGCCGACAACATAGTCGATGGGAGGGTTCGCCATGTCCGACAGCCAAGCGCCGCGCATCGAACAGTTCGAGGCCGCACTTGCAGACATCATCTCGCCGCAGGAGCCGATCCAGCATCTCGCCGACGGGTTTGGCGGGGCGCACGGTCCGGCCGAGGGGCCGCTGTGGTGGAAGGAAGGCGGCTACCTGCTATTCAGCGACATCCACAACGACCGGCGCATGCAGCACGCGCCGGGCGGCGGCGCGACGGTGTTCCTCGAACCGACCAACCGCGCCAACGGGCTGACCCGCGACCTGCAGGGCAGGCTGATCGCCTGCGAGCACGACAGCCGCCGCGTCACCCGCCAGGAGGCCGACGGCAGCATCACCGTCATCGCCAACAGCTTTCAGGGACGCCGCCTCAACCGGCCCAACGATGTCGTCGTCAAATCGGACGGCACCATCTACTTCACCGATCCGTGGACCAGCCCCGCCGCGCCCGAGCAATGGGATTTGACGTTTGCCGGCGTCTACCGGGTCACCCCCGATCTCGGCACGCTGAGCCTCCTCACCGACGATTTCGTGCTGCCGAACGGGCTCGCCTTCTCGCCGGACGAGAGCGTGCTGTACATCAACGACACGCGGCGCGGCCATATCCGCGCCTTTGAGCTGTTGCCGAACGGCATGCTGGCCAAGCATACCGACCGGGTGTTCGCCGATCTGCGCGGGGCGGAACCCGGCGTCCCCGACGGCATGAAGGTCGATACGAGGGGCAACGTCTATTGCGGCGGCGCCGGCGGCATCTGGATCATGGACCCGGTCGGCCGCAAGCTCGGGCGGATCAGGCACGGCGCGCCGGCCACCACCAATATCGGCTTCGGCGGCGACGACTGGAAAACGCTCTATTTCACCAGCCGCAACCACCTCGGCGCGGTCAGGGTCAAGATCCCCGGCATCCCGGTGCCGGTCGCCACCCGCTAACGCGAATTTCGATCCCGTTGACCGCCAGAGCCGGCCCCTCACCCCAACCCTCTCCCCGCTCGCGGGGAGAGGGAGGGACCCGCGCGAAGCGTGGGAGGGTGAGGGCAGGCACGGCGCCAGCCAGCACGACCGGAATCCGCGCTAGAGTATTGTTCTTTGAGCCAGAATGGCGGTGACTTCGGCGTCGCTGACCTGGTGGAAGTCGCGGTAGGAGAAGCCGATCGCCGCGAGCCCGGACGGGGTGTCGAGGCAGACGATTTCGTCGGCCAGCGGGCGCAGCCGCTCGATCGTATCGAGCGCGGCGACCGGAGCGGCCAGGACGAGACGGGCGGGATTGCGGTGCCGCGCCGCCTCCAGCGCGACCCGCATTGTCGCGCCGGTGGCGATCCCGTCATCGACGACGATCGCGGTGCATCCCGCGATATCGACTTGCGGCCGGTCGGCGCAGTAGACGCGGCGGCGGCGCTCCAGTTCGACAAGCTGACGCGCCGTCTCGGCTTCGACATAGTCGTCCGGGATCGCCAATGCAGCGGCCAATTCCCGGTCGATGAAGGTGTGCGGCTGCGCGCCGTCGGTGACGGCGCCGAGCGCAAGCTCGGGCTGCCACGGCACGCCGATCTTGCGCACCAGCAACAGATCGAGCGGCGCCGCGAGGGCGCGCGCGATCTCGAACCCGACCGGCACGCCGCCACGCGGCAAGGCCAGCACGACCGGCTTCTTGTCCTGCAAATGGCGGAGCCGGGCGGCCAGCCGTCGCCCGGCGTCGCTACGGTCCTTGAAGGTCATGCGATACCCTTTTGTAGATGTTAGGCCGACATCTGCCGATTGGCATTGATGCAGGTCAAGGAGCCGGGCACGGCCACGCTCTAAGGTCTGCAGACCGTGCGCTCGGGGCCGCAGGACACCGACACCTCAGGACACCGACACCTCGCCGGCCCGGCATTTGAGAAAGGAGCGCGGCGATGCGAAAGATGTCCGATCTGGTGCGCGACCAGGACCCGCTGATATTGCCACCCGATGCGACGGTGCTGGAAGCGGCGCGGCACATGCGCGACCGCGGCGTCGGCGCGGTGCTGGTCGCTGGCGGCGATGCGAGACTCGTCGGCATCTTTACCGGGCGTGACGCGGTCGGCCGCATGCTGGCCGAAGGCAGGAGCCCGGCCGAGACGACGCTCGCCGAGGTGATGACCCGAGACCCCGACACGATGGCGCCGCATCACACCGCGATCGAGGCGCTACGCCTGATGCAGGATGCGCGCTGCCGGCACATGCCGATCGTGCGCGACGGCAAGGTCGTCGGCATCGTGTCGCGCGGCGATTTCCGCGGCATCGAGCAGGACCGGCTCGACGAGGAGACCGGCCTGTGGGAACGCCTCGCCTAATTAGCTGGACACAACCGAGTCCTTTCTCGTGCGCGTCTTGCGGTCGGGGTGATCGGGATTGTCGTTGCGGCGAGCGCGGTGCCGACGCAAGCTCGGGCCGCTCTCTTAATCGTCCCAAGGAGGTCCGCCATGATGACCGTCGATTTGACCGGCAAGACCGCACTCGTTACCGGCGGCGCCTCGGGCATCGGCCTCGCCACAGTCGAGGCGTTTGCGCGCAACGGTGCGACCGTCGCGATGAATTTCCTGCGCGACGACCCGCGCGGCAAGCAGCAGGTCGAGCGCCTCGGCGGCCTCGGCTATCGCGTCATCGCCGCGCCGGGCAGCGTCTCGCACCCCGGCGAGGCCGAAGCGATGGTGGCGGACGCGATCGCCGCGCTCGGCCGGCTCGATTTCCTCGTCAACAATGCCGGCACCCCGGCCACCTCGGCACCGATCCCGTTTGCTGATTTCGATGCGCTGAACGAGGAATTCTGGCAGTCGATTTTGATGACCAACCTGATCGGCCCGTTCCGCTGCACCCATGCCGCCGCCGGGGCGCTGCGGGCGGCGCGCGGCGCCATCTGCAGCACCGCCTCGATTGCCGGAGTGCAGGGCAGCGGCAGCAGCATCCCCTATGCGACGAGCAAGGCCGGCGTCATCAACCTGACGCGCAGCCTCGCCCGCACGCTGGCGCCGGAGGTGCGGGTCAACGCCGTGGCGCCGGGTTTTGTCGAGAGCCCGTGGAACACGCAATGGCCGGCCGAGCGCAAGGCGCAGGCGATCGAACGGACGCCCCTAAAGCGCGCCTGCCGGCCCGAGGACATCGCCGACGTGATCTTTTTCCTGTGCGCCGGCACCGCGATGGTCACCGGCCAGACCGTCATCGTCGATGGCGGGCTGACGCTGTGAGGCGCGGTCGGGCGCCCGATCAGTCGCCGAAGACATAGCGCTCGATCGCGACCGCGAAGCCGTCTTCCTCGTTCGACAGCGTCGTCGCCTGCGCGACGCCCTTGACGGCGTCGGTCGCATTGCCCATCGCGACGGCGAACCCGGCCTTGCGGAACATCTCGAGGTCGTTCTCCATGTCGCCGAGCACGAGGATCTCGGCCTGGGGAATGCCGAGGCGCTGGCCGAGAAACTCGACGAGGCGGCCCTTGTCGATGCCCGGCGGGATCACGTCGCAATAATAGGGCTGCGAGCGGGCGACGCTGGCGCGGCCGACCAGCACCCCCTGCATCAACCCGGTCAGCCGCTCGACCAGCCCGTGATCGTCGCTCGGCCCGACAATCTTGCCGACCGTCGCAAAATGCGCCTCCTCGAAGGCCGGCACGACGGTCGGCGGCGACTGGACCGTGTGCGTCTCGTGCTCGACGTGAGCGCCTTGCGGGTTGGCGATCAGCCACTCATTGCCGCTGAAAACCCAGCAATCGACGCCATGCTGGCGAAAAATGCCGACCGTCTCGCGGACCGCGTCGGGCGGGATCAGCTGCTGCTCGATCACCGAGAGATCGGGCTCGACGATGGCGCCGGCATTGTAGCCGCCGAACGGCAGCGTCAGGCGCAGCGGCTCGATCATCATGCGCAACCCGAACGGCGGCCGGCTGCTGCAGATCGAAAAACCGATGCCCGCTGCGTGCAGCCGCCCGACCGCGGCGATCGCGCCCGGCGTCAGCACCTTGTCGCGCGTCACCAGGGTGCCATCGACATCGGTGATGACCAGCGAGACCTTTCTCATAGCGACTTGCCTCCGCCCAGCGTCATGATTTCGATCCCGCTCTCCGAGGCGACGACCACGGCCGAGCTGCGTGCGACAAACAACCCGTTTTCGACGACACCGACCGTCATATTGATCAGCCGCTCGATCCTCTCCGGGTCGTCAATCAAGCCAAAATGGCAATCGAGGATGAAATTGCCGCCATCGGTCACGAAAGTCTGCCGCTCGTCGTGCCGCCGCAGTTCGGGATGGCCGCCAAGCTTTCCGAGCGCCGCGGCGGTGGCCTGCCAGCCGAACTGGACGACCTCGACCGGCACCGGCATGTGTGCGCCGAGCCGATCGACCAGCTTTTCGTCGTCGACGACGACGATGAAACGGTCGCTGGCGGCGGCAACGATCTTTTCCCGCAACAGCGCCCCGCCATGACCCTTGATCAGGTTGAGGCTATGGCGCTCGACCTCGTCGGCGCCGTCGATCGCGAGATCGATCCGGCGATGCTCGGCGAAGGTCGCCAGCGGGATGCCGAGCCGGCGCGCCGTCTCGGCCGTGTACTCGGAGGTCGGGATGGCCGTCACGTGCAGCCCCTGCGCGACGCGCGCCGCCAGCCGCTGGATGACAAAGGCGGCGGTCGAGCCGGTGCCCAGCCCGATCACCATGCCGCTCTCGACGAATTCGACGGCGCGTTCGGCCGCCGCGCGCTTCAGGTGATCCCGTTCCAGCGGCATGGCGCGACTCAAGCGGCCAGCGGCGGCGCCGAATGGCGGATCGCCGCGATCGCTGCACCGTAATCGGCCGCACCGAACACCGCCGAGCCGGCGACGATGGCGCCGGCCCCCGCCTCGATCGCCTGCCAGGCATTGCTGCCGCTGAGCCCGCCATCGACCTCGATGATCGGAGCGAGGCCGCGCGCCTCGCACAACCGCCGCAAGGCGCCGATCTTTGTCAGCATCGAAGGGATGAACTGCTGCCCGCCAAAGCCCGGATCGACCGTCATCACCAGGATGATGCCGCACAGATCGAGCACTTCCTCGATCTGTGCCAGCGGCGTCGCCGGGTTCAGCACGGTGCCGGCGACCTTGCCGAGGTCGCGGATCCGCGACAGCGTGCGGTGCAGATGCACGGTCGAACTGGGCTCGCAATGCACCAGAATATGGTCGGCCCCGGCCTGTGCGAAATCGTCGAGATAGCGCTCGGGCTCGACGATCATCAGGTGCACATCGAGCGGCTTTGCGGTGACGCGGCGCACCGCCTCGACGACCACCGGGCCGATCGTCAGGTTGGGCACGAAACGGCCGTCCATCACATCGACATGGATCCAGTCGGCGCCGGCCGCCTCGGCGGCACGCACCTCCTCGCCGAGCCGCGCAAAGTCCGCCGACAGGATCGACGGTGCGACAATGACCGACCGCGGCATCAGCTGGTTGGGCGCCATCAGCTGATCGGTCGCCATTTGCGGCCGCTGCGCCACAGCAGCTGGTCGGCGGCGTCCGGTCCGGCGCTGCCGGCGGAATAAAATTCGAGCGGCGCGGTTTTGTCGTTCTGCCACAGATCGAGAACCGGCTGCACGGCCTCCCAGCCGGCCTCGACGCTGTCAGCCCGCTGGAACAGCGTCTGATCGCCGATCATGCAGTCGTAAACCAGCGTCTCGTAGCCGGTGCTCGGCGCGCTCTTGAAATAGTCCTTATAGCGGAAGTCCATCCGCACGCCGCCGAGCTGGATGTCCGGGCCCGGCCGCTTCGCGCTGAATTGCAGCGAGGCGCCCTCGTCCGGCTGGATCTGTATCGCCAAGACATTGGGCGACAGGGTGCCGACCGCGGTATCGCGGAACAGCGCGAACGGCGCGTCCTTGAATTGGATTGCGATCTCGCTGGTGCGCCGCTCCATCGACTTGCCGGTGCGCAGATAGAACGGCACGCCGGCCCAGCGCCAATTGTCGATCGCCAGCCGCATCGCGACATAGGTCTCGGCCATGCTGTCGTGTGCCACCCCGTCGGCCTCGCGATAGGCCGAAACCGGCTGGCCGCGCACCGTGCCGGCGGCGTACTGCCCGCGCACGACATTGCGCAGCACATCGTCATTGTCGAGCGGGACGATTGCTTCGAGCACCTTGGTCTTCTCAGTCCGCACCGCGTTGGCGGCAAACGAGTTCGGCGGCTCCATTGCGGTCAGGCTGACAAGCTGAAAGACGTGGTTCGGCACCATGTCGCGCAGTGCGCCCGTCGCCTCATAGAACCGGGCGCGACGCTCGACCCCGACCGTTTCGGCGACGGTGATCTGGACATGGTCGATATGGTCACGGTTCCATAGCGGCTCAAAAATGTTGTTGGCGAAGCGCAGCGCCATGATGTTCTGGACCGTTTCCTTGCCCAGGAAATGATCCATCCGATAGACCTGCGGCTCGGTCACCACGTCGAGGATGCGCGCGTTCAGCGCCTTGGCCGAGGGCAGATCGTTGCCGAACGGCTTTTCGATGATGACGCGCCGCCAATAGCCGTCCTTTTCCTCCATCAGCCCGGCGGCTGCGAGGTCCTCGATGACCGGCCCGAACAGCGCGCTCGCCACGGCGAGATAGAAGATCGCGTTGCCGCCGGTGTTGTGCTGCTTGGCGGCTCGCACCAGATCATCGGCGATTTTCTTGTAGGTCAACGGCTGGGTCATATCGCCATCGACCAGCGTGGTGCGCGTGGTGAGGAATTCCCAGGCCTTCTCGTCGAAGGCATCGCCGCCGCCACCCGCGCTGTCGCCGGCCGTATCGGAGACGAATTTGCGGATGCCGTCGCCGAGATCGTCGTGAAACTGCCGCATCGTCCGCTTGGAACGATCGACGCCGATCAGCGCGAAGTTGTCCGATAGCCTGCCCGCCTTGGCGAGGTTGTAGATCGCCGGCATCAGCAGTCGGCGCGTCAGGTCGCCGCTGGTGCCGAAAATCACCAAGGCGCAGGGGGGGGCGGTCGCCGCCATCGCTCAGCTCTTTCCCGGCTCCTGATGGCCGCCGAATTGTTTGCGCATCGCCGACAGGATCTTCTCGGCGAAGGTGTGGTCCTGGCGCGAGCGGAACCGCGTATAGAGCGCCGCCGACAACACGTCGGCCGGTACCGCCTCTTCGATCGCCGCCTCGATCGTCCAGCGACCCTCGCCGGAATCCTCGACAAAGCCCGAGAACTCCTTGAGCTCGCTATCCTCGGCCAGGGCGATCGCCGACAGGTCAAGCAGCCAGGAGGCGACGACGCTGCCGCGCCGCCACACTTCGGCGATATCGGTGAGGTCGAGCTGGTAGCGCCGGTTCGCCGGCACCACCGGCGTGTTGACGTTACGCAGGATGTCAAAGCCCTCGGCGTAGGCCTGCATCATCCCGTATTCGATGCCGTTATGCACCATCTTGACGAAATGCCCGGCGCCGGCCGGCCCGCAATAGAGATAGCCCTGCTCGGCGCGCGGGTCATGGCCTTGGCGCCCCGGGGTGCGCTCGATCGTGCCGATGCCCGGCGCCAGCGCGGCGAAGATCGGGTCGAGATGCTCGAAGGCCGCCTTGTCGCCGCCGATCATCATGCAATAGCCGCGCTCCAGGCCCCAGACGCCGCCGCTGGTACCGACATCGAGGTAGCGGATGCCCTTTTCCTGCAACATCTCGGCATGCGCGACATCGTCATGGAAGAACGAGTTGCCGCCGTCGATCAGGATGTCGCCGGCGTCGAGCAGGCCGGCCAGTTCGACGATCGTGCCGTGGGTGATCGCCCCGGCCGGCAGCATGACCCAGACGGCGCGCGGCTTTTCCAGCTGGCGCACGAAATCGGCAAGGTCGCGGCTGGCGCTCGCCCCCTCGCTGGCGAGCCCCTGCACCGCCGCGGTGCTCTTGTCGTAGACGACGCAGCTGTGGCTGGCGTGCATCAGCCGCCGCACGATGTTGCCGCCCATCCGTCCGAGGCCGATCATTCCGAGCTGCATTGACTTGTCTCCACTTTTTCCATCGTACGTCGCGGCTGATCGGCCGCCAGCTGTCGAGAGCTAGGACAGCGCCTCATTAAGAGCGCGGCCGAGCGTCTTCAACCCATCCTCGACATCGGCCGACAGGTGCACCCGCAACAGCCGGCGGCCGCGTTCCGCCAGCACGTCGAAATCGCCGCGCGCCTGCGCCGCCTTGACGACCCCAAAACTGTATTTCTGCCCCGGCACCGCAAGATCCGCGCCATCCGCGCAGGTGATCTGGA
>Ga0307373_10011098_pt1 | contig 13120 bp, 13 predicted proteins | sample OX2MG_FD_202534 | JGI IMG/M metagenome (GOLD analysis project Ga0307373, IMG submission 202534) | Soil microbial communities from Risofladan, Vaasa, Finland - OX-2 | ecosystem: Environmental > Terrestrial > Soil > Coastal area > Acid sulfate soil | place: Finland: Risofladan, Vaasa | collected... | reverse complement strand
CCCAGCGCAGGAGACGCGCAGAGGGAAAACTGCGCTCGATGCTATCAACCACTTTCTCGGTACCCAGGCCAAAGTAGCGCATACTCGCGCTGCCACACTGCGGGCAGAGGCGCAATACCTTGCTCTGCGTATTGCAGTAGTGACAGAGCAAAATGCGCTCGGTGGCGTGATAGGTGAGCGGCACATCGCATTTATCGCACATCGCCACGAAGCCGCACTCGCGGCACAGGATGCAGCTTGCCGCGCCGCGCCGGTTGAGATAGAGAATGGCCTGCTGTTTCTTCTCTAGCACCTGCTCGATCTCACTATACAAACGGCGGCTGACGATGCTGGTATTGCCCGCGTGCAGTTCGTCGCGCAAATCGATTATCTCGACGGGCGGCAGGGTCGCGCCTATACGATTGGGGAGTTCGATCAAGTGATAGGTATGTTGTTGGGCACGGTAAAACGACTCGACAGAGGGTGTTGCGCTTCCCAGTACAACTGGAATGTCGAGCATGCGCCCCAGCGCGATAGCGGCTTCGCGCGCGTGATAGGTGGGCCTGTGCTCGCCCTGTTTATAGGCCGGTTCGTGTTCCTCGTCCAGTATCAGCATGCCCAGGTCCGGCAGGGGCGCGAAGAGGGCCGAGCGCGAGCCGATCACCACGTCCACCTTGCCAGCGCGAATACGCCGCCACTCGTCGTAGCGTTCCCCATCGGTCAGCGCGCTGTGAATGATGGCAACGCGTCCTGGAAAACGCCCCACGAAGCGGTAGACAGCCTGCGCCGTCAAAGCAATCTCCGGCACCAGCATAATGCCGCGCTTGCCCCGCGCGATTATGGCAGCCAACGCCTGAAGGTACACCTCGGTTTTGCCGCTGCCCGTGACGCCGTGCAATAAAATAGGCGCTGTCGATTGCGCTTTTGTAGGGACGCGATTTATCGCGTCCTCTTGTCTTGCCCGGTCGCCATTGGTTGGGACGCGGTTTGGGGACGCGATAAATCGCGTCCCTACAATCTGTTCGAGGGCGGCCTGTTGATCCGAGGTTAACGGAAGCGGCGAACTGGCCGGAATATTTCTGCCTGTAAGCGGGTCGCGCCGCGCCTCAATTTCTTCAAAAGCGATAATGCCTTCGCGCAGCAGCGTTTGCAATTGCGCGGGGGTCAGTCCGCTGGCTTTGCAGAGTGTGTGGGCAGTCCAGTGCGCGTCGGCGCTGGCATCTGGCCGATCATGTTCCAGCAGGTCGATAGCGGCCAGTTGTCGTTGCGCCAGTAACCCTTCTTTGTTCTCACGCGTGAGGGTAAAGGCAGAAGAGGAACCTGGGATAGCCCAGGAATCGGGCTTTGCGGGGCGACGCCGCACATTATCCGGCGCTATAGGCACTGCCGCTGGTTCGGGCAAACTTGCCTGCACACGCGCCTCTGTGCGCTGCTTCCATGCTGTCAGGGCATCACCATGCACAAGCAGGCGCGCGATCCGTTTGCGGCGTGCGCGCGTGCGCGGTATATGCAATTGAGCCTCGCGCGCGATCAACCCGCTGGCAAGTGCCTCTTTCAGCACCTCTTTCGAGCGTTTCGGCCCCAGCATCTCCTGCAAACGCTCCACGTCCAGCTCTCCATCAGCCAGCAAGAGGCCAATCAGGGCGCGTGTAGTAGTCAATTGCTGCGGCTGCTCATGCTCATCTATGAATGGTTGGTCTTCTGCAATCAGACGCAGCGCCACTTTTGAACGCTGCATCAAGCCGGGAGGCAGCATGGTCTGCGCGACATAGGCCAGGGGAGTCACATAATACATCGCCATCCACTCCGCCAACTGGCGTTGATGCGGCCATAAGGCCGGTTCGGGGTCAAGGATGGTGGAAATGGGACGGATACGCACAATGGGGGCTTCCTCTACCCGACCATCATGCTCGACGATATCGCCATCTTCGATATCCGCCATAATGCGCCATACTATGCCCTCGACAAGGCGCTCTCCATAGGGAATGGCGACCAGTTGCCCGGCGCGTAGTTCGTTTTCGAGCGTGGGCGGCACGCTATAGGTCAGCAGTGGTTCTTCTGTGTTCCAACTGGCGGCGGAGGTCAGTACTTCGGCAAACACTAGCGTCTCCCAAACTCGCGCTCCAGGGCGGACAGGCTAAACTGCACCATGGTCGGGCGTCCATGACAACAGCTAAAAGGCGCGTCGGTGCGCGCAAGTTGTTCGATCATTTCGCGCATCTCGCTGACCGTCAGGAAATAGTTGGCTTTAATGGCCGCCTTGCAGGCCACGTTCGCCAGCGCGTGTTCCTCCCATGTTTCATTATGGCCCATGTTCTCCGGCGCGGTCAACTCGGCCAGCAACTCGCGCAGCGAACGCGCATTCATCTGTTTGAGCAGCACGCCCGGCACAGCGCGCACTTCAAGATTGCCGTCTTCCAGCAGTTCCAGCGCGAAGCCAATGCGCGTCAGCTGCTCGAGGTGTTCTTCGATGGCTTCCAGTTCAGCAGGTGCCAGTGCAAGTTTGATGGGCGTCAGCAATAATTGCGACAGGGCAGAACGCGCCTGCAACGCCGCCACCATGCGCTCCAGAAGAATGCGCTCGTGCGCCGCGTGTTGATCGACGAGGTACATGCCCTCTGGCCCCTCGGTCACGATATAACTCTGCGACAATTGACCGATGACGCGCAATGCTGGTAAGCGAGATATTTTAGATGAAGGAATAGCAGATACAGATGCTGCCTGTTTCTCTTCATCTTCATGCCTGCGTACATGGCTTTGCCACAACCGCGAAAGCATGGGCGGTCGAGTGCCTGTCTCCTCTTCGGTAACGGTGAGCCAGGGGTTATCCTGTGGCAACTCGACAGCGTGTTCGTCTTCTGTAGGGACGCGATAAATCGCGTCCTCCATCGCGTCCTCCATCGCGTCCGCTACTTCGCCCTCACCCGCGCCCTCACTTGCTTCCGCATCGGGCAGGTCGAAATCGTCTATATATTCGCTTTGAGAAGTTGTCTGCGAAGCATGGGTAGGAAGAATTGCAGGGATGATGGGCGCGATGGAGGACGCGATAAATCGCGTCCCTACAGGGGCATTGTTCCATTCGGGAATGTCTGCTTCTTGCAATACGGCCCCGCGCACAGCACGCTGGATAGCCTTGTAGACGCGCCGCTCGCGCAAAAAGCGGATTTCGGTTTTGGCAGGGTGAACATTAACATCGATTTGCGCCGGGTCGATGGCGATATTAATCACCGCGATGGGATGCCTGCCCGCAAGCAGCAGCGAGTGATAGGCTTCCTCGACGGCATAACTGAGCATGCGACTCATCACCCAGCGGCGATTGACGAAGAACGACATGTGCTGGCGCGTGCTTTTATAACAGGTGGGCAAGCTGGTGTAGCCGGTCACGATGGGTCGTTCGGGATCATCGTCTCTCAGCCCGTCCAGGCTGCTGATGGGCGTCATCTGTTCCGTGACCTGTAGACCATAAATCTCGATCAGCACGCTGGCAAGTTGCCCATCTCCGGGCGTGGCGAAAATCTGTCGCCCATCGCTGGTCACGCTGAAGCGGATTTCCGGGTAAGCCAGCGCGTACTGCTCCAGCAAATGATGACAGTGGCTGACTTCCACATTGCGGCTCTTCAGAAATTTCAGACGCGCCGGAACCGCGCTGAAGAGGTTGCGCACGGTAACTGTCGTGCCAGTGGGCGAAGCAGCGGCTGTCACCTCCGAGATTTCCCCGTTTTGTGCCTGAATTTGCGCTCCCTGTTCTGCCTCGCGAAAGCGACTGAGCAGCGTCACCCCGGCCACGGCGGCGATGCTGGCGAGCGCTTCGCCGCGAAAACCCAGCGAACGAATACGTTCCAGGTCATCGATGCTGGCTACCTTGCTGGTAGCATGGCGCGCCAATGCCAGCGGCAATTCATCTACCGCGATGCCACAGCCGTTGTCGGTGATACGCATAAGCTGGAGTCCGCCGCCCGTCAAATCGACGCGAATCTGTGTCGCGCCCGCGTCGACGCTATTCTCGATCAGTTCCTTGACGACCGACGCGGGCCGCTCGACGACTTCACCTGCCGCGATCTTGGCGGCCACGTCGGGCGCGAGTTGACGTATGGGCATAATACTACTCCAGATGATTGCGAAGATGCTTTCTATAGATAAGAACGAGTGTTCAGAGCGTATTATATCACAGAGAGGAAGGGAGCTTAGCAATCCTCAATGGCCTCTATGCCCACATATACACGCGCAACTTTGAAGATCTCGGTGAAAAAGACATGAGCCAATCCTTGACATTTCCATAAATATGAATTATAATTCATTTATGAAAAGTGATTCAGTAGCAAATACTCACGATGAAATACAGGGCCGCGCAGCCCGCAAGCGGGCGCGCACACGCGCTAAGCTTCTGCTGTCCGCGCGCAAGGTTTTCGCCAAACGCGGCTACCACGATGCCAGCATCGCTGAGATCACCGAACTCGCGGATGTCGGCGTGGGTACCTTCTACCTGCACTTTCGCGACAAGGATGAAGCATTCCAGACCTTACTCAATGAGGGTTTGCAAGAGATGCGCGCGGCAGTCTTTGCCGCCATTGAGGGCCATTCCCCCGCTCACAGCTTGCCGGTCATTATTCGTACCATTTTTCGCCAGGCCTTTGCGAGACGCGACCTCTTTCAGATCATGCTGAGTGAGGGTGGGCAGATAATGCGCACTTTTCGCGTGCAGGCGGGAATGGCCGAGGAGCTGACACAGGCGCTGGAAAAGGCGCGGCAGCAGGGTTTGCTCTCCCATTACGATGTTCCTTTGCTGGCTCGCTTCCTGACGGGCATGGTCACGCAGGGTATCGTTTGGTGGTTTGAAAATGATGAACCTGCGCCCGATGTGATGGCAGAACAGGTCTTGCGCCTGTTGCGCGATGGTTTGCCAGCACAGTTACTCGTTGAAGAAGAAACATAACATTGTCATAAGAGCATTTGAAAGATTGCACAGCATGGATACTAAACAACCAACTACTACTACTGCTACATCGCTGCCGCCTGGCCCGCAGGGGCTGCCAATCGTAGGGAACGCCCTGCAATTCCAGCGCGACCCGCTGGGTTTTGTCAGTAAGATGCAGGAAACCTATGGACGCATGGCAACCGTTCATATGGGTAAAGTCCCTTTCGTATTGTGTTTCCGCCCTGAACACGTGCGCTACTTCCTTACAGAGCAGCAGCACAATTTCACCAAAATCAACCAGAATGGTCAGGGCAACCTGCGCATGCTGCTGGGTGATGGACTGCTTACTTCAGACGGCGACCTTCACCGCCAGCAGCGCCGCCTTGTGCAGCCCGCCTTCCACAGGCAACGTATCGAGAACTACGCCGGTACCATGGTGAGCCTGACGGAGGATATGCTGGGGGAATGGCATGCAGGCCAGGAAGTGGACATGGCGCGTGAGATGCAACAACTAACCCTGCGCATTATCCTGAAGTCCCTGTTTAACCTGGACTCACGCGAGCAGGCCGCCAGACTGGGAGATGCCTTCAATCGGGTGATTAATAACGGCGGGCGCGCGCTGGGAAGATTCAACCGGCGGCGCGTGGACCTCCCCTTTACGCGCTACCACAAGACACTTGAGGGGAAACGCGTCCTGGACCGCTTCGTCTATGACCTGATCGCGCAGCGACGCGCAGCGGGACGGGACGAAGGAGATGTGCTTTCGATGCTGCTGGAGGCGCAGGACGAGGGCAATAGCATGACCGACAAACAGGTGCATGACCAGGTGTTGACCTTCGTTGCCGCCGGGCATGAAACGGCTCAGAATACCTTGAGCTGGACGTTCTACCTGCTTTCACAGCATCCCGAAGCGCGTGAAAAATTGCTGGCTGAATTGCAGCGTGTCTTGAACGGGCCGCTACGCGCGGGCCAGGTGCTTGTTTGCACGGAACGAACTTGAGCGGATCGGTCTGAGGGACGGGTGCGGTTCAAAATTTTGCAGAAAAGGGAAAGGTGATAAACAATATGTTTCGCATCGATTGGATTTACGAGAGACGCGAAAATAGACCGGTTAGGCAGACATGGCTCAGGCCGCACTTTTCGATCGAATGTTCTTTCACAGAGAGGCGATCTGACGATCGCCTCTCTGTGAAGCGGCTTGTGGAGCTGACGAAAAGCAAGAACGCGTGACAGAAAACTCTGGGATGTGTCATGTCTGCCAGCTTATTTGCGCCTCTCCGCTCGCGCCACCACCGCATTAATCACCAGCAGCAGCACTCCCGCCGCCGCTAGACCTCCACCTACGGGCCAGTGATTGTCATATTCGCCGGCCGCGGCCACCTGCGACGTCAGCCCATAAATAAGCCCGCCGCCGCAGAGCAGCACTCCGCAGGTTGCGCGTCCGCCCGTTGTCGCCAGCAAGGCGGTGAGGAGTTGCACCACAAGGCGTCGTGCCACGATAAATCCAATGATAATCCCGATGACCAGCACCACCACCCAAGGGCTATTGGGGTTCATATCTGACTCCTTTCTGAACTATTCCCATATTACTGCGATTGCTGATGCTTTCTGAGATACACCACTCCCACGGCCAGACAGATGAATGCTGCCACAAATAGGATGATCATGAATGTGTGAGCATCCAGCCCATCATAGGTGGTAACTGTACAGAACTGGGTGCCATCACTCATCGTTGTGCAGCTCGTGCTGGTGGCGTTGATGATGATTCCTGCAACAATGGCGACGACGCCCGCGAGAAAGTATTCAGTCGCCTTCTTGAGTGCACTCTTCTTAAGGTCTGTTTTGATTCTGCATGATTTTATCCCTCCCTGTGCTGTCCTGCCCATTGCCAGGCTATCCTGTTTGTCTTTATCTATAGTCATGCTCTAATATAATAGAGAGTAGAGATAAAAGCAAGTGGGTAGCTTGGGGGGCCAGGGCTGTTGCAAAGTCCACTGACCCCTCTCATGAGGTCAAGAGGGCCAAAGCTTTGTCAAACTGATAGTCAAACGTCCGTTGAGCCCGAGGCAGATTGTTTTCCCCTCGGCGGACTATCAAGCCAATAGCTGTGTTGTTGAGCAGAGCCAGCACATGGGGAGCTTGCCCCAGACGCAGTTGAGAGCGATCCTCATCCAGAGTACGGTCGTGTCTATAATGTAACCCATTTTCAATGTGCCAGTGCTTTTGATTCAAGGCCAGCAGACGCTTGGCGTTGGCTTTCTTCCTGGGCAGATTGGTAAAGCCATACACCCATCTCCTCATGCTCTTGCTCCCCTTTCTTCACGTGTCTGCTGATTTTGAAGACTTGGGCTATTCCCGCCCATTCTCCTTCAAACCACTCGTTCATCTGGGTACTCGCACTTCCAGTCGCCCATGACCCTTTTGCACTTCTCGGTGAGAATCCCATTCCCCTTCATCGAGCCCCTTGTCGGCAAAAAAATCGACTACATCCTGATGGACTCCCGGTTGGTTCTTTTTCGCAATCACCAGATAATAGCCATCGTAGGCATTGACGCCTGCACACCATTTCTTTTGTGTATGCATCGCATCGGTACTCAGGATTCTTCCTTTTACCAGCACGGGGTGTAAGAAGGCGGCTGAGGCGGTGATCTCATTCTCTTTGCTTTTGACCGCTTCTTGGGCCAAGACAATCCCACTTTCACATTCATACAGGGCTACCAGATGCACCGCTGGCTGCTCCTCTTTGGCATGCCCGAGCGTCCCGCGTAAGGTTTTGCCATCCATGGCGGTATGAATCAGCTTCTCCTCTGTCGGCATCCCTTTGAGCAAGCGACTGGGTTCCTCACCACATTCTTCTACCGCTCTAGCTTTTACGATGACATGGGCGATCTCTTGCCCATCGCAGCCTGCTAAGGCCGCACTATAGGTCGAGTTCACAGGAAACTCCTTTGGGTCCAACGGATAGGTCAGGTATGTGTCAAGAGGGTCTTGGCGAGGTTTCCTCTCCCGTTTATCTCACGTTCCAGAAGTGATACGCCCGATTTCGCCATACACTCCTGTAAACCAGAGGGTGCCATCCGGCCCGGAGGTAATCGCGTAAGGAGTGCCGTTGCCGGTGGGCAGGGGAAACTCGGTGATGGCACCTGCAGGCGTGATCCGCCCAATCCGGTTGTCATTCGACTCTGTAAACCAGAGATTGCCATCTGGCCCGGTGGTAATCCACGACAGACCACCAACAACGTTGGGTGCAAGAAAACCGCTGAATGTCCCGCTGGGAGTAATACGTCCAATCCAGCCGCCCTGTATGACGTTGCCTGCGCCGACCATGACGGCTGTAAACCACAGGTTCCTATCCGGTCCCAGCGTGATTGCGCCAAGCTCGCTGAGACCGCTGGGCAACGGAAACTTGGTGACCGTTCCGTCAGGGGCTATGCGCCCAATTTCATAGGTGTCGGGGGAACCATAAGGACCAGAGTCACCCTCCGTGAACCAGAGATTACCATCGGGTCCCGCCGTGATACTGTTAATGCTGGCGCCGTAGGTGGTAGGTACCGGGACCGGGAACTCGGTGATAGCGCCCGCAGGCGTGATCCTCCCAATAGGCGTCTTCGCATTGCCTTCTGTAAACCAGAGATTGCCATCCGGACCGGTGGTGATTTGGAAAGGACCGCCAAGAGGTACGGCATCATCCGGCGGTATAGGAAACTCAGTGAACGTCCCGCTGGGAGTGATGCGCCCAATCTGGTTTTCCTCCGCGAACCAGAGATTGCCATCTGGCCCGGTAGTGATCCCGTTAAGATGCTCACCACCGCTTGGCACAGGAAACTCGGTGATGCTGCCCTGGGGCGTCATGGACGCAATTTGACCATTCTCGGTAAACCACAGGTTTCCATCCGGCCCTAACGTAATCCCGCCAGCGTTGTAGATGGGGTTGGACAAAGGAAACTCGGTGATCACTCCCGCTGGGCCGGATGGCACATTGACCGTGGGTATGGTGGGAGCAGTCGTGGGAACATCGGGCAATGTGGGAGCAGTCGTGGGCAAAGTGAGAACAGTGGAGGAGGCCACCTGAGAACTGGTGCTCTGCGAGGTGCCGCTTGATGACGACGAAGAGCTTCCTGGCCCCGTACACGCGCTGCACAGCATGATAAGTGCGATAACGAACGCGAGCCATAGGGCGTTCCTTGGACTCAGTAGACGGCTCCGAGAGGTAGCAACCTCTTTCATTATCCGAGACATATGTAAGGTACTCCTTCCTTTTCTCGCAAGGACTCTTTTGCCTTATCCTTAAACCTATATGATTGGCTGTTGAAAAACAAACTGCCTAAGCTCTTACGCTCCGCATTGACCCCAGCCCTGACCGGCAGCATACGTGTCACACAGGTAATTAGCGTCGGGTACAGGAGGCTCCCACGTCTGATAGAGCAGGTGATTACCCTGGTGTACCAGAGTGAACCGATCACCCGGCTGCCAATCGCCAGACGAACACCCATCATTTGCAGGCGTGTACCAGGAATTCTCTACCGTGCCAACAAGACTGCCATCAGGCATCACCGTAAACGTGATAGAGTCGTTGCCGTTACACCAATCGCCAGACGGCGAAAAGCCATCGTGCCAGATATCCTGTCCAGTACGATCCGATTTGATAGTCAGGTCATACCCATGTACATGCCAAGCACCAATGTAAGAATCGAATACCGCCGTAGGAGCGAACTCGATTGATGCTAAGTATTTTTTGATGGCGTTAACTGTAGCCTGCTCCACTGTTTGGTTATGCGGCAAAGCGGAGTGCCAGCAATTTGCATGCCAGAAGGTTGTAACAGCAGCACTGCATGTAACTACCATTTGGCCACCACCTTCGTCCTGATGTGCCTGCCCCTGTAGTGCAGACTTCTCGCTGACGATGACATCGCTCTTTACATCCTTTAGCTGTATGTGAAAAAGAGGGACTGTTAACGTCACATCGCCAGCGATAGCTAAAACTGGCACGTCACTGGGCAGTTTTGGCAACTCTTCTATTTCTTGCGATCTGTCTTGGAGACCGTTCAGTGCGTCAAGGTAGGCGCATACAGTGCCGTTTGATACGGTAACCTGGTTCTCCTTATCCGTCACTGGATGACAGAGTGAAGATAGAATCACTCCGAAAAGATTTGCCCAGCCACTACCTAAGTTCGGCGTACCAATGGTGACAACAAGACCCATATCTTCAGCCACTTTTCGGCCGTTCACGGTTTGCGCCCCGGCGTATCGTGCCGCCAGACCACCCATCGAGTGGGCGACTATGACAACCTTGCCGAGGCCGCCCGCTTGGCGCGATGACAGTGCCAGACATGCTATTCGTTGGGCAAGTTTCGGCCCAATGGCAGGGTTATCAACCCAGCCTTTATTTATCTGACTGTAATCGAATGCTGGGAGGTCCACATATATCCCAGACAGTTCGTTCAGGGCGTGGACCATCGAGGATAGATTGTCCTCGCTGCCCCACACGGTTGGGCTGCTAGCCAATCCATGCACCAGGATGACGGGTATGCGCTTGCCGATATTCGGCGCGCAACCAGCATCACTGGCCTGAGCGGGAGTCGCGACGGATATAGTTGCCACCACCACGATAACCACCGTCAGAAATGTTCTCATGGGTCTACTCGCGTTCATTTCGCCTCCGTATAGAAGACTAGCCACGTTCCGTTTTCGAGAACAAGGTGCAGAACATATGTTTGACCATCCGAAGTTGTGGCTTCGATTTGGCCACTGTCGCCATCGCTACTTACCAAGAAGGTATCCGTCTTGAGCTTTACGCTCACGCCAGGTGGTAACATTGGTTGGCCTTGGGCCAGAAAATTGTCGCGTAGCTCTGTTGCCAACGCCTTGGCTTGCTGTTTGATGTCAGGACTGCTGAGCGCCTGCTCCAGGAGCTTGACGTTGGCGGCCAGCATCGTCGCGTGATGTGGCGTAGCCGAAGCACTGGTTGTCGGTGTTCCAGTGGACGATGACGCGCGGTTGGCGCTCGTTTGCAGCCAGAACACGAGCCCCACCACCACTACTATTGCGGCTGCGATACAGCCGAACAACGCCTTGCGTTTCCGCAATTCTTTCACTCTTCCTTTCAGAGAGGCCTGTCGGAGCTTTCCTGCTCCCTCGGGTAGCGCCGGGAGAAGAGCACCGACAGGAATGGGATCACCATAGCAGCCAGCAAGATCAGCACGATCACCACTCCGAGGAGATTATCCATCTTCTTTCCTCCTTTCAGGGTGCCGAGGGCGTTTCGACCGAGATCTGAGCCGACGGGTCACGCTGGCTCAGTGTAGAGGCCACCACATCAAGGAAATACTTGTAGAGAGGGTATCCCCAGATCGACTTCGGTGCGACGGGGATGAAAAAGAAAATCTTCTGCTGGGTGGTCTTGTAGGTCTCGAGGCCGCCGACCTGCAAGCGGGCCTTGCCATCGGAGTCAGATCCAGAAACGCGAGCAGAGAAGGTGCATAGTTCGACGCGGCGATCGAAGCTCGTTATTGACAGGGCGAGACGGTCGGGCGACTCGCGCTCGACATTCACCTGCGCCTTAAGGTTGAGTACATTGAAGTTCAGCGCGTTCACTCCACCGCCTTTTTTGACGGTAGCAGCAGCTTGACGAACAACGTCGAGGGCATCAGACCGAGACAGCACCGTGGTAGCGGCCAATCGGAGCTGAACCTTGGACTTAGCAGTGATAGCCATATTCGGGATATCCTTTCTGATCTGAGAGGACGTGTCGGGGGTAGACTCCAGCGGTTCTTCTGAACGTCAGCAAGGGGCTGAGGTAAACGTGCCAGAATTCCCCCGTTTCGAGATACCTCTCTGAGTAACACTGCTCAGAGAACCTTGGAATAATTGCATACCGCATTACTGCGAAGAGGCTTTTCGCCTTGCTTGTTTTCTAATCGAAAATAGAATTTATTGTTGATTTGGGCCAAATCTAGACATCTACTAATTCTAACGATGGCGATTGTTAATCATAACTCCTCAGTTCTCCTATCGACTTGCCAATTTGTCAAAGGAGAGTGAGAATAGCTCGCGTGAAGTGCCTGCAGAGGACCATTCCGCAGCCCTGACCAGGCAATTGCTTCCTCCTCTTCAATCTGCATCCGTTCGTTCATATCCAGGCGGAAGGTTCCATATGGTGCGCCCTTCCCAATCGTACTCGGTAAAAAGCGCTGAATCCACCTTCAGCTGGTGAGCGACGTAGTCAACCATGGATCGGGGAATCTTATGTTTGGCGGTGGGGAAACGCCCCCTCAAGTTGAAAGCATTTGAGCAGGAGTGCAAAGCCGAGGCGCATTGCCCCAGTCTTATTCCCGAGGAGTTCGAGTTCGGGAGGAACGAGGGTAAAATGTTCAATTAACTCTTCAATATCCCAGGTGCGTTTCATACCATACCCTCACCTCACGCGTGCTACTTTTGCCTGCATTATATCTAAGAAATGCTATTCGGGCAAGCATTCAGAAGCCGAGCGGGACTTTTACCCTATCATCTTCCTGATGGTACAAACAGCCAGAGGCACGAGGGAAGAGAGGTCGGAAAGAAACTGGTACCAGACATCATTTTCTGGTACCAGTTTTCTGTTACGAGATCATTACGGTGGAATGGCTTTGGGTGATGCTTCGGTCACTGAGTACAGAAATACCGTAAGAGGTACTTTGCTAGTAGTGTCACGTTCGCTCATTTAGGGCCAATATGCTACTCGTAACTATATATATGTCGCATCTGAGACACGAAATATAACGCATTTTTGGATATGTTTCCAAAACGAACTCAGTAGGAACGCCACTTACCCCTACGGTACAACATGTATGAAATATACTGTATTCACCTGATGCTGTCTTGACAGTATTTGCTCTAGTATCTAAAGTAGAGATGAGTACCATACAATTCAAAAAGGAGTTCAGCGCATGCAGCATTTTGTCCCTGAGATCGTATCGATCGCCGATGCCTGTTTGGGCGGTCTGCGCGGGCGCTCGGCGCTGCTGATAGGATCGGAGATACAGCGTCAGCCATATAAAATGCTGTTGCAGCAGGCTGGCATCAAGAGTATCTACCAGGAAGAGACTCCTCAACGCCTCACATCGCTCCTACCGTATACGCAATTATTGATGAATATGCCTGATCTCTCTCGCCAGGGTGACGCGGTGCCAAACTTACAAATCAGCGCGGCAGCCATCGCGCAGGGATGCGCCGGGCGTCGCACGCCCC
>Ga0307373_10011097_pt1 | contig 13120 bp, 15 predicted proteins | sample OX2MG_FD_202534 | JGI IMG/M metagenome (GOLD analysis project Ga0307373, IMG submission 202534) | Soil microbial communities from Risofladan, Vaasa, Finland - OX-2 | ecosystem: Environmental > Terrestrial > Soil > Coastal area > Acid sulfate soil | place: Finland: Risofladan, Vaasa | collected... | reverse complement strand
GTCTTGAGCACGTATTGCTCGCCGGGCGGGCCATCGATCAACGCCACGTCGTCGAGAAGGCCGAGCGCTCCCGGCGCTGCCAGCGGCGCGAAGAAGCGGGCGATGCGCGCGAACTCACCGAGATGCGGCGCCGCCATCGTACTCCCCCTCCGCCGCCGCATTCGACCGCAGCGTGCGCGCCAGCCGGTCGAGCACGCCGTTGACGAGCCCCGGCTCGCGGCCGCCGAAAAAGGCGTGGCCGATGTCGAGATATTCCGAGATGACGACCGGCACCGGCACGTCGGGGCAAGCAAGCAGCTCGTAGGCGCCGGCGCGAAGAATGGCGCGCAGCACGGATTCGAGTCGCTCGAGCGGCCATTCGGGCGTCAGCGCCGCGGCGATCAGGCGGTCGAGTTCGTCGTGGCGCGCCGCGGCGCCGCGGACGAGGGCCGCGAAGAAACCCGGATCGGCATCGCCGAAGCCGTCGCCCTCGCCATCGCGGCCGAGCCGGTGATGGACGAATTCGCTGATGACGCTATCGACGGAGGCACCGGCAAGCTCGAGTTGATAGAGCGCCTGCACGGCGGCGAGGCGCGCGGCCGTGCGGCGGCGGCCGGCCGGAATTGGACGCGAGGTGCCCACCACCGCGGTCATGGCGTGGCGAGGCCGAACCGGCGCTGGAGCGCGATCATGGCCAGGCACGCGCGCGTCGCCTCACCGCCCTTGTCGCGGCGGTCGACGAGCGCCCGCGCCAGCGCCTGGGCCTCGTTCTCGACCGTGAGAATGCCGAAGCCGATCGCAAGCGCATGGCGGATCGCGAGATCCTGCAAGCCGTGCGCGCTCTCCTGGCAGACATGCTCGTAATGCGAGGTCTCGCCGCGGATGACGCAGCCGAGCGCGACATAGCCGTCGAAGCGCGGACCCGTGCCGCGCTCGGCAGCGAGCGCAGCGAAGCGGATTGCGGCGGGAATCTCGAACGCGCCCGGCACGCCGAACCGCTCACAGGTCGCGCCCGCCGCCTCGATCGCGGCTACCGCGCCCTTGAGCAACGCGTCCGAGATGTGCTCGTAATAGCGCGCCTCGACGATCATGAGATGCGGCGCCGGCATCGTCTCATGCTCCCGAAGGGATGGGCTTGCGCCCGACGACGTGGAGGCCATACCCGTCGAGCCCGACGATGGTGCGCGGCACGTTCGACAGCAGCACCATGTCGCGGACCCCGAGATCGATCAGGATCTGCGCACCGATACCGTAGTCGCGCAATTCGCGTTGCGGCAGGCCAGTCTCGAGGAAGCCGCGCACCCGTTCCGACACGGCCGACGAGGCCACCTCGCGCAGGAGCACGACGACGCCACGGCCTTCGCCCGCGATCATGGTCATCGCCCGGCGCAGCAGATCGCCGCGCCCGCTTTTCGCATTCGCCAGCGCATCGTCGAGGACATTGACCGCGTGCATGCGCACCAGCACCGCCTCGGGAGTGGAAATGTCGCCTTTGACGAGCGCGATGTGCTCGGCATAGGCGACGCGGTTGGCGAAGACGAACATCCGCCATTCGCCGCCGAAGTCACTCCAGAACGGCGCCTCGATGATGCGCTCGACGATACGGTCGTGGCGCCGGCGATAGGCGATGAGATCGGCGATGGTGGCGATCTTGATCCCGTGGAGCTGGGCGAAGGCGACGAGTTCGGGCCGGCGCGCCATAGTGCCGTCGTCGTTCATGATCTCGCAGATCACGCCGGAGGGATTGAGGCCGGCGAGCCGGGCAAGGTCGACCGCCGCCTCGGTATGTCCCGTCCGCACCAGCACCCCACCATCGCGCGCCATCAGCGGGAAGACGTGGCCGGGCGTGACGATGTGCTCGAAATTCTTGGTCGGATCGATCGCGACCGCGACGGTGCGGGCGCGGTCCGGCGCCGAAATGCCGGTGGTGATGCCGTCGCGCGCCTCGATCGACACGGTGAATGCGGTCTGGTGGCGCGAGGCGTTGTGCTGCGTCATCATCGGCAGATGCAATTCGTCGCAGCGCTGGCGCGTGAGCGCGAGGCAGATGAGGCCGCGGCCGTATTTCGCCATGAAGTTGATCGCCGCCGGCGTCGCCATCTGCGCCGGGATGACGAGGTCGCCTTCGTTCTCGCGGTCCTCGTCGTCGACCAGGATGAACATCCGACCGTTGCGCGCCTCGTCGATGATCTCCTCGATCGGCGACGTGACCTCCATGAAGCTCATGCCAACGTCCTTCCCAAGATGCGCGCAATGTAGCGGGCGATGACGTCGATCTCGAGATTGACTCGATCGCCGACCGCGGCCGTGCCAAACGTCGTCTTCGCCTGGGTGTGGGGAATGATGTTGACACCGAAGCGCCGGCCGACGACCTCGTTGACGGTCAGCGAGACGCCGTCGAGCGCGACCGAGCCCTTGCTCGCGAGAGCAACCTCGTACCCCGGCGGTACCTCGAACATGAAGCGCGCGGAATCCCCCTCCGCGCGGCGTTCGACGATCTGCGCCACGGCATCGACATGGCCAGTGACGATATGTCCGCCCATCTCATCGCCGCTCTTGATGGCGCGTTCGAGATTGACCCGGGTCCCGACCCGCCAGTCGCCGAGCGTGGTGCGCGCCAACGTCTCGGCGGACGCGGTGACGCCGAACCAGCCTTCGCCCTTCTCCACGACGCTGAGGCAGACGCCGGCGCACGCGACCGAGGCGCCGAGCGCAATCTCCGCGGTGTCGTAGGCGGTGGCGAAGTGGAAGCCTGTGTCGCCGCCAGGGACGACCGCGCGAACCACGCCGATATCGGTGACAATGCCTGTGAACATGATGGGCTGTAACCTAGGCCGCGCGCCCCAATGTTTCCAGCACATCCTCGCCGACCGCCTCGATCGACAGGCGCTCGAAACGGGGAGCGGCGGCAAGAGCGGCGACGCCGAAGGCCGCCACCGCCGCCGTTCCGTCGCCGCCGATGATCGAGGGCGCGCGGAACCAGGCGATGCGATCGACCAGGTCGGCGGCAAGGAGCGCCGCTGCCAGGCGGCCGCCGCCCTCGACCAAGAGCCGCGTCAGTCCGCGCTGCCCGAGCGCCGCGAGCGCGCCGCCGAGATCGATTTCGCCAGCGTCGTCCGCTGCCACCTCGATCAACTCGACGCCCTGGTCGGCAAAGGCGCGGCGCCGCGCGGCGTCGGCGCTTGCGCGCACGATGAACCAGGTCGGCACGTCCTGTGCCGTGACGACGAGCCGTGCGGTCAAGGGCGCGCGCAATCCGCCATCGATGACGACCCGCACCGGCGAGCGATCCTCGAGCCCCTCGAGCCGGCAGGTGAGCTCCGGATCGTCGGCCCGCAGCGTGTTGGCGCCCACCATGACCGCGTCGTGGGTGGCGCGCAGCAGATGGGCGCGGGCCCGGGAAGCGGGACCGGTGATCCAACGGCTTTCGCCGCCGACGGTGGCGATCCGGCCGTCGAGCGTGGTGGCGAGCTTCAATGTGACGAGCGGCCGCCCCGCGCGCAGACGCAACAGGAAGCCGGCATTGACCGCGGACGCCTCCGCGGCGCAGAGACCGATCTCGACCGCGATCCCGGCGGCACGGAGCGCGGCCACGCCCTTGCCGGAGACACGCGGATCGGGATCGGCGATCGCCACGACGACGCGGGCGACGCCCGCAGCGGCGAGCGCTTCGGTACAGGGCGGCGTGCGTCCCCAATGGCAGCACGGTTCGAGGGTGACGAAGGCAGCCGCCCCCCGGGCGCCGGCGCCAGCGCGGCTCAACGCCTCGGTCTCGCCATGCGGCCGCCCGCCGGGCTGAGTCCAGCCGCGCCCGACGATCGCGCCCTCACGCACGAGGACGCAGCCGACGGCAGGATTGGGCCAGACCGTGCCGAGCCCGCGCCGCGCCAACCCCAGCGCCACCCGCATATGTGCGAGATCGTTCACCGGATGCTCAGTCGCTCTCGACGTTGGCGCCGATCCGCCCGATGAACTCGCCGAAATCCTTGGCCTCGCGGAAATTGCGATAGACCGAGGCGAAGCGGACATAGGCGACCTGATCGAGCGTCGCCAGCGACTCCATCACCAACTCGCCGATCATGTCGCTCGGGATGTCGGTCTCGCCCGAGCTCTCGAGCTGGCGCACGATCGAGTTGATGACGCGTTCGATCCGCTCCGGCTCGACCGGGCGCTTGCGCAGCGAGATGCGAATGGAGCGCGCCAGCTTGTCGCGGTCGAAGGGCTCGCGCTGGCCGTTCTTCTTGATGACCGTCAGCTCGCGCAACTGAACCCGCTCGAAGGTGGTGAATCGCGCGGCGCAATTGGGACACTGCCGGCGGCGGCGAATCGCACCGCGATCGTCGGTCGGCCGCGAGTCCTTGACCTGGGTATCTTCGCAGCCGCAGAACGGACAGCGCATCGGCTCCCTCCCCTCCCCGCGATGATCAGGCCCGGTCGGGCATCATGGATAGACCGGGAAACGGGCGCAGAGCTGTGCCGCCTTGCCCCGCACCTCGGCTTCGACCGTGCCATTGCCCGCGGCGCCGTTGCGCGCCAACCCCTCGAGCGTCTCGGCGATCATGTCGCCGAGCTGGCAGAATTCGCCCTGGCCGAAGCCGCGGGTCGTCGCCGCCGGGCTGCCGAGACGAATGCCCGAGGTGACGGTCGGCCTTTCCGGGTCGAACGGAACGCCGTTCTTGTTGCAGGTGATGCCGGCACGTTCGAGCGACGCCTCCGCATCCTTGCCGGTGAGCTTGTGCGACCGCAGATCGACGAGCAGGAGATGGGTGTCGGTACCCCCCGAGACGATGTCGAAGCCGCGCTCGCCGAGCCGCGTCGCCAGCGTCTTGGCATTGTCGACGACTTGCCGCGAATAGTTGCGGAATTCCGGTTGCAAGGCTTCGCGGAGCATGACCGCCTTGGCGGCGATGACATGCATCAGCGGACCGCCCTGGAGCCCGGGAAACACGGCGCTGTTGATGCGTTTGCCGATGTCCTCGTCGTTCGCGAGGATCATGCCGCCGCGGGGTCCGCGCATGGTCTTGTGCGTCGTCGTGGTGACGACATGGGCATGCGGCAGTGGGCTCGGATGCACGCCGGCGGCCACGAGCCCGGCGAAATGCGCCATGTCCACCATGAGAAAGGCGCCGACCGCGTCGGCAATGCGGCGGAAGCGGGCGAAGTCGATGATGCGCGGATAGGCCGAGCCGCCGGCGATGATGAGTTTGGGCCGCTCGGCATGGGCGAGCCGCTCGACCTCGTCCTCGTCGATGCGCCCGTCCCCACGCCGCACGCCGTATTGTACCGCGCGGAACCACTTGCCGGACAGGTTCGGCGCGGCGCCGTGGGTGAGATGGCCGCCCGCGGCGAGCGACATGCCGAGAACGGTGTCGCGCGGCTGCAGCAGCGCCAGCATCACCGCCTGGTTCGCCTGCGAGCCCGAATGCGGCTGAACATTGGCGAAGGCGCAGTCGAACAGGCGCTTCGCCCGGTCGATCGCGAGTAGCTCGGCCACGTCGACATGCTCGCAGCCACCGTAATAGCGCCGTCCCGGATAGCCCTCGGCGTATTTGTTGGTAAGCACCGAGCCTTGCGCCTCAAGCACGGCGCGCGAGGCGTAGTTCTCGGAGGCGATCAGCTCGATCTGATCCTGCTGGCGCTTCAGTTCACCGGTGATGGCAGCGGCGATCTCGGGATCGCTCTCGCTCAGCCCGGCGGTAAAGAAGCTGTTGGGCGGAAGCGCGGCGGCGCGGGGGGAGGGCATGGTGAAAAGCCTTGCGATCAGGACAATTTGGCAATGCGGCGGGCGTGGCGCCCGCCCTCGAATTCGGTCGAGAGGAAAATTCTGAGACAATCCTTGGCGAGCTCGGGACCCACGAGCCGCCCGCCCAGCACCAGCACATTGGCGTCGTTATGCTGCCGCGCCAGCCGGGCGGTCAAGCCGTCGTGGCAAAGCGCGGCGCGAATGGCGGGGTGGCGGTTGGCGGCAATCGACATGCCGATGCCGCTGCCGCAGACCAGGATGCCGCGCCGCGCCGCGCCCCCGGCAACGGCGCCCGCCAGCGCCCGGGCGAGATCGGGATAATCGACCGCCGCGGGTCCCTCGGTGCCGAGATCCAAGACCTCGTAGCCCAAAGCATCGAGTTCGCCGACGAGGGTGACCTTGAGGTCATAGCCGCCATGATCCGCGGCGACGGCAATACATTCGGGCATGGACCGAGCTTCGGCAGGATCGCACCGCGAGTCTACCGGATTTCGATGGCCGTCGCCAGCCGCCTACCATCCATCGCGTCGCGCCCGGCTGCATTTCGCTGCCACGTCGATCGCCCGCAATGAAAGGCGACACCAAATCCTGCACCCCCCTGGCCTTAGACTTGGTTAATCTAGATATTCATTTACCAAGTTCGGTCGACTTTTATCGAATATTATGATTCGCGCCGGTTTTGATTGACACAACTCGCGCTGCTTGCGACTATATCGCGCCTATCACAGGAGAAAGCAAGCGCCGCCATGACCGAGCCTGTACCAAACAAGGCGGCCGCGCCGGCCTTTTTGCGCCTCACCACCGACGTGGTCGCGGCCTATCTCCGCAACAACGCGCTGCCGAACGCGCAGATCGCGGAAATCATCAATTCGGTCTACCGCTCGCTGCGTACCCTCGACCATGGAGGCGGCGTGAGCCTCGGGGCGACATCGAAGCCCGCCGTACCGGTGCGCAAATCGATCCAGCCCGAATTCCTCGTCTGCCTCGAGGACGGCAAGCGGCTCAAGATGCTGAAGCGGCATTTGCGCTCGACCTACAACCTTACTCCCGACCAGTACCGGCAGAAATGGGGCCTTCCGGCTGACTATCCCATGGTCGCCCCGAATTACGCCGAGGAGCGCTCGAGCTTCGCCAAGAAGATCGGATTGGGCCGCAGCGCCGGCCGCAAGGACCTCAAACGCGGATCGAATGGCGCCAGGAAATAGCCGCGCCTCGGCACCCTACCCCTTGATTTCGCGGTACTTGCCGGCGCTCCAGACATAGACGACGTAATCGGGGCCCTCGACGTCGCCTTTCCGGTCGAAGCCGATCGAGCCGATGACAGTGTCGAACCGGTTGCCCCGCATGGTCCTGGCGAGATCGTCGACCTTGGTCGATTTGGCCATGTTGGCCGCGTCGGCGAAGACCTGCAACGCGGCATAGGTGTAGAGCGTATAGCCTTCGGGATCGAAGCCCTGCGCCTTGAATTCGGCGACCGCCTTTTGCGCACTCGGCAGTTTCCGGGGATCGGGCGCAAAGGTCATCAGCGTCTTCTCGCCGGTGTCGCCGGTAATCTTCCAGTATTCCTCGCTGGCGAGCGCGTCGCCGCCCATCAGGACCGCCTTCAACCCCTGCTCCTTGGCCTGACGGATCAGCAGCCCGGCCTCGGTGAAATAGCCGCCGTAATAGATGGCGACGATATGCTTCTCCTTCATCTTGCTGATGAGCGCCGAAAAATCCTTGTCGCCCTGGTTGACGGATTCGTACATCGCCTCGTGCATGCCGGCCGCATTCATCGCCTTCTTGGTCTCGTCGGCGAGGCCCTGGCCGTAGGCAGTCTTGTCCTGGACGATGGCGACCGGCTGACCCTTGAAGTGCTTGACGATATAAGCGCCGGCGACGCGGCCTTGCGCGTCGTCGCGCCCGCAGGTGCGGAAGATGTTGTTCCAGCCGTTCTTGGCCGCGCCATCGGTCAGGAGCGGGTTGGTCGAGGCCGGCGTGATCTCCAGGATGCCATTCTCGGCATAGACTGCCGAAGCCGGGATCGACGCGCCCGAACAGAAATGCCCGATCACCGCGACGACGTTATCGTTCACCATCTCGTTGGCGACGGCGACGGCCTGCTTGGGATCGCAGGCATCGTCGCCGACGAGAAGGTGGATTTTCTTGCCGAGAACGCCGCCCTGGGCGTTGATGTCCTTCACTGCCATGTCGGCGCCACGTTTCATCTGCTCGCCGAAGGCGGCGTCCTGGCCGGTGATCGGCCCGACCACGCCGACCGGGATGTCCTGCGCCACGGCGAGCGCGGTCGAGGCGAAAACAAGGAGGGCAGCGGCGAACGCGGTTCTCAGCGTTGTCATGGCGGTTTTGCTCCGGGATGGCAAAGCGGGACGAAGTCTATCATCGGCAATACCCGACGTCAGGCACGATCGTCACGGCCGCGGTCGCGCCACCCGAACCAGCCGGCGCGCTCGTAGAGCCAAGGATATTGCTGCACCATGCGCCGCGCCTGGGTCAACCGATAGGCGCAGGCACCGGCGCCGACCAGGACCACGGCGGCGACCGCCAAGCCGTTCGCCGAGAGCAGCGTGGCACCGAACAGCGCGTAGAGCAGAAAGCGGTCGCCCACCGCCAGCAACAGTGCATAGGGCAGAACCTGCCACGCCGGCCGCCAATTGCGCGCCAGCGCTTGGCCCGTCAGCGCCGCCGCGGCGCCGAACAGCACGGCCAGGACCAAAAAACTCGGCGCCGGCCCGCCCAGAAGCGCCGGCAGCTTCATCATGCGCCCTCGAGATAGGCGGCCCGCACGTCGTCATTGGCGAGCAACGCCGCGCCCGGGCCCGACAGCGCGATGGTGCCGTTCTGCATGACATAGCCGCGATCGGCGAGCCGCAGCGCCTGATGCGCATTCTGCTCGACCAGGAACACCGTCACCTTCTGCTGCTTATTGAGTTCGCGGATGACCTCGAAGATCTGCTTGACCATGAGCGGCGCGAGACCGAGCGAGGGCTCGTCGAGCAACAGCAATTGCGGCCGGCTCATCAGCGCCCGGCCGATCGCCAGCATCTGCTGCTCGCCGCCCGATAGCGTTCCGCCGCGTTGGCCCCGGCGTTCGCGCAACACGGGAAAGAGCGCGAAGACGCGGGCGAGATCGTCGGCGAAATGTGTGGGATCGGCCACGGTCGCGCCGATCTGCAAATTCTCCAGCACCGTCATGCGCGGGAAGATGCGCCGTCCCTCGGGCGCGTGCGAGATGCCGCGGCGGACGATCTCGTGGGTCGGCGCAAAGGTGATGTCCTGCCCGGCGAAGACGATGCGCCCCGCAGCGGCGCGCGGCCGGCCGCAAACGGTCATCAGCAGGGTCGTCTTGCCGGCCCCGTTGGCGCCGATGAGAGCGACGATCTCGCCCGCTTCGACGGTGACATCCACCCCCCTCAGCGCCGCTACATTGCCGTAGAATGCGTGGACGCCGGAGATGGAGAGCACTCACGCCTCCGCGCCGAGATAGGCCTTGATCACGTCCGGGTCGCGCCGCACCGCGTCGGGCGGGCCGTCGGCGATCTTGCGGCCGTAGTTCAGCACCACGATGCGGTCCGAGATGCCCATGACGAGGCGCATGTCGTGCTCGATCAGCAGGAGGCCAATGCCGCTCTCGTCGCGGATGGAAAGGAGCAGCGTGATCAGCTCCGCGGTCTCGCGCGGATTGAGCCCCGCCGCCGGCTCGTCGAGGCAAAGGAGGTGCGGGTCCGTGCACATCGCCCGCGCGATCTCGAGCCGGCGCTGCGCGCCATAGGGCAGGCTGCCGGCAGCATCGTCGGCACGCGCGGTGAGCCCGATCCGGTCGAGCCAATTTCGCGCCTTCGCGACCGCGCGCGCCTCGGCATTGCGGTAGAGCGGCAGGCCCAGGAGTCCGCCGAACGAATAGAGGCTCGCCCGCATCAGCACGTTGTGCTGGGCGACGATGAGGTTCTCCAGCACCGTCATGCCGGCGAAGAGACGGATGTTCTGAAACGTGCGCGCCACGCCCGCCTCGCGCGCGATGCGGAATCCGTCCATGCGCTCGAGATAATGCATGCGCCCGTGACGCGACAGCGCGAGCCGCCCCACGGTCGGGCGATAGAACCCGGTCAGACAATTGAACACCGTGGTCTTGCCGGCGCCGTTGGGGCCGATGATCGCCGTGATCTCGCCCTCCTCGGCCGCGAACGAGACATCGCCGACCGCGAGCAGGCCGCCGAAGCCGATGCTCAGATGCTCGACGGCGAGCAGCGGCATCACCGGCCTTCCGCCGGCCCGAGCCGGATCGACGGCGCGCGCTGGGCGAGAAGGCCGCGCGGGCGCCACACCATGATCGCCACCATGGCGGCGCCGAACAGCAGCATGCGGTATTCGGCGAAGGCGCGGCCGAACTCCGGCAGCGTCACCAGCACGATCGCCGCAAGCACCACGCCCATCTGGCTGCCCATGCCGCCGAGAACGACGATGGCAAGGATGGTCGCGCTTTCCTGGAAGGTGAAGCTCTCGGGGCTGATGAAGCCCAGCCGCGTCGCAAAGAACGCGCCGGCGAAGCCGCCCAGCATGGCACCGATGGCAAAAGCGGAAAGCTTCACCTTGGTCGGATCGATGCCCAGGGCGCGGCAGGCGATCTCGTCCTCGCGCAGCGCCTCCCAGGCGCGTCCGATCGGCAGCCGCCGCAGGCGCAATGTGAACGCGTTCGTGACGAGCGCGAGGAACAGGATCACGAAATAAAGAAAGACGATGCTTTGCTGCGGGCTGAACGGGATGTGGAAGAACTGATGGAAGGTGACGCCGCCGTCGCGCGCGCGTGGCAGCAGCGGCAGGCCGAAAAAGCTCGGCTTCGGAATCCCGAGAAGGCCATTGGGTCCGCCCGTCACCCGCGACCAGTTGAGCAGGATGATGCGGATCATCTCGCCGAAGCCGAGCGTGACAATGGCAAGATAGTCGCCGCGCAAGCGCAGCACCGGAAATCCCAGCACCACGCCGAACGCGGCCGCCAGCACGCCCGACACCGGCAACGCCTCCCAGAACGACAACCCGAACCAGCGCGCGAATAGTGCGAAGGAATAGGCGCCGACGGCATAGAACGCGACATAGCCGAGGTCGAGCAGCCCGGCGAGCCCGACCACCACGTTGAGGCCCCAGCCGAGCATGATGTAGATCAGCACGGTAGTCGCGAGATCGACGAGATAGCGCGAGGCGAACGGCAGGAACGGCAGCGCCACGGCAAAGACGACGAGAAGCAAGCCGGCGAGCGCGCGGGCGTGTTTGGGCGGCGACCCCAGCCGCGCAGGACTGTCCGCCGGTCCCACTTTCGCCCAATGGAGCCGCGCCGCCCCCGAGACCGCCAGCGCCAGCCGCACCACGAACACCCCGCCCGTCCCGATCCAGACCCAGCCGAACCGAGTCGCGATCCCGGTGCCGGTGCGGCCGAAATCGACGGTCTCGAAGCCGACCAACGGCACCGCCAGCACGAACGCGACCGCCGCCGCCATCGCCGCATCGCGCAGGGCCGCGCGCACACGCGCCGCCGCCATCAAACTTTTTCCACCTCCGGCCGGCCGAGCAGGCCGCTCGGCCGGAAGATGAGCACCAGCACCAGCACGGCGAAAACCGCGACGTCCTTGTAATCGGACGAGAAATATCCCGACCAGAACGCCTCGATGAGACCGATCAGCAGCCCGCCCAGCATCGCCCCCGGAAGCGAGCCGATGCCGCCCAGCACCGCCGCGGTGAACGCCTTCATTCCGGCGAGGAAGCCGATGAAGAAATCGATCACGCCGTAATAGAGCGTCACCATCATCCCGGCCACGGCGGCCAGCGACGCGCCGATCACGAAGGTCCACGAGATCGTGCGGTCGACATCGATCCCCAACAGCGCCGCCATGGTCATGTCCTGCTCGCAGGCGCGCTGCGCCCGCCCCAGCGGCGTCGCCGCGATCACCATGCTGAACCCGGCCATCAGCCCGATGGTAAGGACGATGATGATGACCTGGAGATAGCTCATCTGGACGACGAAGCCGCCCTGCTCGAACAGGCGGAAGCCGCCGTTGATGACCGGCGGCAGCGACTTCACCCGTGCCCCTTGGAGAATCTGCACGTAGTTCTGCAGGAAGATCGACATGCCGATCGCCGAAATGAGCGGCGCCAACCGGAACGATCCCCGCAGCGGGCGATAGGCCAGGCGCTCGACCGTCCAACCATAGACGGCGGTGAAGGCCATCGCGGCGAGCAGCACCAGCAGCAGCGCCAGCGGCACATAGCTCACGCCGACGATGCCAAGCAGCAGATAGGCGATGAGCGACACGAAGGCGCCGATCATGTAAAGCTCGCCATGGGCGAAATTGATCATGCCGATGATGCCGTACACCATCGTGTAACCAATCGCGATGAGGCCGTAGACCGCCCCGAGCGTCAGACCGTTGATGAGTTGCTGCACGAAATAGGCCATCGGCGGCAACGTTAAGCGTCGCCGCCGAGCCTCGCAAGGCGAAGGCGGTGCCGGTCATGCCGCCGTGTCGCATCTGGATCACGATCACGCGTCCTTCGACGGTTCGCTCCGCTCGCGCTCGGGATGGGGAATTTCCTTAATGCCTTCAAAGATGTACCTCATGCTGAGGAGCGCGCGAAGGGCATGTCTCGAAGTATGCAGGATGTTGATGCGGCGGCAAACGGCGAGGCTGCGTCAGAATGCAGCGACAGCACGTCACAGTGGCGGTGCGGCGGCCGCACGCGTCCCGCTCCCCGACTCGTGATGGGATTTGATGGCCGCGTTTCGTTTCCTGGGCTATGACAGGCGGCATGTTTCCCTGGCAAGATTACGGCGGTCGGTTCTCGCCATTGCGGACGACGGTGTTCGCCCTTCTGTTCATGCCGGCCCTCTGGGTTTTATACCTCTTTGCCACGAACGATCTTGGCTCCCGGCCCCTAACCGAGGCGATCCACGATTTCGGGCTGTGGACGATTCGGTTCATTTTCCTGGCCCTGGTGATCTCGCCGGCGCGCCGCCTGCTCAATTGGCCGCAGCTCATCGAGGTGCGCCGCATGCTCGGCGTGACGGCGGCCGCCTATGTGCTGGTTCATTTCTGCCTCTACGTCGCCGACGAGTCGTTCAATCTCGCGACGGTGGCATCGGAGATCGTGCGGCGCATCTACCTGACGATCGGTTTCGTCACGCTCTGCGGCCTCGCCGTGCTGGCCGCGACCTCGACCGACGGCATGGTCAAGCGCATGGGCGGGCGGAACTGGCAGCGCCTGCACCGCATCGTCTATGCCATCGGCGTGCTCGCCATCATCCATTTCTTCATGCAGTCGAAGCTCGACGAGTGGGAGCCGATCTGGATGGCCGGTTTCTATGTCTGGCTGATGGGTTGGCGCGGGCTCGACTGGTTGGCGCCGCGC
>Ga0307373_10011096_pt1 | contig 13120 bp, 7 predicted proteins | sample OX2MG_FD_202534 | JGI IMG/M metagenome (GOLD analysis project Ga0307373, IMG submission 202534) | Soil microbial communities from Risofladan, Vaasa, Finland - OX-2 | ecosystem: Environmental > Terrestrial > Soil > Coastal area > Acid sulfate soil | place: Finland: Risofladan, Vaasa | collected... | reverse complement strand
GAACCGACTGATGATCTGCATCGGCTGCAAGACGATCTCATTGCAGCAGTTACGCCCTACACCGTGAAGACCGGAACCCCCGCGGCCTTCTACAGCGACAAGAATGGACGCGACATTCAAAAAGACCTGATCGAATATGTGGCTTATTTCGTGAAGGCGGCAGCTGGCAAGCGATTCAATCCGCACGTGACGATCGGCGTCGGGACTGAAAAATATTTGAACAAGATGCTGGCGGAGCCATTCCCGTCGTTCACGTTTTCCGCGAACGGCGCGTCGGTCTATCAGCTTGGCAGCTTTGGCACGGCTCGAAAGGAACTCAAGGCTTTGACGCTCGCCCCCTGAGGCGGCCGGCAAAATCGCGTTTAGGAGAAGAGTTATGAAGTCCGACCACTCGTCGCCGGGAATTGACCGTCGGGCGCTTCTTTCCGGGTTGGCTTTGTTGCCGGCGCTTCCCGAACTGTTGTTGCCCGTATCCACCCAAGCGCAGACGGCTCCCGGCGCGCCGCTGGCGTCGTGGAACGATGGTCCCGCTAAACAGGCGGTCGTCGATTTCGTGCACGCCATCACCGATCGGGCGAGCCCGAAATTCGTGGCGCCCGAACAGCGCATTGCCACCTTCGATCAGGACGGCACGCTCTGGGTCGAACATCCGATCTATTCGCAGGTGGTCTATTGCCTGGACCGCGTTCCGGCAGTCGTCGCGCAGAAGCCCGGGCTCAAGGATGTCGAGCCGTTCAAGACCGTGCTGTCCGGCGACCGGGAAGCAATGGCCAAACTGTCGAGGCACGATCTGGAGATCATTCTTGCCGCCACCCTGACAGGCATGCCGGTTGATAAATTCGAAGCCGAGGTGAAGAGCTGGCTGGAAACCGCCAAGCACCCGCGCTGGAAGCGTCCCTATACCGATCTTGTCTATCAGCCGATGCTCGATGTCCTCCAGTATCTGCGGGACAACGCCTTCAAGACCTATATCGTCACCGGCGGCGGTCAGGATTTTGTGCGCGTCTACTCGCAGCGGGTCTACGGCATTCCACCCGAACAGGTGGTCGGCACCATGGGCGGCACGAAGTTCGGTTACGACGAGGACGGCAAACCGTTCCTGACCAAGGAGCCGAAGCTGCTCTTGAACAACGACAATGCCGGCAAACCCGAAGGCATTCATCTGATGCTTGGCCGTCGCCCGCGCGCGGCATTCGGTAACTCGGTCGGCGACCGCGAGATGCTTGAATATGCCGGAGCCGGCGAAGGCGCGCGGCTGATGATGCTGGTGCTGCACGACGACGCACAGCGCGAATACGCCTACGGCCCGGCCCGCGGCCTGCCCGACAGCAAATTCGGTACCTTCCCGCGCGCACTCGACGGCGAGGCGAAAAGGAACGGCTGGACCGTCATCAGCATGAAGAACGATTGGAACAGGATATTTCCATTCGACTCATAAAATCAGGTGAATTTCGAAAACTGAAGGAGACAGAGCAATGTCAACTAAAGACCGCGAAGCTAATACAAAACCAAAGTCAAATACGCTCAATCGCCGCAACATGTTGCTGGCCGGCACGAGCATTGCCGCGGCATCGGCGCTGGGAACGGCTGCCTCGACTATCCAAGCGACCGTGGCGCAGGCGCAAGCATCCGGCAAACAACCGAACATCCTCGTCATCATGGGCGACGACATCGGCTGGTTCAACATCGGCGCCTATCACCAGGGCATCATGTCCGGCAAGACGCCGAACCTCGACAAACTTGCCGCCGGCGGCGTCCGCTTCACCGACTATTATGCGGAAGCAAGCTGCACTGCCGGCCGCGCCAATTTCATCACCGGGCAAATCCCGTTGCGCACCGGCCTCACGACGGTCGGACAGGCCGGCGCCGACGTCGGCATGCCGGAACAGTCGGTGACCACCGCGCTAATTTTGAAGTCGATGGGTTATGCGACCGGGCAATTCGGCAAGAATCATCTTGGCGATCTGAACAAATACCTGCCAACGCTGCACGGCTTCGATGAATTCTTTGGTTACCTTTATCATCTCGATGCGATGTCCGATCCGTACTGGTTCGACTATCCGCAAGACTGGATCGACAAATCCGGCCCGCGCAATCTCGTCCACTCTTGGGCGACCGAAACCGAGGACCAGACCGTGATGCCGCGCTGGGGCAAGGTCGGCAAGCAGCGCATTGTCGATGAAGGTCCGCTCAAGCCATTCAAGAACATGAGTGCCGACCACCAGATGTGGCAGAAGGGCCGCGACGCCAAATACGACATGGAGACCTTCGACGAAGTGCTGGTCGAGCAGTCAAAGGGCTTCATGGACAGGGCCAAGCAGGCGGGCAAGCCGTTCTTCATCTGGCACAACACCACCCGCATGCACGTCTTCACCTACCTTCAGCAGAAGTATCAGGCGAAGATGAATTACGAGAGCAATTACGGCCTCGAAGAGGCCGGCATGGCGCAGATGGACGACGACATCGGCGATCTGCTCAAGCATCTCGACGACACCGGCGTTGCCGACAACACCATTGTCATCTTCACCACCGACAACGGCGCCGAAGTGTTCACCTGGCCGGACGGGGGCATGACGCCGTTCCGCGCCACCAAGGGCACCGTGTTCGAGGGTGGCTTCCGCGTGCCGTGCATCGCCCGCTGGCCCGGCAAAATCAAGCCGGGCACGGTCGAGAACGGCATCTTCTCCGGACTGGACTGGCTGCCGACACTCGCCGCTGCAGCCGGCAATCCGAACATCGCCCCGCAGCTCTTGCAGGGCTGGTCTTATGGCGGCAAGACCTACAAGAACCATCTCGATGGCTACAACCAGATGGACCTGCTCACCGGCAAAGGTCCGTCGGCGCGGCACGAAATCTTCTATTTCGGCGAGTCGCAACTCGGCGCCATCCGCATCGATGACTTCAAGTTCCAGTTCTATCAGCAGCCCTACGGCTGGCCGGGTGAGAAAGTGTCAACCAGTATGCCGACGATCGTCAACTTGCGTCAAGATCCGTTCGAACGGACGCCGTCGATCCGCGGCGAAACGCTCAACGACCAGGGCGGCGGTTACATGAACGACTTCATGGCGCGCGAATTCTGGCGCTTCGTGCAAGTCCAGCAAACTGTTGCCACGGCGGCGCAGTCGTTCATCGACTTTCCACCGATGCAGCAGGCTGCCTCGTTCAATCTGGATGACGTGAAGAAAAAGGTCCAGGAAATGATGAGGATGCACGAAGGGCAATAACGACGACGACCAGCTGCTGGCGCGCCTGCAGGCGCGCCAGCATGAGTTCAGTGACCGCACGCCGCACGGAGCCGCTGGGTAACGCAACGAATCATCGTGGACTTAGGTTTGCATCAAAGGGAGCAGGCAATGAATAACGACAAGGGCCGGGACGATTCGCATTCGAAAGCAACCGCACTCGATCGCCGCAGCGTGCTGCTTGGCAGCACGACGCTCGCCGCCGCGTCGGCGTTGGGTTCGGCCGCCGCGACCGTCCAAGCGACCGTCGCGGAGGCGCAAACTGCCGGGGCTGGCAAACCGAACATCATCATGATCGTGTCGGACGATTTCGGCTACGGCGATGCGGGTGTTTATGGCGGCGGACCGGGCCGCGGCATGCCGACGCCACACATCGATCGCTTGGCGGACGAAGGCCTGACGTTCTTTTCGTTCTATGGCCAGCCAAGCTGCACACCCGGCCGCGCGGCGATGCAGACCGGCCGCATCCCTAACCGTAGCGGCATGACGACGGTGGCGTTCCAGGGTCAGGGCGGTGGGCTGCCGCATGCCGAATGGACGTTGGCTTCAGTGCTGAAAACGGCCGGCTACAACACCTTCTTCACCGGCAAGTGGCACCTGGGCGAGGCCGATTACGCGCTGCCGAACGCGCAAGGCTACGACGAAATGAAATACTGTTTTCTTTATCATCTCAACGCCTACACTTATGCCGATCCGGAATGGTTTCCCGACATGCCGCCGGAGCTCCGTGCCATGTTCGAAAAGGTAACCACGGGCGCGATGTCTGGAAATGCCGGCGAAAAGGCTCGCGAAGAGTTCAAGGTCAACGGCGAGTACGTGGACACGCCCGACAAGGGTGTCGTCGGCATTCCATTTCTCGATGCCTACGTGGAAAAGGCGGCGACCGACTATCTCGACCGAGCTGCCAAGGCCGGTAAGCCGTTCTTCATGAGCGTCAATTTCATGAAGGTACATCAGCCGAACCTGCCGCACCCGGACTTTGTCCATAAGTCCCCGTCCAAAAGTAAATACGCCGACTCCATTGTCGAGGCCGACGCGCGCATCGGTCACCTGATGGATAAGCTTCGTTCGCTCGGGCTCGACAAGAATACTTACGTGTTCTGGACCACCGACAACGGTGCATGGCAGGACGTCTATCCCGACGCCGGCTATACGCCGTTCCGTGGCACCAAAGGCACTGACCGCGAAGGCGGCAACCGCGTACCGGCCATCGCCTGGGGACCGAAGATCAAAGCAGGCTCGAGGAATTTCGATATCGTTGGTGGCCTCGATTACATGGCGACGTTCGCCTCGCTCGCCGGCATCAGCAAACTTCCGGAAAACGATCGCGATAACCAGCCCATGATCTTCGACAGCTATGACATCTCGCCGATATTGTTCGGCACCGGCAAGTCGGAACGCAACAGCTGGTTCTATTTCACCGAGAATGAGCTATCGCCGGGCGCGATACGTCTGCACAATTACAAATTCGTCTTCAATCTCCGTGGCGGTGATGGGCAGCCGACCGGCGGCTTGGCTGTCGATTCAAATCTCGGGTGGAAAGGTGCCGAGGCGTACGTCGCGACCGTGCCGCAAATCTTCGACCTATGGCAGGACCCGCAAGAACGCTACGACATCTTCATGAACAACTTCACCGAGCGGACCTGGATGGCCGTGCCTATGGAACAAGAGCTGCAAAAGATCATGGCTACCTACGTGAAGTATCCGCCTCGGAAACTGCAGAGTTACAGCTACTCAGGTCCGATTACGCTTTCGAACTATCAAAAATTCAAATTCTTCAGGGAGGAGCTTGCAAAGGAAGGCGTGCACATCGCGCTCCCTACGGGAAATTAAGCACCAGCATTTTAACGGCGGGCGTCGAGTGCGCCCGCCTCTGAGAGGAATGCGCGGCCAACGCAGTAGATGATGGAGATACCGATATGAAGCTCCCTTCGAGCATTGCGATCACCGGCGTTCTCGCGTCTTTTTGCTTGGTAAATGTCGGAACAGCGGGCGCGCAGGAAATGCTTCCGCAACCCGCGCCACCCTTCAGGGGGCATATCGGGCCGACAGTGCAGGATTCGACCCCCGACTTTCCCGCTGAGGTCAAAGCCCGCAAGGGCGCACCGAACATTCTTCTGATCATGACGGATGACGTCGGCTTCGCCGCAAGTTCTACTTTCGGCGGACCAATTCCGACACCGACGATGGATCGGCTGGCGCAAAACGGGCTGCGCTATACCCAATTCCACACAACCGCCCTTTGCTCGCCGACGCGCGCTGCGCTGCTGACTGGACGCAATCACCACTCCAATGCGACGGGCGTCGTCATGGAAATAGCTACGGGCTTTCCCGGTTACAATTCGCTGATGCCGAAGAGCAATGGCACATTCGCGGAAATACTGCGCCAGAGTGGTTACAACACAGCTTGGTACGGCAAAAACCACAACGTTCCCGATTGGCATTCGAGCCAGGCTGGGCCGTTTGATCTTTGGCCGACGGGGTTGGGCTTTGAATATTTTTATGGCTTCCTCGGTGGTGACACCAGTCAGTGGGCACCGGCCATTTACGAGAACAATCAACCGGTCGAGCCGCCGCACAACGATCCCAATTATTTCTTCGAGAAAGACATGGCGGACCGCGCCATCGAACGAATTCGGATGTTGCACGCCGTGGCGCCGGATAAGCCGTGGGTTGTCTATTACGCGCCAGGCACCGCTCACGCTCCGCACCACGCGCCGAAGGACTGGATTGCCAAGTTCAAGGGTCAGTTTGACATGGGCTGGGACAAGATGCGCGAGCAAATTTTCGCGCATCAGAAAGCGATGGGCATCATTCCGCCAGACACCCAACTCACACCGCGACCGAAAGAGATCGGGGCTTGGGACTCACTCGACGCGGATCACAAGAAACTCTACGCCCATATGATGGAGGTTTATGCCGCGGCGCTGTCCTATTGCGACACGCAGATGGGGCGCATCATCGGCGCGATAGAGGACGCCGGCGAGCTGGACAATACGTTGGTCATCTACATTCAAGGTGACAATGGCGCGAGCGCCGAAGGTACGCCGCAAGGTCTGCTCAATGAGATGTCCGTCTTCAACGGCATTCCCGAAGACTTCAAGCAACTGATGGCGCACATGGACGATCTCGGCGGGCCGATGACGTTCAACCACTATCCCGTCGGCTGGGCGCACGCCATGGACACACCTTTCCAGTGGACCAAACAAATAGCGTCGCACTTCGGTGGCACGCGCAACGATCTTGTGATCTCGTGGCCCGCGAGAATCAAGGACAAGGGCGGTATCCGCAGCCAGTTCAGTAGCGTAATCGACGTCTATCCGACCATTCTCGAAGCGGTGGGCGTCCAATCGCCGGCGATGCTCGACGGCGTGGCGCAGAAGCCGGTCGAAGGCGTCAGCATGGTCTATACCTTCGATGCTCCCAACGCACCGTCGAAGCACCGTACGCAGTATTTCGAGATGTTCGGCAACCGCGCGATCTATAACGACGGTTGGGTGGCAGCCACTACGCCGCCCGTGCCGCCATGGGTCATGGGGCAGCGGGTTCCGAATGTGAACGATTACAAATGGGAGCTTTACAACGTCGCCAGCGACTTCAGTGAAGCGAACGACCTGGCTGCTAAGGAGCCGGCAAAGCTGCGCGAGCTTCAAAACCTGTTTTTTGCCGAAGCCGGCAGATACAATGTGCTGCCGCTCGACAACAGCAAGGTCGAACGGGCGGATGTCAGCATTCGTCCAAGCCTGACGCGGGGCCGCACCGAGTTCACTTATTATCCGGGAATGGTGCGGATCCCTGAAGGCACCGCGCCCGACTTCAAGAACAAATCCTATCGCATCGTGGCCGACGTGGAGATACCGGCCGAAGGGGCGGAAGGCGTCTTGATAACCCAGGGCGGGCGTTTCAATGGCTTTGGTTTGTATTTGCTGCGAGGCAAGCCCGTCTTTCATTATAACCTTGTCGGCGTCGATCGGACCTCGGTTGCGGCCAAAGATGCACTATCGCCTGGCCAACATACCGTTGCGGTCGATTTCAAATATGATGGTGGCGGTATCGGCAAAGGCGGCGTAGTGACGTTGAGCGTCGATGGCAAGGAAGTCGGGAGGGCCAGGCTGAACCGGACTATTCCGTTCCGCGTGTCGGTGGACGAGACCCTCGACATTGGCGAAGATACCGGAACTCCGGTCAGCGAAGACTATCGGGTGCCCTTCAAATTCACCGGCACGCTGAAAAAGGTTGTGGTTGATCTCAGCTCAGCAAATCTAAGCCCAAAAGATCAAAAGGAACTGGACGAACAAGAGGGCGCCAACGAGACTATAGATTGACCTAAGTCTCCGGAGCGTCCTTCCTGAGGCAAGGTTCGCTTGGGGCAAATTGCTGACCTCCCGCGATATCTGTATTTGTCCGCTTTTGAGGTCTGAGCAGACATGCCGTGCGATGGTGCCGTGCGGCAATTTTTTCGACTAATGCTACGCTTGGCGGGCGCCGCCGCCATTGGCGCTGTCTTGGTACACCAAGCCGACGCGCAGCAGTCACCGCCTCCCGCTTCGCAAAGCGCGGCCGACGCCGCCGTAGGTGACAACAACGGCGAAGATTTTACCCGGCCGCAGACACTGTTTCAGCTGCGCAACCCGTTTCAGACCGCGCCGGGCAGCGGCAGCATGCCGGGCACGACCCGCACGGTGACCTCCGATACCACGGTGCTGCGCGCCGACTACACGTTCAACATCACCCCGCAATGGACCGTAGCGTTGCGCGGCGATCTACCCTTCGTCGTCAAGAACGCAATCACGGCCGACGATCCGGCGGGAGGTTATGTCGGCGGACTTGGCGATGCCGACGTCCAGGCGGCGCTGATTCGAACAATAGATTCGCGGTGGGCGACCGGCGCCGGTCTTCGCGTTATCGCTCCGACCGGCACCAACGACCTGACCGCCGGCACTTGGCGAGCCCTGCCCATCGTCGGCGCGCGTTACATGCTGCCGGAAATAAGCGAAGGCAGTTTCTTCATCGGATTGGTGCGCTACGACGTCAGCTTCGCCACCGCGGTGCCGGGATCGAAGAACGTCAGCAATCTGCAATTCGCGCCGACCTTGAATATCAACCTGCCGAGCCACTGGTTCGTCACGTTCTATCCAAGCCCCGACATCCGCTATAATTTCGGCGATCCGATCACCGGACAAACCGGGCGGCTGTTCCTGCCCGCCGATCTGATGGTCGGCAAGGACATCACCAGGAACCTCACGGCCTCGCTGGAACTGAGCGTGCCGATCGTCAAAGACTATCCGGTCTACGATTTCAAAACGATCGTGCGCCTGAATACGAAGTTTTGAGCGCGGCACTCCCCGCCACTTCAGGCCGACTGACGCAGCGGTCGAACGGCGGCCAGATCGCCTCATAAGGGACTATAGCCGGCGGGTTTGGCGCGATATAGAAAGCTTGCGGAGGCCCAACCGGATGACGAACGTGGATGCCAAGACATGGCCGTGGCCGACCGCTCCGGATCGGCCCCGGCGCGACGTCGATCCGATCGTGCTGCAGATCGTCGAAGGCACGCTCAATTCCATCGAGGCCGAGATCGAATATGCGATCGAGCGCACCGCGCGCTCGCCGATGATCCGCGAGGCCCACGATTATCGCGTCGGCCTGTTCGACCGCTACTGCCGCAAGCTCACCGGCCGCTCGTATTCCGCCATGCCGAATGCGGTGGTGCGTGACTTCCCGCCGCAGACCATGCAGCCGGGCGACGTATTCCTGATGAACGACACTTATCTGAGCGAGGGCTCGATCGGCCATTTGCCCGATCTGTGCTCGACGGTGCCGGTGTTCCATGACGGCGAAGTCGTCGCCTACATCCAGGCGTTCGGCCATCACGACGACATCGGCGGCCGCGTGCCGGGCTCGATGCCCGGCACCGCCACCACCGTGTTCGAGGAAGGCCTCGCCGTTCCGCCGATCAAGTTCTACGACCGCGGCGTGCGCAACGAGGCGGTGTTCACCGTCGTCAAGCGCAACACCCGCGTGCCGGAAACGCTTGCCGCCGATCTCGACAGCGAGGTGCAGGCTTGCCTGATGGGTGCGCGCCGGATGGCGGAATTGTTCGAGCGTTTCGGCGGCGAGACGGTGGAAGCGTGCTTTCAGGCCATCCTCGATACCTGCCGCGACACCTTCCGGCGCGAATTATTGCCGAAGATCGCCGACGGCACCTATCGCTGGGAGGATTATGTCGAGCATGACGGCGTCACCGATCCGAAGCTGCACAAGCTGGCGCTGACGCTGATCAAAAAGGGCGACCGCATCACGCTGGATTTCACCGGCACCGATCCGCAATCGACCGGGCCGATCAACTGGCCGGCGGACTATGCCGGCGGCGCGTTCCTGATCAAATGGATCGCGCCGATCCTGCGCAACCTTGCCGACACGCCCGAGCGCGCCGCCGAAATCCACGTCAACGAAGGCGTCTGCGAAGTGTTCGACGTGATCTTCCCGCCGAAAGGCACGCTGATAACGCCGGAATGGCCGGCCGCCACCAATGCGCGCTCGTTCGTGCTGTTACGCTGCATCGGGCTGCTCGCCGGCGTGGTCGCGCAAGCCGCCGGCGGCCGCATGCCGGCCGATCAGGAAACCATCCGCTACACCGGCTTCTACGGCGCCGACAAAAACGGCAAGGCATTTCTCTCGCGCGAAGTGCTGGGCGGTGGCTCCGGCGGGCGCTATTACGCCGACGGTAGCGACGCCATCCACATCGTGCCGGATTCGCGCAACCAGCCGGCCGAATTCACCGAGACACGCTTTCCGCTGTTGGTGGAGAAACTGGCGCTACGCACGGATTCCGGCGGCGTCGGCAAGCGCCGCGGCGGGCTCGGCTACGACAAGCATTACCGCGCACTGGTCGATTGCCGCACCATTGTCACCGCCGACCGCGTGCGGCTCGGCTGCTATGGCGTCGACGGCGGCAAGGCCGGCACACCGTTCTGCGTCACCGTCGACGCACAAGGCAACGGCCGCGAGCTTGGCGGCCTGGTCGATGGCGAGCCGGTGCGCGCCGGCCAGATCGTGCGCGTGGTGACGACCGGCGGCGGCGGCTGGGGCGATCCGCTCGAACGCGAGCCGGAATGGGTCCAGCGCGACGTGATCGAAGGTAAGGTTTCGCTCGCCGCTGCCCGCGACGATTACGGCGTGGTGCTCACACCCGACAGCGGCGACGGCCCTACGGTCGACGCGAAAGCGACCACCGAGTTGCGTGCGAAATTGAAGGCGCAGCGCAAGGACGTGCCGCTGATGATCGACCGCGGCCCGGGCTTTGAGAAAATGATCCGCGGCGAGGTCAAGCCGTGGGTGCGGACGGTTTAAGATACGAGCAGATTTGCCTCCCCCGCGCGCGGGGAGAGGGAGTTAGCAAGCCGGATGGGAAGTAAGGATCACACGTAATGGCCATCGAAGTCGTCAAAGTCGAATTGAAGAACGTGCAGGATGCCTCCGGCATGGAGGCAGCGATCAAGCAGGGGCAATTTTCCGCCGACGAGGTGATCGCCATCATTGGCAAGACCGAAGGCAATGGCGGCGTCAACGATTTCACCCGCATCCTCGCCGATCAGGCGTTTCGCGCGGTGCTGAAGAAACTCGGCAAGGGTTCCGAAGCCGAGATCGGGAAAATCCCGATGGTCTGGTCCGGCGGCTGCGACGGCATCATCACGCCTCATGCCACGGTCTTCGCGCGCAACGCCAAGACCGGGCCGGCGAACACATCGCGGCTCGCCATCGGCACCGCCATGAGCGCCGAAATTTTTCCGGAGGATATCGGCCGGCCGCCGATGGTGGAGAAAGTTGCCGAGGCCGTGCGGGCGGCCATGCGCGACGCCGGCATCGACGATCCGGCCGACGTGCATTACGTGCAGACCAAGACGCCGCTGCTCACCGTCGATTCCGTGCTCGACGCCCACAAACGCGGCAAGGACACCTTCTGCGAAGTGCACGAGTCGATGGGCGTGTCGAATGGCACCACCGGGCTCGGCATCGCCGTCGGCTTACGCGAGATCAAGATGCCGAAGGCGGAGGAAATCTGCCGCAACCTCGATCTTTATTCGGCGGTCGCCTCGTGTTCGTCCGGCGTCGAGCTGACCCAGGCGCAGATCGTTCTGCTCGGCAACAAGGCCGGGGCCGGCGGCCGCTATCGGATCGGCCATTCGGTGATGCAGGACGCGCTCGACATCGACGGCATCTATCAATCGATCCGCAGCGCCGGCCTCGAACTGCCGGAGCGCCCGCGCGCGGAAGACCTCAAGGGCCGCGTGGTCAACTGCTTCATGAAATGCGAGGCGGACCGCACCGGCCAATTGCGTGGACGCCGGCAGATCATGCTCGACGATTCCGACGTGCCGTGGCACCGCCACGCCAAGGCCGCGGTCGGCGGCGTCGCCGCCGCGGCGATCGGCGATCCCGCCGTGTTCGTTTCCGTGGACGCCATGCATCAGGGCCCGCAGGGCGGCGGCCCATGCATCGCCATCATCGACGCCGGCGAGTAGCGCAATGCCAACCACGACCTCACGGCAGGAGGCAACGGCACCGGCGGCGGATGCGCCGCTGACCCGCAAGACCGCGCGCGAGCTGGCGCGACTGATCCGGAGCAAGGCGGTAAGCCCGGTCGAAGTGCTCGACGCCTATCTCGACGCGATCGAAAAGCTCAATCCGAAGATCAACGCCATTGTCACGCTCGCCGCCGAGCAGGCGCGCGACGCCGCCAAGCGCGCCGAAGCAGCGGTCATGAAGGGCGACAAGCTCGGCCTCCTCCATGGGCTACCGATCGGCGTCAAGGATGTGACCCCGACCGCCGGCATCCGCACCACTTACGCCTCGCCGCTCTACAAAGATCACGTGCCGACCGAGGACGCCGAAGCGGTGCGCCGCCTCAAAGCAGCCGGCGCCATCGTGCTCGCCAAGACCAACGCGCCGGAATTCGCCGCCGGCGCCAACACCAATAACGCGCTGTTCGGGCCGACCCGCAATCCGTGGAACCTGGCGTTAAGCCCGGCCGGTTCGTCCGGCGGCTCGGCTGCCGCTGTCGCCGCCCGCATGCTGCCGATCGCGCACGGCACCGATTTCGGCTGTTCGATCCGCATACCCGCCGCCTTCTGCGGCATCGTCGGCATCCGCGCGACGCCTGGACTTACGCCCAGCCATCCGCTGCAACTGCCGTGGGATCCGGGACAGGTGCCCGGACCGCTGGCGCAAGACGCCGAGGATGCGGCGCTCTATCTCGACGCCAGCATTGGCTTCTCCCGCATCTCGCCGATCTCGGTCGCGCCACCGTGGACGAGCGCGCTGGCCGAACTCGATCGCGACGACATCAAGGGCCTGCGCATCGCTTACATTTCCGACATCGCCGGCATCGGCGTCGAAACGGAAATCGACACCATCTGCGGTGCGGCGGCCACAGCCCTCGGCACGCAAGGCGCCAAAGTCGAGCACATTGCGTTCGACGCCGGCGAAGGCCGCGCCGCCTACCAAACCTGGCGCGGCTTCTGGATGGTCGGGCAGCAATATCAGCGGCTCGGACAGATCGATCAGTTCGGCAAAAATCTGCGCGGTAATGTCGAAGCCGGATTAAAGCTCAATGCGCTCGATTTCGCCAAGGCCGAGCAAACGCGCGCGCAGCTGTTTCACCGTTTCCGCGAATTGTTCGAGCGCTTTGATCTCCTGCTGACGCCGGCCGCACCAGTCCAGCCGTATCCGATCGAGATGAATTTTCCCGATCAGATCAACGGCAAAAAATTCGACAACTACATCGACTGGATTGCCGTCGCTTATCTGATCACGCTGATGAGCCTGCCGGCGGCGACCGCCCCGGCCGGGCTATCAAAAGCCAAGCTGCCGGTCGG
>Ga0307373_10011095_pt1 | contig 13121 bp, 16 predicted proteins | sample OX2MG_FD_202534 | JGI IMG/M metagenome (GOLD analysis project Ga0307373, IMG submission 202534) | Soil microbial communities from Risofladan, Vaasa, Finland - OX-2 | ecosystem: Environmental > Terrestrial > Soil > Coastal area > Acid sulfate soil | place: Finland: Risofladan, Vaasa | collected... | reverse complement strand
CGATTTCACTACCAGGGGTAAATCGAGAGAGGTTCTTTGCGACCAGATTCTCCTTGCGACCGGAAGGAGACCCAACACGGAGGGCCTCGACCTCGAGAAGGTCGGTGTAAAGACCGACGCCAGGGGCTTCGTTGCTGTCAACGATGAAATGCAGACGTCCGCGGCCAACGTCTGGGCTGCAGGCGATGTGATAGGCGAACCGATGCTTGAGACCATAGCCGCGAAAGAGGGGGCTGTAGCCGTCCACAATGCCTTCGATGACGACAAGAAGAAGATTAACTTCAGTGAAGTTCCGTCGGCCGTCTTCACCTACCCGGAGGTTGCAAGGGTCGGTATGACCGAATCTGAGACTCTTGGCAACGGGATCAGATGCGCCTGTCGCGTTCTACCACTTGAACTTGTGCCCAAGGCTCACGTGATCGGAGACACGCGCGGGCTCGTGAAGATGGTGATTGACAACGAGACCAAGCAGATTGTCGGGGTACACATTCTCGCGCCTCACGCCGCGGACCTGATACACGAAGGTGTACTGGCGGTGAAGAACAAGCTCACGATCGACGACATCATCGACACGGTCCACGTCTTTCCCACTCTCTCGGAATCGATCAAGCTGGCCGCGCAGTCGTTCTACATGGACGTGGGGAAGATGAGCTGCTGTGTGGAGTAGGTACCTGAGATGGGTGATCGATTGACGTTGAACCGAGTATTAGGTCCCTGTGCTCAAGGGGAAGATGGAGGAGATCCTTCCCAGTCCCATTCGAGACCTGTCTCTACAATTCTCGTGATGCTCGCGATGGTAGCCTGTTGCGGTCTGCCGTTCCTAATTATTGCCGCAGGTGGATTCGCGGGCTTCTCAGTCATCTCTGGACGATATGCATTGTTTTTCGCGAGCGCAGCAATCGTGGTAGTGCTGCTGGTGGTGGTTGGAATCGCAGTACGAGTCAGGAGCAGGAGTCGGCAGACGAAAACGAACGGGGATGCTTGCTGCCAATGAAAGGACGTGGACGGAAGGGCACTCGGGCGAGTCATTCAAGGAGAAAAATATTCACTTTAGCGCTCCTTGCTGTTGCTGTGGCGATAGCGCTCGGGTACTACGCGTTCTCGGGTTCTTCCCCAAATAGATTGACAACAGCCCCTTCTTCCTCAAATACGTTGACAACAGCTCCCAAAGATACTAACAGTGGAGTGGCAGGACTCAATGTTGGAAACCTTGCCCCGAATTTCAATCTTGCAGGCACGGACGGAAAGACACTCAATCGGACGAGCCTCGCAGGGAAACCTGTTATGATCTGGTTCACTGCAACTTGGTGCGTGCCCTGCCAACTCGGAGCGAAAGAGTTGCTGAAATACGACCTTGAAACTGGAGGGAACGCGTTCAACGTTGTGGTCGTATTCGTTGACCCCAGCACGGACACAAACTACCAGATAAGCCAATGGAAAAATAATTTTGGTGGCAGCCATTGGTTCACGGCCTTGGATACGGCAGGCATGGCCAGCAACTACCAGGTGAAATATCTTGACACAAAGTATGTCCTGGATAAGAACGGGATAATTGTTTGGAAAGACTTCTCCCAGTTGCAATACGCAACGGCGAAGGGAGTACTGCAACCCTTGGTCGGGTGAGTCTATGCAAAGGGTGCTTTTGTTAAAGGCGTGGACGAACAAGAAATCGGTTACGGTTGGACTTGTCGCCTTCGCTGCTGATTTGCTTTGGCCTTCGATTCCTCTAAGAAGCGTAGACGTATGGTTGAAAACCCTCTCGTTATTATTTCCAGCCAACATACTTTATCCGGTTCTGGCTTTCCTGACTGGAAGCTACGTCGCGATCTATTTCTACAATAAAAGAGTCGAGAGTTGCTGCTCGGTTAGTAGCGTTAGAACCGGAACAGCTGGCTCTTTGATCGGAATTTTCCTTGGCGTGTGCCCTGCATGCGTACCCGTCCTAGCTTTCTTACTCCCCCTAGGCTTGACGCTTACACTAAGCCATCTGAGTCCCTACCTTCTGGCGGCTTCTATTGGCATCCTATTATTTGCGATTCACAGAATGAACGGCTTCAGGAGGATGGGAGCTGGAGACACCGTGGTGTCGGAACATATCATCGCCCGATGATGTCCAGCAAATGGAGATGCAGGATCGAAGCTCATCTGTATTTTCCCTTCTGAGGGTGATGCTCGGCTCGCGAAGGTTCAAGGCCCTTGCGGTGGCTGGCTGGGTGGGTTACTGGTTACTGTATGCAATCTCCGGTGGCACACTCTTCTACTATTCGACGGACCTCACCCCCTTCCTGAATACCTTTCAGACGTTGTCCAACCCGTACTTCCTGAAGGACTATTCGAGCTTCTTCGGCTTCTACAACTCGGGCATGATCTGGTACCCTAACGGGCATCTTCAGGTCAACCTGTTCTATGGTCCGACCTTCTTCTCCCTAATACTCTCCACGTTCTTCTCCCTGAATATTACCCTGACAGTATTCAGCATTCGCTTCGCTCACATCAGAAGAGGCCCGGGGTCGGTTGGCGTACTCGCGCTCATCCCGGCTCTCTTCAGCGGGGGATGCTGCAGCGTACCGCTCGGGTTGGCCCTTGTCGGCGTATTCGCTCCGACCGTGGGACTCACCACGCTGGTATACGATTACCCATACCTGGTAAACTTGGCCTTCGTGGTCGTGATGCTTCTGTCGCTCATCTACGTCGGCAGAAGATTGGTTAGGGTTACGACCTGTCCTCCGGGAAGAAACAAAGATGTCTGAACGCAGGATTGACGCTCTTTTGGGATGCAGATGCTATGCCCGACTGTGATGATTCTAATCCCGACTCTGGTCAGAGCGGTCAAAACAGCTACCTAAACCTTCGAACCTCAAAGAGGTTGACAAAAGTTATAAGAATTGGGCAATCGGATTTGCGGCCATGGCCCGCTCGAAGAGGTTGGAAGTCGCCACCTACTGTGGCGCGGTGGGCGCAACCGCCTGCACAGTCACGATGGTTCTCCCCGTCATTATCGGAACCACAACCGCATCGATTTCAGGCTCGATGGCTGGAATGTCAAATGGCACATCCACGATTCCCTTCCTCGGAGTCCTCATTCTGATTGCCCAACCGCTCATGATAGCTTCAGTAGCCCTGATTCTGTATGGGATGAGAAACTTTGGTAGACTTGCACTAGGTATCTCAGCCTTAGGTGGAGTCTTGCTCTACTCGGCGATGTTTATCCTCGCCATGTCTCTTCCTCTAATCGTTCTGTCTTCTCTCCTCCTTGCGGCAGGTTATGGGGTCGCATACGGCCCATTGCTCGCAAGGCGCATGAGGTGACTGATGCAAGCATGCCTCATAGAATCCAAATCTTCTCAGGCGGATGCAAGCTTTGTAACGACACAGCAGACATAGTTGAGATTGGAAAATGCAGGAGCTGCAAGATGGAAGTTCTCGACGTTTCCAGCAAAGAGAATGCCAAAGTCGTGAAGCGATACAACATTACAGCAGTTCCCTCTATAGTAATTGATGGAAGAATCAAGGTCGTCGGAGTCCCCACATTTCCTTGGTTCTGCGGTGATGAATTCTACAGGATGCTTGAAAGCAAGTATCCGCTCGGCCCAGCTGACGAGAGTTAACGCTTTCGAGGATCTTGCCCGGAAGACCTCGACCTACATCATTCCCGGCGCTGATTTCGTGAGAAGGAAGGACAGCGTGACGGTAGAGAGCGTTGTCATCGACCCCACCGGAAAGGAGATTGGAAGACAGCAGAAGGTGCACCTGTTCAGACGAGAAAAGGAAGTTGCGGTGCCGGGAAGAGGCTATTCCGTGTTTGACGTCGAAGGCGTCAAGATTGGGATTGCAATCTGTCACGACCTGGTTTACCCCGAAGTGGCGCGAATTCTGGCACTGAAGGGGGTAGAAGTTATCTTCGTTCCCGCAAGGATAGATGTGCGGGGCCTTGCGCCCTGGGAGCTTTACGTTAGAGCAAGGGCGCTTGAGAACAGAGTGCCGGTGGTCAGCGCTAACTTCCTCAAACCCTCAAAATATCCAGGATTCAGCATCATAGTGCGGTTAAGACTGTCAAAGGAAGGAGGAGGGATAGTTTATCCTGAGATAACCCAAAAAGGAGGCACACGTCAGACCGTGCTAATTGCGGACCTTGACCTGGAGGAAATAGGGCCCCAGAAGATGGAGCGACTGAGGGCAAGAAGACCAGACACATACTCTGAGCTGCTGCAACCTTGGAACCAATGTTTGTTGCTCACCGGCCGTCGAAGAGGTCTCGCGCGTCCCAGGTTGAGCTGGGAACCGGAGGAGGCCAGTTGTGAAGAAGTTTAGGGCAAAGAATACTAGCACTAGCGTCATACCAACGATAGCCCCCCGCGTTCTGGTGCGCATTCCTGACTTTCCTAGCTTGATAGAATAATTGCCGAGGTCAATTTATCACTTGGTTTGAACCTCATATTAGCTGCTTCCGGCCCTTGGTTTCTTCTTTGCGTGAGACATGACTTGTCAAACTATTTTGAGATGGAGGAGTCGTTGCCGAGATTACGAGAGACTCCAAATCGTTCTTCGGCCTCCTCCAGGAAAGCTTGCATGGTCCTGGTCGTATCCTTCACCAGCCTCTTCCTCAGCATGCCAAGTACATTCATCATGCTTGCCAAAACTGAGATGGGCTCATACTCGTCCTCGATCGAGAGCCTGGTTCCTTCGGGCACCGCTTGGAACGCGTAGGTTCTGTAGGACTGCGTAAGGCCTTCGATTCGAATTGTCATTTCAAGCCGATACTGCTCAGGGTAAAGTAGAATATCGTATCTCATATTTCTCCTCATTCCCATGATCTTCGCGGTTGTATCTACCACAACATGATCGCCTTGGCGCTTTGAAACGCGCTCGAGAGCCATGGTCATTCCGTGCTTTCGCATAATCTCGACGTCCTCGGGGCCATAATCCGTCCAGAAATCATACAACTTCTTTATGCCCACGGAATATGCTAGACCTTCGACGCGAAATTTCTTTCCCGCCAACCTATATCATCCAAAACACACAGTCCCCAAGATGAGCCATCATGGTGCCAATTCAAGGAGGAGGGCTATAGATTCTTTGTTGAAGTCTCAAGCGGTGCATTGAAGCGCAACAGTGGAAGCATAAACTCGATTGTCTGGGTCTCGCGTTCGAACCTAAGGAGAGAAATATACCGGGCTGATGATTCCTCAGTGCATGGTCAACGTTCCCGCTATTACCGCAGAGGAGATGGCCGAGGTCGACAGGCGGATGATGGAAGAGTTCCACATCGATTTAGAGATGATGATGGAAAATGCTGGGAGGGCGCTGGCGCTCCAAGCCCGGAGAATGCTGGGGACGACGAGGCTAGGAAAAATTCCGGTCCTCGTGGGAAAGGGGAACAACGGGGGCGGAGGCCTTGTAGCGGCTAGGCATCTCCACAATTGGGGGGCGAGCGCCGAAGTGATACTTTCCTCTGGCGAAGGCTCAATGAAGGCCCTCGCCGCCAAGCAACTGAAGATACTCAAATCGATTGGTGTTCGGGTGTCTCGAGGGGCCGGTGAAGCTGAGTTCGCGACCTGCGCGTTGATAATCGATGCTTTGATTGGCTACAATCAAAAGGGCGATCCCAAAGGCGAAATCGGTGAACTTGTCAGAACAGCCAACGGATCAGGAAAGCCCCTACTTGCGCTGGACATTCCCACGGGACTCGATCCGAACACGGGATATCCGAACGAGCCGTGCATTAAAGCAGCTCATACGTTGACGCTCGCATTACCGAAGAAAGGGCTTTACGCAAGACGAGCGAAACCCTACACTGGCGCACTTTTTCTTGCAGATATCTCGTTGCCGAGAGAACTGTACCGCGAGTTCGGAGGTAAAGCCCCAATCTTCGGACCGAATTCCATCGTCAAGCTACGCAACTCGTGGGTGCGATGAACGACTGGGAGCGTGTCCTCGGTGACGCCAAGTTCCTCTCGGACAATGCCAGGCTCCGCGCACTTGTAGACGAGGCACTGTCGCGGTTCCCCAGCAGGGAGCCGCCCCTCAAATCAGTGACAAAAATTCAACTTAGAAGGAGGAGTAGGACGACTGGGCTGGTGGGTTTGACCACTTACTGCTGTGTGGAGCCAGAGGAGGACAAGAAGGGAGGTGGGGAGAGCGCGAATCGCGGTAAGCAGAGAATAACCTTCTACAGTGAGCTATTGAATCAGCTATCTGACGCGGCAGCAATAGGTGTAATCGCCCATGAGCTGGCCCATGCATGGTTAAATGAGCACGTCGATCCTGATGCTTCGAGCAAACGGGAACAAGAAGCCGATGAACTGGCGAGAAAGTGGGGATACGGCCGAAATCTCGGTGCGCTAGCAGCAGAGACAGTCTAAGAATCTTAAGGTGGCTATAGCTGCCGCGTCACACCCAAAGAATGTTGACCGCCCGAACGGGGCGAGCGGAGGAAATAGGAAAATCTCGTTGAGAACGCCCCCCGCGGCATCGGTTGGCTCAGATTCTCGAGAGACGAGGTTAGCCGTCGCCTTTAGACTTCAATCCCACAATTAAATACCGAACGCACGTTTCGAAAACACCGTGCAGTCGTCATCTCCGACAAAGGCAGCTACTCTGAGCAGGGATTCGCTCTACCTCGATTTCACCCGCAGCGTCTGTCCAGTCTGTCTTGTTCTCATCGACGCCGAGGTACTTGTGCGTGATAATCGTGTCGTGATGAGGAAGAGATGCAAGGACCACGGATGGTTCGAGGCCTTGCTCAGCTCTGACGCCGAATATTACAGGTGGGCTATGAAATTCAATAAACCCGGAAGCCTTCCCCTTGCGTTCGGCTCGGAGGTGAAAGACGGATGCCCATACGACTGCGGTCTCTGCCCCGAGCACCAGCAGCACACATGCCTCGGGATCATAGAGGTGACGGAGAACTGCAACCTGCGCTGCCCGACGTGCTTCGCCAACTCGAGCACGGGAAAGTCGCTCAGTCTGGAGCAGGTGGAGTTCATGCTAGACTCTTTCGTGAGGTACGAGGGGAATCCGGAGGTCGTCCAGTTCAGCGGGGGAGAACCCACCATCCATCCGCAGATCTTGGAGATGGTCCGGGCGGCACGGTCGAGAAACATAAAGACGGTGATGCTGAACTCGAACGGGATCAGGATTGCGAACGACAGGGAGTTCGTCGCCAATCTGGCCAGCCTCGGCGTCTGCGTCTACCTCCAGTTCGACGGCTTCAAGCAGAGCACGTACGAGACACTGCGAGGTGAAGACCTTCGGGAGATCAAGCGCAGAGCCCTTGATAGTCTTAGGGAGTACGGAGTGAACACGGTACTTGCTTGTACTGTGCAGCGCGGAGTTAACGAGGACGAGTACGGCGCAATCGTTGACTACGCTCTTAACCAGCAGTTCATTCGAGGAGTCGTGTTCCAGCCGACCTTCTACGCGGGGCGTCACCCTAGCTTCGACCCGCTCGACCGCGTGACTCTCCCCGACGTGCTGAAGGGGGTCGCGTCGCAGTCCAAGTATGGCCTGCTGGCCTCGGACTTCTTCCCGATACCTTGCTGCTACCCCAACTGCAGTTCGGCTTCGTACGTCTTCTTCGAGAACGAGACCGCAACTCCCCTTACTCGGATAGTGAATCATGAGGACTACATGGACTACTTCGCCAATCGGGCGTTCCCGGACTCCGATAGTCTCACAAAGAGGGTGAACCTTGAATCGCTCTACTCAGCGTCCGCGGTGCCTGGCTCCGAGAAGGTGCTTGAGAGCTACTGCAGCGTCTGCGACCTCTCCGCGAACAACCTTTCCGAGCTGGCCCAGAAGGTCAAGGTAATCCTCGTCCAGCCCTTCATGGATGCATGGAACTTCGATGTCAAGCGCCTCATGAAGTGCTGCGTGGGAGAGATCACGCCCGCTGGGAAGGTCATACCGTTCTGCGCATACAACAACATATACAGGCGAGGGACACAAATTGGAGAATCTAGTGGAGCAAACTAAGGCCTTAGGCGGGTGTTGCGGCGGCGTATACAGCTACGACGCTGTGCGGTTGATTCTTGGGGATGCCTGGCACCCAGGAGGTCTCGAAATGACAGGGAGGCTGGCGAGCAAGCTCGGGATTGGTCCTGGTGATCACGTCCTTGATGTGGCCTGTGGGATCGGAACGACCGCTCGCTATCTCGCCTTGAATTTCCGATGCGCAGTAATCGGGGTGGACCGTTCATTCCAAAATGTTGGTGAGGCAGTCCGGCGCTCCTCGGTGAGCGACGGCGAAGTAGAGTTTGCCGCTGGAGAATCGAGCAACACTCCACTCGCCGATGGTTCCGCAGACGCCGTGATCATGGAGTGCGTGCTGTCGAGTTTCAACGATAAGAGGAGGGCCATCGCCGAAGCGATAAGGGTCCTCAAACCTGGAGGCAAATTGGGCGTTTCCGATGTCGTCGTCGACGGAGAGATTCCTGGGGCATTGAGGTCGCCCTCCTTACAGGCTTTCTGTGTTAGCGGGGCGTTGTCGACGGCTGGTTACCGTGAGTTGTTTCGCACTTCAGGGCTTGAGAATCTCATGCACGAAGGCGAGACCGAAGAGGCTATGGAGTTTGTTGAGGGCATCAGGAAGAAAGTCTTTGTTGCGCAGTTGCTCGCAGGGGTCGGAAAGCTTCCCGTCGCCAGCGACCAATTGAAGGAAGCCAGTCGGCTGCTCTCGATGGCCAAGCGAAGCATCCAGGAACGTGCATTGGGATACGCTCTGTTCATCGCCCGGAAGCCGCGGTGATGGACTCGATGGGGGGAGGAGAACTCGTCATCACAGTCTATCGAATCACCGGCCGACAGCTCTTTTTCAGGGTAGCTGCCTCCGTATGTGAGGAGTGCGACCTCGCGGTAGCGGCGGCCAACCGCGCTGCGGACGAGCTCAGCGCTGACGGTATCAGAATCAGAGTCGACGTTAGGCCCTGGCTCAACAAGATTGTGCAGGCTCTTTGGAGGGGCGCATACCACCCTCCGGCAGTGCTCGTCAACGGCAAGCTGGTCAGCCAGGGCTTCGTCCCAACGGTCGAGGGTCTGCAAGTAGCAGTTCGCGAGGCGATTGCTGGGCAAAATTTGGGCAAAAGGACGCGTAACGCATCCGCAGGCGGGGCGGGGTCGTCGGTCGTGGAACCGACGAGCGTAGAACGGGTCAGTGTGTTCGATAGAAGGACAGCATGATTTCATCATGACCGCAGGCAGCGACAAGGAAGATGGCCCGTCAAAGAGACCGCCTGCAGAAGCCGACAAGAAGAAAACGACGGAGGAGGAAGGCGTGTCGGCGACTCAACCGAAAGGTTCCCACTGGGTCGAGGCGAAATACAGAAGGGACGACTTCACCACGTTCACCGCGCGCTCCTACGTCCCGAAAGCGGAGAGTTGCCCGCAGGCCGCGAAGGACAATGCTGGGAACTCCGGGAGTCTCGTCGAAGGAACCTGCATTGAAGTGAACCAGGGCTGTTTCATAGCTACAGCCGCATTCGGCTCCGAGCTACATCCGCAGGTCCAGCTGCTGCGACAGTTCAGAGACGAGCACCTGTTGAAATCCAATCTCAGGTTGGCGTTCGAGCGAGTGCTGGTGGTCTATTATCGCTTCAGTCCTCCCGTGGCTGCCGCGATGGGGAGAAGCAGGGAAGTGAAGGCCCTTCTCAAGGTTACCGCGGTGTACCCGGCAATCATCTTCGTCAAGGGCTGGGTAGCGTTCCTCAGGGCGACACATCGGGAGTTCGATCCGCATCGAGACGAACTCAGCACGAAGAATCCGTGACCAGACCCCGGGCTAACTCAAGCAAATCCAACCAAAATTTTAGCGATAAATCTGTCAGGCGAGCCTTGCACGCAGTGAGGAGCGAGACATTCAAGTCCCATAGTTGAACTGAGCGCCTGAGTCGCTTGGCGGTTCAGTTTTGCCCTGCCGCGGTTTCTTCTACGAATGCACGGCTCGCAGACTCCCACTCGGCCACCATCATCGTGTCGAGCTTCCTGCCCAGCAGGAAGAACATGACCTTGCCTCTCATCCCTCGTGTTGCAATAGTCGAATCTATGGTCAGCCTTGTCTTGCCCTCCGCGCCCTCCGCGAGCCTGAACTCGTCAGTAATGTATATGCCCATGAGATGAGGCTCCCACGTCCAGTAATCCTCGGAGTGAAGCGCAAGCTTCTCCACGAGCGTCATCGTCATTCCCATGATCCTCCACCTCGTTTCCACGAGAATCTTACCGCCCTCGTTTCCGATCGGCTTGACTGACTTTAGCGCTCTCCCAACATATCCAGTCCCCGATAGGTCAGTCCACCAGTCGTGCACGAGCTTCTTAGGGCGCTCGAACTCGAATCGAAGGTGAAGCTCTTTCGGTGCCAATCGGTCCCTCGGCCAACCCGAGTTCCTACCAATCATTAACCGTTCTGAACGGGGCTGAGGCCGCCTGCGAACCCGCTCCTTCGTGCAGAGCGTCGCTGCTGGGATTGAAAATTGGTAAAGCCTTGGTGGATGCAGGAGTACACCCCCGGAGGTCTACCCGATGTGAGGGGCATCCCCGTGCCGTAGGGACAGTACCCTGCCCTTGAGCGGATTTCCGCGGCGTCGGGAGCGGGTCTCCTTTCAAGTCTGGTAGGCGGAGGCTGCCCTCTGCACCACCTCTGATAACGCGGGATGGATGTGGACCGCCCGTAGGATGTTGCTTATCGAGCCATCTCCCGCCTTCATTGCCACTATCACTTCGTGTATCAGAGTGGAGGCATCGACGCCCATTATGTGGCAGCCGAGAATCCTTCTGCTGTCGCGCTCGAGCAAGAATTTGACGAACCCCGTCCTCTCCTCGATCGCGTGACCCATCGCGGTGTCGATATAGTTGTACTTCCTGACGACGTAATCGACTTTTCCCCCCTTCAGCTGCTGCTCCGTCTTTCCCACCCCGGCTATCTGGGGCGACGAGAATATCGCGTGCGGCATCGCTGAATAGTCGACTGGGGTCTTGTTCTCCGGGTCGAGCATGTTGAAGAAGTCGTACTCTGCCTCTAGGTTTGCGCTGTGCCTGAAGAGGTAGTGTCCGACGACGTCCCCAAGAGCGAATATCCCCTTGACGTTCGTCTCGAGGTACGGGTCTGTCACTATGAATCCCTTCTCATCCGTCCTGACGCCCGTTTTGTCGAGGTCGAGGCCGTCCGAGTTGGGTTGCCTTCCAGCGGCCACGAGAAGCTGGTCCGACTTGAGGACCTTTTCGTCGCGGCTCTTGACGCTTTTCACCGTCACCTCATATTGGCTTCCACCTCTCTTGGAGACCTTCGTCGGCTCGAAGCCCGTGAGCACGTTGTATTTCTGCCTGAAAATCTCGGTGAAGGCCCGGGCTACGTCTTCGTCCTCGTTCGGTACGAGCAAGCCATGACGCTGCACTATGTTGATCTTCGTCCCGAGAGAGCCATAGAAGTGGGCCAATTCAACTGCGACGTAGCCTCCTCCGAGGATGGTGAGCATCTTGGGTTGGGTCTTGAGCCTCAGCGCCTGGTCGCTCGTGATGAAGCCCGAGTCATCCAAACCGTCGATTTTGGGGATTCTCGGTCTCCCCCCAGACGCGACCAGAATGTAGCCTGCCGTCAGCGTCTCCTTGCCTGCCCGGATGGTCTTGTGGCCGACGAATCTGCACTCTTCCTTGAAGAGTTTAGGGTTGTCTACGCTCTTCAGTCCCTCCTCGATTGACCTTGAATCTTCGTCAACGGACTCCGTCACCCTCCTTATGATCGACGGAAAATCGATGTCGTATCCCTTGACCTTGATGCCAAAAAGATGCGCGTTCTTAATCGTCTCGATTACGTCTGCGCTGTGAATCAGCATCTTCGAGGGTATGCAGCCCCTGTTGAGGCAGGTCCCACCCAGCGGCCCAGCTTCGATGACCGCCACCTTCCTTCCTTGCTGGGCGAGACCGTTAGCTACGTCCAGTCCGGCTCCCGAACCGATTATGATTACGTCGAATGCGAGCGTCAGTTAGACCAACTTCACATCGCTCCGCGGGATGCTAGTCTTTAACCCGGTACCGCTTCTGCTTCGGAAGGCATCGATGTAGACGCCCATCCCTATCTTCTCTCTACGCAAGGCTCTTTTGCTGTAATCCTCATTGCGAATCACGCTGTAATTCAACGCTTTCTTTCGGACAACGAACCATGCGCCTTACCACTAAGGTCAGCCGAGCGTGTTCTTACATCGGGTGAGCCCTTTTCGCGTGCTCCATCAGATCAGCTTGCGAGTCGAAGGCCATTCCGCATGTCTGGCATTTGAACTGTTGAACCTGCGCGGAGGAAGCGGACTGCCCCTGGCCCGGCATCGGGTGCATCTTCTTGGAGTGCTCCATCAATTCCGCTTGGCTCTTGAAAGTCATCCCACAGGCGTCGCACTTGAAGCCTGCCGCCGGCTGCTGCGCAGCCCCCACGTGCATCTTCCCATGTGCCATCAGTTCGCTCTCGGTGCTGAACTTGGCCCCGCACGTCTCACATTTGTACTTCTTTCCAAACCCGAATACCAATTGCTAATCAAATGGGAGAACAGTTGACAACTATTTGGGTATTTGTTTGGAGCGGCAAATCGAGTGCTTGAGCGATTTATCACCTTGGCTCTTTCTGGGTTGGCACATCATTACAGACAAATCCAACTCGTGAACCATTTCGCCGATTGCCAAATAAGAAATCCATCTAGAGAAAGGGGTTCTCAGGGGCTCCCCGGATTCGAGAGTCTGGCAATCGGCGTTGACCGGTCCCTCGCCGGTCCGATGCCCAAGAGATGTCAGGGGAGAGGTAAAAAGTGCGGATCCAGGATTCAACATCGGCGCTAAGATTTTAGCACGGCGTCGATTTTCTTCCTGTAGGATGCTTCCGGGGCCGCGCCGACTATCCTTTCCTTTATCTCACCGTCCTTGAAGATGAATACCGTGGGAATGCTCATCACACCGTATCTTTCTGAGAGGTCCTGATTGGCGTCCGTATCGACTTTCGCGAATATCACCTTTCCATCGTACTCCCTCGATAACGACTCGATAACTGGAGATACCATCCTGCAGGGACCGCACCAGTCCGCGTAGAAATCAACCACCGCGGGTACCTTGGCTTGCAGAATCTCCTTATCGAATTCGGTGCTTCGGAG
>Ga0307373_10011094_pt1 | contig 13121 bp, 10 predicted proteins | sample OX2MG_FD_202534 | JGI IMG/M metagenome (GOLD analysis project Ga0307373, IMG submission 202534) | Soil microbial communities from Risofladan, Vaasa, Finland - OX-2 | ecosystem: Environmental > Terrestrial > Soil > Coastal area > Acid sulfate soil | place: Finland: Risofladan, Vaasa | collected... | reverse complement strand
GCCGCTCGGCGGCCGCCCCCGCGCACCACGCAAGCGCTTGCGCGTTCAGATCCTCGAGATCGCGGAACGTGCGCCCGGCGAAGAACGCCTCGCGGGCAAAACGAATCGAGCGCTCCACGCGCCCTTTTTCATTTCCGCGAGCCACCGCCACGGGCCGCGGCTGGAACCGGTAATGGGCGGCCAGCTCGAGCAACTTCGGATGGAAGCGAATCGCCTGATCGACGCGCTCGAGCACGGCGCTCTTAAGATTATCGTAGAGCAAGACACGCGGCACGGAGTTGAAATACGCGAACGCCTCCACATGGCCGCGCAGGAACTCGCTCATCGAGGCGCCCAGATAAAAGCGCAGGAACAGCATCCGCGAGTACGAGAGCACCATCACGAAGGCCATCAGAGGACGCACGGCGCGGCCCACGGCGAGCTTGCCGAAGTGAGCCCAGTCAGTCTGGCCTTGGTCCCCCGGCAATGTGCGTAGCCGCAGATAGGCTTCGGCCGCCGGCCGTGGGCGCAGCCGCGCGATGATGGCGCGGAAGTGATCCGCAGCGCCCGGATAGCCGCGGCTGCGCACCATCGCGTACAGGCGCGAGGCACGTAGTGTCGGATACTTGGCGAGCGTCTCGGTGATGAAGCCGACATAGGGCTCGACGATCGAGGCGCGCGCTGTGCGCGGGGCCGTCAGCACGCCGGCTTGAGCGAGCAGCGCGGCGCACGGTGCCGTGGTGCACGCGAAGCTGCCGAGCGATTGTGCCCACGGGCCAGTGCTCGGTGTGATGCAGGCGCAGGATCTCGGCTTCGAGCGCGCGCGGGATCATGGCGCGCAGCCCTCTTTATGGTCCGCCGCGTAACGCTCCCAACCGTGCGAAGGCCGAGAGCGCCCGAGCGCAGAAACTGCAGCGCGGCCCCGCGCCCGGCAAGGTGCGCGATCCAACCGGCGGACTTTGGCCATCATGTACCAGCCTTGTGCTGTCAAGCGAAGTAGCCACCACTGTGGCAGCCAAGGCGGCACGAGGGGAACCCTGATGCGTCACTTTATGGGCTTGGCGCATGCGCCAGGTCCGCTGGCGCGCCGCGTGGCGGCACGCCCCGCGGAAGCTCAACTGGTAGCGCTGCCCGGCGCGGCGTAACGACTCGCGCCGGCGAAGCGCCGCGCACCCCCCGGCGCAGTAGATGTTGCCGTGGTCGCAGCGCCGGCACACCTGCACCTGCTCGCCGCAACGCCGGCAGTTGTAGAGCCGATGAGACGCCTCGGGCACCGCCGCCATGCACGCGTTCCAGGCAAGGACTGGACAACGCCGTGCATTGCGGGCATAAAGGCAATGCAGACGACGCGCGCGCGCTTCGCGTGCGCCGCCCGTGTAGAAGGCCCGGGGTTCTTCCAGGAACTCGCCCGGGCCTTCGTTTTTGCGGCGTCTGCGCTCAAGAATAGCGCGAGCCCGCGGCCTTGGCCGATCGGCCCAGCCGATCGAGCGAGCCGCTCATCACAGCCTCGAGACCCAAGGTACAACACCTCAGAGCATTGCGCCGCCCGCTCAGGCGTCGAACCCATCTCACCGGGCAAATTGGGCAACGGGCAGCGCGCCGACGGGATATCCACCGCGGCACGCGTTCGCGTGCGTCTTGATCGCCGCCCGCGCGCCGCCGTGGATATCCCTGCGCGGGTGAGCGCACGATCAGAAATTCATCGAACCTACGCGGCGAAGGATTTTAGGGGCGCTGCGCGTCAAACCCCAGCAACACGCGGTTCTCGACCCCCGTTAACAATTGCCAGACGAATGCCCCGCCGAGCGTACCTATTCAACCGCTGAGGGCGCATGATTGCCCCGCCCATCGTACCTATATCGCCCTTTACGCACTGCGCAATTGCCCCGCCGGTCGTACCCCTTCTAAGAATTACCATCTCCCGAAGCGATCTCTTGCTAGCCTGCGGTTACTGCTGATGTCCGGGCCGAAAAAGAATTTGTCCGCGACGCCGAACAACCCGGGGGCCGTGACGATCCATACAAAGCCGGGCGACGATCCGAAAATCGTGGTCGCGCAAACGTACCTGCGCCCAACGGTCCAAGCCGCCTCGACGGTCCGTGCCTTCAACAAGCCGAAGGACTCCAGCGGGCCCGATCTTATGGCGTTGATTGATGAATTGGGCAGACAGATTCAAGCCGTCAACGATGGAGACTTGCGCCGCCCCGAAGCAATGTTGATCGCGCAGGCCCACGCGCTAGACGCAATATTTGGGAATCTGGCACGGCGGGCGATCGCTCAGGAACACCTGCCGCAATATCAGGCTCACTTGCAGCTCGCGCTCAAAGCGCAGGCCCAATGCCGAGCCACCCTTCAAACGCTCGTTGAAGTGAAGTACCCGAGGCAAACGCAATTCGTACGCCAGCAAAACCTCGCGGTGAATCAGCAGGTGAACAACGGCACGCCATCGCCCGCCCTCGAGCCTCGCGCGCGTGAAAGCGAAGCGAATCCGACGAACGAACTTTTGGAGGCTTCCCAGTGAACGGCTGGAATCCAGCGCGCCGCGCGCGACAATCAAGCTTGATTCAGCGTTGGCGGCCGTGGACAAAGTCAACCGGACCTAGAACGTCAGAGGGCAAAACTCGCGCGAAGATGAACGCCTACAGGCACGGGTTACGCTCGGCCGAGTGGCGCGTACTTAGGGCAACGTTGCGAGCTCATGAGCGAGCCCGCCGATCGATCTTAGCGCGACTTCAGTAGCTACTGGCAATGCGTGTAAGTGTTCACGCCCATCTGTTGCGACGTGCAATTGATCGTCGGTGGGATCTGCATGGGCTGAAAAGTTGTCGCTGGCGGCTGATACGCCGGCAGTGCCCGCATTACCGCAGCTCCCGCCCGCATTCGCTGAATGGCCATTCGCTGCCGCTGTTGATCAATTGCGACGAGGGCCGCTTGAAAAGCTTGCCAGTGGGCCACTCCACGCGTTATGTATTCCCCGAAAGTAATCTTGCCTTGGTAAAGCTGTGCGCGGTCCGCCTGTACCTGAGAAATTTCCTGGCTGTATGCAGCAACGTAATCAGGGCCGCTGGTCGCGTACACCTTCATGAACTCGTTGCTACATTCAATCGCGGCTCTGTCATATATAAGGATCGCAGCCTTTTGCTCGTCCGTTGGCCTAGACTGATCGGAGAGCATTTCTAGCGTTGGCTGGGCTATTCCTGCCAAGGCTGGCGTCTTATCCCGAATAGGATCAAGACGCGGATCGGCGTATTTGCCCCTGCAAAATGCGGCAGCAGATTGAAACATCGCCCGTACGTTGGCCCGCTGCTGTTGCGTCGCGCATCCCGTAACCAACGCTATGGCAGCGACGAGGTGGCAAGCTATAACGCACTTCGCCGGGCTGGTCCGCATAGCGCCCCCCTTTGCGGCTGTCTCAGAACCGGCGCCTATCCTGCGCCTAAAAGCGACGTTGAGCACGTCAACGCCCGGCGTTTCAGCAAGGCTTTCTAGACACAGACTAGACACGAAGCAGATTGGCCTCTTGCGAGCATGTCCTAACTGATTGTTTATATTGGCGTCCCCACGGGGGTTTGCTTGCCAGGTAAATCAAATTTCGACGCCTTGGGAAGCCGCCGTATCGGCTGCGTAATGGACCTCAGCCCCAGCCGCCTCCTGGGGTGCGCCAAACGGAATGAATGGGCGTTGGTGGTTATGTATGCGCATTGGCGTTCTCGAAGGCGAGCAGCACGCGCTGGTGGCGAAGCTGCAGCAGGCGAGGCCTTTCCCGGGGGCCGAGCGCATCCTCACGATCGAGGTGTGCGTGTTGAGTGCACCGGTGGCTTCAGCGTCGCGTGCGCCTCGAACACCACGCCGACGATCGTGTTGCGCGGAACCGGCGCAGGTGCTGTACCGCATCCAGCGCGAGTTCCACGCCGCGCTGCAGCCGCTGACGCGCGCCGCCGCGCCGATGCCGTTCTGATCCTCCTGCCGTAGACTGGCAGGGTGGACAAATTCGACCGCATCTACAAGCTTCACCATGCCCTCGCTGGGCGCCGCACGCCCATGCCGATCGAGGATCTCAAGGAAAAGCTCGAGTGCTCGACCCCGAGTGCTTACCGGCTGCTGCGGGTCCTGCGCGATTTCCTACACGCGCCGGTGGTCTTCGACCGCGAGCGCGGCGGCTATCTCTATCGGCAGGACGCGGACAAAGGTCCGTACGAGCTGCCGGGGTTGTGGTTCAACGCCAGGGAGCTGCAGGCGCTCGTCGTGTTCGAGCGCCTGCTCGAGTCGCTCGAGCCGGGGCTGCTCGCCGAGCATCTCGGCCCCCTTACTCAGCGCGTGAACGAACTGCTTGCCCACCGCCGGCTGGGCCTTTCGGAAGCGGGCACGCGCATTCGCGTCCTCGGCATGGCGGCGCGCCCCGCGGGCGAGCATTTTCAACGGCTCGCGGCGGCGACGCTGCAGCGCCGGCGACTGGACATTCGCTACCGATCGAGAAGCCGCGACGAGATCACCGAGCGCGTAGTCTCGCCGCAGCGGCTCGTGCACTATCGCGACAACTGGTTCCTGGATGCCTGGTGCCATCGGCGGCGCGCACTGCGCAGCTTCTCCGTCGACCGAGTCCAGTCGGCGAGTGAGCTCGAGACGCTGGCGGACGAAGTCCCAGCCGCCGAGCTGGACGAGCACTTCGCGAGCGCCTACGGCATCTTCGCCGGGAAAGCGAACAAGACCGCGGTGCTGCGCTTTTCCCCCGAGCGGGCGCGCTGGGTCGCCGACGAGCGCTGGCACCCCGAACAATCCGGCCAGTTCCTCACCGACGGCGCCTACGAGCTACGCATCCCGTACCGCGACGAACGCGAGCTGGTGATGGACATCCTGCGCCACGGCCACGAGGTCGAGGTCATCGCTCCGAAGACGCTGCGCGAGGCGGTGATCAGGCAATTGCGCGAAGCGCTCGGACGCTACGGGTCCGGCTGACCGCCTTGCCTCGAACCTGACGGCGGCGCGGCGCGCTGCGGGGGATTCCATGTCTTGCAGAATTCTTACAAGACATGCGGATCAATTCTGCGCGACCAGCGGCTTTCGTGACCGATTCAAGCGCTTGGCCTCGGAGCGCGACGGCGCATAGACTGCCTACCGAAGGGCCGTGCGCCCGCATCGGCGAACGCCGGCCACTATCGCCCATTGATAGCGGCCGCGCGCAAAATCACCGAGCCCCTGAGCAGGGGGCCGCGCCGGGCACGAAACGCCGGCAGGGAGGAGCCGATGATTCGTCGCAGCGCCTGCGTTTACTTTATCGGGACCCCAGCGCTCACGTCGCCCCAGGCCGGCGCGTGACCGAGGCCTTGGCCGCCGTGCTCGCGTTCACCGTCGGTGGCGCCGTCGTCTGGCTGCTTCGCGCCGGGCGCGGCCGGTCGGAGCTTGCCGCGCTCGAGAGCGGCGTGCTCGTGTCCGCGCGCGGGCCGCGGGAGTTGGGGGCCGGGAACGAGACCGTGGACGTCGAGGCGATCGAACCGGTGGAGCGGGTGCCGAGGGGATTGCAGGCAGTGGAGCTTTCGATACAGTCAGACGGGAATGAGCGATGAGCTACACAGACTTCTTCAAGCGCGCGACGCGTACCGAGGAGCAGCCAGACGGGTTGAAGCCGTTCCCGTATCAGTGCCGCCTCGCGGAAGAGCCGTGGCCTGATCTGCTGGACGTTCCAACCGGCATGGGGAAAACCGCCGCGGTCGCGCTGGCCTGGCTGTGGAAGCGCGGCTGGCGCGAGGGCGGACGCAAGGCCAATCCGGACGCAGGGACACCGCGGCGGCTCGTGTACTGCCTGCCGATGCGGGTTCTTGTTGAGCAGACGTACCAGAACGTTTGCGAATGGCTCCAACGCGTTGATATGGCCGGTGAACCGGGCGGCGGCAAGGTCTCGGTGAACCTCTTGATGGGTGGCTCCGAGGACGTAAAAAAGCCGACTTGGGCCGACTACCCGGAGGAAGACGCGATTCTGATCGGCACCCAGGACATGCTTCTTTCGCGGGCGCTGATGCGCGGCTACGGAATGAGCCGATATCAGTGGCCGGTGCACTTCGCCTGGCTGCATAACGACGCGCTGTGGGTGTTCGACGAAGTCCAATTGATGGGCGCGGGCATGAAGACCAGTGCTCAACTTGAAGCGTTTCGCCAGAAGATCGGTTTGTCTTCTCGCAGCCGCAGTCTATGGGTCTCGGCTACGCTCAAGCGGGACTGGTTAAGAACGGTAGATTTCGATCCCGCCTCAACGATCCCGCTGGCGCTGAGCGAGGAGGAAAAGAAGGCACCCGCAGTTCGGGAGCGACGTGAGGCGGTCAAGGTTCTGACGCGCTGCCATGTGGCGCTCATCTCCACGAAGCCTTCCGAGTCAGAAAAGGCGGGGGAAAGCGAAAAGGTCGACAAGCTGACGAGCGACGACCTCAAGACTTACCTCAAAGCATTGGCTGACCGGGTTCTCGCGGCGCATCAACCGGGCACCACCACGCTTGCAATCCTCAATACTGTTGACCGGGCACAGGGCCTGTTTGTCGAGCTGGAAAACCGCCTGGCGCAATTGCCGGTGAAAGGCGGGAAGAAAGCGGCGACACCGGCACCATCGATTTCAAACAACCCGGAACGGCTGCTGATTCACTCCCGTTTTCGCGCCAAAGACCGCCACGCGAACGAAGAGCGCCTGCATTCTGCCCCACGGCCTGAAGGCCGTATCGTCATCGCCACCCAAGCGATTGAAGCGGGCGTGGACCTGTCCGCCCGGGTGCTGTTCACGGAACTGGCGCCCTGGGCCTCGCTTGTGCAGCGCTTCGGACGATGCAATCGTTACGGCGAGTTCAATAAGTCTGGAGAGGCGCAGGTCGTCTGGATTGACGTAGAGGATGCCAAGCCTTACACGACCGAGGAACTCGATGACGCGCGCCAAGTTCTCGCGGACCGAACAAGCGCAGCGCCCGCCGATCTTCCGTCCGTCACCGCCGAGGCCCCGCTGTATCCGGTGTTGCGGCGCAAGGATTTTCTCGACTTGTTCAACACCGACCAGGATCTTTCCGGCTTCGACGTGGACATCGCGCCCTACGTCCGCGACACAGACGATGCCGATGTACTGCTGTTCTGGCGTTCGTTGGACGGCGATCCACAGGACGAACCGCCAGCATGGAGGGAAGAGCTGTGCCGCGCCGGGTTGGGCGCCGCAAAGAAACTGCTGGATCGTTTGGAAACCGAGGACGTGTTCGTGTGGGACACATTAGCCCGGGAGTGGACAAAGCCGAGGCCCAAGGAGACGCGCCTGCGCCCCGGCATGACGCTGATGCTGAAAGCCGCTGTCGGCGGCTATACGCCGCAACTGGGCCTGGCCCCGGAAGAAAAGCGGACGGTTCCAGTCGTCGCGCCGACTGTGGCCGCCGCCAAGGTCGAGGCCTACGACGACGAGCACCGCAGTTTGCTCGGCCGCGCCGTCGAGCTGAGCAAACATCTGAGCGACGTCGAGTCCGAGGCGCGGCGGCTCTGCGAGCGTCTGCCCGTTGCGCAGCGCGACACCGTGGTCCGTGCGGCGCGGTGGCACGACCTTGGTAAGGCGCACGCTGCATTCAAAGGCATGCTGTTGCATGCAGACCAAGGTCTCGACCCAACCCGCCTCTGGGCGAAGGCACGCGACCCGGAGAAAGGCAAAAAGAAACCGCGCGCCCGGTATGTCATCAAGATCGTGGAGGGAAAGATCGTTGAAGAGCGTCCACGCTTCCGGCATGAACTCGCGTCGGCGCTTGTCTGGCTCGCGTTGCATGGTGACGATGCCGAAGCCAACTTGATCGCGTACCTGATCGCCGCGCACCACGGCAAGGTGCGCATGTCCTTGCGCGCGCTACCGCAGGAGTGTGAGGCGCCGGATGGGCGGTTGTTTGCGCGAGGCGTGTGGGACGGTGATCGCCTTCCTGTAGTGCAATTCGCGGATGGCGAAACCGTCCCTGAAGTCGAACTCAAGCTGGACCTGATGCAGCTCGGCGACGGACCCCAAGGCGCGTCGTGGACCACGCGCACACAAAGATTGCTGAAGGTGCTCGGTCCGTTTCAGTTGGCTTGGTGCGAGGCGCTGGTACGGATCGCCGACTGGCGAGCTTCACGTACGGAACAGGAGGCTGCGAAATGATCCATGAACACCCCTTGCTTGGCTGCACGCCCACGCCGCTGGCGTCTTACCTGAAGGCGCTGGCTGTGCTGCGCCTGGTGGCTGAGGCAGGGGCGGACGAAGGCGGCGATCCCGATGCGACCGGTTTCTGGCGCGAGGACATGTTTGTGCTGCGCACGATGTTGACGAAGGAGGAGTTGCGGGCGTTCTTTTTGGATCGGTATCGGCCTACGCCGCTGATTGCGCCATGGAATGGCGGGAGCGGCTTTTACTTCCATGAAGGCAAGCTCAAAGAAAAAGATCCAGTCACGGGCAAGAAGTTCAAGACTGGCGTTCGTGATCAAGAAACCGAGGCCACAAGGACGGTAGCCGCGATAGTGCAATGCACCTCCCCACGATTCGCAGACTATCGAGATGCGATCGCCATCGCTCGTGGCGTTGTCGCCGATTTCAAGATTGTCGAAGCACCTGAAAACACCTCGACGAATAACCAGAAAGACCGATTCATTCAAGCGTTCAGAAACCTTGCCTCTGACCGTTGTCTGTCTGCCATGGACAGCGCGGTTGTGATCGCCAGCGACGAGGCGAGCTTTCCACCATTGTTTGGCACGGGAGGGAACGATGGCAACCTCGACTTCACGAACAATTTCATGCAACGGCTCTTGGAAGTGATTGACGTATCAGCAGGTGCGGCTCGTCCAGGTGCGGACGACAGTCTCAATTCAGCGTTGTTCGGTGCTCCGTGCAATTTGCTTTCAAAAAGCGCTATCGGTCAGTTTGCCCCCGGTTCCGCAGGCGGCCCGAACGCATCGTCGGGTTTCGAGGGTGGCGCCCGGACCAACGCTTGGGATTTCATCCTTATGCTCGAAGGCGCGGTGCTTTTCGCCGCTTCCGCAGTGCGGCGGCTGGAGTTCAGCGACCGGGCCATCCTGTCGGCTCCGTTCGTCGTGCGTAGTCGGATGGGAACCGAGGGCGCCGCCAGCGCGGGTGACGATGATGATTCGCACAATGAAATATGGATGCCGCTGTGGGCGGTTCCATGCGGCGTGGATGAAGTCCGCTCCCTGCTTAGCGAAGGCCGCGCCACGCTCAATGGTCGCTCCGCCCGCGATGGTCTCGACTTTGCCCGAGCCGTGGCTCAGTTGGGCGTCAACCGTGGAATACGGAGCTTCCAGCGCTACGGTTTCCTGAAGCGGCAAGGAAAAAACTTCCTGGCGACACCCTTGTCGCGCGTCGCGGTGCGCCGCAACCCCGATGCCGACCTCATCGCCGAACTCGAACGCCGCAACTGGCTTGCCAACGTGCAGCGTTATGCGCGTGACGAGAACGCCCCTAACGCCTTCCGCGCCGCTGCCCATCAACTCGACACCGCCTTGTTTGCGTTGACGCAACAAGCCAGCCGCACCGCATTCCAAACCGTGCTGCGACGGGTGGGGGGTATCGAAGCCGCGCTCAACGTCAGCCCCAAGTTGCAAGAATCCGTGCGTGTTCCGGCCCCGCGCCTATCATTGCCTTGGGGGATCAAGGCAGACGACAAGTCCGCCGAATTCAGGATTGCTGCCGCATTTTCGGGTTTGTGCCTGCGGGACGAGCAAGGCCGTCGAGTTTTGGATGCTCGCCGTCACCTTGCCGCGGTCAGCGAATCCCTCAACAGAGAGGGTGATCGCGCATGGGAGCCCACCTCCCGTCTCGCAGTTTGGGGACCGGGGCCACTCACCAGAAATATCGCGGCGCTGTTGCACCGGCGGCGGCTGGAAGCGATTCCGCTCGGTGCGGAAGGCGAAGCGCTGGCCAGCCAGACCGGCGCCATCGGCGACGATGTGGCCGCGTTTCTCGATGGCGCCACAGACGACGCCCGCATCGGCGAACTTCTCGGCGGTCTTGCATGTGTGGACTGGAGCAGCGCTGAGCCGCCACGGGCGAATAAACATGCAGATGAAGAAACCGTGCTGCCGCCGACGTTCGCGCTCCTGAAAGTTTTTTTCACGTCAGAGTTTATGCTGCGCGCCTTGAAGTGGCTGCCTCCGGATCGGAGTTTCCGTCTGCCCGCCGAAATCCCGGCGCGCCTGACCGCCAACGACGCACAGGCTGCCGTGCGCATCGCGTGGCAACGCTTGCGCGCGATCGGCGTGAAGCTGCCGGGTCGAAATCCGCCCCAGGTCGCGGGCGTGGATGGCGCGCGCTGGCTCGCGGCCTTGTGCATTCCGCTCACCTACGCAGAAACCGCACGGCTGCTGCGCGGCCTCGATTTAGGCCCCGAGTTCGAATCCGATCGTATCCGACCAACCGAACTTACTGTTTGACCAGGAGAATCGCCATGCGGATTAAACTCGATGCTCTCGCGGCCGCGCCGCGCCTGCTGCTGGAGGCACACTTGCAACCCATTCAGGGCACGCGCTTCCAGCCGACCGGCTTTCCGAATCTGGGCGCCGCCACGTACGACGGACCGAATGGCGAGCGCATGCTACTGGTGGAGTCAGCGCAGAGCATGGCAAATCGCTTGGAAACGGTGTGCTGGGACAGACCCGCTGACAACTGGGTGGCTCCGCTCAAGGGATTGCCGCTGGTAAAAGTGGTGGACAAGAAGGGCAAGCCGTTGACCAACAGTGTCTTGGAAGCACACCGCATCAACTCGCCGTACATTCTGGAAGGCAAGGACAAGAGCGTGTTCCAGACCCTGAAATCGGAACTCGCCGACACGGAAGAAGGGCCAGTGGACATCAAGAAGCTCGCCGCCGTCCTGCTTAAGCTGGATGCGAACGCATTGCTCCACGGCGTATTCCTGGCGAAATCGGATCTCGCCGGCGGGCGCCTACGGCTACCGCGTGCCCTGTCGTCTTTCATCGAAGCGGAAGAAATCAAGGAAGCGCAGAGCGGCGGCGTGAAGAACGATCACGTCAACCCGTCCGGCGACACGGCCAAGGGCTTCGGAAACGTCCCCTTCGCTCGCTCCGAATTCACCTCAGCCAGGATCGTTGCCTACTTTAATCTGGACCTCGCCCAAATTCGCGCCTTCGGCCTCGGCCAAGCTGTCGCCGATTTATTGATCGCGCTCGCGCTGTTTAAGATTCAGGCCTTGCTCGCTTCCGGGCTCCGTCTTCGCACGGCCTGCGATCTGGAAGTTAAGGAGTCCGGCATCATCATCAAGCGTCCGACGGGTTTTGTCTTTCCAACGCTTGCTGAACTCGAATCGGCGCTGCCAAGCTTGATCGAAGCGGTTGCCACAGAGCATAAGTGGCCAGCGGATCGCGTTACCCGTGTGACATGGGACGGGTCAACTCAGCCGAAGAAAGACAAAGCCCCGAAGACTGGCGATGACGAAGTAGTGGCCTGACGGCCATGCTCGCTATCGCCTTCACCTTCCCCGCCGGGCGTTATCACGCCACACCCTGGGGTCGGCACGTCAACGAAGCGGACGTGGCCTGGCCCCCTGACTTGTGGCGTATCTCCCGCGCACTAATCGCGGTGTGGCATCGAAAGTTGGGTTCTTACCCCCGCGAGCAGATCCACGCACTGCTGGCATGTCTGGCGGAGGCCGACCTGCCATCGTTCCGTCTGCCGGAAGTGGCGATCCATTCGCACACGCGACACTACATGCCCGGCAAGAGGGATAAGCGCACGCTGGTATTCGATGCCTTTGCGCGCGTCGCGAATGACGACCCTATTGTCATTGGCTGGCCCGAGCTTGAATTGAACGGAAAGCAAACCGAAGTGCTCGACGCCTTGCTTGAGAATCTAGGTTTCCTGGGCCGCGCCGAGTCCTGGGTGGACGCTCGCCGCGCGCCGGCGCCAGTGGACTTCAACTGCGTGCCCGCTGCCGAATCCGTGGATCTTGAAACAGGAGAGGTAACGGGCGAGATCGTGCGCCTGATGGCGCCGAACACTCCGGCGATTTATCGCGCATTCCGTTCAGGAAAGCTTGAAGCCGCCGGGATCAAGCTCGACGCCACGGGGCGCCCGCCCAGACTCAAGCCAGACCAGAAGAAGCTGCTAACAACCCTTCCCGACGATTGGCTGAACGCCATCGGCGTGGAAACCGGCGAACTCCAGGCCGCCGGCTGGAGCGCGCCGCCCTGTGCACGGACCGTAAGCTACCGCCGGCCACTGCACGCGCTCAGGACCACCGCGCCGAAGGTCATCCGCAAGCCGGCGATCGCCAGGCCGAATACGACCATCACCACTGCACGCTTCGTGCTCTACGGCAAACCTCTTCCGCGCATCGAAGACGCGGTACGCATCGGCGAGGCCCTGCGCGCTGCCGCGATGGGCCGCGCCAAACGTCTCCTTGGCCCCGATGCTCTGCCCACCCTGCTTTCCGGGCATGACCTGGGGGAGCACAACCGTCACGCGCATGCCTTCTGGCTACCTGATCCAAACAAGCGCGGTGAGATCGAACATGTTCTCGTGCACGCTCCGGGCGGTTTAAGTTCCGAAGCCATGCACGTACTAACTGCCCTTCAGAAAATCGACCGCGATGAAAGCGAACCGCTAAGGCTGATGCTGGATGGATTCGGTAGCGCATCGCTATTCGACAGAGTGATGCCCGTGACCGGCGAAGGCCTGGTATGGCGAAGCGTGACGCCCTACCTCCACCCCTGGTACCTCAAGAAGCCCGAGATGCGCACGTCGGAAGCCACCGCGGCAGCCATCCTTGGTCAGCTACGGCGTGAATGGCGTGCGCGCGGCACAGGGCTACCGGACATCGTCGAAATCCGCGAACTGCCCTCTATTCAATGCGGAGGCCGGAAAATACGTCCTCTGCACTTCCACCGCTTCCGCCGCAAGCGCGGGCTCACACAACCCGACACCCTCGGCCGCTTGCTGGAACTGCGCTTCGCTGCGCCCGTGCGCGGCCCTCTCGCCCTCGGCTTCGCCTGCCACTTCGGGCTCGGGCTTTTCGAACCAGTGGCGCAGGCTGCGCAATCGTGACGCCTTGGATCGCGATTCGACGCACATCGATCGGGCGTAGAATCCGGGCCGGGGCGTCGCGCAGGGAGTCCGCCATGACGGAAGCCGAGCTTTTGAA
>Ga0307373_10011093_pt1 | contig 13121 bp, 8 predicted proteins | sample OX2MG_FD_202534 | JGI IMG/M metagenome (GOLD analysis project Ga0307373, IMG submission 202534) | Soil microbial communities from Risofladan, Vaasa, Finland - OX-2 | ecosystem: Environmental > Terrestrial > Soil > Coastal area > Acid sulfate soil | place: Finland: Risofladan, Vaasa | collected... | reverse complement strand
TGCTGGCCGAAAACCCGCGTATTCCCGGAAACGCCTTCTGAATATCGTCGGCCAACCGATCCACGACACCCTTGCCCCAGCCAGCCCGCTCCTGCTGCTCGACGATCTGCCGGCCGATGTCCCAGTAAAGCCCGATCAACTCGCGGTTCACCGAAAGCATCGCTTTCGCCTGCGCTTGACGTACACGGCCCTTGAGCGATTCCAGAAACGCGGGGTAATCGGCCGGCAACCCAATGTGGTTGGGCGGGGTAACTTTCTTCTTGCGGGCCATCATGCCTCCCCGCTTTCGGAGTCCTCGGGAGGGCCTTCGAGCTTCTCGACCTGTTTCGGACGTTTCTTCCGCTCGGAATGGACCCGTCGTTCGATCTTCTTGATGTCTTCGGCGGGAGGCAGTGCCTCCGGGACGATGCCGCGGTCCGTCAGCACTTTCCGAACGTCCTGGTTGTTCTTGACGTGTTCCCTGGTAATCGTCGCCGTCGTGCGCAGGTCGCCTTTCTTGACGTTGAAATTGGTGATTTCGTTGGCGAAATCCCTGGCCTTGATCGTGATGGTCGGCAAGAAGTCTGCGAGGGGCCGACTCTTGGGATCAGCGAGACGGTCCTTCATATCCTGGGTTGTCTTGCCGCCGAAGAGCGCCTGGTCCCCCTTGCTGCGGATGCGAGCAAAGCTCTGGTTCTCGCGGAGGCGCTCGAAGATGTCATCGATTTCCCGATGGGTGCCCGATCCGAGGTCGACCATTTTGCTGAGGTCGGCAAAATGGTCCGCGACATCGTAACCTGAATTGGCGCAAGCAGTTTTTGCCCTTTCGATGACCTGCTCAAAATTTCGCCACTGAGCGTACCCCAGAAGGACCTGTAAATCGCGGGCGAGCCAAAACTCGGTCCCACCCTCGCTCTCGGTCTTCATGCACTGCTCGAAACTGGAGTGCAATTGAACGATCATTTCCATTTTCATGCCGGTCTCATTTGCCGCAGTGTTTGGGGTCTACGTCTGGTGTCTACGAGTGTCTCGAGTCAAGGAACCTTCACCCGAACCTGCCCCGTCAGCAGTTTTTGCATCAGCCCCTTCTTCTGCTCCTTGAGGGCGGCGAGTTGCTTTCGAAGCAAGTCGATTTCGCGGTCGGCGGTATTCAGTAGGTCGGCGATGGCGCGTTGCTCCCGGAAAGGCGGAAGCATGAATTTCAAATGCCCCAGGTCGGAAAAGTAGATCCGAATACGAACGCTGCCGTTGCCGGCGGCGACGAACCGCTCCCAGATATGCGACCGCCTCAGGTGGTCGAGATAATCTGGACTGATCATCGGCGTACCGCACTCGTCTTCTTTGCACTCGAAAACGACGTAATCGGGGCTGACGAGCACCACGTCGTCCGCGCCGGTATGACGAGCGATCGAGCCAATGTTGATGCGCATCGGAATGTAGGCAAACCAGTCCTTGCGAACGATTTGGTAACGCTCGACGTCGGCGGCGATCGTGCGCTCGCGCATCGGGACGATCCCATGCAATCCCACGCCAGGATTATCGCACCGTCGAACTAGGAGTCACTAGGCAGTATGCTTTATACTGCACATTTCTCATTGTCCGTGCCCCAATCGGACGGTGCGGCACACTGTCCACAAAGGGGTGGACGGCACCGAGGCGCAGCGGCGCCATTGTCGTCGCAGAACGAATCATGGAGGTTTGCCAAAGCAATTCGGGCTATTGGACGACTTGCGCGCCGTTTCTGGACGACTTATTGGACGACTTGAGCCGACCATTTCAGCGTGGCGATGAAGGATGTGTTGTTCGCAAGTCAGGCGTTGGGAAAGGTTTGCGACGCGCCCGACTGACCCCCCTATTAGTAGATGGACGACTTGGACGACTTGGACGGCCTATTTTCCGTTTTTCGTTCGAAGGCTGGCTAGCCATGGCTAGCCAACCGAGTGCAATTCGTGATACAGGTGGTGTACGAACGCCAAATTGTCCGCCTGCACATAGTGCAGCGCGCCCCCCATGCGGGAGAAGCTCTTGCAGAAGCGGAGGTAGTAGGCGGGGTTGGTCTTGGGCGGTTCCCCCCGCGCCCAATCCCAGCCGCCGCCGTCCTGCAAGTCGACGACGAAAAGCTGGTGGCCGGCCACGATTGCGCGGCCCTGCTGCAAGCGAAGGTTGTTGACGCAGCTCAGGCTTTTCTCGAAGACCTGCGGTCCCATGATCGCCGAGCCGATCGAGAGCACGACACCCCCGTCCAACGACTCGACCGCCCCGCCGAATCGCCGGAAATCGACGTCGGCCGCCCGCCCGATCACGGCGCCGTTGAACATGGGGTGGTTCGAGATGATGTCGTAGCCGATCCCCGGGTGGACGCTCAGCGGCACCTGGTGACGGAACGCCTGGGCCAATATGGATGCATGTTTCCAACGGTGATCGACCGTGTGCCGGCCCCCAGCCAGGCCGTGCCGCTCGATCGCCACCAGCACGTCGGCGCGGGCAGGCGTGCGCGGATCGGAAGGGGCGCGTTGGATGTCTCGTCGCAGCGATTCGGCATCGGGCAGATCGGCGCCGTCTTGCCAAATGAAGCGTCCCAGGGCCTGGCCATAACCCTCGTCGCGCAGCCCGCCGGCCAGCAGGGCCAGATGGATATTGCGGCCCGTTTCGTCCCAGGTGCCGAAGGTACCCGTCGCGACGTTGTCGCGGACGCTCTCGCTTGAGCGGCCCAGCCAGGCGAATTCCCAGTCGTGGATCGTGCCGGCGCCGTTGGTCGCCAGATGGGTCAGCCAGCCCTGGGCCATCAGTCGTTCGAGGATCTGCGCGGCGCCGTTGCGCAGCAGGTGGGCACCGTAGATCAGCATCACACCGGCCTTGCCGCCGCGCGCCGCGGCGATGGAGCGGGCACACTCGCGCACCGCGGCCCGCACCGCGGCCGGAGCTTCCGGCGGCTTGGAGTCCGGCTCGACCAGAATTTCCTCGACGCGGGTCAAACTGCGACGCTCGGCGAGCGGGAACACTTTGAGCTGGGTGAGATCGAGCGGCTGGTGCATGATCGTCCTTGCGAAGTGGGAACCGTTGCTGAGACCAATATCGATGCGCCGCTGACTTTCGCTGGCGCTCACCGCCCGACGCGGACCACCCAGGAAACGCCAAAGCGGTCGGTCACCATGCCGAATCGCGGCGAAAAGAAGGTCTGGGTAAGCGGCATCGTTACCTGCCCACCATCGCACAGTGCCTCGAACAGGCGATCGACTTCGGCGGTGGTGGGCACCTTCAGCGAGAGCGAGAAGCCCTGGAAGCTCGGCTTCCCAAGGCACCGACCGTCGGAAACCAGGACCACGGAATCGCCGATGCGTAGCGTGGCGTGCATCACGTTGTTCTCGGCACCAGGCGGCACCACACCGGGCGCCTGGGGCTCAGGGCTGTCTTCGAAACGCATGAGCATCGTCACTTCGGCGCCGAGCGCCTGGCGGTAGAATTCGATCGCCTCTTCGCAGCGGCCGTCGAAAAACAGGTAGGGCTCGACCAGCATGTCCTCTCCTGCGGCACCTGCTCGGTATTCGCCCTCGAGCGGCAACATGGAAATCAGGCCTTAGTTTCGCCTTGGGCCAGGGACATGTCAAGAAGTGGATTGTCTGCCTGCCCCGTATGTCGCATTCCCGCCGCTTGTACCTTTAGGCGCGGAGCCTAGCCTGGAAGCCTGACCTTGACGTAAACTATTCAAACCGACCGTCTGGAAAACCTGTGGAGTACCTGCAATGAATCGTGTGCTCGTACCATCGCCGCGTCATGTCCAACTCATGCGGCCTGCCGCGACTCGGCCATTACGGAGACGGGTCTTGATTGGATTGCTGACCATGGTCTGGGCAAGCTCAGAGTGGCGCGCACTCTACGGACAGACATCGGAGGGCGAGTCGCCCAAGGGGCGTCAGTGGGCCGCGCTGGTCGGCATCGAGAAGTACGAGCGAGCAAATCCCTTGCAGTTTACGATCAACGACGTGCGACGGGCGGGTGAAACGCTCCGCACGCGGGGCGGCTACGATCCGGAGTGCATTCTCGAGATCACCGACGACGCGGCCGACCCGCGCCGCCAACCGAAACGAGAAGTCATCATGGCCGGGTTGGCCGCGTGGCTCAAGAAGCCGACCAAGGACGATCGAATCGTGGTCTACTTCTCAGGCCACGGCTTCCGCGCCGACGACGGGACGATGTATCTGGCGCCGATCGACGTCGATCCGGCCAACCCGGCCGCCACCGGCATTCCCGTCGCCTGGTTCCGCGACCAGATCGCCGCCTGCCAGGCCGGTTTCAAGCTGCTGGTGCTCGACGCCTGCCACGCCGGCTCGGAAAAGGACGAGAAGGACTTGAACATCTTCCGCGAGTTGCAGAAGGTAGTCACACTGGCCAGTTCCACCGCCGACCAGAAGAGTCAAATCTGGTCTGAAAAGGAACAATCGCTGTTCAGCTACTGGCTCAATGAAGGTCTCAAGGGCCATGCCGACGACGACGCCGACGGCTCGGTGGACATCGACGAGCTGAACAAATACGTTTATCGAAACGTGACGCACACGTCCAAGGTCCGCTTCGACCGTAAACAGACCCCGGTGCGCATCATCCACTCGGGCACGCCCGGCACGCCGGTCGTCTTGCGATTGGTCCCCCAGCGGCTCAATCAGGTGCTGGCCGACATGGCCCAGCAATTGGGCGACACGATCGAGGAGAAGAAGTTCGCCAAAGTCGGCGTGCTCGAATTCACCAACGAAACGAACGTCGGCGAACGGCTCAGCGCCACCTACGGGACGCTGGGCAAGCACTGCGCCGAGCACCTCGAGCGGCGGTTGGTGCAGCAAGCGCAGGGTCGCTTTGCCGTGATCGACCAGCGAAATCTTGAGCGGGCCATCTCGCAGGAGCAGTTCGCGCTGGCCGACCTCGGTTCGGGCGAAGCGCTCAAGGCCCTGGCCGCCAAGGCCGAGGGAATGCCGGTGATCGCCTTGGGAACGCTCGGTGAGCGCACGGGACGCATTGTCAATCTGCGGTGCAAGCTGAAACGGACGGACAACAACGAGCTGGCCACCTCGGTGGGCGGCGCGGTCCAGTTGACCGAATCCGAATGGGCGATGACACGCAGTGTGGTGGTCAAGCCCAACGACCGGCGGCCCGAGCTGCCGAGCGGCGACGAGGCACCGCGTCCCCTGGCCGACCAGGTGATCGATCGGCTCGACGAGCGCTCCGACGGGGCCCACCCGCTGGCCGACCCGAAATGTCCCTTCCGCGTCTCGCTGAAGTTCAATGGCAAGGAGCGGAAAGGGGTCTTCAAAGGGAACGAATACTTCGTCGGAGTGCGCAAGGGCGACGTCTTCGAGATTTGGGTCGAAAACAAGACCGGCCAGAAAGTGATGATGCGGTTATTGGTCGACGGGCGCAATACGCTGCCGGAAGCTGAAAAGCCGACCGACGTCGAGCCGACACCCGACGGTGCCCCGCCCCCAGCCGCGAAAGGACTGCTTACGGAAGTCGTCTGCCCGCACGTCAACCTCGACGAAGCCCGCCATTGGGTGCTCGACCCGGTCGCGGCCAGGACGAACATCTGGGCCGTGCGCGGGTTCGTCTCGAAGACCGGCGAAGAAGGTGAGCTGGGCCGTTTTACCGTGGTCGACGCCGACGACACGCTCGGCCAGCGGACGCGATTCGACAAGGAGGCGGGCATCATCACCGCCGCCTTTTACAGCCCCACAGCGACGGCCCGCGGCAATCTCGTGGTCGTCGGGGGCGAAAAAAAGAGTGAGTACCTCAAGGAAGCGAAGCGGGGCGAGACCTGCGGCAACCTGCTCGAATCGATCCAAATCCGCTACGTCAATGCCGATGCGCTCGAAGCGCCCGGGAAGTAGTTATTTTGCCGCTCGCGGCCTGGTGACCAGCACGTGGCCGTCAACAATGACGTAAATCAGCTTGAACTCGGCCAGTGCCGCGGCCAGCACTTCTTCGACACTGGCATCTTGCAAGCGGAGCGTGACCCTGACGTCGGGCTTGATCCCCATTTCCGCCAGCGACTCGACGTCGAGGCGAATTTCGAGCGTACTGAAATCCGACAGCGTGCGGACCACGTCGGCCAGCGGCAACTTGTCAAATTCGATCGCCTGGATCGTGTCGGCCAAACGGGCGGTGATCTCGGCCTCGGGCCGAACCGGCCGCTTGGCATCGGCCGGGCCGGCTTCCATGTCATCCGCGGCCTGCGAGGCGGTGTCGTCTTGGGGTTCGGAATCCGGGGCCGTGTCGGTGCCGGCGATGGGTTCGCCGTTCTCAGTCATGTCCGGAGTCGATTCGCCGCCGTTGATCGTGGCCATCCGCTCTAGAACGCCTGGGTCGACGTCCTTCGAAATGAAACGCACCGTGCCGTCGGCCATGCCAACCAACATGCCATTGGGCTGGCCGCTGCCGAACCCATCGGGGCCGTCGACGTAGGGTCGAGCCGTCAAAGCGCGGACCGTCGCCTCGCCGCCGGCCGCCCACGCGCCGAGCTTGCCGGAAACGCCCATCACGGCGATCGTGTGCGAGGCGCCGTCGCCGATCTCTTCGGGGGTCGAACGGCGATTGTAGCCGAACAGCCCGGCGCGCGGGTCGTCGGCCTCCAGCGTGCCCGCGTCGGGTCCCAGCCCCGTGATGCCGACGTAGTGGGTTACGGGGAAGTCGGCCTTGGTCACTCTCGGCCCCAAAACAGGGTTGATGACGAGCTCGAGCGGACGGCGCGCGACGAGGGCGTTGGTTGCTTCGTTCCAGGGACGGCCGAAACTCAATTCGCCGTGCCAGTCGAGGCGCCCGTAATAGGGGAGGAGCGTGGCGATCCAACTCAAGCGTGAGTCGGGTGGCAGGAGCGTGGCGCCGCCGGCGCCCGCGGGAAAACTCCCTTCGGCCTTGGCAAAGCCGTCAAGCGCTTCCAGTAATTGCTGGTGGTGGTCTTCGTCGAGCACGCGCGCGGCGGAAACCCTGTTCGATTCCAGTCCGGGCACGCTGGCAAAGGCCGCATTGGCCACGGCCGACCAGTCGCCGCGCCAATCGGCCGCGAGCCGGACGATGGCTCCTTCGCGCTCGAATGCACGCCGCTTGAGCGCTTCGCGCGTGGCCGAGAAAAGCAACTTGAGCTGGCCGGCGTCCGCGCCGGTGATTTCGCCGGCACGTAGCTCTCTCGTCAGAACGTCGCAGTCGCCGGACAATGTCTTCTCGACCGCCGATACGACGCGCCCCAGGGCGTGCTCGACCTGTGCGGCCGAGGACTCGCCGTCGCAAGCGAAGAGCAGCTCGATTCGCATCCGTTCGTCGAGCCCCAAACCCAGCCCGACCGCCTTCGGCAATTCGCGGACCACGCGCCAGTCGTCGTCGCCGGCATGGAAAATCTCGACAAAAGGCAGCCAGGCCGGCATCGAGTCGTTGGCGCGGACGGCGGCCAGGTCGAGCGCCCAGAGCAGCTCTCCGCCGGCGTCGAGCCGATCGACGAGGTGTTCGAATTCGGTCTGCGCCGTTCTCGGCCCGCGCCGGTCAGCGAGCGCTTTCATGGCCTCGGCCGGACCGGTGACGATCGTCCGCTCGTCGACCACGGCGAAAGGGTGCGGCCAATCGGTCGCTGGCACCGAACGGCACGCGGACTCGCCCAATTTCCAATCGAGCGAATCGCAGCCGTCGAGCCACTCTTTTTTCTGGGCGACGGGACCCTCCAACTCGACGATCACCAACCCCGCCGCGAGCCAGTCGTCGCCGCCGCCGGAGGCCAGGTCGGTGGTTGCCCACGTCAGGCGGTGAATGTCGGCCGGTGCGAAAGGGAAAGCGGTGAACAGCGTCGCGAACGCGGGGTCCCACAACGTCGAAGTGCGTCCCAGCAATGCCCGCGCCTCGGGCTGCCGCTGGAGGCCGCCCGGTTGGATGCTCATCACGCCCTCAGCGGCCGAGGGAAGCCAGCGCGCGTCGAGTGGCACGCGCTCGGGCGTCGATTCCCGTGCTACTGCTGCCGGTACGGGTTCGGAAGGCCCCTCGCGCGGCGCCTCGACGTCCGGCACGAGGGGCAGCGGTTCGGTACGCGAGCCGCCCCACGACAAGAAACCAAAGACGAGCAGACTCGCACCCACCATCGTTCCGCCGGCGCCGAGTCCCCATTTGATCCAGGTCGCCGCGGGCAGCGTGTCGGCCGCGACGAGACCGTCAGCGGGGTTTGCGACTTCTTCGCCGGCACCGGCCGCCGCTTCGTTGCCGTTTGCGACCGTTCCGCGGGCATTTGCGACCGGGTCGCGCCAACGGGATTGTCGATTCTTGCCGCTCTTGGCTGAAACCGCCGATTCAAGCTTTACGTCACCGATTTTGTCTGAATCGTCCACCGTCTGCTGCGTGTCGAGGTCCGGTTCAGGCGGTTTCCATCCCTCGGGCGCGGCCACGTGTACCATACTGCCGCACTTGGGGCAGCCGAGAATCTGGCCGATGGCCGCCCCATCGCGGACTTTCAGCTTGGCCTTGCAAGTCGTGCAGGTGATTGTGAAAAGTACCACGACGGGCTATTTCTTCTCCAACTCGAAGAACGGAATTCATTCCGTTTTGTGCAAATGAAACGGAATGAATTCCGTTCTACTTCTTCTCCAACTCCGCTGGCAGCTTCTCGCCCCGCTTTGCCGCGGCCGCGCGGGTCGTGATGTAAAGGATGTCCTCGCCGCCGCCCTCCTTGCGCTTGATGACGTAGACCAACTTACCTGCGGGGTTTGCCAGCATCATGATCTTACGCAAGATTTCGTCCGCGGGCTGATCGCGAAAATTGATGTCATTCAACGACTGATTCCTCGTGATCCCCTCTTCTTGAAAGTCCTTGCCCACCATGACGATTTCTACACCAATGTCGTCGCCCAACTGCTTGAGAGCAACTTCCAAGGAATTCTTGACGAATGCGAGCGTGGTTTTCTGCTTGAGCTTGTCAGCCACGGACGCTACCTTCGGCGCCTGCGCGCCCCCAGTCGCCGGTCCCGCCTTACCGGGGTTTTCCAACAACGCCAGGTGCGCCCCCAGCGCCAAGTTGTGCGCCGCGATGGCCGGCAGGTATGCCCGCAATACCACTTGCTTGCCCTCGTACCCAGCGCGGGTGTACGCGTCGAGCGCATCGAGTTGGTCCTTGAAGTCCCACAAGACGGGCTTGCTGTAATCGGAGAGGAGCAAATCGCGCACGTATGTGCTCACTTGCTTCGGCAACCGCCCGATCCGCTGGCGGTACTCGGTGGCGACGACGCCGGTGGATTTATTGACGAAGCTGTTGTAAATCCGCAACTCGGCGAACAGGTTGTCGGTCAGGTGCAGGCTTAGCATCGCCGCCTTCGGCAGTTCGAGCTTGTCGGCGCCGTCTTGAACCTCCAAGAAGCCGTCGAGCGGGCTTTGCAACCTTGCCCCTTGTTCGGTAAACAGCGCCTTGCCGCCGGTGAACGGAAAATTCGGCGCCATCACGAGCGTCAGGTGTCGCTCGGCATCGCTGGAAGCCAGGAGCACCTCCATCTCGCGCCGTAACGCGGGAGGCTCGTCGCCATCCTTGACCACGTCGCGCAGCTCGACCGCGGGCGCGATGGCCAGCACTTTGCCTTTGCCCTTGGCGGGCAGGAAGAAAGCCCGCTCGCCCTGCACATAGACCGACGTCTTTTCGACTTCCTCGGTCTGAATGTCGCCCCAGGATTGGGTCACGTCATCGGCCGTCAGTTCATCGACGGTACGGACGACCATCGCCCAGTTCGGCGGGGCGGGGCTGGCGTCGAGAAGGCCAACGATGACCAGTTCGATGTTCTCAAGCGGCGTGCCAGCGTACTTCGGCAGGTCCGTGGTCAGCCAGCCGCTCAGTTGGCCGAATGTTCGCGGGTCCTTCAGTTTTTCCCATTCGCCGTGCTGCACCAAGGCCGCCGGCCGAAGTGCCAACACGACTTGCGCGCCGCGGGCCAGATAAGCCAGGTTCAAAGGCTCACCTGAAGTCGGCGATTGCCAGATCGATTGATCGACCCCGTTGATCGGTTCCATCCCAGGCACGGCGACCGTGTCTCGGGACGAGTCCGCGTTAGACTGCGATTCACCATTGCTTGACGTTGCCAAGCCGCCCGTGCCCGTGCTTGCATCGGTCCCGGTGCCTTCGCCGCTCTTCGTCGTGGCTTGGGTTGAGGATTCGGGAGGTTGATCGGTGGTGGGTTTTACAGGGTTCGTATCGGTACTAGAGGTCAGGAACACCAGCGCCGCCACGACGAGCAAGCCGGCGCCGGCGAAACCCACGTAGGTCATTGGCGACATTTTTTTTTGCGAACCGGCAACCCGCGCGACGACCGACGACTGGGCCGCACCCACAGCGCCAAACGACGGCACGGATTGAAACTCCGGCGCTTGGACCACCACCGGCGCGGCGGCGAAGGCAGCCGTTGCTTGGGCGACCGCCGGAACGGCGGAAGGCTGCGCGAACGCGTGCGGGTAGACGGCGTGCGACGCAACGGCGTGCGAGGGGACGGCGAGCGGGGGGCGTAAGCCCCCCGGTGTTTCCCCTCGGGTGACCGGAGTGGCCGCCGGTTGTACGGCCATCGGCGCCCTTGCCGTTTGGACGAGCGCCGGCCCGGCCGCATTGGCCGCCGGCACGCTTTGCGCCACCGCCTGGGAGGGTCGTGACGGTTGCTTCAGCCAGGCTTCGAACGCATCGCTGCTCGGCCCATTGGCCACGGCGCCGTCTTGCGGCGCCTCGGCGCCGCTGTAAACGGCTAATGCTTCGACCACGCTGCCGGCTTGTTGGTAGCGCTGGTCCGGGTTCTTGTGCATCAGGTAACCCACCACGTGGGCCAGCGCCGCCGGAACGGCCGGATTGACGCGATCGACCGGTTTTGGTGTTTCCTTCAGCTTTCGCGCCGTCTTTTGCGTCGCATCGCCGCCGGGGAAGGGAACTTCGCCCGTGAGCAACTGGTAGAGCAGACAACCCAATGCGTAGATGTCGCTGCGCATGTCGGGCTTCGCGCCGACTTGGGCCAGCTCGGGCGCGACGTAATCAAGCTCGGCAACGCTGGTCGATGCGCTCGGCGCCAGGGGATCATGCGCCAACGGGAACCCGATCAATTGGACGAGGCCCTTTTCGCTCAACCAGATGTTGGCCGGCCGAATGTCGGCGTAAACTTGCCCTTGGGAGTGGAGCCGAGCCAAACCCTGCGCGGCCCCACGCACGATTCGGCAGGCCTCGCGCGGCGAAAACTTCTTGCCGGTCTTCAGCCGCTCGGCCAGCGACTCGCCGCGCAGATCTTCGAGCACGATGAACTTGAACGCGCCCAGATCGGTCCAATGGTGACAGCGCGTGAGGTTCGACGGTCGTCGCGACGCCGCCTCGGCGGCCGACACCGCGGGAGCAATGCCGGCCAGCGCCTGCGGGTTTTGCAGACCGGGTCCGGCCAGGAAGAAAAGACAAACCGGGTGCTTCGTCGGCGCGTGCCGGGCTCGGAACAGCCCGCCCAGGCGGCCCCCCTCGACGCGGTCGTAAATCACGTAGTCGCCGTACACGAAGGGACCGGGGTGTCCCGCCAGCAGCAGTTTCGCCTGGTAGCGGCTGAGGACATCGCCGGACACCAGCCACTTGACGAGTCCCTTCGCGTCGTTTTCAACAGCCCTGTCATTTCCATCGACCCTGTCATTTCCATCAATAGAGCCGCGAGCGCGCGCATAATCGGCCGACAACTGCCGGCACGCCTGGGGCGTCAGCAGACGGCTCTCGGCCGCCAGTTTCCAGAAGTCCGCGGTGGTCATGCCTCAAATGTACCGCGCCATCAGCCGTTTGTGCAAAGCAAAACAGGCCCAACCGCCAAAGACGGAAGCACGTTTCCTTACGGCACCGTCAGGATTCCTTGAGTCAAACCGTTCTGGGGGATATGATTCTCAAGATGAAAGCCTTCGACTCGACACAACTGTACTTCAATCGGGCGGCGGACCAGATGGATCTGTCCGAGAACATCCGCAAGCTGTTGCTCACTCCCAAGCGCGAAGTCCAGGTGCAAGTGGCCATCGAGCGGGACAATGGCGAAATCGCCACTTGGATCGGCTACCGCGTGCAGCACGACGATTCGCGGGGGCCCATGAAAGGGGGGCTGCGTTTCCATCCCGACGTTGATCTCGACGAGGTGCGTTCGCTTGCCGCGTTGATGACCTGGAAAACGTCGGTCGTCGACATTCCCTACGGCGGTGCGAAAGGGGGCATCGCCATCGATCCGGCCGGGCTTAGCCAGCGAGAACTGGAAACGGTCACCCGCAAGTTCGTGGACGGTATCCACGACCTGATCGGTCCCGACGTCGACATTCCCGCCCCCGACATGGGCACCAACGACAAGGTGATGGCCTGGTTCATGAACCAGTACGCCAAGTACCACGGTTTCAACCCGGCCTGCGTGACGGGCAAGCCCGTCGAATTACACGGCCTTCCGGGCCGCGAGGAAGCGACCGGCCGCGGCGTGGGCATCCTCACGTTCAAGCTCCTCAACCGCATGGGCCGCAAGCCGGCCGAAACACGCGTGGCGATCCAGGGCTTTGGCAACGTCGGTTCGCACGCGGCCAAGTTCCTGCACGAGGCTGATTATCGCGTGGTCGCCGTCAGCGACGTCAGCGGGGGCTATCATCGCGACGGCGGCCTGGACGTTCCCGGAGCGCTTCGCTACGCGATGGAGCACCGGGGCAACCTGGCGGGCTACGCCGAGGCCGACAAAATCACCAACGAGCAACTCCTGGAGCTTGACGTCGAGTTATTGGTGCCCGCCGCCTTGGGTGGAGTGATCACCAAGCACAATGCGCCGCGGATCAAGGCGGGCGTCATCGTCGAGGCGGCCAACGCGCCGACCGATTGCGACGCCGACGACTTGCTTCATGCGCGCGGCATCGTGGTCTTGCCCGACATCCTGGCCAACGCCGGCGGCGTCACGGCAAGTTACTTCGAATGGGTGCAGAACCGCCAGCGTTATCAGTGGGACTTGAATCGCGTGCGGCAGGAGCTCGACCGCGTGCTCTCGTCGTCGTTCGAGAAGGTCTGGCAACTTTCGGTCGAACGCAAAGTCAGCCTGCGGACCGCGGCCTACATTCTTGGCATCGGCCGCGTGGGCCGTGCGACCATCCTGGGAGGAATCACATGACCACGACCGCGCTTA
>Ga0307373_10011092_pt1 | contig 13122 bp, 11 predicted proteins | sample OX2MG_FD_202534 | JGI IMG/M metagenome (GOLD analysis project Ga0307373, IMG submission 202534) | Soil microbial communities from Risofladan, Vaasa, Finland - OX-2 | ecosystem: Environmental > Terrestrial > Soil > Coastal area > Acid sulfate soil | place: Finland: Risofladan, Vaasa | collected... | reverse complement strand
AGCGGCACCGGCTCACACAAGTCGAGCTGGCCGATCGGGCCAACGTCTCGCTCTCTGCGGTCAAGTACCTCGAAACCGGCAAGGGCTCGTCACTGGCCACGTTGGTTCGGGTCGCCCGAGCGCTCGATCGGATCGACTGGTTGGGATCGTTCACCCCACCCGAGCCCGCGGTGAGCCCCATCGCCGTACTCCGGGAGCGCCAGCGGGCGGAGAGCGGAGCCCCCAAACGAGTACGACACGCCACCAAGGGGCCTGAGCCGCAGTGACCTACACGCCAGCTGACGTGATCGAGGTGTCGGCATGGGGTCATGTGGTGGGCGCGGTGGTGCTGGATCCCACCACAGGGTTCTATGCCTTCGAATACGACGACGCCTGGGTGGCCACTGGGGAGGACCTGGCGCCGCTCTACATGCCCAGGCGCCGTGAGGTCTACGAGTTCCCCGGTCTGTCCAAAGACACGTTCTACGGCCTGCCGGCGATGCTGGCCGATGCCCTACCCGACCGATTCGGCAACGCATTGGTCAATGCCTGGATGGCCGAACAGGGCATCGACGCCCGGCAGATCACCCCGCTCGATCGGCTCGCCTACGCCAGCAATCGAGCCATGGGCGCGATGACGTTCGCGCCACCGGTCGGCCCGTCCGCGTCCAGGGTGAGCCTGGTGCAGGTGGCGGACCTGGTGGCCGCAGCGCGCGCCGGCATCGCGGGCACGTTGAGCGATGACGAGGCGCATGACGCGCTGGCCCAACTCATCATTGTCGGCTCCACGGCGGGCGGGGCCCGGGCGAAGGCGGTGATCGCCTACAACCCGATCACCAACCAGATGCGGTCCGGCCAGCTCAACGCGCCCGAGGGCTACGAACAGTGGCTCCTCAAGCTCGACGGCGTCGGTGATTCCGCCGGGCATCCATCCGATCCGCAGGTCACCGGCCAGCAGTACTGCCGCGTGGAATACGCCTACTACCTGATGGCTACCCGTGCCGGGGTCGAGATGAGCGAGTCACGGCTCCTTCCGGAGGGCCCGCGGGCCCACTTCATGACGAAGCGGTTCGACCGCGGACCTGGCGACCGGCGGATCCACGCGCAGACCCTGTGCGCGCTGGCGCACCTCGACTACAACCTGACCCGGACCCACTCCTATTCGAGCTATTTCCTGACCGCCCGCGACCTCGGCCTCGGACCCGACGCACGGCACCAGATGTTCCGGAGGGTCGTCTTCAACGTGATGGGGGTAAACCGTGAGGACCACACGAAGAACTTCTCGTTCCTCCTGGCCGAACGGGGTGTCTGGCAGCTGGCCCCGGCCTATGACGTCACGCACTCCTACTGGCACTCCGAGTGGACGCAACGTCATCAGATGAGTGTGAACGGCCACTTCGCCGACATCACGCTCGATGACCTTCGACAACTCGGCGACCTCCACGAGGTCCCAGGCATCGAGCGCGCCCTCAAGGCGGTGGCCGAGGCGGTCGAGAGTTGGCGGGACGTGGCGGCCGAGGCCGAGGTCGATCCGGACACTACGGACAGAATCGCCGGCGACATCGAGGAGCTCCGTCCTCGCTGATGACCTCCAGCGGTACGATCTATGCGCTGGCCACCGACCAGAGGCGACGAGGGTCAGGCACCCCTTTGAGCGGGTAGATGCCGCGGTCGACAAAGGAGATGCCTGCTCCCTCCACGAGGTCGACGATGGTGCCGGACACCATGACTTCACCGGCGGCCGCCTCGGCCACCACTCTCGCCGCCACGTGCACGGCGATACCGCTCACATCCTCGCCTCGGCGCTCGATCTCGCCGGCATGCAGACCGGCGCGTACCTCGATGCCCAGGTGCGTTGCGCCGTCTCGAATGGTCAGCGCGCATCGGACCGCCCGTGTCGGCCCATCGAAGATGGCCAGCAGTCCGTCACCGGTGTCCTTCACGAACTGTCCTCCGAAATGTTCGAGTTGGCGACGGACAAGCAGGTCATGATCCCGAAGCACTTGCGTCCAGTGACGGTCACCCATGCGAGCCGCAGTGCTGGTGGAATCGACGATGTCGGTGAAGAGAATGGTTGCGAGGATCCGTTCGGGCGTCGGACCATAGCGCTCTCCGGTGATGAACTCCTCGACCTCGTCGACCAGTCCGTCGAGATCGCCGGTGAAGGGCATCACGTCGGACCCCGGGAGCACCACCAATCGCGCCCCCACGATGTTGTCAGCGATATAGCGCCCATGGTCGACGGTGGGAGCCCTCGCGTGTCGTCGGTGCAGGACCAGTGTGGGTGCCGCGATGAGGGGCAGGAGGTGACGGACGTCAGATGATGTGGACAGATCACCCAGCGCCGCGGCGGTGGCTGGTGGCGCGCCTCGTTTGGATGCGCGGGACCACCAGCGTTGGAATTCGGGATCATCGGCTGAGGAAGGTGCGAACAGTCGCAGATCACTCAGATCCTCGTTGCCCTGAACATCGACATCCGGATCGAGCCCCGCCCGGAATTCCGCCATCAGGTCGAGCGAGATCCCGATGGGATAGTCGTCCGATTCGATGTACCGGGTCGACCCGTTGATGACCACCAGCGACTCCGTTCGCTCCGGATGCTGAGCTGCGAAGAGCAACGCCACGAAGGAGCCACTGGAGGCACCCACGACCACGGCTCGGCTCGAATCGCACGCGTCCATCACCGCCAGCGCATCGTCGACCCACGACTCGAACGTGAGCTGGCCAAGGTCGGTTGGAGTGTCAGACATGCCGATCCCGCTGGGATCGAATCGCATGACACGGCCACAGGTGGCGAGCCGCTCGATGTAGCGGCGCCATTGGGGCTGCTCACCGGTCTCATCAATGGAGATGTACGTGCCGCAACCGACATCCAGAATGTCAAGAGCACCCTCGCCCCAGACCTGATAGCCGACGTGCAGCCCAGCCCTTCGGGCGTAGCGGGTCTCGGGTATCTCCATCGGTAGCCAGTCTGTCCTACGCGGCAGAGCGACGCGTTCCGGGCGGGCCGGCATCCCGCGGTCGGCCGCTATCGTTCGAGTGTGTGCCTTCTCGTGGTCGCTTGGCGGTACGACGAGCAGTGGCCACTCGTCCTCGGGGCCAACCGCGATGAATGGCTGGACCGGCCGACCACCGCCATCACGGTGCTGCAGCCCGAGGGACCGAGGATCCTCGGAGGCCGGGACGAGCGGGCCGGCGGCACCTGGATGGCCGTCAATGAGTACGGGGTGGTATGCGGGCTGACCAACCGCCCGATGCCCGACGGTCCCGACCCGACCAAGCAGTCGCGGGGCCGGCTGCCGTTGGTGGCCGCGGGGGCCCGGACGGCCGAGGAGGCCGCCGACGCCCTTGCCGGTGAGGTCGCGGTCGGCTCGTACAATCCGGCGTGGCTCCTCGTGGGAGACCGCCGGTCCCTCCACTACCTGGCCGTCGAACCCGACCGGCCGACCGATCCGAAGCGACTGGAGCCGGGGCTCCACGTGCTGGAGAATGCCGCGCTCGACGTCCCGTCAGTGAAGGTCAACCACATCCAGGCGGCGGTCACCGGGGCGGTGGCCTCCGGGATCCCACTGTGGACGTTCCTTCCCGCGCTTCTGAGCGATCACACCGTCACCGACACATCCACCGATGTGCCCCGCTTCCCCGATGGGCGGGAGCGGCTGATGGCGACGCTCGCTCCCTGCGTGCACGCGGACGGGTACGGCACCCGCTCGTCGGCGATGGTGAGGCTGCACGAGGATCCGGCCGAGCTGCCCGAGCTTCTCGTGGCCGATGGACCGCCATGCAAGGCTCCCTTCGTCGACGCCGGGCTCCTGTGGTCCCCAACCACCACGTTGCAGAAGAGGACCGGCTGATCGAAACACCGTTTGCCGCCCGGAGACCGAGCGCGATCCCGATCAACCCTTCGGAGCGGTCATCGACCGAAGCCTCTCTACGCGATCGTCATCCTCGCCGAGGTAGCGGATCAACACGCCGAGGGTCTGATCCAAGTTGAGAGCATCGACCGACACCATCTCCTCGAGGTCCGCCCAGTCCTTGGTCCGGTTGAAGAACGCCTTGAACACGGCAAGATCCGAGCAGCCCAGGAAGGGGACCTGCCGGCCGCCAAAGTCGTGCAGTTGGCGGCGCTGTGCCACCTGGACGTGGAATTCCGTCGTATCGAGGAAGATGTCGACCGGCGTGCGTTCCCACCACAATCGGACCTGGCCATCACGTTCAAGGGCCCGGATGTCCGCCTCGGTATGGCTGACGTTCGGAGCGAGGGCACCTACTACCCTTCCGGCCTCCTCCGGCCTGACGAAGACGTTGACATCGATATCGATGGTGCCCCGGGCCCGTTCCGTGCAGAAGGCCAGGGCCAACGCGCCACCGAAGGCATGCGGCAGACCATGGGCATCCAGGGTCTCGCCGATCGCCAGGATCTTGTCGACCATCGACGTCATGCCGATGGAAAAACCGGGAACTCGATGCGGGACGCATGGCGGGCGGGAAACTGCTCGGCCAGTTCGAGAACGGCGATCAACTCGTCACCGCGCGACAGTCCATCAATGTCGGAGGGACTCCCGAGGAGGGTCGTCTCGAGCGACTGTCCCGCGGCCGCGATGATCCGCGACAGGACCAGCGTCGTGGGATCGACCCGGCCGTTCTCGTAGGCCGACAGTGTGGCGTGCGAGGTTCCGGCTCGGGCGGCAAGGGCCCGCAGGCTCAGGTTCGACCGCTGTCTGGCTGTTCGGATGAGGAGCGCGGCATCCATCTCCCTATCGTATCAGCTGGTATCAGAACAGATACCACTGACCAGCGGCAGGGCTACATCGGTTGATGCCCTCGGCCTGCGACGACGTTCGTAGAAGCACGAGTCCCGATGCCCCACGGCTTCATCGCCGTGCAATGCTCATGGGTCGTGATCGCGGCTCGGGGCCTCACCAAGCGGTTCGGCGATGTGGTGGCCGTGGACAACCTGTCCTTCGAGGTGGCGTCGGGACGCGTGACCGGATTCCTCGGGCCCAACGGCTCGGGAAAATCGACCACGATGCGGATGATCATGGGCCTCGACGCACCGGCGTCAGGAGCGGTCACCGTGCTCGGTCGGCGCTACCACGACCTGCCGTGGCCCCTTCGCGAAGTGGGTGCGCTGCTCGAGGCCAAAGCGATCCATCCCGGGCGTTCGGCCCGTTCACACCTGTGGGCCCTGGCCCGCAGCAATGCCATCCCGCGCCGCCGGGTCGACGAGGTTCTGGAGCTGGTCGGTCTGGAGTCGGTCGCCAACAAGCGGGTGGGCAAGTTCTCCCTCGGGATGGGCCAACGCCTCGGCATCGCGGCCGCCCTCCTCGGGGACCCCGGCGTGCTCCTCTTCGACGAGCCGGTCAACGGGCTCGATCCCGAGGGGATCCGCTGGGTCCGAACCCTGTGCAAGAGCCTCGCCGCCGAGGGCCGGACGGTGTTCGTCTCGAGCCACCTCATGGCGGAGATGGCCCTGACCGCCGATCACCTTGTGGTCATCGGCAAGGGTCGCCTCATCGCCGAGATGGCGGTGACCGAATTCGTGGCTCGCAGCTCACAGCAGTCGGTACGGGTACGAACCCCGGCCACCGATCACCTGGCCGATGCCGTCCGCCGGGGCGGCGGCACCGTCGTGGCCGAGCCTGACGGAGGAATGACCGTGACCGACATGGCGGCGTCGACCGTCGGGGACCTGGCGGCGTCGCTCGGAGTGGCCCTCCACGAGCTCACCCCGGTGGCCTCGCTCGAAGACGCCTTCATGGAGCTGACCGAGGACTCGGTCGAGTTCAGGGGGGCGTCGTGACCACCCTGCAGGAATCCCCCGCACCGGTGGTGGTACCTGTTCCCGCTGGTCGGGCGGGATTCCGCCACTCGGTCGGGTCGGAGTGGACCAAATTCTGGTCCGTCCGCTCGACGCCGTGGAGCCTGGTGGCAACAGCCCTGGCCATCATCGGCATCTGTGTGCTCGGTACCGCCACCACCAACGCGCATGAGCATCTATCGGATCCGACCCGGCGCAGCCTCATCGGCTTCTTCCTCGGTCAGTTCGCCATCGGGGTGCTCGGCGTTCTGGTGATGAGTGCGGAATACGGAACGGGCTCGATCTACTCCACGCTGGCGGCGATGCCACGACGACCATTGGTCCTGGCCGCCAAGGTGGTCGTGTTCGGAGCGGTGGCACTGGTGGTGAGCGAGGCGCTGGCCTTCGCTTCGTTCTTCATCGGCCAAGCCATCCTGTCCGGAACAACCGAGACCGCGGCCCTCGGCGACCCGGGGGTGCTTCGGGCCGTCGTCGGAAGCGGTCTGTATCTGGCGTTGCTCGGACTGCTCGCGCTCGGGTTGGGCACGATCTTCCGACATACGGCGGGGGCGCTCAGCGCCTATGTGGGGCTCGTTCTGGTGCTTCCCCTCATCGCACAGGCCCTGCCGATGTCGATCCAGGAAGCCGTCAGCCGGTATCTGCCCGCCAACATCGGTCTGGTCGTCTTTTCCGTGAGGACGCCTGGCCACTTCTTCGACATCCCGGTCTTCAACGCGTGGGCGGGCCTGGCCCTCCTCGCCGGCTATGCCGCGGCAGCGTTGGCGGTCGGCTGGGTGCTCATGGTCAAGCGCGACGCCTGAATCCATTGACACCGTCCGGATCAGAGAGGACAAACGACCGTGGCGGTGCTGTCACCAGACATCGTCCCAGGTCCGTCCCCAATTTTGAGGAGGACGACACACAAAGTTCACTTGTCAGGCCACCCGTTCCCACGGGTACTCTTCGCAAGCGGGCTCGGCATGATCGCCGAGTGAGACGGGGGGGTGTCACCACATGAGGGGACAACTAGAGGTCGTTGATCCGGCACCGCCGACGGTGCACGGCGACGCGCACAAGCCCGCCCGCCATCACCAGCGGCGGCGGGCGGCGGTCACCCGGCTGCTGGTGGTCGTGGCGATGGGGGTGACCTCGTTGACCGCAACGGCGGCGTTGGCCCGGCCCGCTGGCGCGACCTCCGTATGCCCGGCCGGATGGACCTGCACCAACGTCGGAGGGGCGATGCCCCCCGGGCAGGCGAGTCTGAGCAACGGCACGCTGAGTGCCGTCGGCGGCGGGTTCGACATCTTCGGCACGGCCGACTCCTTCTACTTCGTGTCCCAACCCCTCAACGGCGACGGCGCCGTCACGACACGGGTGGCTTCGGTCCAACCGACCGACTCCGATGCCCTGGCCGGGGTCATGCTCCGGAACTCCACGGATCCCGGCTCGCCCTACTACGGCGCGTTCATCACCCCCGGCGTCGGCCTGGTGATGCAGTGGAGGTCGACCCAGGGAGGCCCGACGACCGAGTACCGGCTCAGTGGCCCGGCGGCCCCGATCTATCTGCAGGTGAGCCGGTACACCACGACCGGCTCGGCCCCGCAGACCTATTTCGGGCTGTTGACCTCCTCCGACGGGAACACGTGGACGCGGGTCACCCGCGCCACCGTGGCCCTCAACCTGTCGGCCTCGCTCCTCGGCGGCGTGGCCGTCACCTCCCACAACTACCAGGCCAGCGCCATGGCGGTGTCGATGGACACGCTCTCGGTAGCGGCCGGTGAGTTCCCCGGGACCGATCTGGCCTGTCCGAACGGGTGGAACTGCACCGATGTCGGTGCCGTCTCGCCGGGTGGAGGACAGACGGTCAACGGTGGCCAGTGGTCCGTCCTCGGCGGCGGCCCGGATATCTGGACCACGGCCGACGCCTTCCACTACGACTGGCAGCCCCTGGCCACCAATGGGACGGTGTCGGCTCAGGTCACGTCGCTCGCTGCCGCCGATCCCTTCGCCAAGGCCGGCGTGATGGTGCGCGCCAGTACCGATCCGGGTAGCGCCTACTACGCCGTCTATGTGACGCCGGGCAATGGCATCGTCGTGCAGGACCGGACGGCTCAAGGAGCAACTGCGGTTGAGACCTCGGCGATCGGCGGGACGGCGCCGACCTATCTCCGGATCGTCCAATCGGCGGGGACCACGTACACCGCGTCGACCTCGTCGGACGGGTCCACCTGGACCCCCATCTCCGGGGGGGCGCTGACCATCCCAGCCTTGAGCGGTTCCGTGCTCGGCGGATTGGCCGTCACCTCGCATGACCTGACCGCAGTGGGTACGGCTGGATTCAACGCCGTGACCCTTGACGGAGCGCTCCGGCCCACGACCGTCGCGGCCTCCTCTGCTCCGACCAGCACCCTCAACGGCTCCTCGGTGACCTACTCGGCCACCGTCGTCCCGAGCTCGGGGGGTGGCTCGCCCGGCGGCACCATCGCCTTCACCAGCGGGACCGTGGCGCTGTGCTCGGCGCCGGTCTCCGCCGGCGCCGCTTCCTGCTCGGTGACCACCGCGCCGCTCGGAACGGATGCCGTGACCGCCAGCTACGGCGGCGACAGTACGTTCTCGGCGTCGAGCGGGACGAGCGTGCTGACCATCAACGTGCCGGCGCCCGCGCCCCCGCCGGTGACCACGGGCACCCTCACCGCGCCGGTTGTCGGTATGGCGTCTCTACCCGATGGCAACGGCTACTGGCTGGCCAATGCCCAGGGAGGGGTGACCGCTCACGGCAATGCCGTCAACTTCGGATCGATGTCCGGTCGCCATCTCAACTCGCCGATCACCCACATCGTGGGTACTCCTGACGGCAACGGCTACTGGCTGGTGGCGGGCGACGGGGGGACGTTCAATTTCGGAGACGCCGGCTTCTTCGGCTCGATGGGCAACCAGCATCTGAATGCACCGGTCGTGGACATCTCGGCCACCGCCGACGGCCAGGGGTACTGGCTGGTGGCCTCGGACGGTGGCATCTTCGCCTTCGGGGATGCCAACTTCCATGGTTCGATGGGCGGAACGCACCTCAACCGGCCGGTGGTGGGCATCGCCGCCGACTACGCCACCGGGGGCTACTGGCTGGTGGCCACCGACGGGGGGATCTTCGCCTTTGGAGCACCGTTCTTCGGTTCGACCGGAAACCTCCATCTGAATCAGCCGGTCAACGGAATGGCCGCGACGGCCGACTTCCAGAGCTATCGGTTCGTGGCCTCGGACGGGGGGATCTTCTCCTTCGGCAGCGCGCCGTTCTACGGCTCGACCGGAAACCTGCCGCTCAACGCACCGGTCATGGGAATGGCCACCGATCCCGCCACCGGGGGGTACTGGCTGGTGGCCTCGGACGGAGGTGTGTTCAGCTTCAATGCCCCCTTCTACGGCGCCCGCTGAGGGAGATATCTGAGCAGGTGACCCCCTCTTCCGCTGGTTGACGGTCGAGCCGGGCTCAGCCGGCCGCCACCAGCTGGGTGACGGCGATGGCAGCGACCCTCCAACCCGCCGGCAGACCCCTTCCCTTCAGCAGAACGGTCTCATCATCACGAAGAAGACCGAGGAATGGCCCATGACTGGGGACCGAGGCCACCGCGATCTGGCTGGCCGTGGAGGCTATGGCGGCCTCCCGTACCCACCGGGCGGTGAGGCCGCCCTCCTTGGCCAGCAAGGTCCCGTTCCTGACGGCGCCGAGCAGGGGGCCGTGGGTCGGGTCCGAGGCCACCGCCATCAGGCTGACACTGGAGGCCTCCCGGACCCATGGGGCGGTGAGGCTTCCCTCCTTGACCACCAAGGTCCCGTTCGTGACGGCGCCGAGCAGGGGCCCGTGGGTCGGGTCCGAGGCCACGGCCATCTGGCTCACGTTGGAGGCCTCCCGCACCCAGGGGGCGGTGAGGCGGCCCTCCTTGACCATGAAGGTCCCGTTCTTGACCACACCGAGCAGGGCCCCGTGGGTCGGGTCCGAGGCCACCGCGATCTGGTCGGCGTTCGAGATCTCGGCGATCCAGCCGGCGTTGAGCCCACCCTGTTTGGCCGAGAAGGCCCCGTTCGACACCTTGCCGAGCAACGGCCCATGCAATCGATCGGAGCCCACGGCGATCTGGCTGACGTCGGTCGCCTCGGAGACCCAACCGGTACTGAGACCGCCCTGCTTGGCCAGAAAGACTCCCCCCTGGATGGTGCCCAGCAGTGGCCCGTGCACCGGGTCCGACGCCACGGCGATCTGGCTGACGGCCGGCGCCTCGGACACCCAACTACCACCGGGCCCGATCTGCTCCGCCAGGAAGTTCCCGTTCTGGAGGATGCCCACCAGGGGACGAGAGCGCGAGTCATCCCTGCAGTTGGGACCGCCGGAGCTGCCCGGTCGGCACCTGGCAACGGTCCTCGAGGGGGGCGACACCGCCGATGGGGAGGAGGGCAGACTGGCGATGATGATGGCCACCGGAATCGCAGCCAGGACCACGATGGCCAGCACCCGCGCCATCTGGTACCAGCCCGGTGCCTTGACTGACAATTGAGGTCGATCCTCTCCAAAGGAGTCCTGCATGCTCCGACGGGACGCCGGGCTGCCCGGGCGTCACCGGTCGAATGGTACTGCCGGGGGCGGTCGTCAGCGGTAGTGGATCTTCACCGTTCGTCTGATCAATTCGATGGTCTCGGCCAGCGCGTCGTGGTCTGCCACCCGCCCACGCACGGTGACCACGGTGGAGTCGGTACCTTCCTCCCAGTCGACCTCGGCACCCGGAGCGCGTTTGACGACCGCGGAATCGACCTCGCTGAGGCTCGACACCTCATCCAGACCGTCGATGGCCACGACCTGACGAGCTGCCATCGGGGGCTGGAACATCAACCAGAAACCCACGCCGGCACAGACAACCAGCTGGGCGAACTCGACGGGCGTTCCGGCCGCGATCTGGCAGGCCACCTCGAACAGGTTGGCTGACGACGCGCTGCGGAGGACAAACGGTGGCCGGCCTCCCAATCGCCCGTTGACCTCGATCAACCGGGGACCGTCGGGCGTGAGCTTGATTTCGGTGTGCACGATCGAATCCACGATGCCCAGGGCGGCGATGGCGCCCTCCGCCATGGCCAGTACCGACCGGTGGTGGGCGTCATCGACCACCGCCGGAATGAAGTTGCCGGTCTCACGGAACGGATCGGCCAGGGGGAAGCGCCCGGTGAGGGCGGCATGACTGATGTGCCCGGCGCTGACCACACTCTCGACCGACAGGTAGCTGGCGAACCGCGGGTCGTGATCGGGATCGTCGGGCAGGTACTCCTCGAGGATGCAGTCGATTCCGGTGCCGTCAGACCCGAGCAGTGCCCGCAGTTCGTCGGGGGAGGAGGCCCGTCGGATACCCCGGCTGCCACTGCCCTCGGCCGGCTTGAGGACCAGGGGAAAGGTGACTCGTTCGACCAGTCGGTCAACCTCGCTCGGCGATTGGCCGGCGGTCACGGCCCAGAAGCCCGGACCGGGCACGCCGGCACGGTGGAGGGCCGCGCGCTGGAGCCGCTTGTCCACCAGGACCCTGGCCACTTCAGGCGTGTGGTACCGCAGACCGAGCCGGGCGGCCAGGCCGGCGGCGGTCTCGATGCAGTCATCCACGAAGGCGACGATGCCCTCCGGGTCGGATTCGGCCAGCACGCAGGCCGCCTGGTCGAGATCCAGTCCGGTGATGTCCACCACCGTTCCGAGGCGCCGGAGCAGACGGCCGTCTCCGGCATCGTCGCACCCCGGAGCGCCCACCACCCAGACCAAGGTGGCGCTGTCGCCGACCTGCTCGAACAGATCCAGCGGAAAGAACGAGCGAGGATGGTGCAGCACGGCGATCCGGGGTGGCACTACCGGCTTCCTCGGCCGGGACCGGTTCCCGAGTTCGGGGCACCCACAGGCCGGTCACCGGTGCCCCTCACGGAACTGTTCGTCCACATACCGAGCGCCTCCTGGCTCATCGCTGGATCGACCCACGGAGGCCCTCCGTGCCCACTCACAGACTACGGGCGCAGGATACGCTCCAGCCGGTGGACGCCAAGGGAACGCTTCCGGTGGTGGCCGTCGTGCACAGCGCCGACCCTGTCAGTCTATTTGACCTGGTCAAAGCGGCCGACGGGTGCTGCCAGCTGGTGTCCATCCTCGATGGTGACCCGTCGGCCGGACGGATCCTGCGCCACCTCGGGCCGGTGGTGGACATCACCGGACTGAGCGATGACGACGCCGGGGAGAAGGTTCGGGCCCTGGCCCCGGATGGGATCGCCACCTTCCGGAATCGCGCCCTCCGACGCACTGCGGCACTGGCAGACCGGCTGCGCCTCCCGTTCCACTCCCCCGATGTGGCCGCCACCCTGCTCGACAAGTACAGCCAACGCCAGGCGCTGGAACGGGCCGGCCTCGATGGGCCCCGGTTCCGCCTGGTCGAACCCGGGGACAGCGCGGCCGGCTCCATTGTCGGGGACCTGAGGTTTCCGGTCGTGGTGAAGCCCAGTGCTGGTCTCGGGAGCCGTGAGACGTTCCTGGCCCGGTCCATAGAAGAGGTGACCGACGCGCTGGCCAGCGCATGGTCGGCCGGCGCCGGCGCCATGGTGGTCGAGGAGTACCTCCACGACTCCGAAGAGGTCATGGCCGCGGACTACGCCAGCTTCGTCTCCGTCGAGAGCGTGATCGGCGGTGGGACGCTCCGCCATCTGGCGTTGATCGGCAAATTCCCCCCGGCCCCTCCGTTCCGGGAGACCGGCCATTTCACCCCGAGCCAGCTGTCCCCCGCGGCGGTCGAGACCGTCCTCGACACGGTGGGTGCCGCCATCGGCGGACTGGGCGTCACGGTGGGGGCCCTGCACACGGAGGTGAAGATCACGCCGGACGGGCCTCGGATCATCGAGGTCAATGGGCGAACCGGTGGCGCCGTGCCGGACGTGCTGCTGGCGGCGGGTGGCTGCTCGCTCATGCAGGCCGCCATGCGGGTGGCCCTTGGCGAGACCCCCAGCGACGAAGGCCTTTCACCCTGTGACCGGGTGGGGTTCAGGATCAACGTGCAACCGCCCACCTCGGCGCATCGGGTCCGCTCCGTCGAGGGGGTCGAGCAGGTGCGCCAGCTCCCCGGGATCCAATCGGTCACCGTCCTCCGCAATGAGGGTGATGCGGTGAACTGGCGCCTCGGAACGGATCAGCTGGTGGCCGCGCTGATCGGGGCCGTCGACAGCCTCGATGCGCTCGGTGCCATCCGGCGACAGGTGTCCGAGGGGTTGTCGATCGCCTACGAGTGACCGGCCGTGGTGCGGTTTCAGCTCCCGAGGTAGGGAACGAAGGCACAGGCGGC
>Ga0307373_10011091_pt1 | contig 13122 bp, 6 predicted proteins | sample OX2MG_FD_202534 | JGI IMG/M metagenome (GOLD analysis project Ga0307373, IMG submission 202534) | Soil microbial communities from Risofladan, Vaasa, Finland - OX-2 | ecosystem: Environmental > Terrestrial > Soil > Coastal area > Acid sulfate soil | place: Finland: Risofladan, Vaasa | collected... | reverse complement strand
CAGCGGTCCGTCCGAGTTCTGGATAAGGGTCCAAACGTACGGCCAGTTGCGCAGAAATACGGCCCGGCCATTCTGAAAAAGGATGCGCGTGTCTTCCTCGGTGTACGTGGTCACCGCCGGAGGCGAGATCGTGCCCACCGTGCTTTTCAAAAAATTGAGCGCCTGAACGGCCTGCGGGCTATCCAATTTCACCTGGCGTGTTTTTGTATCGATCCACTGGCCGCCGTAGCCTCGCAAGACTTCAAGATATACGGTGACCAGCCCTTCGTATTGCTTGCCCTGCCACAAAAATCCCCAGCGTTGCGGCGTTTGCAGGGAACTGGCCAGATGGAAGAGTTCCTGAAACGTCTGCGGGGGTTGTTGCACCAGATCCTTGCGATAAAACAGGACGCCCGCATCGGTGAATGCGGGTATGCGGTACAGCTTGCCCCGGTAGGAACCCGCCTGGATTTCCGCGGGCAGGAAGGCGGCCCGCTCGGCAGCGGACAGTTTTCCGGACAAATCCCGCAACCACCCGGCAGCCGCGAATTTCGCCACCCAGATGCTGTCGCAATAAACAATGTCGTAGCTTGCGTCACCGGAAAGAAACGAAGTGGAATAAAGATCCTCGCGGGTGTTCGTGGCCGCCGGACCTTCGATCATGCGAACCGGCGGGCCCGGATACTCGCGGTTGAACTGGCGCACCAGGTCTGCCCACACGCCGGTTCCATCGGGCTCCATGAGAATCGCGAGCCCGGCGCCGCTTCCCGTTTTCGGGCCCCTCAGGCTATAGGCCAGCAGGATTGCCAGGCCGGACCATAGACAGATTTGCACCGCTGCTTTTTTCAAAGACATGCACGTTGTCCGAATCAATTCGAAGATGCACATTGTCGGAGGGTGGGCGCCGCGCTTCGATCATGGTCAGCGATGTCTCTCCGACGCGCACTCCGATCAGGTATTGCTCTCCCAGATTTTCCACCCAGCGCACCTCTGCGGGAATGCCACCCTGGGCAAGCGAAACGTCCTTCGGGCGGATGCCAACGATCGCTTTGCCCGACCAGTCCAGATGTGTTTTTACGATTTCGGGTCCCAGCCGGAACGCGCCTTGCGCCAGTTCGCGCTCGAACAGATTCATGGAAGGGGATCCGATAAAGGAGGCAACGAAAGAATTGGCGGGGGAGGCGTACAGTTCTTCGGGCTTCCCGATCTGCTGGACCTTGCCCTTGTCCAGAACCACGATCCTGTCGGCCAGCGTCATCGCTTCCACCTGGTCGTGCGTCACATAGATCACTGTGGCATGAATTTTTCGGAAGAGTTCCTTCAACTCGTGCCGCACGCGCTCCCGCAATAAGGCGTCGAGGTTGCTCAGCGGCTCGTCAAATAAAAATACGTCCGGTTTGCGGATCAGCGCCCGGCCAACGGCCACCCTCTGGCGCTGCCCTCCGCTCAATTCCCGAGGCTTCTTCCGCAGCAGGTCTTCTATATCCAGCAGGCGCGCCGTTTCACTAACCCGATTCTCGATCTCCCGCGCGGGGATTTTCTTCAGGCGGAGATTCAGGGCCAGATTCTCATAACAGGTCATATGGGGATAGAGCGCGTAGGACTGGAACACCATGGCGATGTTTCTCTGGCGCGCCGGAACTTCGTTTACCACGGCATCGCGAATCTCAATCGTGCCGGCCGTGGGAAAGTCCAGGCCGGCGATCAGCCGCAGCAGCGTGGATTTGCCGCACCCCGACGGTCCGACGATGGTCACGATTTCCTGCTCGAGAACTTCGAACGACACCCCATCGAGAGCCCGCATCTCGCGGGAATAATTCTTGCAGATATCGCGCAACCGGATATAGGCCATTCTCAGAAATTCCATTTCCTGTTTTTTCGCTTGCCGAGGGCGCGTCCGGAACCTGAACAAAATATTGCGGAACGAACCGCTTCACTGACTCTTCTCTGTTTCTTATCGGGCTCTTATCCCAATTGTTGATCCTGCACCGGCGGGATGGATTGCCGGCCGGCCCCAGCTGTCAGAGAAGCGCTCTGCCGATTTTTTCCTCTACAAATGGCGGAACGGCTCCTTCAGCGGCTCCGCCGGGGGCCTGTTGGTATCCCGCTCCAGCGATTTGGTGACCAGGTCCTTGGAGCCAAGGCCGACGGCGAGCGCCAGAGACAGCACGATCCCTCCAAAGAGAATGCCGAAAGCAAGCTCGACAATCCCCACGGCAATTCTGAGGTGCACGAGCGCCATGGCGATTGCCAGAACCATCACAAGCCACTTGGTGCCCACGCTCAGCAGGCGCGCGTACCCCAAGTTGAGATTGACGGCCCCGATCAGCACGCTCCTGCCCACAAAGCGCGCCAAGACCATTCCCACCAGCAGGACGAGGATGGCGCCCAGGATGTTCGGAACATACGCGAAGATGCTGCGCACCATGGAAGTGGTCATGTCGGAATTGAAGGCCGCGATGCCAATCAGCAGTCCCGCGGCGATAATTGCGATAGCAACAATTTCTGACACGAGCAGCGCCGGGCTTCCCCGCGGCGACCATTCCGCCGTCGAGGACAGCCCCCAATCCGCCAGCCGTTCATCGAAGCGCATGCTCTTGAGCACCCGCCGCACCACGATGGCGACAATCCAAGCTAGCAGCAGGGAAATGACCAGCGCCACGATCAGGGCGATCAGCCCCGGCAGCAGGCTGGCCAGCCGGGTGACGAATCCAGTGGTGGACAGTTGCAATGCTTGTTTGACTTGATTCCACATGAAACCCTCCTTGGCACATCCCTAAGGATTGAAGCGATCCGGCCAGCGCCATCGGGACACCAGATATGGTTTTCCCGTTTCGTAGGCAAGCGACAACCGCTCGAGCCGTTGTTCGATCTCCGCTGCTTCGGCAGTTTCCAGTTCGCGCGCGTAGGCGGCCACCCACCCCAGATACAATGGCGTCAGCGAACGCAGCAGATGATCGCGATTGATTGTCCGCAGGTGATAGGCCAGCGCAAAATCGTAGATGATGCGCACCCACAGTTCGTCCGGAAACTGGAATTGTTCCGGAGCCAGGCGCGACAGTTTTCTGATGTCCAGCAGGGTAGCGGGCGGCAGCACCAGTCCCCAGATTTCCTGCAAGTCCCGGTTGCCCAGTTGAAACGAATTCACCATTCGGGCGATATCCACGATTGCCGTCGTCTGCATCACCGGGAGTGGTTCATTAAGCGCGACGACCGGACTGGAGGTCCGCGTTCTTTGCCAGCACGCGGCGTTTTTCTCCATGGCCAGGAAAACGGGGCCCAGAATTTCAGCAAGCAGCGAACTTACGTCCGTCCAGTCCATGGGCGGATAAATGCGCGCCCCCAGATACGCCTGGCACACCAGAAGGTTCTCGCACACGGCCTTCGGCACCAGCGATGCAAGCAGATGCATTCCTCCTCCGCCCGCCTTCCCGTTCCGGTCTCCCGCCAGAATTCGTCCCAGCAGCCGTTGCGAAATCCCCAGGTCCGGCCCCATGGGATTCTGAATTCGCTTTCCGTAGAGGCTTCTGGTGAGGGGAGAGATAATGCCGTTATTCAGGAGACCCTCAAATTTTCTGCGCGCGTAACACGGCGCGACAAAATCAAAATCCGGTACCAGTAACGGCTCGGTCAACCGGCACACCCATTTCGAGGGTGCATGTTCCAGCTTGGAAGCGATGATGCAACAACCGCGTACCCCCAGCCTGTCGCCAACCGAGAAAATGGATTGGTACGCGGCCAGCGCACTTTCCACCGGCGCCGCCGTTGCGTTCTGAACATCGACAGGCCAGGGAAGCAAACTCAATGCGGAGTCCTGCTCCGCGGCCTCGGAAACTTCCGGCGATGCATTGGCGGCGGAGTTCTGCAGTACGACGATGCGCGGCTTCCCCGGAAGGGTTCGCAGGGCGTCGCACACCTCGGTCACTTCGTCCGGGCTTAAATCGGCGAGGATGCCGACCACCAGGTCAGCGCTTTCGATTTGTTCGATGCTTGGCCTCGCTTGTGGCGGGGCGGAGTCGGCTTCCACCGTTCGAACCTCAGACATCTGATTTTTTCACGGATTCCCGTCGCGGCCATCGTTTCCGAGCACGCCTGAAAAAGCTTGCGCGCCCCGAACGCTTTACAGCAGCGATATGATTCCCAGCAAGGGGATTCGAATCCAGTCGGGACGGCTGTTCAATTCATAAAGCACTTCGTAGAGCGCCTTGTCCAGCAGAAACATGTTGAGCAGCGCGCGAAAATCTTCGTTGCCTTCAGGCACGAATTCCGCGCTCCCGATTGTCTGCTGGTAGGCGCGCAGGAATTCCCCGGAAACCGAACGTTCCCAGAGGTGCGCCCAGGGCTCCAGGCTCGCAAAATCGCCGGGGTGCCTGGCAATGTAACCCGTCAGGCTGGCGTATGCGGCATAACTGAACGAACGCAGCATCCCGGCGACGTCCTTCAGCGGGTTCTGCTTGGAGCGCCGGTAGGCCAGCGAGCGCGCGGGTTCGCCTTCGAAGTCCAGAATTACGAAATCCGTCTTCACCCGCAATACCTGTCCCAGGTGATAGTCCCCGTGAATGCGGATGCGCTGCGCCCGCAGGCTATAGCTTCGCAACGTTTCCAGGCGCTGCAGAATCCGGCGGCGCTGGCTGAACACGGGCGCGGCAATTTCAATGACGTCGTCGGACAGATAGGGAACGCGCTCTTTTAGAATGTCGAAAACATTCAACGCGTGCTGGCGCACGTCGGTCAGCAACGTTTGCAGATCGCCGGCGCTCAACGGCTCGGGAGAAAACGCCGGATTATCGGTTGGCGACGCCAGCGCCAGATGCAACTCCGCGGTGCGGCGCCCCAGCGCGGCGGCGGCTTCCAGATACAGGCCCACGTGATCCCGCGCCAACTGCGATGGCTGGGATTCCGCAAGGTCCGCGGGATTTCCCAGTTCGGCGCTGAGAACTTCGGGAAGGGGCAGGGGAGCGCACATTTCGAAGTAGCGATCCAGTTCCTCGATGGTCCACTTCCAACCGTCGCCTTCGTTTGTGACCAGACCCTGCAAAATGGCGAGTGTGGCGGGTTCGCCCCCACCAGTCGGCATGTACTCGATCGAGCCGGCAAAGGGCGGGATGTGATCGAAGCCCACCGTTTCGGTCAGGTACCTCCCAATTTCACAATCGGGATTTGCGCCGGCTTCCTGGCGGCGGAAGAGTTTCAGGATGAACCGGTCTCCAAACAAGATTGACGTATTGCTCTGCTCCGCGGAGCCTCGCCGAACGTGGAGAGGCGTTTCTGCATTTCCCAGAACATCTTGAAAGGCGGTGCTTCGCACACCCCGGATCGAGCCATGTCGGGAAGAAATTTCACCACCGCTTTCGATCAGCGAAAGCAGCGCCGCGCACGATGCGTCATCGGATGTAGCATCATGAATCAGGCCGGAGGTTTCCTGCGTCATCACCGAAGCAATCACGGTGCTGGGTGCTGTGCGGCGCAACTCTTCTCCGCGCTCGCCCAGGGTCACTCCCAGAGGAAGCAGGTAAGTATCCGGCGCTCCGCTGCTGTACTGCACCTCTACCAGAGACAGCGCCGATTTTGACGGTTCCAGAACCGCCCAGTCCAGAATGCGCGTGGATTTGACCTGGCGGGATTTCGCGGCGAACCAGCGCTGCGCCGGCAGGTATTCGATCAGAAATCCTGTTTCGAAGCGGCGGCGTTCCACTCCTTCGAAGATGCTTTCCCATGCGCCTGTAAAAATCAGCGGGGAATGTTCCATCAGGTCTACGCCGACGGCGCTGGCCTCCGGTTTGGGATGCAGTTCGAGCCACAGGAAACCGTAAGGAGCCAATGTCAGCCGATAGGGTTGCTGGCCCAGGGGGGGGAATTCCACGTACCCCAGCATTTCGATGGGCACCATCCCCTCCAGTTTCGACAGGTCCAGATCCACCGGCTGCGCGAAGCGGGAAAGATTTGCGACGCACAGGATTTGCTCATTTCCGTCGGTCCGCAGATAGGCCAGCACCTTGCGGTTGGTGGAATCTAGAAATTCAATACTGCCGCGCCCGAACACGCGAAAAAGTTTTCGCAGAGCAACCATGTTGCGCATCCAATTCAAAAGCGAGGATGGATCGCTCTGCTGGGCCTCCACGTTGATGGCTTCGTATCCCCAGACCTGGTCCATGATCACCGGGCTGTACAGCCGCGCCGGAGTGGCGGAGGAGAATCCGGCGTTCCTGTCGCCGTTCCATTGCATCGGAGTTCTCACGCCGTTGCGGTCGCCAAGGTAAATGTTGTCTCCCATTCCGATTTCGTCGCCGTAGTAGAGAATCGGCGAGCCGGGAAAGGAGAAGAGCAGGCTGACCAGGAGTTCGATGCGCCTGCGATTGTTGTCCACCAGAGGCGCCAGGCGCCGGCGAATGCCGAGGTTGATGCGCATTCTGGGGTCGGCGCTATAGGCCAGGTACATGTAGTCGCGCTCGTCATTGGTCACCATCTCGAGCGTCAATTCGTCGTGGTTGCGGAGAAACAATCCCCACTGGCAGCTTTCGGGAATGCTGGGGGTTTGCGCGATGATGTCGGTGATGGGCAGGCGGTCTTCCTGGCGCAGCGCCATATAGATGCGCGGCATCAGCGGGAAATGGAAAGCCATGTGGCATTCGTCACCGTCGCCGAAGTACGGCCGCACGTCCGTGGGCCACTGGTTGGCTTCGGCCAGAAGCATGCGGCCGGAGTAATTCTCGTCGATCTGCCGGCGCAGCGTCTTGATGATGGCGTGCGTTTCCGGAAGATTCTCGCAACTGGTTCCTTCCCGCTCCACCAGATAGGGAATGGCGTCCACGCGCAGGGCGTCCACGCCCATGTCCAGCCAGTAGCGCATGACCTTGACGACTTCCTCGACGACCCTGGGATTGTCGTAGTTCAGGTCGGGCTGGTGCGAAAAAAAACGGTGCCAGTAATAGGCCTTGGCCACCGGATCCCACGTCCAATTGGATTTTTCCGTATCGGTGAAAATAATACGCGCGTCGCCGTATTTCTGGTCCGTATCGCTCCAGACATAAAAGTCGCGCTCGGGCGAGCCGGCGGGGGCATTGCGGGCGGTTTGAAACCAGGGATGCTGTTCGGAGGTGTGATTGATTACCAGCTCGATCACGACCTGCAATTCGCGGTCGTGCGCGGCGTTCAGAAAGGCCTGGAAATCTTCGATCGTGCCGTACATCGGATGGACGCCGATATAGTCGGAGATATCATAGCCGTCATCCTTGAGCGGTGAAGGGAAGAAGGGCAGGATCCACAGGCAGGTGACGCCCAGGTCCTGCAGGTAATCCAGTTTCTGGAGCAAGCCGGGAAAATCGCCGATCCCGTCGCCGTTGCTGTCCTTGAACGCGCGGACGTGCAGCTCGTAAATGATCGCGTCCTTGTACCAAAGAGGGTCCGCCGCACTGCCGCGCAATTTCGCCATGATGCCCTTTCCTGAAAGTTCAGGGAGTATTCCCAGAGTGCGGCTTGAAAACCACCACACCGAGGGGCGGGAGAGTCATATTCAGCGAGAAGGGCCGGCCATGAATCGGGAGCGGAGCGGCCTCCAATCCGCCGAAATTTCCCTGGCCGCTGCCGCCATACAGAGCGGCGTCGCTGTTCAGAATTTCCCTCCAGGCGATGTCCAGGGGAACGCCGACGCGGTAGTTGGTCCTGACCACGGGCGTAAAATTGCATACGAAAAGCAATTGTTCCTCGGGATTTCGGCCGCGCCGGATGAAACTGACGATGCTCCTCTGCGAGTCGGTGCAATCCACCCATTCGAACCCGGCGGCTTCAAAATCCAGTTCATAGAGCCCCGGTTCGCCGCGGTACAGCGTATTGAGGTCGCGCACCCAGCGCTTCATGCCTGCGTTCAGGGGATTGTTCAGCGACGCCCAATCGAGTTGCGCGTCGTGATTCCACTCGGACCACTGGGCGAACTCGTCTCCCATGAACAGGTGCTTTTTCCCTGGATGGCCGAACATGAAACCATAAAGCAGGCGCAGGTTGGCGAATTTCTGCCACACGTCGCCGGGCATTTTGCCGATCATGGAACCCTTGCCGTAGACAACCTCGTCATGGGAGAACGGCAAGACGAAATTTTCGCTGAAGGCGTACAGAAGCCCGAACGTGATCTCGCTGTGGCGATAGCTGCGAAAGACCGGGTCCTGCGACATATAGTCCAGAACGTCATGCATCCAGCCCATATTCCATTTCAGGCCAAACCCCAGGCCCCCGATGTAGGTGGGGCGCGACACCTGCGGCCACGATGTGGATTCCTCCGCGATCATCAGAGCATCCGGAAACGCGGCGTACACGTCTTCATTCAGCGTTCTCAAAAAATTAATGGCTTCGATATTTTCCTTGCCGCCATACTGGTTCGGTATCCACTCGCCTTCCTTGCGGCCGTAGTCCAGATACAACATGGAGGCCACGGCGTCCACGCGGAGACCGTCGGCATGATACTTGTCCAGCCAGAACAGGGCGTTGCTGATGAGGAAGCTCTGGACTTCCTTGCGGCCGTAATTGAATACGAACGTGTCCCACTCGGGATGCTCTCCCTGCTTCGGATCGGCATGCTCGTACAGGTGAGAGCCGTCAAAGTAGCCCAGCCCGGTTTCATCTTTCGGAAAGTGCGCCGGTACCCAGTCCAGGATCACTCCAATGCCGCGCTGGTGCAGGTAATCCACCAGGTACATGAAATCCGCGGGGGTTCCAAAGCGGCTGGTGGGCGCAAAATACCCAATGCACTGATAGCCCCACGATCCGTCAAAAGGATGCTCCATGACCGGGAGAAGTTCGATGTGCGTGAAGCCCGTTTCGTTCACGTAGTCGGCCAGCAGCGGCGCCATCTCGCGATACGTCAGCCAGCGGTTGCCTTCCTCCGGCACGCGCATCCAGGAGCCGAGGTGCACTTCGTACACGGAAATCGGGCCATTTTGCGATTTGTGCGCCGCCCGATTTGCCATCCACGACTCGTCGTGCCAGGCATAGTTGTCCACGTCCCATACGCGGGAAGCGGTTTGGGGCCGAATCTCGGCGGCGAATCCGTAAGGGTCCGATTTATCGACGGTGTAGTTTCGATAGCGGGAAACCAGGTGATATTTGTAGCGTGCCCCGGGTGTTACATCGGGGATGAAGCCATCCCAAACGCCGCCTGCCCTGTGTTGTAGCGCGTTGGTTTCCGAATTCCAATTGTTGAAGTCGCCGACCACGGAGACGCGCTGCGCATTGGGCGCCCAGACCGCGAACTGCACGCCTCGCCTGCCCTCGACTTCACCGAGGTGAGCGCCGAGTTTGCCGTATGCGCGGCTGTGCGTGCCTTCGGCGAGCAGATACAGATCGAATTCGCTCAATGCCGGTTGCAAAGCCGCACCTCCAGTCATTCGGGTTTTCGCAGCCAGGATGAAATCACACGGCTCCCTGGCTTACAGATAATAATCAAAATCGCGTTCCGTACGAACCCGGCGGCGCAGGCACAGAACATGCGCGGGCAGGCTTCCAGGCGTCAATTCCACAAAATTCCGGTCTCCCTGCCACAGGTAGCGGCCGTCGCCCAGCAGGTCATGAGCCTGGAAGGCGTGATCGGGGTCAAGTCCCAGGCAACTCAAGTCCAAAGTCACCCATCCGGTCTGCGCGTGGAAGGAATCCAGATTCACGACGACAACAATGACGTTGGAAAAATCATCGGTCGTCTTGCTGTAGCACAGCAGCATGGGATTGTCTGTTTCGTGAAACCGCAGCGTGTGGTCGCCCTGCAGGGCCGGATGCTCTTTTCGGATTTCGTTGATCCGGGTGATGAAGTCCTTCAAACTCCAGGGTGAATTCAGGTCCCTTTGCTTGATCTCATATTTCTCCGAGTGCAGGTACTCCTCGCTTCCGGGAGCGAAAGCGTCGTTTTCGCAGAGTTCGAAAGCGGGCCCGTAGATCCCGTAGCTGGCCCCCAAAGTGGCCGCCAATATCAGGCGGATCATGAATGCGGGGCGGCCTCCCACCTGCAAAAATTCCGGAAGGATATCGGGCGTGGCGGGCCACAGGTTGGGGCGAAAATATTCTTGCACTTCCGTCCGCGTCAGTTCGGCGAAGTATTCCTCCAGCTCCTGCTTGGTGTTGCGCCAGGAGAAATAAGTGTAGGATTGGGAAAATCCGAGTTTCGCCAGCCGGTACATCACGTGTGGCCGGGTAAACGCTTCCGCGAGGAAAATAACATCGGGATGCTGGCTCCTGATTTCACCGATGACCCACTGCCAGAAGGGAAAAGCCTTCGTGTGGGGATTGTCCACACGGAAGATGCGCACTCCCTGCTCCATCCAGAATTGAAAGACGCTTTTCAGTTCTGTCCACAAGGCGAGGGGTTCGGCGGTTTCGAAATTCAGCGGATAGATGTCCTCATACTTCTTCGGGGGATTCTCGGCATACTGGATGGTGCCGTCGGGCCGCTTGCGGAACCATTCCGGATGTTCGCGCGTGTAGGGGTGATCAGGCGAACACTGAAACGCAATATCGAGCGCGACTTTCAGCCCGAGTTTTTCAGCCTTGGAGACGAACCCGCGAAAATCCTGCAACGTGCCTAGCTGCGGATCGATGGACTTGTGACCGCCCTCCGCCGACCCGATCGCCCAGGGACTCCCCACGTCGTCCGGCTGCGCCACCACCGTGTTGTTCCTTCCCTTGCGATGACTGCGCCCAATCGGATGCACGGGCGGAAGATACACAACGTCGAAGCCCATGGAGGCAATGTAGGGCAGCCAGGCTTCGCAGTCCCGCAACGTGCCGTAGCGGCCGGGTTCGGGCGAGCAGGAACGGGGAAAAATTTCGTACCAGGCGGAAAAACGCGCCCGGGGGGGGTCGACGGTTACGCTTAATTCCTTCTCGTAGCGGCTTGAGACATCCGGGTCGGGATAGCGCTCCATCACCGGCAGTAATTCTTCTTCCAGTGCGATCACTTGGCCGGATTTTTTATCCGCGGCTTCGCGCAAGCGGCGAGCCCATTCGCGGAGCAGCTTGCCATCGCCGGCCACGGCGCGCCTGGCCGTATCCGCAATGATGTCCACTCCGATCAGCAGTTCGACTTGAACGTTTTGTCCCGCTTCGATTCTTTTGATCAAGTCGCCGCGCCACGTTTTGAATCGGTCCACCCACCCTTCCACTGTGTAGCGATACCGTCCGATTTTGGTGACGTGGAATTCGCCTCGCCAGCGATCGTTGACGAGCGGAATCATGGGGGAAACCTGCGGCTCTTTTTCCGTTCCCTGCCAGTACAGCACGCGGCACGCGAGCTGGTCGTGGCCGTCGGCGAAGACATCCGCTTCCACGAGGACGCTTTCTCCGACGACGCGTTTGATCGCAAACCGTCCACAATCGATCTGTGGACGAACCTGTTCAATGACTACGCGGCGTCGCGCCTCCGTTTGCGGCTGCTCCATGTGAGGAAAACCCCTCCGTGTGCGAAGAAGCGGACGGTATTCTTGCTCCCCTCCGCTGCAACCCAATTTATTATTTATTTCTCTTATTTCAAATATACGCTTGCCAATACGCGAGACAAAGACATATCGGGCCATCTTCCTCATGACCATGCAGATCGGGCAAGGAGAATGCCCGGAATAAAGCAACGCGGCCGGAAAATCGCTTGGAATTCGCCATTCGTCAATTATTCTGGCCGGCGCACGCCGTGTCCGCCGGGAATGTTTTTTCGAATCATTCAGGATCCTTATGGTGCGGGCGCTTAGCACCGGGTTTGGATTCGGCGCGCTGCCGCATTGGACTGCTGTCGCTGGTGAATTCATAAGCGGCATTCACCACGGAGATATGCGAAAGGGCCTGCGGGAAGTTTCCCAGCTGGCGTTTCGCCTTGGGGTCGTACTCCTCGGCCAGCAATCCGACGTCGTTGCGCACGGACAGCAGGCGATCAAACAGGCGTTTGGCGTCCTCAGTGCGCCCCAACATTTTCAGCGCGCTCACCATCCAGAAACTGCAGGCCAGGAAAGCCCCTTCTCCCGCCGGCAGGCCGTCCTGCGATTTCTGCGTCCGGTAGCGAAGCACGAAGCCATCGGGCATCAGGTGCTTTTCGATGGCCTCGATCGTGCCGCGCACGCGCGGATCGTGCGGCGGCAGGAATCCGACCATGGGAATCAGCAATAAGGAAGCGTCAAGCTCCTTCGAACCGTAGTATTCGGTAAAGCTTCCCACTTCAGGATTGAAACCCTGCTGGCATACTTCCTGATGAATTTTTTCGCGCACCGCGCGCCACCGGTGGACTTCGCCTTTCAAGCCATTTTTTTCCGCGTTCTGAATGGCGCGGTCGAAAGCCACCCAGGCCATTATTTTCGAATATGTGAATTGCTTTTGCCCGCCGCGCACTTCCCAGATTCCATCATCGGGTTGTTGCCAGATTTTTGCCAGATGGTCGGTCAACGCCTGTTGCAGGGCAAGATCGCTGGGGTTTGTCGGTATGCCGCCCAGATGGGCATGCAGCAGGGCGTCGGCGACCTCCCCATAAACATCCAGCTGAAGCTGTTTGGATGCGGCATTGCCGATGCGAACCGGTTTCGAACCTTCGTACCCGCACAGCCAGTCCACTTCCCACTCCATCAGATTGCGTTCTCCACAAATGCCGTACATGATCTGCACCTGGTCGGGGCTACCGGCGGCGGCGCGCAACAACCAGTCGCGCCAGGCGCACGCTTCGTCAAAATAGCCCGCGTTCATCAGCGCGAGCAGTGTGAACGTGGCATCACGCAGCCAGCAGTAACGGTAGTCCCAGTTGCGCGGCCCGCCGATTTGTTCCGGCAGAGAAGTGGTGGGAGCGGCGACAATCCCGCCGGTGGGCCGGTACGTGAGCGCCTTCAACGTAATCAGCGAGCGTTCCACCGCATCGGCGTATTCCTCCTCGGGTCTGAGGCGTTCCGCCCATTTTTTCCAGAAGCTGACCGTTTCCCGCAGGGAACGCTCCGGGTCCACCGGCTTGGCCGGCGGGTCGTAGGAAGGCCCGTAAGTCATCACGAACGCCACCGACTCGCCTTCTCGGACGGTGAACTCGCTCACCGTTTTCATGCTCTCCCCGCGCAGCGGCGCCGTGGTATGCAGCATCACCATGTCGGGGCCGGCGATGGCTCTCATGTCGCCTTCCTGCATGCGCGTCACCCACGGGAC
>Ga0307373_10011089_pt1 | contig 13124 bp, 11 predicted proteins | sample OX2MG_FD_202534 | JGI IMG/M metagenome (GOLD analysis project Ga0307373, IMG submission 202534) | Soil microbial communities from Risofladan, Vaasa, Finland - OX-2 | ecosystem: Environmental > Terrestrial > Soil > Coastal area > Acid sulfate soil | place: Finland: Risofladan, Vaasa | collected... | reverse complement strand
CGGTTGGCTGCAGCGCGCGAGAAAGGCACGCCAGCGCGATGAGAGCCAGGAGCAGCGCAAGAAGACCGGCGAGCCACTCGTGCCGCAGGCGTGCCGCGGTGTTCGGGGAACCGCAGGTGTGGCAGTATCCCCAGCCAGGAGGGTTCTGGCGCCCGCAGTGCGGGCAGAACGTTCCCGGTCCTCGCCTTGATGCGCCGAACAGTGTCGGCCGAGTTGACCCGACTCCGCAGACTCCACAGAATCCGTCGGAGTCGGTCGCATTATGGCATCTCGAACAAAGCATATTGACCCCTTTCCTTTCTTTCTCCGTCGTTCATCGCCCAACCGACAAGCGGCCGGCGGGCGATCGCCGAACGAATTCGGCTCCTACAATGGCCCGGGTATTACCCCGTGTGAATCGCCGAAAGATTCGGCTCCTACAATGGCCCGGGTATCACCCCGCGTAAATCGCCGAAAGATTCGGCTCCTACTTTTCGGCAATTACGTTAGTGTTCGCCCCTTTGGTTTTATGATCGATGGGATTGTTGTTCGCCTCAATCTGAGCCAGAAGTTTTTTGCCTTCGGTGGATTGCAGCGCCGCTTTTAAGATGTCATATTTGTTTCCCGCGTTCCAACATAGAAACTGTCCTAAGTGATTGTCACGCACCGCTTTCAATTCGGCCAGCACCTGTTCTGGTCCATAATGAACGCCAAAAAGCGAGAATGCTTGCAGCCAGGGACGAATGGTGCAATGTGTGTCCGCAATCCGCTTTTTGGCGTCTCGCAGGCTCAGCAGCACAGTCTTGTACGGCTGGGTGTTCGGATTCGGCATGTGGTATTCTCCATGCGCGAAATGCGAGGGATAGACCATGGGGCTGATCAGGTCCACGTTATCCGCGATTGGATTGATTTTCTGCCCGATTCCCATATCGGACTTGGCCGTCCCCGTAAGCCCAAAAATATCCGCCGAGATCGGGACGTTGTACTTCGCCAGCCGTTTGTACGCATAATTGAGATAGGCGGCAATCACAGACCAGGCACGGTCGTGGCTGATGTTCTGATGGTAAACGCAAAGCCGGGTGTTCCCATCGCTCGGGAAGCGCACGTAGTCCCACTGGATTTCGTCAAACCCTCGTTTGATGGCGTCTTCCGCCAGGTCAACATCGTATTTCCAGAGAGCCTTTACAGTGGGATCCACCCAGGCGTGGCCGGATCGGCCATGCCAAACCCCGCCGTTCTTCGAGCGGATCGCCCAATCCGGTCGCTTCTTCGCCAAAATCGGGTCATTGAAGCAGGCCACGCGCCCGATCACGTGGATATGCGCGGCCTTTAACTTCTTGAGCGTAGCGTCAATATTCGACGCCCGATTCTCATCCGGCTTCTTGAAACACGCGCCGATGGAGACGGCCAGCGGCACGTCGGGAGTGTAATATGTTACGCATCCATCCGAATCTTTGATGTCGATCACGATGGAGTTCAGCCCCGTTTCATGGATGATCTTAATGAGGCTGTCCATCTTCCTCGCGCTTCCGGCAGACCAACCGGTGGCATAGAGACCATGGGCGACGAAATTGTGCGAGCCGGGCTTGCCAACCGGCCCGGTCGCTAATGCGGTCTGCACATTCCCTTTAGGGGAGTTGACGGCCGCGGTGGCGCGTGCGGCAGCCGGCGGCGACGTAGGACCGGTGGTGGAATTACTCCCGGCCGAGTTCGATGTTCCCTGACATCCGGCCGCAATTAAGGCAGCGGCGGCGGTGGCGATTATTCCGGCAGACTTCAGATACACAGGCGGTTCCTTCACGTTGCAAACGAGTTACATCTCCTCGGGTAGAGGACCTGGGCTTCAGGATGGTTTGGGTAGAACACTGGTTCGGGCGCACACAAACGGCTTCGACACAGAGGCGGATCTGGTAGTAAAATACCACAGGGCGGCCGATCCGTCCACAGATCAGCGGCTCCGCGCCGCTATGGAGGCGACAAACTTGTATTCCAGGCAGACAGCGCAGGTCCTTCAAACTCTGGCGTTCACCGGGGCCCTCGCCGCCATGTTGATCATCGGTGGCTGCGGAGGAAATCCCTCCACCGGCGCCGGCAATTCTTCAAATCAACCCCCGCCGCCCCGGAAAGCCGGCGCAGCCCCAGTGGCTGGCTCAGCGACCGGCGCGGGCACGGCGCCTCGGACCCTCTCGAACATAACGCCCGCCGCCGCTTCTCGCCTGCATGCCAACGAGCTCGGCCGCGTTCTGGTGATGGAATACCACAACATCACGACCAAACAAAAGGGCCAATTCTTCCAATCGCCCGAACAACTTCGGAATGATCTCAATCGGCTCTACGAGAGCGGCTATCGTACAATAGACATCCATGATTACATCAATGGCAATATTACCACGCCCGCCGGTTTTTCGCCCGTCGTCATTACCTTCGACGACGCTAGCCCCGGCCAGTTCCGTTATATCACGGTTAACGGCGCCAAAAAAATCGATCCCGATTGCGCCGTGGGCATTCTGGAAGCGTTCGGCAAGTCCCATCCGGGCTTTGGGAACCACGCCAACTTCTTCGTTCTCCCCGAGGGATTCTCGCAGCCGGCGGACAAAGCGGAGAAGTACCATTATCTCGTTACGCACGGGTTCTCCATCGGGAATCATACCTGGCATCACAACATCATGACCCACATGAGCCCGGCCACCATCCAGACAGAGCTCGGCTACGACGACGTCGACATCCATAAGATTCTGCCGGATTATACCGTGAATGTCTTAGCCTATCCGTACGGTTCCCGGCCTACCGTCAACGGCAAGAAAGACTACACCTATATTGCCAACGGAACCTGGAAGGGCGATCACTACCATATTAAGGCCGCATTCCTCGTTGGGGCCGAACCGGCGCCCTCGCCTTTCAGCACAAAATACAAGCCGTACGCCCTTCCCCGCGTCCAGGCTGTAGAAGCCACCGGCCCGGATCTGTGGACCCACTGGCTTGAATATCTCAAGGCGCATAAGCTGGAACGCTTCGTGAGCGACGGCGATCCCGACGCCGTCAGCATCCCCGCCCGGCTGGCGCCCTACTTGAACCCGGCCGCGGTTGGAAACCGCAAAGTCGTGAAGTACTGATAGTTAGCGGAAGGGATTCGACGGCTTCGTTTTGGCGCGGCTCGCGCCTCCGCCGCAGACCTCTCTCCCAACCTCTCCCCTGCGAGGGGAGAGGAGCCTCTAACTCCAGCCTTTGTGATAGCCCCTTCGTCCTCCGTCCTTCGTCCTCCGTCCGCGCCCCGCGCCCCCGCCGCAGACCTCTCTCCCTTATTTTCGATTATCATCTCGTGGAACTTTTTGACTACAAGCTGCGTCAGATGTTTGACTACAAGTTAAGTCAGGAGAATTGGATGGAAAGCAGACGTCAGTTCAGCCCTTCCGAGTGGCAGGTTCTTGAGTATATAACCGCGCGCGATCCCGTTACGGTGCGGGAGGCGGCGGCGCATTTTGCTGAATCTCATCGATGGGCCAGGACCACGACACTGACGCTGATGGAGCGGCTTCGCCGAAAGGGCTATCTCAAACGCCAGAAAACCGACGGCGTATTTCGCTACGCTCCGGCGGCGCCGCGCGCCGAGATGCAGAAGAGTCTGATCCGAGATTTTGTGGGCAGTGCGCTTGGCGGCGCGGTCTCGCCTTTGCTATCTTTCATTGGGGATGAGGTTCAGCTGAGCGACCATGAGTTGGAGGATCTCAGGCAGTTGGTCCGGCGACTTGATGCCAGCGCGGAGGGGAGCGAGCCATGATACCTTCGCCGGCGGGGCTGGATCGATGGACCGATTTCCTCGAGCTCTCACTGCTCCGTGCATCGCTGCAGGGAGGACTTGCCATCTTCGTGGTCTGGCTGCTGACGCGCGCGCTACCGCGACTCTCTCCCCGGGCGCAGAGCTGGCTCTGGCGGTTGGCTTACTTGAAGCTGTTGATAGCCCTCGCCCTGGTCGCGCCGATCAATCTTCCGCTGCTGCCTCCGACCGCGTCTCCACCCCGCGCAGCCTCGCCCTCTTTCGCCGGTTCGCCTCGGTTGCCCGTCGAAGCCCCGGCTTTGCATACCCATCGCAACCCTGCGACCGCAGAAAGCAGGCCCCGATCCACGCCGGTCGCGTCAAGCCTGCCGCGCTTGCTGCCCACTTTGCTGCCATGGATCTGGCTCGCTGGCGCAATCGTTTTTGGAGCTGCAGCGCTCCGGGACGGAGGGAGAATGCAGCAGCGAAAAAGGTCCGCATCGCCGGTCGAAGAGTCGGCGCTGTCACATACGCTGAATGATCTGCGTGAAAGACTTGGGATCCGCCGGCGGGTGGCGCTGCTCGAAATGGATGATCCGGGTGTCCCGATGCTGGTCGGGGCGCTGGGGCCGGCGATCCTGCTGCCGCGCTCCATCCGCGAACAATGCTCCGATCGTGAGCTTGAGCTTGTCCTGGCCCACGAGCTTGCGCACTTGCGGCGCGGCGATCTTATCTGGTCGTGGCTTCCGGTCACGTGCCGCATTTTGTTCTTCTTTCATCCACTGCTCTGGCTGGCGGACCGGGAGTCGCGCCATGCGCAGGAGACCGCTTGCGATGAGATCGCGATCAAGTGCAGCGGCGCCGCGCCCGCCGATTATGGATCGCTGCTTGTTAAGGTCGCGGCGATCTGCCGCGCCTGCCCTGTGAATGGGTTCGCTGGCGCTGCCGCCATAGAATCATACCGCACTCTCAAAAGGAGGATTACCACCATGCATTCGCTTCACCTACGTCGCCACCGCTCGTGGATCGCGGTCGGTACCGGCCTCACAATCTTCGGAATAATCGGGGTTGTCCCGTGGAAAGTAGTCGCGCAGCGAACCCCGGCGCCAACGTCCTCTCCGCCGGCGCAGACCGCCCCGGCGCCAGGCTCTCGACATACCAGGGCCGAGCAGACGCCGATGCTCCTGGCGGCAAATCCCGTTCATCACTCCCAACCGAAGAAGCACGTGATGAAGGCTTCTAAGCTCGCTGTTCGCCGCCCCGCAGTCCACCAGGGAAACACGGCGGCCCTCAAGACGAAGCTGGCCGCCGCCCAGATGCAGCTTCGTGAGATGGAGGATCTGAACCGGCGTTCGCAGCGCAGCCTGCTGGCGGCCCGCGCCCGGCTTCGCAAGACGGACCAAGCGCTTGCCCAGGCCAACCAACAGCGGCTTGATGAAACCCGTGCCGCCGCGGTGTCGGATCTGGCCCGGGCGCAAGCCGAAGAGACGCGCGCGGAGGCGCAGTACCGGATCGGCGCCGGTTCTCTTGAAGAAGTCTTGAGGGCGCGTCTGACTGCGGCGAAGGCCGAAGCTAATCTCCATCCCGGGAGCGCCGCGAACAGTGACCGGACAGCTGCGGCACAGAAGCTTCTCGGGGTAGAAGAGAGCCAGTATCGCGCGGGGGTCGTCGACCAGCAGGCGGTAGAGGACGCCAGGTACAAGCTCGCGCTCGCCGAGGCTGCACAGAGCCGCGATCCCGCTCTAGAGAGTTCCTTGGCCGCGGTGGATCATGCCACAGCGCTTCTGAATCTTGCGCAAACCAGGTACTCCGCCGGCGTCGAAAGCCAGTCTGCTCTGCAAGAAGCCCAACACCAGCTGGCCGCCGCACAGGCCGCCCTCGCGAAGATCCGGCAGAAGCGGTAAGCGCGGGCGCGGGGCGCGGGGCACGGACGGAGGACGACGGACGAAGGACGACGGACGACGGATGGAGGAGAGGGTACGAGGCGGGACGCGCGAAGAGAGGGCGGCGGGTTTTTTGAACCCTCGAAGGAGGGTTTCGCGACCCCAGAGCCCGGTTTCAACCGGGTCTGCAGTGAGGCGCGGGGAGCTGCGCGCGAGGACGGGTTTGACTCATCCTTCATCCTTCATCCTTCATCCTTTTTAGGTCCTCCGTCCGTTAGAGTCCGCTGAACTCGTACCAGTCCACGGTTAGCCAGTCGGGACCATCATTCTCCGCCCGAATCTTATGCCGGCCCGGGCCGAGAGGAATGGTATAGGTGTGGTTGATTTCGTTGGCGGTGGCGGCATTCTTGCCATCGCGGTCACTTATGGCGGCGGTGAGGCGCGGATGTCCATCTACGTTTACCACCAGGCGGGCGCCGGTCTGCGCCACCGAATTCACATGGATCCTGACTGCGCCGATTCGCCGGGTCCGTACGACGAATGTTGGAGGACTGCGGAGTTCGGGGTGGAGTTTGCCCTGCAGGAAGCCATTGGGCGCGCTCGGATTCGCGGCGCTGGCCGATGTGATCAAGAACTGATTCTGATCCGGCCGATCCCAGACCGGGTCGCATGAGATTCGAATGGTCGCGGCGCCCGGGAGAGGCGTCCACCGCGGGAGGTCGATTCTTAGAACGTCCCATGTCCGCAATTGGGGAACGGTCACGCTCAGAACGCCAGCGCGCGATCTGCCGGAGAGTGTCTGGATCGGCGAATAGGTCCACGCGGCGGGCTTGGCCACCGCGCCTTCCACCTGGTAAAGAATGACTCTGGTAGGCCGCACGGCGAGCGCGAGGCGCAGCCGGCCGTCAGTCCGGACCCGAGGCGTAAGAGCATCGTAGTCGCGATTGATCAGGTGAACGACCAGCCGGCGTTCAGCCGGCTGCGCTTGGATCGTTATCTCGGCGCGGCCGGAGAAAGCCCCGGCGCCGGGATCCTGCCACTGAACGCCGTGCAGCAGCGGCGCGATCCGACGGACGAACCGGGCCTGGCTCTGAATGGTCGCCAGCGTGCCATCGGTGGAGGCGTCGGATCCGAACGGGCCATGAACCGGGTACGCGAAGAAGAGCCCGGCCGCGAACACCTCCGGAGCGTAAGCGTCCAGCCAGGCCACGCGTTCCGCGGGCTTGAGCTGTTCCCACGGCATCCCGTCGCCCCAATCATGGAAAACCATGATGGGCACGTCTTTACTATCCATGAGCGTCCGGCTTCGCGCATAATCGCCGCGCCACTGGGCGAGGTAGCTTCCCGTAGTGGAAAGAACGCCCGACGCGGTTTTGGGAAAGCCGCCCCACATCCCGGCGATCTGATAATCCACCCAGCGGTTCAGACCATTCGCCGCCAGCCATACCCGGCGATGATGACGAGCCGCGTACGCTCGCAGCGTGGTCGTGTAGTACTTCCAGACCCGGTTGTTGCGCGCGGCCGAGAAACTATCGCCTGTAATCGCGTTCGGATCGCCCCAGATTGGCCAGAGGGGGTTAGCTGCCTGATCCGGCTGATCCGCCCAACCGTGGTCGCGCAGGTAGGCGGAGTAATCAAATGTTCGAATCGTACGGTCAGGACACTCATCCGCCCGGGAGAGATCGATCTTAAACCGGGTCTGCCAGCGAGGGTCCGCCGAGGTCCAGTGGGCCTGTGTAATGAACCGGCGCGTTAGATAGTCCCGAAACGCGGCCAGGCCATAGGAATCGTAGCCCTCATGAGAGGAATAGACCCCGCTCACCTCGTCCATGAAAAGAGTATCGACCCCGGCGTCTATCTGCTGTTCGGCCCATTTTAAGACGTATCGCAGGTACGCCGGGTTGGCGGTGGCGCCGTGATAATAGGCGCCGCTGATAGTAAAAAGCTGGCCGTTCGGATCACGCGTCGCCAGATCCATAAACGTGGCGGCGCTGATCCCGTTTTCGCCGCGATAGAGGGCCGAGCAGGTCACCCCGCCGCCCAATAGCGCGCCATGATTGTGCGCCAGGCGCACAAAATTCTCCTGACCCCGGAGATCGGGAGCGTTGGCCCATTTGAACCAGGCCCGGACCCAATCCTGGGAAGGTATCGAGGCGGATAACGCTGGCGCATCCGCCGCGTTATCGAATTCGTTGATGCTATAGACCGTGATCTGGTCTGGCGTGGAGGGCAGGCGAACGGATCGTGGAGCGGACGCGGCGGAGTGAATCGCAGGCCGGTTTGCGCCCAAATAAACAGGCGGCGCCGCGTGGGCCGGCGCCGTCACACCGATTAATCTGAGGATAGTAAGAATCCCGATCCATTCGAATCGGGATTCCGGTCGGCGGCAGACGACGAGCATTGCCCGCGTCCACCGCCGGATCACAAGTGCCACGTTTTGATGATCAGTGACCGGCCGCCGGCGCTGCAGGAGCAGGCGGCTGAGCGGGGGCCGCGGCCGGCGCCTGACCGTTCTTCATCTCCTTAGGATCCTTCCAGGGCGGGACACCGGGTGTATAAACACCTCCGGACGCCGGCGGCTGGACCGCTCTATATCCTAAGAAGCCGATGACAACCACAATTACGGCGATAAGAATCGCGATGACCGGCACGGGAACAGATTTCTTCATCGACTCTCCTCTGAATTATTGACCCGTAAACGACCACATACCAAAGTACTGGGCAGGATTATTATTCGAGTCCACGCATGGTTTTGGCGGCGCAGGGCTAAATGACGAGATGGGCGGCTGGTTTCCCTGGCGTTGGAGGGTTTGATCGAATTTCATCCATTTGACGTGTCCGTCGCAGAAAGCGTAGTTCGAGCCGCCCGAGTGACCCTTCGACGCCGCGATACCGCCATTCTGACCGTAGAGGAACTCGCTATCGTTGCAGAAGTCATCTTGCGCCCATCCTTGACCCCATTGATGATAGCCGTTCCATCGTTCGGCAATGAAGATGGTCGATGCGGGCGCGGTGATGGAGCTATCCTTCTGATACGCCGGCCAGCCATAAAGATCCTGGCCCCATTTGCCCGTAGCCGCTTCGTCGTCATAATCGAAGTTCTCACTATAGGAAACCGGCACAGCCGTGCCGCGGTTGTACGTGTCGTCGGGGCAAAGGAAGACCGCCTGACTCTTAACATAAGGGTCCAGAAGCTCGTTCCAGGCGTTGGTACCGGGTGGGTCAGGCCCCTCGCCGTATGGGTTGGTGTGAACGCCGTCATAATCCTGCACATACATGAACTCCGCCGTCATCATCTGCTTCTCATTAGACGCGCAGGTTATCTGCCTCGCCTTTTCCCGCGCCTGAGCAAAGACCGGCAGCAAAATTGCCGCCAAAATAGCGATAATTGCTATAACCACAAGCAGCTCAATGAGAGTAAAGCCGCGTGTACTACGTCGCATAAAATCCCCCTGTTTAACGGGAGTCGCGGACATTACGCCCTCGACCCAAATTCCGTATCTCGCGATAAGACGCGAGAATAGGAACTAACTCATTGAGTCCCTTTCTTACCGGACCCGCAAGATTCCTTTTGAATCCGTAAAATATAAATCCAGTCCTATAAGGCCGTGGGATATCTCTCGACCGGGCCATGTTGACCCGGTCGCTATCACCACACCCCTTCTTCCTACCCTTTCCGAACGGTGGGCCGGAACTGGGTCACCGGCGCCGCGGGAGTAGGAGCGGGGTTGACAGGGCGAGACGGTATCGGCTCCGCGGACCCGTTTGTTTCGGTCGGCGCCGGCCGATTCACTCCACCACCGGTGATTACCTGCGCCGCCATGAGCGTTTGGACCACGCGCATCACGTCATCGGATCCGGCTGAGGCGGCGCTCTGGCTTCCTGCACCGCCTCCCGTCGAACCGAAGTTCACAAACTGGCCCTTGGAAAGCGCCGTCGCGACCTCTCGCGTCAGGTCCGGGGCAAGTTCCAGCCGGCGCAGATCGAGATAGAGGCCTCCTGCCGCCAGCAGCGCCTCAGCCTTCATCCGGATCGAATCGGCTTCGGCTTCGGCGACCGCGCGGATCAAGGCGGCCTGGGCCTTTCCATCGGCTTCCTTCTCAATCACATTTTGCTCGGCGTCGGCACGCGCCTGGGTGATCTGATTCGCGGCGAGCTCACCTTCACGCTGCGCTCGGACCGCGGCCTGCTTTTCAGCTTCCGCCCGGGCGATCGCGGCGCCATTCGACGCGATCTGCATGTTCAGCAGCCGCTCCTGGTCGTTTACTTTCTGCGCGGCCTCGAGCTGGGCAATTTTCGCCCGCTGTTCCTCCTGAGCTTGGACGACATCTGCGTTCGCCTTGGCGCGGGCGGCCGATTCTCGCCGACGGGCCTCAGCGACTTCGCTGATAACGGCCTTGATATTCAGGCTGTTGAAGGTCAGGCCCAGATCGAGCAGTTCTCGCGAGCAAGCGTCTTTAATAATCACCGCCAGTTCGTCGTCTTCTCCGCGCTCAACCATCCGTTCGGTAACGCCGGAAGCAACCACCATCTCGCCGCGCGGGCCGGTCGGCGCCAGCGCTGTGCCCGGACCCAGAGCGGGCGCAGTCGGCGCGGCGATCGCCGGGGTTGTGTTTGTCCGGGCGTTGAAGAGTTGATCATGCCTGAGCAGGTTTATCGCCCGGCGCCCGGCCGAGGAGAGCACGTCCGTAAGAGTGGAGAGCTGTTCGTTAGGTGGCTTGGAAAAGAACTTATTCGCGGCGGTATTCACCATCGCGTCGTTTTCCCCTACGCTGACAATGGCGGAGGCCCGCACCGTCACCTTAACCGGGGCAGGTGTCCCGCCGGGGTCAATATCGGCAGTCTGGTCGGTGATCTCGATATCGACGTTAATGGCGGAGGCAGGGATGGAATTTTGTTTCGTCACGATCGGTACCACAATCGCCTTACATGGCCCCCTGAAGATCTTCAGGTTGCCGTTCAGCCAGCTAACCAGCAGGATCTCGCCCGCATTCACGCTGCGTAGTATATGGCTGACCATGCTCGGAACGAGAACGAACGCGAGAATGACGACGCCGATGGCGATCCAGACAGATTCACTCATGAAATACTCCTTCAATATTTGCGGCACGCAACTTGACGCGCCTGGTGATGTATGGGCGCCCTGCGCCGAGCCAGGGCGCCTATTCCAGCGAAACGGTCACTCGCTCCTTTTCTTCGTCCACATCCTCGATCTTGAGCTGATCGCCTACTCGTACGGGCAGCGAAGCCTGCCGCGAGGAGATCCGGGCGCTGAGCTGCACCATTCTTCCGTCGTGAATCACCTGTACGATCCCTCGACCGTTTCTGAAAGGCGTTACGGCCGTGGCCTCTGTCATCACCAGCTCGGTGAGAGGGGAAGCGGGCTTACCGGCGAACTGAAAGAGATAGTCCCATAGCGGCGCTACCGCAAAATGATCCAGCAGAACGGCAGGCAAGATGGCGATCAGACCGGCCTCCCAGGCGCCGAGCCGTGCCGAATCCATCAATGCGTAAGAAAACGCGCCGAAAAAAGCCAGCACGGTAAAGACGCCGCGCATGGAGGGGACAAAGCGCAGCGCGTTGAAACTCGCCAGGGGTGAATTGGCGCTATTTGTCGTGCTCGCGGCCGCTCTTGCGCCGCGGGGAACGAGAGGCCCCGCCGTGCGGGGCGCCGCGATCGCTGCGGGGCCGGTATGCGAATGGAGTGCGCCGGACGCGCCATGCCCATGGCCGCCGAGGGCGTGGCGACTGTGGCGGCCAATGCCTGGCAGGGCCATCATAATCAACCCGGCCAGGCCAACGAGCATCAAAGTCAGATAAAATGTCATGATAGTTTCAGACGGTTCGGCCCGTCACCAACGTTTTTGACATCGACGCCGCGCATTCCTGCACGTGCTCGGCGATACGTGAAAGCAATTGCGAATCTCTAATTCTCGTGTTTATGAAGGATCGGTGGCAGGCTGTGGCGAAACGTCGAAAAATGGAGTGTCGCCGCCCTGGAGTACGGAGCAGAGATGTCGAGGACAGAAGCAATCAGATTTAAGGGGACTCGCCAGGGCGTTCATCTCCTCATCGAGCCGGAGGTGGATCTCCAGGAAGTGCTGGTGGAACTTGATCAACGGCTCAAGAGCTCGGACCAATTCTTTCGGTCGGCTGCCGTGATGCTCAATGTTGGAGATCGGGAGATGAGCGAGAGCCAGCTTGCCTCCTTGAAGGAGATTCTGCTCCGCTACGGGCTGGAGATTGTCTCGGCGCAGGCGGCGCACACCGATACCCGATCGGTGCTGCGAAGCCTCGGCGTGGATGTGAGTATGCCCTCGGAATCCGGCGGGCTGCTGGTGGCGGAGCGGCCGGCGCCGCTGCCCGAGGGGCCGGGACGGCCTGGTTCGAAGGCGCCGCCGCTGGCCGGAGAGGCTCTCGTCGCGCATCGAAATCTCCGGTCGGGGCAATCGCTGCATCACTCGGGCGATATCTGCCTGATAGGCGACGTGAATCCGGGCGCGGAGCTCGTTGCAGGGGATAATGTTATCGTATGGGGAAGTCTTCGTGGAGTGGTGCACGCGGGGACGCGCGGGAATGATCAGGCGGTAATATGCGCGCTGGAGCTCGCGCCAACGCAGCTTAGAATCGCTTCTCTGGTAACGCGACAGCCCGAGGCGATGGAGATGGAGCCGGCGCCTGAAATGGCCCGGATCGTGGATGGGCAGATTGTCGTGAAGCAGTGGCTTCCACGTTCTCACCGCAACCGTCGATAGCCGCGGCCGCAAGAGACGCTGGCGCCCGCATGAGCCCATCGCTGACGTTGAAGAAGAAACGCCGGAGTGAACCCGGCCCTCTGGTTGGTTCGTAACATAGTGGAGATCTGAATGGCCGGTCACGTGATTACAATTACATCAGGGAAGGGCGGCGTTGGCAAAACGACGACCACGGCGAACCTGGGCATCGCGCTCGCTTCCTACAACCACAAGGTCGCCGTTGTCGACGCCGATATTGGCCTTCGGAATCTGGACGTGGTGATGGGTCTGGAGAACCGGATTGTCTATGACCTTGTGGACGTGGTTGAGGGGCGCTGCCGGCTGCGGCAGGCGATGATCAAGGACAAGCGTTTTCCTGAGCTGGCGCTGCTGCCTGCGGCCCAAACGCGGGACAAGAACGCTGTCAAGCCGCAGGAGATGGCGCAGCTTTGCCGGGATTTAGCCAGAGAATTTGAGTACGTTTTGATCGACTCCCCGGCTGGAATTGAACAGGGTTTTAAGAACGCTATCGCCGGGGCGGAAGAAGTGCTGATTGTGACGAACCCGGAGGTTTCGGCGGTGCGGGACGCCGACCGGATTATAGGCATGGTGGAGGCGGCGGAGCTTCCGACGCCGCGCCTCATTCTAAACCGGGTGCGTTCCGACATGGTGAGACGCAAAGAGATGATGAGCGTGGACGACGTGCTGGAGATCCTGGCGGTAGAGCTGCTCGGGGTGGTTCCGGAGGATAATGCCGTGGTAACCACCACCAAT
>Ga0307373_10011087_pt1 | contig 13127 bp, 13 predicted proteins | sample OX2MG_FD_202534 | JGI IMG/M metagenome (GOLD analysis project Ga0307373, IMG submission 202534) | Soil microbial communities from Risofladan, Vaasa, Finland - OX-2 | ecosystem: Environmental > Terrestrial > Soil > Coastal area > Acid sulfate soil | place: Finland: Risofladan, Vaasa | collected... | reverse complement strand
GCCGACGCTCGATCCGGTGGTGTCCACCGCCGATCTCGTCGGCATGATCGCCCAGCACATGTTCGAGACGCTGTTCACCTTCGACAGCAACTGGAAGGTAACGCCGCTGCTGGCGGCGGGGCTGCCGGCGATTGCGAAGGGCGGAACCGAATACACGATCAAGCTGCGCCAGGGCGTGAAATTCCACGACGGGTCGCCGATGACGGTGGAGGACGTGCTGGCGTCGCTGAAGCGATGGATGAAGATCGCTTCGCGCGGGCAGCAGGTGGCGCCGAACGTCTCGAAGCTGGAGAAGGTCGATGCCGGCGCCGTTCGCATCACGCTGAAGAAGCCCTATGCGCCGCTGGCGGCGTTGCTGGCCTTCAACAACTCGGCGGCCGTCATCATGCCGGCGAACAAGCTGGCGGACACGCTCACCGCCTTCATCGGCACGGGGCCGTACAAGCTGAAGGCGCATGTGCCGGACCGCTACATCCAGCTTGTCCGGTTCGATGCCTATGCCTCCCCGCCGGGGGCGCCTGACGGGTATGGCGGCGGGCGGCATCCGGATCTCGCCGGGATCACGTTCGTGCCGGTGCCGGATGCGAACACGCGCACGGACGGCGCATTGGCGGGGCAGTACCATTATGCCGATTCGTTGCCGGTGGAAGCGTATGACCGGCTGACGAAAAGCCATGCGAGCCTGCCGCTGCTGCTGAAGCCGTTCGGCTGGCCGCAGATGGTGATGAACACGAAGCAGGGCGGGCTGGCCAAGGTGGCGCTGCGCCAGGCGGTGCAGGCGGCGCTGAGCCCGAAGGACATGCTGGAGGCCGCGTTCGGCACTCCGCGCTTCTATGCGGTGGACGGCGCGTTGTATCCGAAGAACTACGTCTGGCACACCGATGCCGGCATCGTGCGCTACGGCGCGGCGGATCCGGCGAAGGCCAAGGCGCTGATGAAGCAGGGCGGGTACGATGGCAGCCCGATCCGGCTGATGGCGAGCCGCCAGTACCCGTTCCACTACAAGATCGCCCAGGTGGCCGAAGCCTATCTACAGCAGGCCGGCTTCAAGGTCGATCTGCAGGTGATGGATTGGGCGACGCTGATCCAGCGCCGTGGCGACCCGAAATTGTGGGAAATCTTCATCACCCACAGCCCGTTCCTGCCGGAACCCGCGCTGGATGGCTTCATGTCCGACGATTTCCCGGGCTGGTGGGCAACGCCGCAGAAGGATGCGCTGGTGGCGAAGTTCAACAGCGAGGCCGATCCGGCGAAGCGGGTGAAGCTGTGGGCGCAGGTGCAGGCGCTGTTCTATGCACAGGCGCCGCTGATCAAGGTAGGGGATTTCAACTCCCTCGCCGCGCGCTCTCCGAAGCTGAAGGGCCTCGTGCCTGCGCCGTGGCCGTATTTCTGGAACGTCACGCTCGCCTGAGCGGGAGCTGGCCGGAGTGGAAGCGTGATCCGCAACAGGCTGCTGCACGCGGTGTGCGGCCGGCTCATCGGCATGATCGTGGTCATGCTGCTGGTCGTCACCGTGGTGTTCGTGATCGTGCGGATCGCGCCCGGGGACCCGGCATCGGTGATGCTCGGTCCGCAGGCGAGCCCTGCCGCGGTGGCCGCGCTGCGGACAAGCTGGGGGCTGGATCGGCCGCTGCCGGTGCAATATCTGCTGTTCGTGGAGCAGGTGCTGCGCGGCGATCTCGGGCAGTCGATCTTTCTCAACGAACCGGTGCTGAGCGCACTCGCCCAGCGGGCGGAGCCGACGACGTTCCTCACGCTGTTCTCCATCCTGATCGCGGTGGTGATCGCGCTGCCCGTGGGCATCCTCGCCGCCTATAAGCGCGGCTCGGCGTTCGACCAGGTGGTGATGACGGTGTCGATGTTCGCCGCCAGCATCCCGACCTTCTGGCTCGGGCTGCTGCTGATCGAGTTCTTCGCCGTGCGCTTCCACTGGCTGCCGGCATCCGGCTACGGCGGGCCGGGCGCGTCGCTCGGGGACCGGCTTTCACACCTCATCCTGCCGGCCGTGACGCTGGGGGTGGCGAGTTCCGCGCTGATCACGCGCTTCACCCGGGCGAGCATGCTGGATGTGCTGAGCGACGACTACGTGCGCACCGCGCGATCCAAGGGCATGGGCGAGATGCGCGTGGTGCTGCGCCACGCATTGAAGAACGCTCTGGTGCCGATTCTGACGGTGATCGGGCTGACCGTCGCCGTACTGATCGCGGGCGCGGTGGTGACCGAAACGGTGTTCGGTCTGCCGGGCGTGGGCAGCCTTGTCGTCTCTGCCGTGCTGCGGCGGGACTACCCGGTGATCCAGGGCGCGCTGCTGGTGCTGGCGGGAATCTACGTCCTGATCAACTTCGCGATCGACATGCTGTATCTGCTGATCGATCCGCGGGTGCGGTACTGACATGACAGACCGGGAGCAGCGAACGCGCAGGCTGGATGCGCTGCTGGCGCGCAAGACCGTTCTGATCGGTGGGGCCGTTCTGCTTGTTATCGCGCTGGCGGCGGCCTTGGCGCCGCTGCTGAGCGCCTATTCGCCGACGCAGCTTGCCATCGCGCAGCGACTGCATCCGCCATCCGCGCGCCACTGGTTCGGCACGGATGATTTTGGGCGTGACATATTTACCCGCGTTCTGTACGGCGGCCGCCTGTCGCTGACCGTGGGGGCGGCGGTGGTCGTGGTGTCCACGGTGCTGGGCGCCGTTCTGGGGTTGCTGGTGGGGTTCTTCCGCAGGCTGGACGCGCCGGTTTCCCGGCTGCTGGACGCGATGATGGCGTTTCCCGACATCCTGCTGGCGATCTCCCTCGTGGCAGCGCTCGGGCCGTCGCTGCTGAACGTGATCATCGCGCTCAGCATCGTCTATACGCCGCGGCTGGCGCGCATCGTCCGCGCCTCCACGCTGGTGATCCGCGAACTGCCCTATGTGGAGGCGGCGCGCGCGCTTGGCGTGTCCACGCCGCGCATCCTGGTGAGCCACGTGCTGCGCGGGCTGATCTCGCCCATTCTCGTGCAGGGCACGTTCGTTTTTGCCTATGCGATGCTGACGGAGGCCGCGCTGTCGTTCCTCGGCGTGGGTGTTTCGCCGGACATCCCGACCTGGGGCACGATGATCAGTCTCGGGCAGGAATACATGGATACCGCGCCGTGGATCATGCTGTTCCCGGGCTGCGCGATCGTGCTGGCGGTGCTGTCGCTGCAACTGATCGGCGACGGGCTGCGCGATCTGCTCGATCCGCGGCTGTCGAAGGAGATATGAACATGGGCCAGCCGCTGCTGCTGCGTGATGTGGTGCCGATCGGCTTCGGTGACGCGATCGCTTCCCGTCGGCAGGATATCCTGATCGGCGCCGACGGGGCCGTGGCTGCGTTCGACGCGATGGTCGCAGCCCCGGCGGAGGCGCGGGTGTTCGACGGCCGAGGTGCCTTCATCAGCCCAGGCTGGGTCGATCTGCACGCGCATGTCTGGTGGGGCGGGACGGATATCTCCATCCGCCCGGATGCTTGCGGCGCCGCTCGCGGCGTGACCACCATCGTCGATGCCGGATCGGCCGGGGAGGCGAATTTCCATGGCTTCCGCGAATTCATCATCAAGCCAGCGCGCGAGCGGGTGCTGGCGTTCCTCAACATCGGTTCGATCGGCCTCGTCGCCACCAATCGGGTGAGCGAGCTTGCCGACTACCGCTCCATAGACATCGACCGAACGCTGGCCTGCGTGGAGGCCAACCGTGACGTGATCGTCGGCATCAAGGTGCGGGCGAGCCACGTGATCCTCGGTTCCTGGGGCATCACGCCGGTGAAGGTGGCGAAGAAGGTGGCGAAGATATTGAAGCTGCCGCTGATGGTGCATGTGGGCGAGCCGCCGCCGCTGTACGACGAGGTGCTGGAGGTGCTGTGGCCGGGCGATATCGTCACCCATTGCTTCAACGGCAAGGCCGGCGGTTCTCTGATCGAGGATGAAGACCTGTTCGCCCTCGCCGCGCGCTGTGCCGCCGAGGGCATCCGGCTGGATGTGGGGCATGGCGGCGCATCGTTCTCGTTCCGCGTGGCGGAGGTGGCGATCGGCCGGGGGTTGCTGCCGTTCTCGATCTCCACCGATCTGCATGCCCGCTCGCTGGATGGGCCGGTGTGGGACATGGCGACCACACTATCGAAGCTGCTGGCTGTCGGGATGCCGCTGGCCGAGGTGATTCGCGCCGTGACGGCCGCGCCGCTGTCGGTGATCGGGCGGCCAAGCGCCGATCTGCTCGCACCCGGCGCGAGAGCGGAATTCACGGTGTTCGATGTCTTGGACGGCGATCTTGAGCTGCGCGATTCGATGGGTGTGGCGGCGAAACTCACGCGCCTGATCGAGCCGCGCGCGGCAATTCTGGGCGCGGGCCTGATCGCGGCATCACGCCATGTGCCCTCGGCGCCGGTGCCATGCCCATGCTGCGGCGGCCTGCGGCGTTGAACGCACTGGCGCCCGGCGTTGCGTTGCAGGTGAACGATCTGCGGGCGCATTTCGTCTTCCGCCGCCGCGTGGCCAAGGCGGTCGATGGCGTGTCGTTCACCCTGCGCGAGGGCGGCACGCTGGCGATCGTCGGCGAATCCGGCTCGGGGAAGTCGGTCACCAGCTTTTCGCTGCTGGGGCTGCTGCCGCCACCGGGGCGCATCGTCGGCGGCAGTGTTCTGTATCGCGACAGCGCCGGTGCGGTGCATGACCTCGCGACGCTGCCGGCGGCGGCGATGCGCCGGATGCGCGGGCGGCAGATCGCGATGATCTTCCAGGAACCGATGACCAGCCTCAACCCGCTGTTCACGATCGGCGACCAGATCGGCGAGATGATACGCCTGCATGAACCGGTCAGCCGGGGGCAGGTACGGCAGCGGGTGCAGCGGATGCTGGAACTGGTGGAAATCCCGGCCGCCGCCGCCCGGCTTGACGATTATCCGCACCAGATGTCCGGCGGCATGCGGCAGCGCGCGATGATCGCGCTCGCGCTCGCCTGCAACCCGCGCGTGCTGATCGCCGACGAGCCGACGACGGCGCTGGATGTGACGACGCAGAGCCAGATCCTCGACCTGCTGCGCCGCCTGCAACGCGAGAGCGGCATGAGCATCCTGTTCATCACCCACAATCTCGGCGTGGTGGCCGAGATCGCGCAGGACGTGGCGGTGATGTATGCTGGCCGCGTGGTGGAGCAGGCGCCGGTGGCACGGCTGTTCGCGGCCTCCCGCCATCCCTACACGCGCGGGCTGCTGCACGCCACACCCAACCCGGCGCGCGACGTGCCGCAGGACGGACCGCGGCGGCGTCTGGAACCGATTCCCGGCACAGTCCCGTCGCTGACCGAACTGCCGCCCGGATGCAGCTTCGCCCCGCGCTGCGCGCTCGCCATGCGGGCCTGCGAAGCCGCTGTTCCGCCGTTGCTGTCCGTTGCGCCCGACCATGCCAGCCGCTGCCTGCGGCACGAGGAGCTGGCATGAGCGATCGGCCGGCACTGCTGAAAGTCGAGGGCCTGTGCAAGACGTTCCCCACGCGCCGCGGCGGTGCGGTGCGGGCGGTTCAGGATGTGCGCTTCACCCTGCGCCGCGGCAGCCTGGTCGGGCTCGTGGGCGAATCGGGGTCTGGCAAGACCACCGTCGGCCGCTGCCTGCTGCGGCTCATCGAGCCCAGCGCCGGCAGGGCGGAGTTCGATGGTACCGATCTGTTCGCGCTGCCGTCGCGCGCGTTGCGGCCGTGGCGGCGGCGGATGCAGATCATCTTCCAGGACCCGTATTCCAGCCTCAACCCGCGCATGCGCGTGGCGTCCATCCTGGGTGAGGCGCTGGATGCGCACAATCTTGCGCGCGGCGCGGCGCGGCGGGACCGGATCGCCGAACTGCTCACGCGCGTCGGGCTGTCGCCGGATCACGCGCGGCGCTTTCCCCACGAGTTCTCCGGCGGCCAGCGCCAGCGCATCGGCATCGCCAGGGCGCTGGCGGTGGAGCCGGATTTCATCGTGGCGGATGAGCCGGTTTCGGCGCTGGATGTGTCGGTGCAGGCGCAGGTGCTGAACCTGATCCAGGATCTGCAGCAGAGCCTCGGGTTGACCATGCTGTTCGTCGCGCACGATCTCTCGGTGGTCGAATATCTGTGCGACGAAGTGATCGTGATGTATCTCGGCCGCGTCGTCGAGCGCGGGCCGAGTCGGGAGGTGTATCGGCGCCCCGGCCACCCCTACACGAAAGCCCTGATCGCGAGCGCGCCGGTGCCAGACCCGACGGTGCCGCGTGCTGCGCCGCAGGTGAAGGGCGACATCCCGAGCCCGTTGAACCCGCCCTCGGGTTGCGTGTTCCGCACCAGATGCCCGCATGCCGCCGATGCCTGTGCCGGGCAGGTGCCGCCGGAAATCGAGGTCGAGCCCGGTCATTTCGTTGCCTGCCTGCGCCATGCCGAGCTGGCGGCGGCCGGTGTGTTGTGATGCTGTCCGCAGGAGTACGCATGTCGCCCTACGATCGCCTGAAATCCCTTGGCATCGAACTGCCGACCGCACCGCCGCCGATCGCCAATTTCGTGACCCATGCGCGCGAAGGAAACCTGCTGTTCCTGTCAGGCCAGGGGCCGTCGGAGGCTGACGGGTCCATGCATACCGGCAAGGTCGGTGCGGGCATCTCGGTCGCGGAGGCGTATGCGCATGCGCGGCTGACGGGCATCAACCTGATCGCGGTGATGCACGACGCACTGGGCGATCTTTTGCGCGTGAAGCGCATCGTGAAGCTGCTGGGGATGGTGAACGCGACGGCGGATTTCGCCGATCATCCCGCGGTCATCAACGGATGTTCGGACCTGCTGATCGACGTGTTCGGAGAAATCGGCCGCCATGCCCGCTCGGCCGTCGGCTTCGGTTCATTGCCCGGGCGGATCACCGTTGAGATCGAGGCGGTGATCGCCGTGCAGGACTGACCCCCCTGGCGGCCGGATCACTCCTGCGCGCGATGGCCCAGGCGTTTCTCGATCTGCTGGGCGGCTTCCTGCACGGCATGGGTGTAGCGGGCGGAGTTCGTCCGCACCTTCTCCTCCGGCAGCACGATCGAGATCGAGGCGACGCAGGCTCCGTCACGATCCTGGATCGGGGCGGCGACGCAGGCGACCGCGAAATCGGATTCGCCGATCTGAATGGACAGCCGCTGCGCCAGCGCCTCTGCGGCGGCATCGGCGAGCGTGGCTGCGTCGGTCGTCGCTCGGCCCGTGGGGGAGGCCATGGCGCAACGATTGAACACCGCGATGCGCTCCTCCCGCGGCAGATGGCCCACCAGCAGCCGGCCCGATGCCGTCCAGTTCAGCGGAACCCGCGTACCGAGCCGGGAACTCACGCGGAAATGTCCGGGCCCGTCGGCCATGGCGAGAACCACCATGCTTCCCTCGTCCCGTCCGCAGACCTGGACCGTTTCGCCGACCGCATGGGCGAGTTCGTTCATCACCTCGGTCGCGACGGTGAGAAGATCGAGCGAGCGGGCATAGGCAAGGCCGTAGTGGAGCAGGCGCGACCCAAGCCAGACCATGCTGCCGCCAACGCGCATGAGCAGTTGCTTCTCCACCAGGTCGTCGATGATCACATAGATGGTCGACACTGGCGCGCCGACGCTGCGCGCGATCTCATAGGCGGTCGCCGGCCGGTCCGTGGTTTGCAGATGATCGAGGATCTGCAAGGCACGATCGATGCCGCTGGTGCGCGCACGGCGGGGTTTTTCAGGCGCGTCGGACATCGCCGAGGGCGGCACGGCAACCGCGCGCTGGTCGCTCGAATACGTCATCGCGATTCCTTTCGCCGGAAGTGGCCGGCCACGTTGACCGGCAGACCGGCAATGTCTAGGCTGTTTCACAATAAGAATACATATTCCACTATTATATAGTATCCGGAGACGATCGCAATGGCGGCTCGGCAACAGATGGCACAGGGCGTTCCCGACATCCGCGCGCGGCTGGGTGTGCGGCCCGTCATCAACGTGTCCGGGACGATGACGGCGCTCGGCGCCTCGATCGTGGTGCCGGAGGCGGTGGAGGCGGTTGCCGCGGTCCTGTCGCAATTCGTCGAGATCCACGATCTGCAACGCAAGGCGAGCGCGGTGATCGCCCGGTTATGCGGGGCGGAGGCTGGTTTTGTCACCGCCTCCTGCTCGGCGGGCATCACGCTCGCGGTGGCGGGTGCGATAACGGGGGCGGATCTGGCGGCGATCGAGCGGCTGCCGGATACAGGCGATCTGAAGAACGAAGTGCCGATCCAGATCGGCCACATGGTGGGCTATGGCGCGCCGGTGGAGCAGGCGGTGCGGTTGGCCGGCGCGCGGGTGGTGCCGGTGGGGCAGGCGACGGATGTGCGCCCATACCACCTGGAGGGTGCGATCGGCCCGCGCACGGCGGCGGTGCTGTTCGTGGTGTCGCACCACACCGTGCAATACGGGCAACTCACATTGGAAGAGGTAGCCGAGATCGCGCATGCGCGCGGCGTGAAGGTGATCGTGGATGCGGCGTCCGAATACGATCTGCGCGGCTTCCTGGCGCGCGGGGCGGATATCGTTCTGTACAGCGCACACAAATTCCTGGGCGGCCCCACCGCGGGCATCGTCGCCGGCGGGCGTGATCTGGTGCGCGCGGCCTTCCTGCAGAACATCGGCATCGGCCGCGGGATGAAGGTCGGCAAGGAGGGCATGGCCGGCACCATTGCTGCGCTGGAGGCATGGGAACGGCGTGATCACGCCGCCATCCGCGCGCGGGAGGCGGACTATCTGCATTTCTGGCACGATCGCCTGTCGCGCTGGAACGGCGTGGACGCCAGCATCATCCCCGACCCGACCGACAACCCGCTTGACCGGCTGCTGGTGCGGGTGGACCCGCAGGTGGCGCGCATCACCGCGTGGGACCTCGCGGATGCGATGGGGCGTGGCAACCCGCCGGTGATCGTGCGCGACCACGAGGTGGAACACGGTTTCTTCCTGCTCGACCCGTGCAACCTGCATCCGGGCGAGGAGCGCGTGGTGGCCGACCGCCTGGACGAGGAGCTGGAACGCGCCCGCGCAGCCAATGATCCGATTGCCACGCCGATCGCCGAACGCCGCCGCCGCCGTTTCGCCGCGATGGCGCGCTGGCCGGACTGATCGCCGATTTCAACCGTCATGGGGACGGGAAAAGGGGGGTAAGATGACGACAAGACAATCCGATCGCCGCAACATTCTCGGCCTCGGTGCCGCCGGCCTGGCCGCCGCGGCCACGCTGGACGTGCGCAAGGCCGCCGCGGCCTCCGCGCCGGAGAGCCTGTTGCGCAAGGTGCTCAATCGCGGGCACCTGATCGTCGGCACCGGCAGCGCCAACGCGCCGTGGCATTTCGAGGATGCGAACAACAAGCTGACCGGCATGGATGTCGCCATGGGCAAGATCCTGGCGAAGGCGCTGTTCGGCGACGAGAAAAAGGTGAAGTTCGTGCTGGAGAGCGCGGCCGCCCGCATCCCCAACATCACCACGGGGAAGGTGGATATCGTCATCCATTTCATGACGATATCCGCCCAGCGCGCGCAGCTCGTCGCGTTCTCCCGGCCGTACTATATCGAGGCAGTGGCCCTGCTGACGCGCGCGGATGCGAAGGCGAAAAGCTTCGACCAGCTCGCAGCACTGGGCGCGAAGGCGAAGGTCTCGATCCTGCAGAATGTCGGCGCGACCCAGATGGTGCACGAGGTGCTGCCGAAGGCGGAAGTGATGCAGATCGACACCCAGGCAAACGTGATCCAGGCGCTGGAGAGCCATCGCGCCGATGCCGCCGCGGTCGATCTGTCGAACGTGCGCTGGCTGGTGAAGCAGGCGCCCAATCGCTATGCCGATGCCGGCAAGGCCTGGGTGAAGCAGCTTTATGGCGCGGCCGTGCGGCAGGGCGATCCGGACTGGCTGCTGTTCGTGAACACCGTATTCGATGTGGCGATGTTCAGCAGCCTGGACGGCCATCATATCTATGATTCCGCGTTCCTGGAGTTCTTCGGCGAGAAGACGCCGCCGCTGAAGGCCGGGTTCCCGTCCATCTGAGCGGCCGGCGCACGGCGTGCCGTATCAGCTCAACTTCACGCTCGTCTGGCTGCATTTCGGCCGGCTGGCGTGGGGGCTGCTGCTCAGCCTCGAACTCGCGGTGCTGGCGATCTTTGCCGGCACCGTGCTCGGGCTTGCGCTCGCATTGGCTCATGTTTCGGGCGGGCGGGCGGTGCGCACGGCGGTGGCGGCGTATGTGGAATGCATCCGCAACGTGCCACTGCTGTTGCTGGTCTATCTCGTGTTCTACGGCATCCCGACGGTGATCGACCTGCGCTACAATGCGGTCACCAGCTTCGTCGTCACGCTGTCGCTATATGCGGCGGCGTATCTCGTGGAGGTGTTCCGCGCAGGGCTGCTCGCGGTGGCGAAGGGGCTGACCGATGCCGGCAAGGCGATCGGGCTGACAGCCTGGCAGCGTCTGTGGCATGTGCGGCTGCCGGTGATGCTGCGGATCGTGCTGCCGTCGCTGTCCAACACCTTCGTCTCGCTGTTCAAGGACACCTCGGTCGCCTCGGTGCTCGCGGTGCCGGAGCTGACCTATGGCGCGCAGTGGATCAACTTCAACACCTTCCGCATCATCGAGGTGTATCTGGTCGTCACGCCGATGTACGTGGTCACGGGCTATGTCATCCTCGGCCTGCTGCGCCGGCTCGAACGGCGGCTGGCGATCCGATGAAGGGGATCGACCTCATCGTGCAGGCTTTGCCGCTGCTGTTGCGCGGCCTTGCCATCTCGTTGGAAATCTCCGGCCTCGTCGTGGCGTTGGCCCTGGTTGCCGGCGTTCTGCTGGGGGCGGCGCTGGTCTATGGCCCGCTGCTGCTCAGGCTGCCGATCAGGGGTTTCGTCGATCTGATCCGCGGCATCCCGATGCTGGTGCTGATCTTCTTCGTCTATTACGTGGGGCCGGCGGCGGGGCTCGATCTCGGCAGCTTCCCTGCGGCGGTTCTGGCCCTCACGCTGTTCTCCACCGCGCAGGTGGCAGAGATCGTGCGCGGCGCGCTGTCCTCCATCCATCACGGACAGATGGAGGCCGCTCGCGCGATCGGGATGACGTTCCCGCAATGCCTCGCCTGGGTGATCCTGCCGCAGGCGGCGCGGCGGTTCCTGCCGCCCTGGATCAACAGCGTGACGGATGCGGTGAAGGGCAGTGCGCTCGTCTCGCTGGTCGGCATCGTCGATCTGATGCAGTCGATCCAGCAGGTGATCGGCCGCACCTATCGCCCGATGCCGTTCTATCTGCTGGGGGCGGTGATCTACTTCGCGATCAACTACACCCTGTCGAGCGCAAGCCGGCGGCTGGAGGCGCGTTTCGCCGATGTCCGGGAGTGAGTGCATGACCGATCCGCTGGTACGCATGGTGGGTGTCACCAAATCCTTCGGCGCGACGAAGGTGCTGGATGGCGTCGATCTCGATGTGAATTGTGGGGAGGTGGTGACCATCATCGGCCCCTCCGGCAGCGGCAAGACGACGTTGCTGCGCTGCGTGAACGCGCTGGAAACCTACGATGCCGGCTCGATCCGCATTGACGGGCAGGAGGTGGGCTTCCGGGATGGCCCCGGCCATCGGCCGCGGCGGGACCGGGAGCTGGCCCGCATCCGGGTGGAAACCGGGATGGTGTTCCAGCTTTTCTACCTGTTCCCGCACCTCACCGCGGTCGAGAACGTCATGCTGGGGCTGCGCAAGGTGCGGCGGATGGGGCGGGTGGCGGCGCGGGAGAAGGCGCTGCACTGGCTCGATAGGGTGGGGCTGGCCGCGCGGGCGGACCATCTGCCCTCCCAGCTCTCCGGCGGGCAGCAGCAGCGGGTGGGCATCGCGCGCGCGGTGGCGATGGACCCGAAGATACTGCTGCTGGACGAGGTGACGTCGGCGCTCGATCCCGAACTGGTGGGTGAGGTGCTGGCGGTGGTGCGGAAACTGGCCGAGGAAGGCATGACGATGCTGGTGGTGACGCACGAGATGGGCTTCGCCCGCGAGGTGAGCGACCGTGTGGTGTTCATGGACGGCGGGCGCGTGCAGATCGCCGGCGCCCCCAACGAGGTGCTGCGGAACCCCTCGAACGACCGCCTGCGGGCGTTCCTCGCCCGCGTGGGGTGACTCAGGCCTTCCCCGCGCTGAACGCGTTGAACGTGATCAGCGTGTAGGTGTCCGCCACACCCTCCAGGGTTTGCAACCGCTCGGTCACGAACAGGCCGGTGTCCTGCTCCGGCTCCAGGTAGAACTTGCCCAGCAGGTCATACTGGCCGGAGGTGGAATACAGCTCGGACAGCTCCTCGATCGTGTCGGCGGCCAGTTGCGCTACGCGATAGGCCTGGCCCATCTCGCACTTCATCATCACGAAAATGGCTCGCATCGCTCGCTCCCTCGGTGCATGCGACAATTGCACGCAAGCCGGCGTGACGGAACCGCCGGGAGATTCTAATCTCCCGGCCACATGAAACCGGAGGGGGGCGGGATGCAACTGGCTCAGGCGCGCAAGGCACGGCTCATGCCCCGGCCGGGTGGCCGCATCCTGGCGGATGCCCTGGTGGCCCAGGGCATCGACCATGTGTTCGAGGTTCCCGGTGAAAGCTACCTCGATGTGCTGGACGGCCTGTACGCCGTGCGCCAGAAGCTGCACGTGATCACCTGCCGGTTCGAGGCGGGAGCGGTGAACATGGCGGAGGCCTACGGCAAGCTGACCGGGCGGCCTGCGGCGGCCATGGTCACGCGCGGGCCCGGCGCCTGCCACGCCGCGATCGGGGTGCATATCGCGAACCAGGACAGCACGCCGATGCTGCTGTTCGTCGGCCAGATCCCCACCGACGAGACCGATCGCGACAGTTTCCAGGAGATCGACTATCGCCGCATGTTCGGCCCTGTGGCGAAGTGGGTCACGCAGATCGACCATGCGGCGCGCATCCCGGAGCTGATCGCCCATGCCGTCGATGTCGCCACCTCCGGCCGGCCCGGTCCGGTCGTGATCGCGATCCCGGAGGATATGCAGCGGCAGATGGTGGAGGTGCCGGATATCGGCCCGGCCGCCGTCTCGGCGCCGTTTCCTGATCCGATGGCGCTGGAGCGGATGCAGGCGCTGCTGGGCAAGGCGCGCAAGCCGCTCGCCAT
>Ga0307373_10011085_pt1 | contig 13128 bp, 9 predicted proteins | sample OX2MG_FD_202534 | JGI IMG/M metagenome (GOLD analysis project Ga0307373, IMG submission 202534) | Soil microbial communities from Risofladan, Vaasa, Finland - OX-2 | ecosystem: Environmental > Terrestrial > Soil > Coastal area > Acid sulfate soil | place: Finland: Risofladan, Vaasa | collected... | reverse complement strand
GGCCCACGCGGACCATCAACCTTTGCGGGAAATCCCTTGACCGCGGCATGGACAAGTCTGCTCGGAAGGTTCGACATCGAGTGATACAGCGGACCCCAGATCGCCGCGATCCGGAGATTCACGAGATCGAGGCCGGTGCGATCCGCGTAATGATTTGCAAGCACCTCGTAGGCCTTCTTGTAGGCCTCGGTCGGATTGGTACTCGAAAGTGGAAAGGTCATGTCTTCACGGTGGGGAAGTTCAAGAATCGAGCCATAGATCGCAAGTGAGCTTGCGATCGAGACCCGCCTCACCTTCCACTCCTCGGCGGCGCGAAGTACGTTCAACAGCCCCGTCATGTTGACGTGAAAGTCCTCGGCGGCGCTCAGAGCGCCGAGTCCTGGAACGGCAAGGTGAATGATCGAATCGATCTGATGGCGCTTGCCGATCGCTGCGAGAGCGTCTGCATCGGTGACGTCGAGCCGCTCGATGAAGGCCGTCTTGCCAAAGTCATCCTTGATGAACGCAGGTGCACGCGGAACCCGGTACTGGGTCAACACAACCTCTTCACCCATATCGATCAGTGCCCGCGCGGTGTGCAGTCCGATGAAACCAAGACCTCCGGTAATTAAAATCATGATGCTCCTCCAATCATGGGCTTGCCCAGTTCCAAGACACGCTCTCTACCCTCGTTGACCATTCGAATGGCCCGTCCCCTCTTTGCCTGACTCCCGCGCCGATCGCGGGGATTCACACTCTACGAAAGCCTCTCAGTCCAACTTGGTCTGGAGTTGGTGATAACCATGTCGACGACGCGCCTCGTCAAGGCGCATCCCCTGCATCGCCTCGTGGTGGATTGCCTGTTCGGCCTCTTCGATCTTGAGTGCCACCTTGACGATCTCCTCTGCACGTTCGCGTGGCACGACAACCACGCCATCGGCGTCACCAACCAACACGTCCTCGGGACGGACAAGAATTCCACCAATCGAGACGGGACGTTGTGTCGACTCGACGCGGACACGGTCCTTGCCGGTGCGCATCCAGTGGCTTCTCGCGAACAGCGAGTAGCCGACCTCGACGGCACGAGGGGTATCCCGGCAGGTACCGTCAATCACCGTCGCGACCACCCCACGGTAGGAGGCGACCTCTGAGAGCAGACCTCCCCAGACGGTGACGTCGGTCCGGACATTGTTTGCGAGCACGATGATCGAACCGGGAAGCGCGTCGTCGATGTAGTCGCCAACGGTTCCACCCTCGGTTCCGATAGGAGTGTATTGCAACGTCCACGCGCGACCGACGACCGTTCCCGTTCCCGTGATCCGCGCAATTCCACCTGCCTGTCCCTCGATTCCAAGGCGGTCAAGTGCATCAGAGACCACCGGGGTCGACAGCGTCTTGAGCGCCTCTACAACGTCATCATCTGCCATGCTCAGCCTTTCGGTTGTGACGACGTATCAAGCATCGTCTCGTAGTTTCCTGCAAGGACATCGGTCACGGTTGCTCCCGAACGCAATGCGTTCGCCATCTCGGCCTCGCGGACAACGAGTTCGTCTGCCTTGGCGAGCACCTCTTCGGCCTTGTCTATGGCAACGAAGACAACTCCAGAACTGTCACAGAGCACAAGATCTCCGAGCTCGACATGGACTCCGTCAAGATCGAGTGGTTCGTTCGTTGCAACCTCGACGACGCGCTTTCGAGCGGTACGCGGAGTGGCAACGTTCGCGTAATAGGGCATTCCAACGGCCGCGACATCATCGACGTCCCGACACACCCCAACGACGACGACACCAGCGACCCCTCTGAGGCTCGCGGCCAACGAGAGCAGTCCTCCCCAACCCGCCCCACCGGTCTCAAGACCGGCGCGGTTGTCGACCACAATCACGTCACCGGATTCGGCCAAGGCAATCGCCCGTGCACCAAGATGCACAGGAGGACCACCACTACCAGTTGCCGACGAAGCGGGTGCGAGACGGACGGTCGACACGCGTCCCGCGGTTCTCCCACAGGGCCACATCGGGCGGATTCCAGCGACCGCCCCTGACAGGCCAAGCGCATCGAGCGCGTCAGAGACCATGCAGGTATCCATCTCCTTGAGACGGTCGATTAGTGAGCGGACGTCAGACACGGATCTCCCTTCTCGTCGACGGGCATTCTCTCGATGCCGTCGTCTCCAGAATCAAGAACCCGTTCACCCTATACCGATGCTCAAGAATGCAGCCACCCCAGAATCGCCAGCCAAACCACCCTGGACCCTGTTTGACGAGCAAGGGGACCCTCTGAGTCATCTGCTAGTTGGTGAGCTCCTTGGCGATGCGTTCGGTGAGTGCGGGTATCACGATCGCCCAGTCACCGACAATGCCAAGGTCAGAGACTTCAAAGAGGGGCGATGCCTCATCGATGTTGATGCCGACCACCGTCCCAGCTGCGCGCACCCCGACCATGTGATTGAACTTGCCGGCCGCGCCAACCACGATGCAAAGCGGAGGGTGGACGTGCAGGCCGGTGATGCCGACTTGACGGGTGCGCGGCAACCAGCCCTTGTCGGTCACCTTTCTCGTCGCGACCAGCTCGGCATTGAGAAGATCCACCAGCGGACCGATCTCCGCATAGCGCTGTGAGTCGACGCCTGCTCCGATGCTGATCAGCACAGAGGCTCCGGCGATCTTGTCCGCGGCCTCATCGACCCTATGGTCGCTGTAGGCAACGCGACCGCGGACCGAGATGAGCCTCGTACTCTCGGTCGGCAGATGGTCGCGAGGAGCAAGCAGCGCAATTGCCCCGGCTCGCACGGTTGCGCACTGGATCGGCGAGGTCGCCGTAATCGATGCTTCGAGCTGTCCACCAAAGGCAGGCTTCCACGCGACGAGCCGCCCGTTGGCCACCTCGAGCGAGGAGGCGTCGCCGGTCAGGCCTGAATTGGTCGCGGCACAAAAGCGCGCGGCGACCTCGCGACCCCATGAACTCGAGGGCGCCACCAGAACCGATGGATTGATCTCCGTCGCGATCGATACCAACGCGTCAGCGACATCTTCGGCGTTGATGCGCTCGCTCGCACTGAGTCTGATCACGCGATCGGCCCCATACCCGCCAAGGTCAATGAGCGCTGGCGCCCCTCCGCTGACCAACGCGTAGACCGAACCATCGAGCTCATGCGCGAGTTGGGCCGCGCCTCCGAGAAGTTCGCGACCAAACCGTTCGCGACCGGGCTCGAGCGCGACGATCACCGCAGTCGCGCTGCCACCTGTTGAAGGAACGGTCTCTGTGGGCGTTGGCTCATCGGTCCCAAGCGCGCCGCGATCTCGAAGCGCCTCCATCAGCGCATCGAGTTGCTCATCGAGCGAGCCCGAGAGCAACTTGCCAAGGCGCGAATTCTCGATCAGGCGGACGTCTCCAACCCAGGTTGGACTCCCCTCTTGTCCCCATGGCCCCCTGCCGAGTTCGTCCGCGTGGATGCGGGTGATCCTCGCGGGATCAACGGCTGCGCGTTCTTCTGGCGTGTGCTTTGCCGGATAGGTGAGCCGTTCGGCAACGCTGAGAAGAGCCGGGAGTTCGACAAGTGCATGGACGAGACCATCGTCTCGCTCGCACTCGAGTTCGAGCTGACGGCCATCGAGTTCGAGCTGCCGGACTCCCGAGACGAACGCGACATCAAGGAGCTCCGCGACCTGCGCGCCGACCTGACCGGTATCGGCATCGACGGAGTTGAGCCCGCTCAAAACCAAGTCAAACGGGCCGTGAACGGTGATCGCGCTCGCCAGTGCCCTCGCGGTGGCAAGCGTGTCTGAGCCGATGAATTTCTTGTCGGTGATCAAAAGCGCACGATCGACGCCAGCGGCGATTGCCTCGCGCAACACGTCCTCGGCACTTGGCGGCCCGAGGGTGATCGCAATGCACTCACCGCCGGTCTGTTTCGCGAGCTCCACACCCTTGGTAATCGCCCGACGGCAGAATGGATTGATCTCAAGATCGAGGCCCTCTCGGATGAGCCGTCCGTCGGGACCAAGTTCAAGTGTGGCATGACCACCCTCGACCGTCGGTACCTGCTTGATCAGGACGGCGATACGTAGACCTGCAGACACTCTTCCTCCTCCATGGCGACCACAGATATGGGCATGGTCGGCGCCCTGTCATTCTTCACTGTTTTTTACCATCGGGCCACCCGAGAGGCCCGGTTGGAGACGACCTCAAAGGCCCTTTTCGACGACCTGACTGTAATAGGTCCAAACGCCGCCGACTTTTGGCGTGTGCTCTCTCATCGGCTCGACAAAATGCGGAATCTCCGCAAGTGGTGGACGACTCGACATCTCTGTGACATTTTCCGGCGGAATCGAGCGATGGTTGGGTCCCGCGGCACAGTAGGCATACCAGTTCATCCGTGCCTGCTCTTCGAGCCAGAGCATGTTCATCACCGACTGTTCGAGCGAAGAGCCCGTCGTGGTCGCTCCGTGACCCTCGAGCAAGATTGCCGGTCCACCATCTAACAGGGCAGCGACCTCCATCCCCTCTTCGTCGGTAAGGATCGTCTTCATATGCGGATAGACCGGGATCGGATTCGAAACGAGATCGGATCCAACCTGGCACATCGGCATCAGCCTCGCCTGCAAGACGCTCATCACCACCGAGAACTGGGGGTGCACATGGGTCACCGAGATGATGTTCGGATACATCTTGTAGATCGAAGAGTGCATCTTGACCTCAAAACACTGCGTGGAGTTCGGCGGACCCTCGATCTTGTTGCCCTCCAGGTCACAGACGATCATCTGCTCTGGCCGCATTGCGGCGAGCGCGTCGATCTCATATCCGCGTCCTTTGACGATGAATCGGTCTGGATCCTGTGGAACCCGCATGCTCGAATGACCAAGAGAGGCATGTACCCCCGTTGCGAGACCGACCTCGGCAAGGATGCGGTTGGCAATGCACACCTCGTACTTCACATCTTCGAAGCTCATCGAAAACTCCCCCTAGGAAAAAGACCGACTCGGACGATCTTGTCTGCATCGTAGTAAGTGCGCATCTTCGCCGTAGAGACTTCCTCCGCGCACGTTGCTCGAATGGGTGCGCGTCGCTAACGTCAGCACGTCATGGATCGCTCAAGGTACCTCGTCGACATCTCTCCGATGCGCCGATTCCGCGACTTTCGAAGGCTCTGGTTTGGACTCGTTCTCGCTCAGATCGGTGCGCAACTTGGCATCGTCGCGGCGAGCTATCAGGTGTACCGCATCACCGGATCCTCGCTCGATGTGGGATTCATCAGCCTCGTACAGCTGTTGCCATCGCTCTTTGGATACGCGATCGGCGGATCGATCGCCGACGCGATGGACCGCAAGAGGCTGCTCATCATCACCGAAACATCGATGGCCCTTTGCACCGCGGGTCTTGCAATCAATGCGATGGGACATCGACCGTCTCTTGTGATGATCTTTCTCCTCGCCGGGCTCAGCGCTGGATTTGGCGGGGTTGACGCTCCAACGCGCTCTGCGATGCTCATGGCAACGGTGGATCGTGACTCATTTGTCGCGGCAAACACACTGCGCCAGCTGATGATCCAGGTGGCCGTCATCGTCGGTCCCGCAATCAGTGGCCTGTTGCTCGCACCGATCGGTACTGCCGGCGTCTATTGGCTCAATACCGGCGCCTTCGCGCTCACCGCGTTTGGCATCACGACCCTCAATGCATCACCCCCAGCTGGCGGGGGAACTCGCTTTGGCTGGTCCTCGATCTCCGAAGGCTTCGCATTCCTCCATGGCCGACAGGCGCTCCAGGCATGTTTCATCGCCGACTTGAATGCAACCATCCTCGGCATGCCAACCTCGCTCTTTCCTGCCCTTGGTCTGATCCGTTTCCACGGCGGTCCAAGCGCGGTCGGATTTCTCTACGCCGCACCCGGTGTCGGCGCACTGGCCGCAACCGTGATCTCTGGATGGACGAATCGCATCCATCGTCCCGGTCGCGCGGTCGTGATCGCGATCGCGATCTGGGGTATCGCGATCACCGCCTTTGGATTGATTCCCGACCTCGCGCCTGCGCTCGTGTTTCTCGGTATCGCTGGCGCCGCCGATGTCATCTCCGCAGTCTTTCGTGGCGCAATCGTGCAGCTCGAGGCTCCCGATGAACTGCGTGGCCGGATATCGGCGATTCAGCTCGCGGTCGTCAGCAGCGGTCCGCGCCTTGGCAACCTCGAGGCAGGTGGTATCGCGCAGGCGTTTTCTGATCAGGTATCCGTCATCAGTGGCGGACTCGGAGCGCTGTTTGGCATCGTTGTCATCTCGAGACTCATGCCCCGGTTCCTGAGTTATGAGATCTCGCGCACCGAGACCAACGTCGACTCAGGAAAGACCGGTTAGGCCGCGTTCATCGCGAGCTGTCGTCTCGAGCCGCTCACCGGGTCAGCCCCTTGGAGCGAGGTCGGGCTCGACCTGGTCGATCTTTGGTCCACATCCCCGGCGATAGACCATCAGTGTGCGACGGAAGGTGATCACCACGGTGCCGTGTTGATTGAATCCAGTTGTCGCCACCGTGACAATCCCGACCTCAGGTCGCGAGTTGCTGGGTCGCAACGAGATGACCTCTGAAAGAGAGTAGATGGTGTCTCCGGCAAAGACGGGCGCGGGAAGCCGGACCTCGTCCCAACCGAGATTTGCGAACACGTTCTGGCTGACGTCGATAACGCTCTGGCCGGTCACAAGTGCGAGCGTGAACGTCGAATCGACAAGGGGTCGACCGAACTCGGTCTGTTTGGCGTAGTGATGATCAAAGTGCACTGGCGCGGTGTTCTGGCTCAACAGTGTCATCCAGATATTGTCCGTATCGGTAATCGTCCGACCAAGTGGATGGCGGTAGATGTCTCCGACGGTGAAATCCTCGAAATAGCGCCCTCGCCAACCCGGCACGACGCGCGAACCACCCTCACCTTTTTGCTCGCTTTGCATCATCTACTCCCCCGTCATCTCTATCTTTTTTTAGCGTAGGCGCTTGGGATCGGTGTGCACCGGGAATCGGACCGTCACGGTGTTGGTCGTGCACGCGTGATTCAAGCTCATCGTTGCGTCGTCGTGTTTGGTCAGTGGAAGTTCCGGCTGCGCGGCGCGACCGAACCGAGATCAAGCGCCTCGACCCACTCCGCAACAACGCTGATGACCCTCTCTGCCCGTTCGAGACGACCACGCACGATCACCGCCGGACAGCAAAGCTCGTTTCGATAACGCAGCCAGAGCCCAGGAGAGCAGACAATGTTGACAATCCCGCTCTCGTCTTCAAGGTTCAAAAACACCATTCCCCCTGCCGTGCCTGGTCTTTGCCGATGGGTGATCACCCCGGCGACCATCACGCGACCGATCTCGACATCGGCGAGTGCACCGATCAAAAGGACCGATCGGGTCCTGAGCATCTGGCGAAGATGCGCGAGAGGATGGCCACCTGGGGTGACGCCGGTCGTTGCAAGGTCCGCGATGGTGAGCTCCTGCGAGGTCATCGGCGTCAACGGGGGAGGTCTGGCCCCAGACTGGATGTGGGGAAGACGGTCCGCACCTGGCATGGCAAGCGCCCCAAGTGACCAGATGCTCTCGCGGCGCCCGAAGACCCCGGGAGATGGTTCTTCAAAGACGAAGGGTCCGATCCCCTCACAGGCACCCGCTGCCCCGAGCGCCTCGAGCTGCGTGGCACTCGCCCGGGATCGCCGCGCAAGATCATCGAGGCTCGCATAGGGACGGCCCTTGGCAATGCGCCCGGCGAGATCACGCCCAACGCCGCGTATCGCTCCAAGGCCAAGGCGCACCGCGCAAAGGTGTGCTGCTTCAGGATCTTTGACGAGAGAGGCCTCTTGCTCGGAGTGATTGACGTGTGCGCGATGCACAACGACTCCATGTCGCACTGCATCACCAACAAGTGACTGCGCTGACCAGAACCCCATCGGCTGAGCGTTGAGCAAGCCGGCCAGAAAGACCTCGGGATAGTGCAGCTTCAACCATGCAGAGGCATAGACCAGATAGGCAAACGAGACTGCATGTGATTCAGGAAATCCGTAGTTCGCAAACGCTGCAAGCTGTTCAAAGATGCGCTCGGCGACCTCGACGCTCACCCCTCTTTCGAACATCCCCTCATAGAGACGCTGCTGGATCTTCTGCATCCGCTGGGCCGACCGCTTTGCACCCATTGCCTGACGGAGCTGGTCGGCTTCGGTCGCGCTAAAGCCAGCAACATCGATCGCGATCTGCATCAGCTGTTCTTGGAAGAGTGGAACACCGAGGGTCTTCTTGAGTGACCGCTCCAAAAGCGGATGCAGGTAGGTGACCCGCTCTTTACCCGCGCGACGGCGGAGATAGGGATGAACAGATCCTCCCTGGATGGGCCCTGGACGGATCAGCGCGACCTCGACGACAAGATCGTAAAAACATGTTGGCCGAAGACGGGGCAGTGTCGCCATCTGCGCCCGGCTCTCGACCTGGAAGACACCCATGGAGTCTCCGTCTGCCAACATCGCATAGACCGCATCGTCTTGTTCGATCAGTGCAAGATCGATCTGTGTACCATCAAAACCAGCAAGCAGATCGACCATGCGATGCAATGCCTCGAGCATGCCAAGTCCAAGGAGGTCGAACTTCACCAGTCCGATCTCGGCACAGTCATCCTTGTCCCACTGCAATACCGAACGTCCCTCTCTGCGCGCCCACTCCACCGGACAGACCTCGATGACCGGGCGGTCGCAGATCACCATGCCGCCCGAGTGGATGCCGAGATGACGCGGGGCGCCAAGAAGTTCGTGGACAAACCTGGTCACCTCGACAGGAACATCCCTGAAAGGGTCATGGCCACTCTCTGATTGACCAAGGTGAGGTGACCCATAACTCGCGACCTCCTTTGACCACTGACGCACCTGTGACTCTTCATAGCCAAGTGCTCTCCCGACGTCGCGTATCGCCGAGCGTGTGCGATAGGTAATGACATTTGCAACCTGCGCAGCATGTTCTCGGTCATAGCGCGCGTAGACATACGCGATTACCTCGTCACGTCGACCCGACTCGATATCGAGATCGATATCAGGAGGACCCTCGCGCGCTGCTGAGAGAAAACGTTCAAAGAGCAGTCCAAGGCCGACCGCATCGACGTTGGTGATGCCAAGTGCGTAACAGACTGCAGAGTTTGCTGCTGACCCGCGACCCTGACAGTAGATATTCGATCGGCGGCAAAAGTCAACGATGTCATAGACGACGAGAAAATATCCAGGAAAGCCGAGCTCGTTGATGATCGCAAGCTCGCGGTCGATCTGTCTCCACGCACCATGAACGCGCTCATCATCGCGATTCCCGTAACGCACGCGCGCTCCCGCTTCGGCAAGGTCACGCAGATATCGGCCCTCGTTGCTTCCCTCGGGGACGGGGAACGGTGGGAGCCCGGGAGCAACGCAGGAAAAGTCAAAGGCACAGCTCTTTCCGATGTCGACCGTTGCCTCGAGCGCCCCCGGGTAGCGCGCAAAACGGCGCGCCTGTTCAGAAGGAGAACGCAGTGTCTGTCCTGCCCATGCGGGAAGCCATCCGTCGATCTCCTCAAGGCTCCTTCTTGAACGCACAGCGCTCAAGACACTCGCAAGTGGGGAATCCTTTGATGTTGCATAGTGTGCATTTGCACTTGCAACGATGCCAACTTGCGCGCGTGCTGCAATCTCTGCCAACGCGTCATTGCGTGCACTGTCAAGCGGCGCACCATGATCGAAGAGCTCCATGAAGACCCGGTCTCTGCCAAAGCATGCGATGAGCTGATCAAGCGCTCGAGCGGCAGATCGCGGTCCCCCCTCTTCGAGTGCCCGCCGCACGCTTGCATGCCGACAACCCGTGAGGACTACCCAGTGCCCGTGATGCGATGCAGCGAGTTCTTCGAGCGAAAAGACCGGCTGACCCTTCTTCGCACCGCGCAGATGTGCACGCCCAATTGCCGCCGAAAGCGTCGCATATCCCGCTGCTCCCTCTGCGAGAACAACGAGATGATGTGCCTGCGGATCGATCGCCCCAGCACGCTCATCTGCCTCGGAATCTGCTGTAACGGGGAGACTCAGCTCCGCACCAAAGATTGTGCGAAGTTCAACCTCGCGCGCCGCCGCTGCAAAGCGCACCGCCCCATACATCCCGTTGTGATCAGTCAGTGCAAGGCCGGAAAGGCCAAGACGCACGGCCTCGTCAACGAGGGTTTCGGGATCAGAGGCTCCATCGAGAAAACTGAAATTGGAATGACAGTGCAGCTCGACATAGGGAACGCCCTCTGGTCGCGAGCGCGTGCGGACGAGATCGTGTCCGCTGGCCTGCGATGCGCTTCGATCTGGCCTGTTCCCGGTCGCTCCCCTGCCGGCGAGGCGGCGCTCAAGCTCTGACCAGGAAATAACGGGGTTGAACGAGGGCATACGCCAAAGATAATCGAACATATGTTCGATTATCCAGAGCAGATATCTCCCCCTGGCCACCCTCTTCTTGTCCACTGACGGGCTATTGCAAACGGATCCAGACAGGTTGGCTCAGTCGTATTCCCCCTCGAGGTGCCACCTGCCCCGGGAGCACAAAACGAGGAGCGCACGCTCGCCACGAAGCAGAAGCTGGAGACGTGCACATCGCGTTGCGTGGCGGGGATCCCACCACAACTCCTCGCTTGGCCAGGGCCCGCTCCAACCCTTTATCTCGAAGACACGACCCCGGCCAAGCTCAACTCGCGCGGGCGTTCCGTGAAGAATCCCGCGGCGATCAACGCTGACGTTCATCCCATCGACATCAACGAGGACGATCTCGGGAAGTTCGCCATAGACAAGGGCGGGGTTTGGAAGGGGCAGTCGGCCGGGCCAGGGCATGGCTGGTCTCTTCGTCTGACGGGGACCCGGCTCACCGAATGCAAAGTAAGAGACCCGCTCAATTGGGCCGCGTCCACCATCGAGTCGCGCCTGCATCACCATGTTCTGACCGAGCATGCCCTCGAGGCGCACGCAGACTCGTGCCATCTCTTGGTCATTCTCTCGTACCTGATCCCAAAACCCGAGCTGACTTCCCTGTGCATCGATGACCTCATGGGCGCGAAGTGAGAGCGCGCTCACGCCGGGTGTAGCCAGGAGCTCGTCGGAATTCATCTGGCCCTCTCCGCCCATCCACGAAGAGAGCTGCCAACGCATGCGCTCTGTCAGTGCGCGCGTATCCCAACCATGACCACGTTGCCAAAGGCGCGTGTCTGTGCGCGCATCATCTCTGACAACACTGAGTTCACAGATCGTGCAACATAAACCGCGCTCGCGAAGCAACTCACAGAACGCCTCACTCAATCTGGCGGCACTCTCAAAGAGAGTTTCCAGCTCGCCAACGGGCTCATCAAAATGCTGGAGAGAGGCGATCTCCTCCTTATTGATGTAGTCCGTGTGCCAGACCAGCTCGCGTGCACAGGCGCGCTGTTGCGCGAAAAATCCCCGCATCCCAAAACGTTCCAAAACATCACTCTCTCGAAGCTTGGCGAACGCGCCGAGAGTACGGATACCGAGACGTTCGAGCAGGTCGCTCAACTCGGGCTCACCGATCAGACCAACAGGGAGATCTGCCAGGAACGCCGCCGTATCACCAGGTGGAACGATCACCCCATCACGGGCTGCGAGCGTCGCGCCAAATGATCCCTCTGCAATGCCGATCTCCCAATCACAGCGGACTCCCTGACTCTCCATGAGGTCACGTATGGTCTGGTCGATCACATGGACCAGCGTGCGTTCGCCTCCGAAATATCTCGCGGGACCACGGGTGGGGATCGCTATCCAACCCGGCTCGCGCACAATGAGGTTTGGTGCCAGCTCATGGATCTTCTGGACGACATGAGTGAAGAGATGAAACTCAGTTGCCCGCTCTCTCGCAAAGCGCGCGAGATCTGGAGAGTGTCGCTCTGCCTCCCTGACGTGCTGTCCGATCGCAACGCCGTGCGCACGTGCACGCGAGGAGACGGCGAGCACGCGACCGTTCTCCACAACAATCGCTGCAAGATCAGCGACAATGGGGTGGGCAACGATTGGCCAGTGGGGGAAGACGACCACCAGCATGCGCTCGGGCAGATCGCCCTCTGACCGAAACGCTCCAGCATGCACCTACCCGACACCGTGCAGGTCATCATCGGACAGCCCGACGTCATGAAGACCGACGTGTATGGGTGCGTGATGTTCTCCATCAGATGGGAGGCGGGACTTGGCTCTGGGAAGAAAGAGTTCATGCACCTTGGGCACCGAAGGCCCGCGTCGATATGCGATCTCGACGCGTATCTGACGACTTGAAAGATGTCCCTCCCCATGTCCAATGCCGACACAGCTGCTCTTTGTAACCTCGATCAGGGTGTCGGGAATCTCTGGCCAGTGACGTTGGCCTGCGACCTTCAACGATGAACTGCTTCTCGCCGGGATGGGGGGAACAAGAACCAGCAGCACGCAGTGATACTCCCGCGCACGGCGTTGCAGACGCCTGGCGTCATGGGCGCTGACCGGTCGATCGCTACCAAGGAGAACGAGGGAACAGGCCTCCATCAGGATCGACGCTGCCCCTGCTACCCGTTCAATCGGATGAGGGATCACGACGAGATGATCAAGTGCGACACCGAGCTCTGACGCACTCAGAAGACTCGCCCGAGAGAGGTTGAGTATGCCAACCCAGTGCTTTGCACGCGTGGGACCAGCACACAACCCCAGTGCGAGCGAGGTCGCTCCCTGACCCTGTGCACCACCAACTAGCACCGTCGTGCCACAGCGGAGGCCACGCGATCCAAAGAGTGCGGCAAATGCCGGGAGGAGCGCGAGACTCTGCGCTCTCGCGGAGAGATCGCGCGCACCCCGGTGAACCTCTTCGAGAAGCGCCTGGTGACGAGCCCGGGGTCGCCGATCGTCGGCGATCTGAGGGGCAACCAGCAGCGACCGACCAGATGGAACGCGAGTCATGAGCCATCCGCCATAGGCGGTTCATCCTAACAATATTTATCGAACATATGTTCGATAAATATTCCCTAGCGTCCCCTTGAACCCCACAGGAACCGGTAGGCCAAAGCCACCGCAGCGACGACGACCGCCGCCTCGATGATGAAGGCGAACACCCCGAGAATGACGTGCACAACACTGGAGACAAAGACGAGCACGAGCCCGAGCCCGATGCCGCTTGCAAC
>Ga0307373_10011084_pt1 | contig 13128 bp, 6 predicted proteins | sample OX2MG_FD_202534 | JGI IMG/M metagenome (GOLD analysis project Ga0307373, IMG submission 202534) | Soil microbial communities from Risofladan, Vaasa, Finland - OX-2 | ecosystem: Environmental > Terrestrial > Soil > Coastal area > Acid sulfate soil | place: Finland: Risofladan, Vaasa | collected... | reverse complement strand
GAATCTACATAACCTCACCGTCAATTTTGATGAGGACTCACCCTATACTGTCCTCGTTGGGGAAAACGGCTCCGGTAAGTCAAACCTTATCGAAGCGCTCACGGTCATTTTCCGAAACCTCGATCTCGAATTCGGGGCGCCGTTCAGATACGAACTGAAATATCGTTGCCGCGGGAATGATATCTATGTTGTGGCAGAGAAAAACGCTTCACCTCTCTTTTCCGCCAAGAAAGTAGGTGTCAGCAAGTATAGTGAGATTCCCAAAAGCCGCTTTATGGCCGTTGATGACAACGGCCGTCCAATTTACCGGCCAGCATTCGTATTCGGTTACTACTCAGGGCCGAGTGATCGCTTGGCATCACTCTACGAGAAACATCGGGAGCGCTACTATCGGTTGATCATCCAACCTCAGTCAAAACGCCGAACGAAGCCCGTCGATTCGAACGCCCTGCGACGGCTCTTCTATGCGCAAACGCTTCACGGCCAATTCGCCCTTCTCGCATTCTTCATGGAGCCGGAGAGCGGCAATGACGACCGCGCGTTCCTTCGGGAGCACCTTCAGATCGATGGCCTCGACAGTGTCCTTTTCGCCCTCAAGCGGCCCGGTTGGGCATCAAAGGGGAAGAAAGGGGGCGATCCGCGTTTTTGGAACGCAGAAGGCGAGGTGAAAGACTTTCTCGGACGTCTCTACGATGCTGCTATCCTACCTGCGCGCATGCCTCGCCGCATCCCAATCGAATTGACGAAGGATCCCCTCGTCGAGAGCCTCTATCTATTTCTACCGCGACCGGAAGCCCTGGAGTCAGTTTACAAGACTTATGGCAGTCAATACTCTTTCTTCACGGCGCTTGAGAGCACGTATATTTCCCAAGTACTTGCAGAGGTCCGCACTCGTGTCCGAATGACCGCATCAGCCGGCGGCGGAGAGATCACGTATCGCGACCTCAGTGAAGGCGAACAGCAGCTGTTGCTCGTTCTTGGCCTTCTAAAATTCACCGCCGAAGAGGAGGCGCTTTTCCTACTGGACGAGCCGGATACTCATCTTAACCCGGTGTGGAGTACGCAGTATCTGGATTTCCTAAATCGCTTCATTCGTGGACGTGAGACTTGTCATATCGTGATGTCCTCCCACGATCCGCTCGTGTTTTCACGGCTCCTGCGCTCAGAGGTTCGCATCTTTCGTCGCGATGATGAAGGTCATGTTGTGGTCGAAGAACCTGTCCAAGATCCCCGCGGTATGGGCGTGCAGGCCATTCTTGCCAGCGATCTTTTCAGACTTCGTACTGGTGGCCTAGATATGGACACCCAGCGCGACCTCGATAGCCAGCGGAGATTGGCCTTAAAGCCAGGCGATCTGAGCAAAGAAGAAGAGGCGGAGCTACGCACAGTTACAGAGCGACTCCGTCAGCTCGGCTTCTTGAACGTCAATAGAGACCCGCTTTACGAACTCTTCCTTCGTAAGTGGGCAGAGCGCGAGAAACCAGAGTGGACCAAAAATGTCGAGCTCACTCCTGATCAGCTAAAGGAGCGTGAAGCGCTGGCGGCCGAGATCGCAACAGAGATCGCCGCCGAAAAAAAAGATACTGCATCATGAGATACATTGATCTCGATCTTCTTGTTGGCGATTCGCGAGCTCAACCGTTGATCGATGCTGCAGAAGCTGCGCGCCAGGAAATCTTGCTGGAGGCTGACCCCGACCGTCGTCAACAGTTGATCGAAGCGCATCACTCGCGGTGGGTGGCGTTCCGGCCAGAGTTCCAACGTCTGTTTGGTAATAAGTGCTGGTACGTCGAGTGTAAGAACCCCGGCACAGACGACGACATCGACCATTACAGACCGAAAGGAAGGATAGCGGAAGATCCGACCCACGGTGGCTATTGGTGGGAGGCACTTAATTGGAAGAATTTTCGCCTAAGTTGTCATCGCGCCAATCGCCTGCGAGGCAATCCCGAGACTGGGAGTACTCATGGTAAGGGCGACCATTTTCCGCTGATACGGGAGGAGGACCGTTGGCGCGGGCCGCACGACTACCCCTTTCTCGAACGACCTGCACTCCTCGACCCCACTGATCCTGCAGACCCACCACTACTGTCGTTCGACATCGACGGCAGCACAGCAATTGCACCGCAATATGAGGGCAATGCCGAGGCTGTGAAACGTGTAGAAGAGAGTAGGATTTACCTTCATCTGGACTGGCCGGCATTCAAAGAAGATCGACAGGCTTTGTATAGGGCAGTATACACAAGAGTCAACGATGGCGACGAGGCAAATACAAGATTCACCCGAGGAGAGATCGGCGCCAAAGGCGACCTAAAAAGCGCCGCACGCGACCTAATCCGTCTAGCCGGCGAGAAAGAACCGTATTCGAAGGCAGCACAAGCCTACATGTGGGGATTTCGTGACCGCGACTGGATGAAAGCGTATGTGTTGCCGCACATTCCTGCTTTGGGACCGACTAATAGTGCATAACGCCGCTTCAAACCTCATAAGAAAGCTCTGGCAGTATTGCAACGTCCTGCGGGACGACGGTCTATCGTACCCCGATTATGTCGAGCAGCTCACCTACCTGCTCTTCCTCAAAATGTCGGACGAACAAAAGAATGGTCCGGTTCCGACCCAGTATGGCTGGCGAGCGCTTATCGAGCTCAACGCCAAATCCATGCATGAACAATATTCGCGAAATTTGGCAGCCCTAGGCGAGCGCGACGGGATGCTCGGGCTCATTTTTCGGAATGCAAAAAACAAGATACCCGATCCGTCAAAACTCCGCCTGCTCATTGTCGACCTGATCGGACAGACTGAATGGACTGGGCTCTCCACAGATATCAAGGGGGATGCATATGAGGGTCTTCTCGAAAAGAACGCTCGCGATACGAAAACTGGAGCGGGCCAATACTTCACTCCGCGCCCCCTCATCGAGGCGATCGTCAAGTGCGTAGATCCTCGACCGGGCGAGGCAATTTGTGACCCGGCGTGTGGGACTGGCGGATTTCTTCTCGCGGCTCACGAGCATCTGCGCCGCTGCTACCCGCGGATGACAACCACACAGCGTCAACATCTCTCTACAAAGGCGATCCGAGGAGTAGAGCTTGTAGAGGCGGTTGCTCGTCTTGCGACAATGAATCTTCTGCTGCACGGCATCTCCGGGAACAAGGAAGACGAACTACCCATCGCATGCCGTGATAGCCTTCGGGAACCACCGCTTGCCCATGTGGATGTGGTTCTAACTAATCCTCCCTTTGGAGTGAAAGGTAGTGTGACCTATTCGAGAGAACGACGCTCGCAGGGAGACGAAGACGGTCTTACAGTTATAAGGCCCGATTTTTGGGTTCAAACAGCGAACAAACAGCTGAATTTCTTACAGCATGTTATTACGTTGATGAAGCCGGGGGGACGCGCAGCAGTTGTCATCCCAGATAACGTGCTTTTCGAAGGCGGGGCTGCGGCATCGATTCGGCGCCGACTTATGGAGTCCTTTGAAGTGCACACGTTGCTCCGCCTTCCGCCGGGTCTTTTCTATGCGCAAGGGGTCCAGGCGAATGTACTGTTCTTCGATCGCCCTCCAAGGAATTCTACTGCAAAGATTTCTCCTCGCTTTCTTTGGGTCTACGACCTCCGCTCGGAAAATCGATTTTCACTGAAGACGAACCCTCTTCGGAGCGAAGATCTGCAGGAGTTTGTCGAGGTCTATCGGCCAGGAGCTCGGCATGAGCGAAAGGCTAAGCTCAGATCGGCCAAAGCCCTTCATCGGTGGTTGAAATTCGAGGTTAAGTCGATTCTTCAGACCGAGGACGCAAAGCTCGATATTAGTTGGGGTACTGGACGGGCGCCGGAGCGTGTTAGGGGACTTTCACGTCTTGACGAGATATCAAATTTGATTGGTAACGATCTGCGGCACGCTCTCGAACAGATTTCAAAGATTGCACCGCTCAAATGATGCAAAATGTGCGATAGAGCCACGCGGTTTAGTTCTTTCTCGGCAGGATAGATTTCGTTCTAAAAGCGAGGGACTCCGTTGCGGGCGGCTCGGTTGTGACAGCGGGCACATGAGCTGTGTGTACCAGTCGCTGAAGCGCTTATGGCGTTCAATTTAGGAGGCGAGGCAGGCAGTTCTCGCGCAGATGCCGCTTCCGGCCGCAACACGGTTTGTAGTGGCGTGTCAGCGCAAGTCGCTGCGAGCAATTTCCGATACCTAGGCAGCCGGGGACGCGCATTATGAGCAGATCACGTCGAAGCAGATGAGGCGAAGGTCGTCGCGGGATATGGTGGCAGGCGACTCGTGGTCGGTCGGCTGGATGGCGGCCGGTTCTCCGAATTTTGCTCGAATTTCCTCGATTTTAGTTACGAGTGTTTGGAGGTCGCTGTCCCGCTGAAAGCCTTTGAAGGCCTCTCGCAGCTGGGTTACTTGCGTCTTGCGCATGGGAAGGCTGACAAACTTAATAGCCTCGACGGCACGGGCACGATCAACGTCTGGATGGCTCAAGAAGCCTTGAATCGTAGTCGCGACGGTTTGCTGGATGGGATCGATCGAGCGCGGCGCTGCTTCGCGAGCCTTCTGCTCTTCCACGGAACTCAGGATGTTTGCGATCACTTTCTCCTGCAGGTCGAAGACCGAACGGAAGACCTCAGGATCGACAACTCGCGGCGTGTCCCTGTCGCACGCGATCAGGTTGGCGATCAGATAGCGGTTGTCGATGATGCCACCATTTTTGAGGTCGCAGTATTTCCAAAAATGGAGCCGGGCGCCGTTGCGGGGGCGAGCCTGAAAGTAGAAGAACACGCCGTTTGCTCCGGGCCGCATGAGTCCTGAATGAATGCCGTCCGGCAAGGCGTCCAGCGCATCTCGCCCGCCGCCGTCGAGCAGCTCGCGTAGCTGCTTTAGCAAGAACTCATTGCTGGCAAGTTCGGTGAATTGCTCCTCCTCCTCGATGACTGAGCCGTCCTCGTCGCGAATGCGGCGCAGTGTGTTGAAGTTCCGAGGATGAACGCTCTCGCCCAGGATGCTCGCGTCCAGGAAACCGGTGGCGTCGATCGCGGCGATTTTGTCAGAGAGACTTTCTACCAAGCCCAGCAACCGCTCCAGTCCCTCGTCGGGGAACATCCAGAGCCGATCGAAATCGGTGCCGATTCGATCGATACGCCCAGCCCGCTGGACCATCCGGGTCGGATTCCAATGCAAATCGTAGTTGATCAGATAGCCACAGTCCTGAAGATTCTGGCCCTCTGACAGCACGTCGGTGGAGATCAGAATATCGATCTCCTTCTCCGTGCCGATAAGCTCGATTGCTTTGTTCGCCTTGGGCGCGAAACTCTTCACAATGTTGGAGCGCTCACGCGGGTCGGCGCCGCTGTCCATGCGCCTGATGGAGACGCCGTCCAGGGCTTTTTGGAACGCGGCGGCGTTCGGATTATCGGGATTACCGATCTGACTGTAGAGGTATCGCGCGGTGGCTTTGTAATAGGTGAAGATGAGGACTTTCTTGCCGCGCAGATCGCCGGCCAGGATTTCCTTCAGCCTCGCGAGCTTCGCGTCATCTTTGGGCCGGATGTCTTTGACCCGCTGCCAGATGTCCGACAGCACTTGCACGTCGTGCTGGAGGTCCTCATGGAGTCGTCGCAAATCGTACTTCGTATGATCGACGGTCTCCATTTGTTCGAGTGCTCGACGCGCTTCATCGTTCGCATCCATTTCGTCGGCGAGCGATCGTGGTGTTGCGTCGTCTTCTTCGTTCTCTGAACCCAGAAAGCGCATTGCGCGATGAAAATCCGTGCTTCGCAGCAGCCGCTTATCTAGGATGAATGACTCAAAAGTCTTGAGGAATGCCAATGCCCTTTTAACGCTGATGCGAAAGGCGTCGACGCTCGACTCGAATCGCTTGAGATAGCGGCTCTTGAAAATCCCGACTAGCGCCTGCTCGCGGCCGGCTTCGAATTGGTCGACCTCGGCCTCCTTCTTCTTGTAGGTTTCAAGATTGTAAGGAGCGAGTTTCAGGCTCTCCACGCCGGAAACGATTTCGTCATAGATTCCCGCGTAGGTCGATTCGAGATCGTAGCGAATGGTTTTCAGGCGACGCTCGGGAAAGTGCACCTTCTTACCGCCGATGGTCGCCTCAGGGTAGGCCGTGCGGATGAACGCCCGCGTGCGCCGGATGACCACCTCTTCGAGGAGATTGAACAGCGCGAACGCGCCGTCGCGAAGGCGTGTCGAGCGCCGGGCGGAGAGGAAATACTTGTACAGATCGCCGATGCCACTCGCTGCGAAATAGCTCCGATCTCCGCCAGTCACGAGGGAAAGCTGGTTGTACAGGTCCATGAGGTCGTTGTTGATCGGGGTAGCCGTGAGCAAGATCAGCTTTTTGCGCGCGCCCTCGCGGCCTCTCCCACCGTTCGCGCCAAGAACGCCCTCAAGAGCGGCATATCGCTGGGCCGAAGGATTGCGGAAGTTGTGCGATTCATCGATCAGAACCACGTCGGCATCGGCCCATGGACTCGAGTCAAATTCGTCGCGCCCCAGCTCCTCCTGGGAGAGCACGGTTGCGGAGATGGTCGCCTCGCGCAGCTCCGTCTCCCACATTTCCCGAAGGCTCGCCGGGCAGAGTACGACGGCCTTCTGCCGCATGTGGTAAGCGAAGTCTTCGAGCAGCTTTTTGCCGATCCAGGTCTTCCCGAGTCCGACAGAATCGGCGATCATCACGCCGTCGAAGCGCGATAGAATTTTGCGCGCCTTTTTAACCGCGTCTTCTTGGAACTCCGCCAAGTCGATTGCCGATCGCGTCGGGCCGGGTTGCTCCTCGCCGAGTTCGTCCTTGAAGTACTCGAAGAGCGCCTTCATATAGACCTGGTGCGGCGTGTACTCCATGCGGCCGAACTTCGAGGCGTCGAGTAGCGCGATCAACTCCTGCTTGAAGTCGCGGCTTTCGTTCCAATTGCGTTCGTACCAGGCTTCGAGGTCAATAATCGCACGCGCGCCTACCTCGCTCTTTAGAAGCTGACGGTTGACAGGAGTGATACGCTCGCTCGGCCGCGAATCGCTCAACCATGACACCGCGTGCGCGGCATCGGCATCTTCAACTTCGGCTGGGTCGAGCAGAACCTTGTGTGTGAGATTGAGTTCGCGATTTGAGGTCAGGCCGGGAACGGTGAAATTGGATGACCCGACGATCGCGAGGATGGGACGGAAGCGATCGAAGAGCATCTGCTGGCCCGGACGGTCGGAATAAAATAACCAACACTTCGCATGGAGGAAGCCCTTGTCATGCAGGCGCACCATTACTGAATCGCGCCGCAGGTACCCGATCAAGTCTTCGACTAATCTCAGCGTTTTTTCATCGAAGGGCAGCGATTCGAGGTCGTGCCGGATCAACCGCTTGATGACGCCAGGCTCCGGACGGAGACCGATTTGTTCGCCAGTCGTGGGCTCTGCGCCAAGTATGAGACGTAAATTGCCAAGATCGTGCAGTCCTTCTTGGATGAGACCAAATCCTCCAACGGTAAAGTACGCTGTTGCTACGTCCAGCGACTTGCCCCGATGCTCCGCGAGAAGTGAGGCGATCACATCGGCAAGCCTGGAGGTCTGATTGTCGATTACGTACGGGACTCGCATACTACCGCCGGCATTCGCCTCTTATCAGATTAGTTGATTCCAATCCTGAAGCCCCAACGCTCAACCAAGTCCCACCAAACGCGACTGAGATTGATGCGATATCGATACTCTGATCGAAAGGGAGGCCATTCTTCCACATGAACTCCCTCTTTCCTGAATGCGATCGCCACTTCTCTTGCGTTAAAATAGATTCTGAGTTCGGCTCCCCACTTATTATCGATAGAGAAGTAATCTGCAGTAATATTCGGCCTAATCCTCTGACCCGTAGCTAGATAGTAGTGATGCTCGAAATCTGGTTGACTGCTTTTCGAGACCTCCGCATCGAAGTGAGGGTGATCTAGCTTTCTGAAGCCGTAGGGGTCTTCGATATCTGCCATGCTAATCCTTCAATGAGTTTCAGAGGTTCGCACCTAGTCGAAAGCCGTGCTCTTCGACCAACTCCCACCACAACTCGTTTTTGCTCACCCGGTAACGATATTTGTTTTTGTAGGGGTGACCCTGAGTTACATTGTACCGTTTAAAGCGGAGATACACTGCTACGATTTCCGAATTGAAGTAAATTCTCAACTCAGGGCCTCGCTTGTTGGGCTGGCTCTGGTATTCTGGCGGGAACTTAGGGCTCACTTTCAGGCCCGTGGCTTGTAAATATCTTTTTTCAAAGTCCGGTTGTTTCTTCGGTGGTACTTCTGCCTCGAAGAAAGGTTCGTCTAACTTGCCCAGCCCGTAAGGATCGTTCTTCATGACTGCTCCCCCAACGTGTTGTGTTCAATCATTTCGATTTCGGGATCAGTGAGATGAAATCCAGAGTAGAGCTCCTGATCTATTTGTTCGTCAAGGGAGCGGTTAGCTTTGTCTGTGGTAGTTCGGATTCGTTCCCGAACATTTTGTACGAGGGTTGCGATGCTCTGAGGACTCAAAACCGGTAGGACGAGACGACTGACATAGTCGCTGTCGAAATGCATTGTTCGGATCGCCTGGTTGTAGATGAGGCGATATGCGAACCAAGAGGCGAGTCGAGAGTTAAGGAGCCCAAGAATTAATTCCGGTTGTATCGCACTATTAGTGATGAAAATGTTGTTTACAGTGTCTAGCGTAATGAGCCCTTCTTCGTCGTAGGCTGCTGCGAGTTGAATGTGCGGAATTGGCTGCGTTATGTGCGCGATAATGTTCTGCGCAACGATCTTGGGTGTCCGCAGTTCGTCGGCGCCAGATTCTTTCCAGATCGCTGCCGGCGCACTCTGCACGTACTGCTTTCTGATTTCATACCTGCCGATGGATTTTCCTGTGAGGACCGGCACAGAACCGCCTTTGCGCGCGTGAGCTTGCCACGGTCCCCCCCGATTAACGCGCACATATCGACCTAGCGGAGTACCTGCTTGGAGCAACTTCTCGGCGAGTTGAAGTTCGGAAGAGGCCAAGCCACAGATAGCTGTTCCGGTCCGCTGTCTCAACGTTTTAGCGACAGTGGTGGTCGATGCCTTCCCGTCTTGAGTAAACACCCCACCTTGGTAGTGCTCAGTGTTCGTGCTTCCGCAGTGAAATACTACTTGCTCCAACAGCACGTCCTCGAACCCCTTTCCTGCGTCGATCAGCGAGTCGATGCTGGGCCAAATCGTATCGAGTATCGAGAGCCAACCGCGCGAGTACGTCAGCGATTTCGGTACTATGAATGCAACGTTGCGTCCCCGCGGCAAATCGTGAATCGCGCATTTTATGAAGACTGCCGCTACGTTGACGGGCTCCGACGTCTCGCCAAACTTTGCTCGTACGAAGGTTTTGTCCGCCGACTCCAAAGTAATTCCATACGGTGGATTTCCGATAACCGCATCGAAGCCCGCATCGTCGAGACGCGCAATGCTACGTTCGGTACCCGGACGAGGACCATAGAAAACCTCGGGAAACTCAAGCTCCCAATGAAAGAATCGCTTCTGCTCGGAGGATCTTAGCGTCTGTTCGACGATTTCGCGTTCTTCCTTGTTCAGACCGACAACCATCTTGGGCAAGTCGGACGACCAGTTCTTAGCAACCGACGCCGCTCTTCCGTTGGCGAGGAACGCTACTTCACGAGCCTCAGTGATTGCTTTGGCACGATTAGAGGATCGGGGACTATCACCCCGAAACCACTGGCTCGCGTACACGTCGAGCAATCGCTTGAAGAGAGCCAATGTGCGAGAGGCTTTGTGGTATTCGTTCTTCGATTCGTCCACCTGAGCCGTGGTCACGTCGGAAAGCTCGCCGACATGCCGCATCAGGTCTGTGGCGAGCAATAGTCCGGTGAATTGACTGCCGAACAATCTGGTCTGGCCACTCGGACCTCCGCCAAGCGCTTGCTCCACTTGTTCTACGGAGACTCCTATCAACGAGTTGCCGCATCGCATGTGGTGATCGAGGAACGAGAGGGGAGCTCCCAACGTGAAGCAGTGCAGCCAGAGCGAGACTTTGGCCAGCTCTACTGCCATTGGATTCAAATCGACGCCATAGATACATCGCTTGAGTACGTGACGCTTTAGTAGGTTAACGTCGGTTAGGCGGCGATGGTCAATGGTGATCCCCTGCTCGTCCATCTCGTCGAGGATAGTCCGTCGTACCAACTCCAAATGTGCGATGATCGGGTTCCAAGGGAATGAGTTCAGAAAATCGAGGGCCTTGTCGGTGATGTAATCTACGGTCTCGACTAGGAAGTGTCCGGAACCCATCGCGGGGTCCAGTATCTTGAGGTCGAAGAGTTCGTTAACCAGATCGCGCCAGCGATTGTCGACGGCCGGTCCGGTCTCATACTTGGCGGGCTTTTCGCCTTTCGCCTTGGCCGCCTTCACTGAATCGCGATGCCATCGTTCGGCCTCGCGCAGCCGTTGGCGCATCGTCTCGAATTTCTCGCGCACTATGGGACCGACGGCGTGCTCGACGATGTAGTTCACGATGTGATCAGGCGTGTAGTAGGAGCCGGTCGCCTTGCGCTCACCCTTGTCGTTTTCGAGATAGACCTCGCCCTTCCTCACGATTCGTTCCTGGCTCTCGGCGCGGTCCCGTTGGCGTTCGTCGAGGTCCTTGAAGGAAAAGTAAACCTCACGTCCCTTTTCCTTGACGATCGCCTTCTTTTCTTCCGCGATCCGGAGCCGGAATTCGAGCAGGCCCTCGTATATTGAGCCGAGCTGGCGCACGCCCAACGACTTGAAGTCGATCGAAACGAGCTGATGAGTCTTGGGGTCTTCGTCGCGCGCCAGGAAATCGAGAGCTTGCGCGAGAAATATGTCGGGTACTTTGTGTTCGGCGAGGAAGCGCGCGGCAGCGGCCTCGGCGCTGCCATCACCCGCGCGCGGCTTGCTGATAAACAGGCCGCCGTTATAGGCCGGCATATTAAGGTCCGCCTCTCCCCGATCGACTACCCCGAAGAGCCGCGACAGCCGGCCGTAAAGAGCATGGCTGTCGGAGCCGTAGTGCTTCTTGAGTTTGCCTGGGACTGCGTCGAGCAAAGAACCGGCGGCGTCACCGATCTCTCGCTTAATCTCGCTGATACTGACGCTGGAATACTCGAGCGTCTCGCGGACCGGAAGCAGGTCGCGCGCTTCGGCATAGAGCAGGAAGAGCAGCCGATAGAGCAGAGTTAGGACGCCCTGGAAAATTGCGTCGAGACGTTCCTGAGACAGAGCGGTGGTGCGCCCTTCGCGTTCGTGGATGTCTGCGACGAATCCCTCGGCGAGCAGCCGAAAAATCTGCTCGAACACTCGCTCCTTGAGGCTTTTGCCCAACTCGGCGGCATACTGCTGGCTGCCATCGAACAGGCGGTCGAGCAGGGAACGCGGCTTGGCGTCGGCTGCGGACGAGATGCGCTCGAACGACTGGCGGCGGAACAACAACCAGAAGTAGCGGAATCCCTCGGCCGGACCCGACGGATGAAGCGCGATCTGGCCCAAAGCCTCGTCGAGTTCGATTTCGTAATAGTTGCTGGCGCGTGACTGGGCGCGCGGTGAATAGAGACGCCAGAGTCTGCCGTTGGTCACGACGATCCATGGCGCCTCGGCCTTCTCCAGCAAGCTGACGACCCTCTGGCCGGGGTTGTGGTCCGGCGTCTCGGCGTCACGCTTGTCGTCCTTGCCGTCGAGGAAACGATCCCACGGATAGGCAAGGCAGAGAGCGAGCGGTTCATCGCCGTCAGAAGCGTACAGGCGATAATCCGGTTCGCCGGGATCGCCTGTCTTGGCCCCTGCTTCAATCCTGAAACCCAGTTCGTTAAGGACTGGTTCGAGCAGCTCGCTTCTCAAGGACTCTTTCGTTTTACCTGTCAGCCCGGAGAGAGCTCGCGAGTATATGTCGTGCAAGCGCTTGTAGGCCGGTTTTGGATCATCCGTCCATTCGGGAAAATCCACTGGAGAGTTGGGCAGCCGCTCTTTGAGAAAGTAGTCCGAGAACAGTGCGCGGTTGTTGAAATGGTCTTCGGACCAGTAAGCAACGCTGTAAGCCGCGAGGAGCTTCTCGTACTGCGCGAAGGGGTCCGCCTCCGTCCATGTAAATCGGCGCAGGACGCGAAGCTGGACGCGCTCGGGTTTGCGCCGCTCGACGCTGAGAGTTCGCGGACGGACCTTGGGTTGCGGCGTGCCGATGGTCGAAGTTTGCCCATCGACAGGGATTCTCTCGACAAAGACAAAATCGAGGCGGTCAAAGTCAGCGGTCAGAACGAGCAGGAAATTGCCGGCTCGGTTGCGAAAGATCGTGGCGAGCGCGCGAGCGTCAGCGACCGTCACACTGATAAGTTCAAAAAGATAGACCTGAAAAAAGCTTTCGTTGTCAGCGATCAGCTCGATCTTTTTGATCCGCCGAAGGATTGTGTCAGCCGTGATCCCCAGGTTGGCCGGCGATTGCACGGTGCGAGCGTTGGTATCGTACCCAAGCCGGCTGAACAGAGCGGCGACACCATCCGCATCGTTGAGGATCTGGATGTCCTCGGCTCTGAGTTCAAGATCGTGCTGGTAGATGGCTCAAATCTCCTTGCTGGAGGTTTCAGAATCGCGGCATTGGCTCTCTTTGTTCCTGAGGTGGGTTCAAAGCGTCGAGGACGTATTTGACCTATATCTCATTAGATGCCCAGCTTCTCCAAGAGAGCCGCGACTTGCTCGTACGCCGCACGTTGCTGAATGGCTCTCTCCGCTGGGTCAGCGATCTCGAGAAAGTCGGCAACCCACTTTGGACCCGCATGATCCGGGCTAAGAAACTTCTCCCTGATTTTTGTAAGGCCCTCGCGCACCAGTCGGTTTTCCATGTGCATGCGAAACGCATCGGCGAGCGCTGCGAGGCCACCGGGATATCGGTGCACGCAATAATAAATGTCGTACGCGTCCTTCTCCTTGAGCCGGTCGGCTAGAGCCATACCCTTCATGACGAGGAACGGAACGATTGCCGCTACGCGGCATTGGACCGTGAGATGCCCGCCGCCCGGAAGTTCTCCTTCGAGCGCGACGAGTTCGTTGTTTTCAAAGACGAGGTCGCAGCCTCTTGCCTTCCGCGCGCGAGCATCCTGAACGACCTGG
>Ga0307373_10011083_pt1 | contig 13128 bp, 12 predicted proteins | sample OX2MG_FD_202534 | JGI IMG/M metagenome (GOLD analysis project Ga0307373, IMG submission 202534) | Soil microbial communities from Risofladan, Vaasa, Finland - OX-2 | ecosystem: Environmental > Terrestrial > Soil > Coastal area > Acid sulfate soil | place: Finland: Risofladan, Vaasa | collected... | reverse complement strand
ATTCCTTAATGAGGGAACCGATCAGCCTCGGTGCGATTCCTTAATGATTGACAACGGCGCGTAAAGCCGATTGAGGCGCTCCCTATTGGCGCGCGTCGCGGGCCCCGGAGCCGCCCAACAGCCGGGTGGCCACAACCACCGCCGCCAGCACGCACGCGGCCTCGGCGAGCAGGAGGGCGAGCCCAAAGCCAAGGTTGGGTCCCTGTTTGAGCAGCGGCCACAGAATCAGGGCCCGCCCGACTCCTCCGCGGAGCAGCACGCGGGGTGCGTCGGGCAGCGCCTGCAGCTGGCCCGTGAGCAAGCCCAGGTAGCCCGGGTTGTGGTCGGTGCGGATGACGTAGTCGAAATTGGCCATCAGGATCAGGTTCCAGAGCAGCAGCCCGGCAGCGGCGATCCGGCTCCAGATCCAGGGCACTCGAACTGCGAGCTGGGCCAGTCCGACGGCGAAGAGGGGGAGCAGATCGAGCATCCGGTTCATGCCGAACACGTGTCCGCCCCACCAGTCGGCCTGGGCTCCGCTGATCCCGATCTCGATCAGCAAGGCCATGACGGCGGCGAGACGGATCCGCCGATCGCCGACCAGGGCCAGGCCGAGGAGGCCCAGGGCGAAGGCGGGGGTCCAGACTAAGAGCCCGTTGTGGCTCGATATCAGGACCTGCAGATAATGGCCGGGCCACAGGTCTGGCGCCCCGACAGCGGGCGCGCGGTGCGGAAGCCAGGTGCCGAAGAGCGTGTGGTCAACCACAAGCTGGGGGGCGAATCCTATCCCCAGGCCCAGCGGATAGAGGAGCGGCGCCCAGCCCCTGCGGCGCACGTCGAGGAGCGCGATTGCGGCCAGCGGCCCATCCTGAAATCGCACCGCGCCCATGAATCCTCCCAGCAGACCCAGGGCGAACCACGACCGGGCGCCGCGCTCGGTCCCGCTCCGCCACCAGAGAAGGAAGAACAGAGCGCAGACGAAGACCGAGAACGTGTGGGTATAGCTGGGCTCGAGGAAGAGGTAATACAACATCGGCGTCGCGCCCAGGGCCACAGCTGTGGCGAGCAGGGCGGCGCGCCGGGAGCGGGTGACCGCCGCCGCCAGGGAGGCGATCAGGACCAGCCCGATCAGGCCGTAAAACAGCGAGGCCACGGTGTACGCGGCTTGGAACCCGGGCGCGAAGATGGGCGCTCCGCTCCGATCCACCAGCAGAGCGGCGAGATAGAACGGAGTGCCGAGAAGCGCGGCCCCAAGGGGCGTGAAGTCGGCGGTGAGGCCGGTACTGGTACGCACGTCGAGATTGGACGGGGTCAGGCTCACGTGCGCGCGCTCGGCGGCCAGGAAGACGCGGCCCACATTGAGGCCGTGGTCCACCCAGAGCGCGTGCAGGTAGGCGAAGCTGCTCACCCCATCGCCCTCGACCACGGGACGGAAGGCGAATGCGACCAGCAAAAGAGCGGCCCCGCCCAGCGCCCAGGCCGCGGTGGAACCGGAGCGGGGCCTGACGGACATTGGATCCCGGCGGGTCGAGCTGGCCTCGAGGGGAACGGTGCCCTTGGAACTCAGACGCGTACCGTCCCCAGGGCTCGGCCCATCAACCCTTAACCGGCCCGCCGCGGGTCCTCAACCAGCGTCACCTCCGGGACACGCGATGGGAGGCCGGGCTCGAACCCTGCGAGCAACGGACCCTCCTCCCATACAACTTCCCCATCCATCGCCATGCGCCGTGCCGCGATCCGAGCTTGGGGATCGGATCCTAGGTTACCAGCGCCAGGCCGGCTTTCGGTCCGAGCCAGCTCGGCACGGCCATAATCGGAGCATGACGGGTGAGCGGGAGCACGAATTCTGTATCGAGTGCGGAGCTTCGATGAAGCGGGACGCCTCCCGCTGCGAGATGTGCGACGCCCCGCGCTGGGACCCCTCCTCCACCCCGGCCGTCGCCCCCCCATCGCGCCCGCAGCCGGGCCAGGTCCTGGGGACGACGCCGTGGTTTTTTGCCCTGGCCTCCATCTTCCTCCTGGTCTGGGCGACGTCGGCTCTGGCGGTGGTTCTGAATGCAGCGGGCAGAGCCAGGCTGGCGGCAGGCGTCGGAGGATCGGCGGCTGATGCGGCCATCTACAGCGCCGTCCTGATCGCGATCGCGGTGATCCTGGCCGGACTTCACGGCCTGGTCTTCTATGACCTCCGAGGCGGTCGGCGACGCGGCTGGATCACCGCCATCGTACTGGCCGCCCTCTGGTCGCTGATCCTGGTCGGACTCCCAGTCCTGGTCAGACTCCTGGGCCGGCGCACACGCCAGGCCTTCGGCTTCGACTAGCGCGGGCTCCGATCTCAGCGCCCGACCCGGAAGAAGACGACGTCGCCGTCCCGGACGCGGTAGTCACGGCCCTCGATGCGCAGCCGTCCCTGACCGCGTAGCGCCTCCATCGATCCGGACTCGACGAGTTCGTCGACCGAGGTCACCTCGGCCCGAATAAAGCTGCGCTCGAAGTCGGAATGAATCACTCCCGCGGCCTGAGCCGCAGGCGCCTGGTCGGCGCAGGGCCAGGCCCGAACCTCAGGCTCCCCGGCAGTGAAGAACGTGATCAGACCGCCGGCCGCCCAGACGGCCCTGGTCAGACCACCCAGAGGAGATTCCAAGAGCCCGAAGGTGGCACGCATCTCGGTCGCGTCGGCGGGATCGAGGTCGCCGAGCTCGAGCTCGAGCTTGGCGCTCAGGGGAAGGGATTGCAGCCCCCGCTCGCCGGCCAGGCGTTGCACCCTCTGGGCCAGCTCTCCGCCGTCTGGAAGCAGGCTGTCGCCCACGTTGGCGACCACAACCGAGGGCTTGAGGCTGACCGCGAATAGCGGATCCAGATGCGATCGCGTCTCGGCGTCGACGGCCAGGGAGCGCAGGCCCTGCCCCTCGCCCAGATGGACCCGCGCCCGCTCCAGCGTGACCATCTCGGCGGCCCCCTCCCGGCGGCCGCCGCGCTGCTCGCGGGCGAGCAGTTCGAGCCGCCTCTCAACCGTGGCCAGATCGGTCAGAACCATGTCCAACTCGATCTCCTCGAGGTCGCCGGCGGGATCAGGTTCGGGTCCAAAGCCGCGGACCACCTTGATCACCACGTCAGCCTCCCGCGCGGCGGCGATGCGCTGGGCGCGCGACCCCGGGGGCGCGTCGATCACCCGGACCTGGGCGGCCACCACCCGGCGTGGATGAACGGCCGTCGCCAGCCGGCCCAACCTCTGGTCAGGCACGTCGACCATGCCCATGCCGTCGGCCCCCCGGCCGCCGGTGAGGGCGTTGAACAGGGAGGTCTTGCCGGCCCCGATGGGGCCGACCAGGGCCACGTTGACCGACACCTAGGCTGTGACCTGGTCGAGCTGAAAGGCGCTGTGCAGCGCTCTCACCGCGCGCGCCACCTCGGTCCGGCCGACGATGCAGGTGATTCGAATCTCTGAGGTGCTGATCATCTCGATGTTGACCTTCTCGGCCGCCAGGGTGGTGAACATGGTGGCGGCGATGCCGGGAGTACCGAGCATGCCGGTGCCCACGATTGAGACCTTGGCCAGGCCGCCGGCCTGGCTCACCCCTTTGGCCCCGATCTCAGCCGCCACCGGGTTCACCAGGGCCACCGCCCGCTTGAGGTCGGCCTCACCGACGGTGAAGGTGAGGTCTGTCTTCCCACCGCTGGACACGTTCTGAACGATCACGTCCACCGATACGCTGTGCTCGGCCAGGACCTGGAAGATGGAGGCGGCGATGCCGGGGCGATCGGGCACCTCCAGGACCGTGATCTTGGCGACCTCGTTCTCGTGCGCAACTCCGCGGACGCGATTTCGATTTTCCATCGGGACCTGAGCCACGATCATGGTACCCGGACGCATGTGGAACGACGATCGCACGTGGATGGGAACGCCGTACAGCTGACCGATCTCGACCGATCGCGGCTGCATCACCCGGGCCCCCACCGCGGCCATCTCGAGAATCTCCTCATAGGTGACGTAGTGGAGCAGGCGGGCATCGGGAACGACCCGGGGGTCGGCGGTCAGGATGCCGTCGACGTCGGTCAGGATCTCGCAGGAACGTGCCTTGAGGGCTGCGGCCAGAGCGACTGCGGTGAGATCACTCGCGCCCCGGCCCAAAGTGGTGATCTCGCCCTCTTCAGTGGCGCCCTGGAAGCCGGCGACCACCACCACCTGCCCCCGCTCCAGGCATTGATTGATGCGAGCGGGGTCGATCTCGTGGATGCGGGCGCGTGAGTGGTGCTGGCTGGTGCGGATTCCCGCCTGGGGACCGGTGAGCGAGATGGCGTCGACCCCCAGACCCTGTAGGCACATGGCGACGAGCGGGGCACTTATCGTCTCGCCGTTGGCGATGAGCATGTCGAGCTCGCGGGCTGGAGGATCGGGGTTTACCCGGTGCGCAAGTCCGATCAATCGGTCGGTGGTGTGCCCCATGGCCGAGACCACCGCAACCACCTGTTCGCCCGCCGCCACCTGGCTCGCAATGCGCCTGGCCACCCGGCGTACGCGCGCCGGCGTGGCCAGCGAGGTGCCACCGTACTTTTGCACTATCACGGCCAGACCTGGAGCCCCTGGGGACTGATCTGAGTCGCCAGGGGTCGTCCGCGCCCGGGCGCGGCATCCGCCATGGCCTGCGCTATACGCTCGCCCTCGCCGGGACGGCAGAAGGCGAAGACACTGGGCCCGGCACCACAGACAGCGCTACCCAGGGCCCCGGCGGCCCTCGCGGCCGCCATCGCGGCTGCCGTGAAGGGATAGAGATGCTCGCGGTAGGGCTGGTGCAGACGGTCCTGGGTGGCGGCGTCCAGGAGCTCATAGTGCCGTCCGTCGAGGGCGTGAATGAGCAGCCCCAGCCGGGCCGCATTGAACACAGCGTCGGGGTGCGGGACGGTGGCAGGTAGGGCCGCGCGCGCCTGCTCTGTGGGCAGGGGGAGGGTGGCCACCAGCAGGGCCAACTCAAGCTCGGCCGCAGGCAACCGATGGACCTGGCCCTCGATCACCATCACCACCCCGCCCGACCAGGCGGCGGCGGCGTTGTCGGGATGACCCTCCTCGGCGCTGGCCGAACCCAGAGGGTCCAGCTCGCCGCGCAGGACGGCGGCCGCCAGGCGGGCGGCGGCACTGCTGCCGAGACCCACCCCCATCGGAATATCGCACCGCACCTCACCGCGCCAGCTCAGGGCGGAGAGGGGATTGGGCGTAGCTCCCAGATACTCCGCCCCCTCACCCTGAAAGCGCCAGTGGGGCTGGTCGGACGGTTCAGCCTCGACTTCGAGCCATAAGTCCACGGCCATGGCGAGCACGTCAAAGCCGGGGCCGATGTTGGCGATCGAGGCGGGGACGCGGATCTTCACCGGATCATCCGCCGCCTAGAGCTTGAGCGCCTTGGCCATCGCCCGCGCGTCTCCGTCGAGGACGATGGGAGGCTCGACGTTGTGCAGTGCCGCCTCAGGATCCTTCAGCCCGTTGCCGGTCAAAACCACCACCACGGTGGCGCCGCCCTCGATCCGCCCGGCCCGCGCCAGCCGGATCAGCAGGGCCAGCGGGGCGACCGAGGCGGGCTCGGCGAAGAGTCCCTCGCGCGTGGCGAGCAGCACCTGGGCCTGCAGGATCTCGCTGTCGGAGACCGCGTCGATGAGCCCCCCGGACTCATCGCGGGCGCTGGTCGCGCCCTCCCAGCTGGCCGGGTTGCCGATCCTGATTGCGCTCGCTACCGTGCGCGGCTCGTCGATCACGCGTCCGGCCACAATTGGAGCTGCTCCCTCAGCCTGGGCGCCGATCATGCGGGGCAGCAGGCTGGTGCGGCCGGCGGCGCGATCCTCTTTGAAGCCCCTCCAGTAGGCGGTGATGTTGCCCGCGTTACCCACGGGCAGAACCAGGTAGTCGGGCGCATCGCCCAGCACCTCCACGATCTCGAAGGCCGCGGTCTTCTGGCCCTCGAGCCGATGCGGGTTGACCGAGTTGACCAGGGCCACCGGATAGTCGTCGGCGAGCTGGCGCACGGTGCGCAAGGCGTCGTCGAAATTGCCTCGTATCTGGACCACGCGCGCCCCGTACATAAGCGCCTGGGCCAGCTTGTTGAGAGCGATCTCCCCGTCTGGAACCACGACGATGGCGCGCAGCGACTGGCTGGCGGCGTAGGCGGCGGCAGAGGCCGAGGTATTGCCGGTTGAGGCGCAGACCAGGACCCGGGCACCTTGCTCCATGGCCTTGGCCACGGCCACGACCATGCCTCGATCCTTGAACGAGCCGGTCGGATTTAGGCCCTCGTACTTAAAAAAGAGCCGGGCGATCCCCAGCTCGGGGCCGATGTGGGCGCTGCGCACAAGCGGGGTGTCGCCCTCGTGCAGGTCCACGATCGGCGTGTGCTCGGTGATGCTCGGCAGGCGATCGCGCCAGCGCCCGATGACGCCCAAGCTACATCACCCTTAAAAATGCACGGACCCCGATCACCACGTCCAGGCGATTCAGACGATCGCGGGTGCGCCGCAGCGCGGCGTCAGGAGCCGGGTGGGTCGTGACCACGAACTCAGCCGTGCCCTCGGTCGCATCGCGCTGGGTGGCCGTGGCGATGCTCACGCCCTCCTCTCCGAACACCTGGGCGATGCGGGCAAGGACCCCGGGCTGGTCCAGGACCCGACTGCGAAAATAGCCCTTGGTGGTGACCTCATCCATGGCCACCACCACGGCGGCCCCATCGATCTCTGGTGCCGGCCGGATCTGGACCTGGCGCCGGATCGAGCGGGCCAGATCGATCAGATCTCCGACCACGGCTGACGCCGTGGGACGGCCGCCGGCGCCCAGGCCCTCGAGCAGAACCTGGCCCACCAGATCGCCCTCGACATAGACCGCGTTAGCCGCCCCCTCGACGCGGCCCAGGGGATGTCCGAAACCGACCAGGACCGGATGGACGCGGGCCTCGATGCGACCGTCGGCGTGGCGGGCGGAATAGGCCAGGAGCTTGAGTGTGCATCCCATCTCACGGGCGTAGAGAAAATCGACGGGCTCGATGCCATCGATCCCCTCGCGATAGACCTGATCGGGGTGGACGGTGACCCCAAAGGCGATCGAGGACATGATGGCCAGCTTGTAGGTGGCGTCGAAGCCGCCGATATCGTCGCGGGGGTCGGCCTCGGCAAAGCCTCGAGCCTGGGCCTCGCCAACCGCATCGGCGAGCGTCAATCCGGCCTCGGACATCCGGCCCAGGACGAAGTTGGTGGTCCCGTTGATGACCGCTGCTATGCGCTCGATGTCGTTGGCGAGTAGGTCCACCTTGAAGGTGCTGATGAGCGGGATTCCGCCCCCCACGGCGGCCTCGAAGTAAACGTCGAGGTCGCGCTCACCGGCGAGTTGGAGCAGCGCCGCCCCGTGTTTGGCCATGACCACCTTGTTGGCCGTGATCACGTGCTTGCCCCCCAGAAGCGCCCGCTCGAGGTAGCTTCGGGCCGGCTCCTCACCCCCAGCGAGCTCCATCACTACGTCGATCTCGGGATCGTCCAGCACCTCCTCGGGGCGATCTGTGAGCATGCCCGCAGGCAACGTGATCTGGCGCGGCCGGGTCAGGTCGCGGACCAGGACCCGGCGCAGGCAGAGGTCGACGCCGGCCCGGCGCCGAAGTTGGTCGCCCCGCTGCAACAGCCGGTCGGCCACCTGGGATCCGACCGTGCCGAGTCCGATGAGTCCGATGCGAAGGGCACTTTGATCACGCACGTGCTTATTCTGGTGGCGATGGCCGTTCTCTTGCGTGAAGACGAGGTCCGCGCCCTGGCCAGCATGGGCCAGGTGATCGAGGCGGTGGCCGCCGCCACGGCGGATCTGGGCCGAGAGCTGGCGCAAAATCAGCCGCGGCGGCGCGTGTTTCCTGCCTCCGGCGTCCTCAACGTAATGTCGGCGAGCTGGGCCACCGCAGGCGTCTTCGGGCTCAAGACCTACTCGGTCATGGCCGGGCGGGCGCGCTTCGTAGTTCTCCTCTACGGGCCCGACGGGAGCCTCTCGGGGCTGATCGAAGCCGATCACCTGGGCGCCCTGCGCACGGGCGCGGCGAGCGCGGTCGCGGCGCGGGCACTGGCGCCGGCGGGCCCGCTGAGCGTCGGCGTGATCGGGACCGGAAAGCAGGCGGGAACGCAGATCGATGCCTTGCGCGAGGTGCTGCAGATCGCCGAGCTGCGCGTTTACGGTCGCGACCAGGGCCGGCGTGAGGCATTTGCTGGGCGCCACGGAGCACGGGCTGTGGATAGCGCGCGCGCCTGCGTCGAGGGCTGCGATGTGGTGGTGACCATGACGACCGCGCGGGAGCCCGTGCTTGAGTCGGACTGGATCGGAGCCCAAACGCTGGTGATCGCAGCCGGATCCAACTACCCGAATCGGCGTGAGCTTCCCGCTGATCTCGTGCACCGGGCGCGCGCCATCGTGGTCGATCAGCGCGCCACCGCCGAGCTTGAGAGCGGCGACCTGCTGCTCGCCGATTACAGCGTCGAGCGCGCTTTGGAGTTGGGCGGGGTCCTAGCTGGGCTGGATCTGGTGCCGGAGGGGCCCGCGCCGCTCATCTTCGAATCCCACGGCCTGGCCCTGTGGGACATCGCGGCCGCGCACGCAGTCCTCCTCGAGGCCGGAGCTCACGGGGTTGGCGAATCGGTGGCGTTCGGGGGCTGAGGGGATGACCTCGGCCGGTCGGCGCCGGCGGCGCAACGGTGGGGGCGCAATCCACTCCGATCCGGCCCGGGGCAGGTCGGCGGCCCGGCTGGAGGACCTGCACGGCTACGACGTCCTGACCGCGGTCGAGTTCGCTCGCACCCGGGTGATGGAGGCCTATGCTCAGGGCTGCCGCGAGATCGAATTCGGGCATGGCGCCGGAGACGTGGGAGCGCCGGTGGACGGGGGCCGGGGCCGGATCAAATGGGAGCTGCGCCGGCTGCTCGATTCGGGCTCGCTCGACCGCTGGGTGGACCGTGAGCGGAGCTGGCCCCGAACCACCTCGTTACTGCTCGCGATCCGGGCCAATCCCAGCCCGCGCCCCGCGGGCTGGAGCCCGGCGCCCCCGCGCACCTATCAGTAGCCCGCCCTAGCTGAGCTGGAAGACGTCGTCGCGCAGAATTGGAATCACCTGGCCGGTTCCGGTCAGCCCATCGATCTCGACCTCTGGTCCCCCGACCATGAAGTCGGTGTGAACCGCCGAGCGAGAGACGCCCTCCTCGCGCTCGTCGGGGTCGGCGACGGTAAACGCGAATCCCGCCCCGAACGCGATGTGACTGGTGGCGTTCTCGTCGTAGAGGGTGTTGAAGTAGGTGACGCCGGTGGCGCCCACCCGTGATCTCGAGTCGACCAAAGCCACCTCGCCCAGGCTCGCGGCTCCGGGGTCGATGCCCAACTGGGCCTCCACGATCCCGGCCCCGCGGTCGGCCTTGACCTCGACCACCCGTCCCTGGCGAAACTCGAGCTCCAGTCCCTCAACCAGACTGCCGTTTAGCGCCAGGGGGCGCGTGGACCGAATCCTGCCCTCAGCCCGGCGGCGATCCGGGGCGGTGAACACCTCCTCGGTGGGCATGTTGGCCACGTGCCGCCTCCCAAAGCTCGTCTCCGAGGGGCCTCCATGCCAGCGTGAGCTGGGCATGAGGCCCACCATTAGGTCAGTTCCCGGGCCGCGATAGCGCAGAGAATCGAAGGCGCGCTCGTTGAGCAGACTGGCCATGTCCCCCAGGCGCTCCAGGTGCGCCTCCCAGGCGGCGACCGGATCACTCTCGTCGAGTCGCACGCACCGCTCAACCAGCTGCCACAGGCGCTCCAGATCGGGCTCACCGAATATCTGCCGAGCCCAACCCGGGGTGGGGCAGGCGACGATGGTCCAGTTGACCCGGCGCTGGGCCACGAGCCGGAGCCAGAGCCGGCGATAATCCGACGGCCGAGCCCGGCCCAGACGCGCTTGGTCGGCGCCCACGAACAGGTTCGGATCGGGATCGCCGACGATGTTTATCGAAGCCCCCTGTTCGGCCTCCAGCGCCTCCAGAAACGAGAGCAGGGCGGGAGAACTCCAGCTCAGAGCCTCATCTGGGGCCAGGTCGATCATGGTGCGGCGAGCGACGTCGTCTGAGTAGTTGAGCTGCACGTAACGGGCACCAGCCCGGTAGGCTGCGGCCACGGTCGCCCGGGCCAGCTCGGCGTGCTCGATATTGGCGCGCACCTCCACCAGCTGGCCCTGACCGACGTTGGCGCCGATGCGCACCGCGAGGTCGGCGTAACGCTGAATCCTATCGACCAATCCATACCCCCAAGAGCTGTCCTATCACCTTATCCGAAGGTCCCCCGATGCCATCGGCCGCCGCCTCCGACCTGGCGTCGACGTGGCCAGTTCATCAGCCAGCCTTATCAGCTAGGCTTGCAACATCACCTCCCAGGCCGGAGTTTACGACGTCGTCGCCGGGCTTCGATCTAGCATTGGGCTGCTGGCCCGACGTGCCCGGCAATCGGTGCCCGCGGCCGGGGACCTGACCTGGGCCGAGAGCGCGGCCCTGTCTCGACTCGACCGCGACGGTCCTGCCACCTCGGCCGTACTGGCCCGAGCCGAGCAGATCAGTCCTCAGTCGATGGGCGCCACCGTGGTTGCCCTCGAACGGCGCGGATTGGTCGATCGCCGGCCCGACCATCAAGACGGGCGCCGGGTCGTCATCTCCATCACCGAGGCCGGGCTGCGCGCGCGCCGAGCGCGGCACGAGGCGCGGACCGAGCAGCTGGCGGGGGTGCTGAGGGCTGAATTCACCCCGCTTGAGCTCCAACAACTGGCAGCCTGCGCGCCGCTGCTCGAGCGCCTCGCGCACCGGATCTGATGCGCCCGCTTCCCCCAGGGGGGGAGGGGAGCGCGACGCCGGGCCGGACCGACCGGTATCGGTGGGTGGCCCTGACCAACACGAGCTCGGCGGTGTTCATGTCCGCACTGGACGGCTCGATCGTGATCATCGCGCTGCCGGCCATATTCCGCGGCATCGGCCTGGATCCACTGGCTCCCGGCAACATCAGCTATCTGCTCTGGATGATCATGGGCTACCGCTTGGTCCAGGCCGTACTGGTCGGCACCGTCGGGCGACTCGGTGACATGTTCGGCCGGGTTCGGATCTACAACGCCGGCTTCGCCGTCTTCACCCTCGCCTCCGTGCTGCTTTCCTTCGACCCTTATCGCGGTGCCCACGGGGCGGTCTGGTTGATTGCATGGCGGCTGCTCCAGGCCGGCGGCGGATCCATGCTCACGGCCAACTCGGCGGCCATCCTGACCGACACCTTTCCCATCCGCCAACGCGGGCTGGCGCTCGGTATCAACCAGATCGCCGCCCTCGGCGGCCAGTTCATCGGCCTGCTCGCGGGTGGCCTCCTCGCCACCCTGGACTGGCGCGCCGTGTTCTGGGTCAACGTGCCGGTGGGCATATTCGGAACCCTTTGGGCCTATCGCAAGCTGCAGGACAACGGCGAGCGACACGGGCGCCGGATCGACTGGTGGGGCAACATCGCGTTCGCTGTCGGTCTGGCCTCCATCCTGATCGCGGTCACCTTTGGAATCCAGCCCTATGGCGGCCAGGCGATGGGGTGGACCAGCCCGTGGGTGATCTCGGGGTTGATCGGCGGGGCTGTGTTGCTGGGCGGTTTCGTCGTCATCGAGTCCCGGGTGGCAGAACCGATGATCCAGCTCAGCCTGTTCGGGATCCGGGCCTTCACGGCGGGAAGCGCGGCCGCGCTCGCCGCGGCCATAGCCCAGGGTGGCCTGCAGTTCATGCTGATCATCTGGTTGCAGGGGATCTGGCTCCCCCTGCACGGCTACAGCTACTCCCGGACACCTTTATGGTGCGGCATTTTCCTGCTGCCCCTGACAGTCGGCTTTGCCGTCTCGGGACCCATGGCCGGGAACCTCTCCGACCGCTTCGGCGCCCGCGGCATGGCCACCGGCGGAATGCTCGTCTTCGCGGCCAGCTTCGTCGGCCTGATGTCGCTTCCGGTGGATTTCCCCTACTGGGCCTTCGCGCTGCTCATCGCGGCCAATGGAGTCGGCACCGGAATGTTCGCCGCCCCCAATACGGCGTCGATCATGAGCAGCGTTCCAGCGGCGCAGCGAGGAGTCGCCTCGGGGATTCGCTCGACCTTCCAGAACTCGGGGACCGCGGTCTCGATCGGGGTCTTTGCCTCGCTCATGGTCGGGGGTCTGGCGCGTGGCCTCCCCGCGGCACTGGCCGGGGGCCTGCAAAGGCATGGTGTGGCGCCAGTCGTCGCGCACCGGATCGGCGAGCTCCCGCCGGTGGCGTCGCTGTTCGCGGCCGTGCTGGGAGTCAATCCGATCCAGCACCTGCTTGTCCAGGGCCGGGCGCTGTCCGGACTCACGAGTTCGAACCAGCACATCCTGACCGGCCGCAAGTTCTTCCCCAACTTGATATCGGCGCCGTTCCACCACGGCCTGGTGGTGGTATTTGCCGCCGGGGCCGTGCTCGCGATACTGGCCGCCCTGGCGTCTTTGATGCGGGGAGAGATGGACGCGGGACGGCGGACGCGTGTGACCCAACCCGGGCCCCCCACCATCATGCTTTCGCCCTCGCTCGGGAGACGACCAGATACCACGGTCATTGGTGGGGAAGCCACCAAACTCGAGATAGGCCGTTTGCTGAGTCCGATAGAGCGCGGCCGCAGGGGCGGGGACGCCTGACGCAGCCCATGTCTCAGCGAAACAGGGCGTCGAGGTCATCCAATAGCCGGTGGTCGGCCAGGGACCATGCAAGCGAGCGGTCAGGATGGGACGCGAAGCCCACGCCCTGACAGCCGCCGCGCTGGACGAAGAGCGTACGGCGGTCGCTGTCCGAGTACGAGACCTGGACAAGGTAGTGGGATCCGTCGTCCATGGGGCAGCTGATCGTCCCCTTGGGGAAGAGCGGTGGTCCGTTCACGTCGGCGGTGATCGTCGCCATCTGCTTGGGGTCGGTGACAGTCCGGGTCCCATCGGGAGGCCAGACTGGGCTTTGCCCCGGCCCTGGCTCGGGGCCATAGCGGCTGACCGTGACTGCGCTGGCCGACCCCGGCACGAGCATTGCCGTTGGCGTCCCCCGAACCCAGGTGACGAAGTACACCGACGCGCCAACCAGCACGGCGACGACCAGCGGAGCCAGCAGCGC
>Ga0307373_10011081_pt1 | contig 13129 bp, 10 predicted proteins | sample OX2MG_FD_202534 | JGI IMG/M metagenome (GOLD analysis project Ga0307373, IMG submission 202534) | Soil microbial communities from Risofladan, Vaasa, Finland - OX-2 | ecosystem: Environmental > Terrestrial > Soil > Coastal area > Acid sulfate soil | place: Finland: Risofladan, Vaasa | collected... | reverse complement strand
TCGGCGTCGACCACATCGACCTCTACCAGATGCACCGCTTCGATGCCGAGACGCCGCTCGAGGAGACCCTGGGCGCCCTCGACGACCTCGTCCACCAGGGCAAGGTCCGCTACCTCGGCAATTCCAACTACACCGGCTGGCAGATCGCCGACGCCGACTGGATCGCCAGGAACGAGCACATGAACCGCTTCGTCTCGGCGCAGAACAACTACAGCCTCATGGAGCGGCGCGTCGAGCATGAGGTGACGCCGGCCTGCAAGCGCTTTGGCCTCGGCATGCTGCCGTTCTTCCCGCTGGCGTCGGGGCTGCTGACCGGCAAGTACCGGCGCGGCGAGGCGCCGCCGGAGGGCACGCGCCTGGCGGCGTGGGGGCCGCGCGGCGCCCAGGCGCTCAACGACCGGAACTTCGACAGGCTGGAGAAGCTGGCCGGCTGGGCGCAGGAGCGCGACCACACTCTGCTGGAACTCGCCTTCGCCTGGCTGCTGGGGCACGAGGTCGTCTCGTCGGTGATCGCCGGCGCGACCCAGCCCGAGCAGGTCCAGGCCAATGCCGCCTGCGCCGGCTGGAAGCTGACACCGGCCGAGGTCGAGGACGTGACCAAGCTGGCGGCCTAGCAGCGCGTTCCGCAAAAGTGGAACCGGTTTTGCGCCCGAACCCGCTCCAGCGTTTGAATCCAGAGCACGATTCAGCGATCGGACGATTCCGTCTGATCGCATCATGCTCGAGGCGCTGCGGATGAGCCAGCTGCTCTCGCCGGCGCTGCGCCTGGCGCGCGTCCGGCGCCGCGTCGGCGAGATCGCGGCCTGGCGGGTGCGCGAGCGCACGCCGATCGCGGGCTGGAGCTTCGACGCAGCGCTGATCGGTCTGGGCGAAGCGTGGCCCGACCGCGAGGGCGTCAAGCTCTTTCGCGCCCGGCGCTTCGAGGTCCCGGCCGGCTGGACCCTGGCCGAGGCGCGGCTCGGCCTCGACGTCGGCGGCGAGAGCCTGCTGCGCATCGCCTACGACAGCGGCCGGTGCCTGACGCTCGGCCTAGACGTCAACCACACGGAGTTCGCGCTCGACGAGCCGGGCGGGGCCATCGCCATCGAGGCGGTGGCCAAGGGGCCGTTCGGCGCCGCCATCGAAGGCCCGCGCCTGCGTCGCGCCGAGCTCGTCTGGATCGAGCCGCAGCTCGAGGTCCTCGTGCGCACCCTGACGCTGATGGCCGATTTCGCCGCCGAGATCGACGGCCACGAGCTGGTCGACGAACTGCTGGAGCTGGCCGAAGCGGCGATGGCGCGCCTCGCCTGGCCGACCCGCACCCTGGACGTGGTGGGGCGCGTCAGCCGCTACGCCCGCGGCTATGGCGGCCGCGACCCGGCCGATCCGTCGATCCGCGCCGAGCCGCTGTCGGCGGAGGCCCGCGCCTCGGTGGCCGAGGCCGCCGCCTGGCTCGCCGGCGAGCTGCGGGCGTTGCAGCAGCGCTTCCCGCCCCAGGGCGCAGTGGTCTACGCCGGCCACGCCCACCTCGACACCGCGTGGCTGTGGCCGCTGGAGGAGACGCGCCGCAAGACGCTGCGCACCTTCGCGACCGCGAGCGACCTCATCGAACGCCATCCGCAGTTCCGCTACGCCCAGTCCTTCGCCGAATACTATCGCCAGCTCGAGGACGACGACCCGGCGCTGCTCGAGACCATCAAGGCCCAGGTCGCCGCCGGCGCCTGGGAGCCGGTGGGCGGCTTCTGGGTCGAGCCCGACATCAACATGCCCTGCGGCGAGTCGCTGGTCCGCCAGGCGCTCTACGGCCAGCTCTATTTCGAGCGCACCTTCGGGCGCCGGCATGCCGTCGCCTGGCTGCCCGACACCTTCGGCTTCTCCGGCGCGCTGCCGCAGATCCTCGCGGGCGCTGGGCTGAGCGGCATGTACACCGTCAAGATCGGCTGGTCCGAGGTCGACCGCCATCCGCACACGCGCTTCTGGTGGGAGGGGATCGACGGCTCGCGGGTGCTGGTGCAGCAGATGAACCACCCCGAGGACAACTACAACGGCCTGGTGACGCCGAAATCGCTGCTGCGGCTGTGGCGCAACGTCTCCGACAAGCGCGCCCAGGGCGAGGCGCTGCAACCGATCGGCCATGGCGACGGCGGCGGCGGCCCGACGGCGGCGATGATCGCCGCCCAGGCGGCCCTCGCCGACTTTCCGCTGCTGCCGCGAACCCGCTTCGGCGGCGTCGGCGACTATTTCGCCGAGGCGCGCCGGCGCGCGGCCGAGCGGGAGCTGCCGGTCTGGGTGGGCGAGCTTTATCTGGAATACCATCGCGGCGTCCTCACCAGCCAGGGCCGCACCAAGCGCGCGCACCGCCAGGCCGAGCGGGCGCTGGTGGGGGCCGAGCTGCTGGCCTCGGCGGCGCACCTCTTGGGCGCGCCGGCGCCGGCCTCGCTCGAGCCGCTCTGGCGCACCCTGATGATCAACCAGTTCCACGACATCCTGCCCGGCAGCGGCATCGGCCTCGTCTACAAGCGCACCGAACCGGAGCTGGCCGGCGTCGCCGCCGCCGCCGAGGCCGCGGCCAAGGCGGCGCTGGACGAGATCGCCGCCCGCCTCGCCACTTCGGGAGAGGATGATCCGGGGGACGCCGGGCGCGAAGACCCAGCGCTCCTCGTCGTCAATCCCGACGCCTCGCCCCGGCCGCTGCGCCTTTGCAGCGACACGCCGATCGCGGGCGGCCAGGCCGCTGAGGAAGGCTTCGTGCTCGCCGCTGAGGAGATCGCGGCGCCGCTCTCGATTTCGATCCTGCGGCCGACCCCCGACGCCTCGGTCGCGGTCGAGGCGCGGGCGCTGGAGAACCGCTTCCTGCGCGTCGAACTGGCGGACGACGGGACCATCGCGCGCATCTTCGACAAGCGCTTCCGGCGCGAGGCGCTCGCCGGCCGCGGCAACCAGATCTGGGCCTATCGCGACCAGCCGCGCGAATACGACGCCTGGGACATCGACGAGGACTATCGCCGCGTCGGCGAGGAGGCGCTGGCCAGCGAAATCGGCGTCGTCGAGGCGGGCGGCCAGCGCGGGGCGCTGAAGGTGGTGCGGCGCTTCGCCTCCAGCCGCATCGTCCAGTCGGTGCGCCTGTGGTCCAATTCGGCGCGGATCGACTTCTTCACCCGCTTCGACTGGCATGACCGGCGCGTCCTCATCAAGGCGCGCTTTCCCCTGAACGTGCGCGCCGACCAGGCGACCTACGAATGCGCCTTCGGCGTCTGCCGGCGCCCGACCCACCGCAACACCAGCTGGGACGCCGCCCGCTTCGAGGTCGCGGCGCACCGCTTCGCCGATCTCTCGGAGCCGGGCTATGGGGTGGCGCTCTTGAACGACGGCCGCTACGGCCACGAGGCCCTGGGTTCGGAGCTTTCGCTCAGCCTGCTGCGCTCGCCCATCCTGCCCGACCGGATGGCCGACGAAGGCGTGCAGAGCTTCACCTACGCCCTGCTGCCGCACGGCGGCGACTGGCTGGCCGGCGGCGTCCTCGCCGAAGCCGAGGACCTCAACCGGCCGCTCTACCACCGGCCCATCGCCGGCCGTCCGCGGCAGGTTCCGATCGTCAGCGTGGAAGGCGTGCGCACCGGCCTCGGCGCGCTGAAGCCGGCGCAGGACGGCGACGGCCTCATCCTGCGCCTCTACGAGCCTGCCGGCGCGCGCGGACCGGTCGCCGTCCAGCCCCCGCCCGGCTGGCGCGTCGCCGGCGAGACCAACCTCCTGGAGGACGGCGCGCCGAGCCGTCCCGAACTCGGCCCCTTCGAGATCCGCAGCTGGCGGCTGGCGCCGCACTGAAGCGGCCTCGGGCCAAAAAAAAGCCGCGCCCGAAGGCGCGGCAGTTCATTAGGGAGGAAACGCCCAGGAAGGGCAGAGGCGTCACCGACGCCTCACGAGCGGCAATCTAGGGTGCGGTGCACAATGTGGCAAGCGCAAAGTGCGCCGGTGCGTGCGAAAGAGCCTTGGGTTTCCGATTCATTACGATTTTTCAATGCATCGACCTTGCATCTTCCGGGCGCTGCCCATATTGCGTTGCAACAGGCCGCCCTGACGATTTCGGGTATCCGAACAGAATCAGAGGCTTGCCACGGCCTGGCCGTGCAACATCTCGCCGCCCTGGCTGAAGGAGCCGCGGACGCGTAAAAGCGCCCACCCATGTCACTTCGCAACATCGCCATCATCGCCCACGTCGACCACGGCAAGACCACCCTGGTCGACAAGCTGCTCGCCCAGTCGGGCGCCTTCCGCGCCAACGAGGCGACGGTGGAGCGCGCCCTCGATTCCAACGACCAGGAACGCGAGCGCGGCATCACCATCCTGGCCAAATGCACCTCGGTGCTCTGGCACGGGCGCGCGGGCGAGGCGCGCATCAACATCATCGACACGCCCGGCCATGCCGACTTCGGCGGCGAGGTGGAGCGGATCCTCGGCATGGTCGACGGCTGCCTGCTGCTCGTCGACGCCGAGGAAGGGGTGATGCCCCAGACCAAGTTCGTGCTCGGCAAGGCGCTGAAGCTGGGGCTTCGTCCGATCGTGGTGCTCAACAAGATCGACCGGCCCAACGCCGAGCCGGACCGGGTGCTGAACGAGGCCTTCGACCTATTCGCCAGCCTGGGCGCCAGCGACGAACAGCTCGATTTCCCCCACCTCTACGCCAGCGGCAAGCAGGGGTGGGCGCTGACCGATCTGGCCGGCCCGCGCGAGGATCTCGCGCCGCTGTTCGAGGCGATCGTCGCCCACGTGCCGGCGCCGGCCCAGGAGCGGCGCGCCGCCGAGCCGGCCCGCCTGCTCGCGGTGCTCGTCGAGGCCGATCCCTACCTCGGCCGCCTGCTCACCGGCCGGATCGAGAGCGGTCGCCTGGCGGCGGGCATGGCGCTCAAGGCGCTCTCGCGCGACGGCGTCGAGATCGAGCGCGGCCGGGTCAGCAAGGTGCTGGCCTTCCGCGGCCTGAAGCGCCAGCCGATCGACGAGGCCTTCGCCGGCGACATCGTCGCCATCGCCGGACTGGCCAAGGCGAGCGTCGCCGACACCCTGTGCGCGCCCGAGGTGGAGGGGGCTCTGCCCGCCCAGCCCATCGATCCGCCCACCATCGCCGTCACCGTCTCGATCAACGACAGCCCGCTGGCGGGGCGCGACGGCGACAAGGTGCAAAGCCGCGTCATCCGCGACCGGCTGGGGCGCGAAGCCCAGGCGAACGTGGCCATCAAGGTCGCCGACACCGCCGACAAGGACGCCATGGAGGTGGCCGGCCGCGGCGAACTGCAGCTCGGCGTGCTCATCGAGACACTGCGCCGCGAGGGGTTCGAGCTTTCCATCAGCCGCCCGCGCGTGGTGTTCCGCACCGACCCGGAGACCGGTCAGAGGCTGGAGCCCATCGAGGAGGTGGTCATCGACGTCGATGACGAGCATTCCGGCGTCGTCATCGAGAAGCTCTCGGCGCGCAAGGCCGAGCTTACCGACATGGGCCCCTCCGGCGCCGGCAAGACGCGGCTGGTCTTCGACGCTCCCTCGCGCGCCCTGATCGGCTATCAGGGCGAGTTCCTCACCGACACCCGCGGCTCGGGCGTGCTGAACCGGCTGTTCTCGCGCTACGAGCCGTTCAAGGGCGCAATCGAGGGCCGGCGCAACGGCGTGCTGGTCTCCAACACCGACGGCGAGACCAGCGCCTATGCCCTGTGGAACCTCGAAGCGCGCGGGGCGATGTTCGTGGGCTCGGGCGAGAAGACCTACCAGGGCATGATCGTCGGCGAGAACGCCAAGGCCGACGATCTCGACGTCAACCCGATGAAGGCCAAACAGCTCACCAACGTGCGCGCCGCTGGCAAGGACGAGGCGATCCGCCTCACCCCGCCGCGCCGGCTGACGCTCGAGCAGGCCATCGCCTACATCGGCGACGACGAACTGGTCGAAGTGACCCCCAGGGCCATCCGCCTCAGAAAAAAAGTACTGAACCCGACCTTCCGCAAGAAGCGCCAGCGCGAAGAGGCGTGAGGAGGTAGGCTCCCCGTCCCTTCAGAGCTTCAGCTCCATCCAGACGTCGACGCGGGCATAATCGCCGGGGCGGCGCGCAGCGCCTTCCAGGTCGCGGAACCCGACGCTGCGGTAGAGTCCGAGCGCGGGGGCGAGCGCGCTGTTGGTTTCCAGGTAGAGCCGGTGCGCGCCCGCCGATCTCGCCCGCTCGATGCAGGCGCCCAGCAGCGCCCGCCCCAGGCCCCGGCCCCTGAAGGCCTCGGCGACCGCCATCTTGGCCACTTCGAAGCCGCCGTCCGCCATGGCCAGCAGCGCGCAGCAGCCGGCGACCTCGCCGGCCTCGGCGGCGAAGAGGATATGGCCGCCGCGGGCGATGACGGCGCCTTGCGGATCGCCGAGCACCAGCCGGTCCTTCGGCTCCAGTTCGAACAGCGCCGTGATCCAGGCCTCGTTCAGCGCCCGGAACGCGGGCGCGAGATCGGGACGGAAGTCGATGATCTGCATGGCCGCATGCTAAAGGCTCGCCCGCGATGGCCAACCCTCTCTACGAAGCCCTGCCGACGACCATCTTCGCGGTGATGTCGGGCCTTGCCCAGGAGCTGGGCGCGATCAACCTCGGCCAGGGGTTCCCCGACGAAGCGGGTCCCGAGGCGATCCGCCGGCGCGCCGCCGAGGAGGCGCTCGGCGGCGACAACCAGTATCCGCCGATGCCGGGCCTGCCGAGCCTGCGCCAGGCGGTGGCGCGCCACTACGCCCGCTTCCAGGGCCTCGATCTCGACTGGCGCAGCGAGATCACCATCACCTCCGGCGCCACCGAGGCGCTCGCGGCCGCTTTCCTGGCTCTGATAACCCCCGGTGACGAGGTGGTGCTGTTCCAGCCGCTCTACGATTCTTATCTGCCGATGGTGCGCCGCGCCGGCGGCGTGGCCAGGCTGGTGCGCCTGGAGCCGCCGGGCTTTCGCCTGCGCCGCGCCGACCTGGAGGGCGCCTTTGGCGAGCGCACCCGCCTCGTCGTGCTCAACAACCCCTTGAATCCCTCGGCCACCGTCGCACCGCCCGAGGATTTGGCTCTCGTCGCCGAACTGTGCGTGCGTCACGACGCCATCGCGGTCTGCGACGAGGTCTGGGAGCAGGTGGTGTTCGCCCCCCACGCCCATCGCCCGCTGATGGGGTTCGCCGGCATGCGCGAGCGCTCGGTCAAGATCGGCTCCGCCGGCAAGATGTTCGCCCTCACCGGCTGGAAGGTGGGCTTCGTCTGCGCCGCGCCGGAGCTGACGGCCGCCATCGCCAAGGCGCACCAGTTCCTCACCTTCACCACCGCGCCCAACCTGCAGGCCGCCGTCGCCTATGGCCTGGGCGCCAGCGACGCCTGGTTCGCCGCCATGCCCACGGCGCTGGCGGCTTCGCGCGACCGGCTGAGCGAGGCGTTGCGCCGCGAAGGCTTCGCCGTGCTGGAGAGCCAGGGCAGCTATTTCCTCAACGTCGATCTCGCCGCCTCGGGCGTCGCCGAGGACGACCGCGGCTTCTGCCTGCGCGCGGTGAAAGACGCGGGCGTCGCCGCCATCCCGATCTCGGCCTTCTACGAGGAGCGGCCGCCGACGCACCTCATCCGCCTCTGCTTCGCCAAGCAGGACGAGACCCTCGACGAGGGGGCGCGCCGCCTCGCCAGGGCCCGCGATCTGTCACTGAAGCAGGTATCTACACATCAGTCGGCGGTTACACCCGAGTAAGTCTCGGTTACATCATTACAGTATTCTAAATTGATCGTCGCGGATATCCGTAGTTACATTGTTGGATGAGACATGTTCCTGTCTCGCGACCAACAATGACTGGAGATCCACCATGCGTGCGACCCTGACGCCAGTGCTGCTGTCCGCCGCCGCCGTCCTCTGCCTCGCCGCGCCCGCCGTGGCCGCGGGGTTTCGCGTGCCGGTGGGGGATCTCACCCGGCCCGACGCGGCGCGCGCCTTCCATCATCGGTTAATGCTCGCCGCCGAGCGCTTCTGCGGCGCCCGCTACAGCCCGGTGGAACTCGACGGCCGCGCCACCTGCCTGGCCGCGGTGCGCCGCGAAGGCGTCGAGCAGCTCAGCGAGGCCCAGCGCCAGTCCCTCGCCCGGGCGCTGTGGCGCGCGCCGGAACTGGCGAGCGCCGCCGGCTGAGCTCGCGGCGGGTGCGCGCCGGCCGCATCGCGGCTAAACTCGGGCGCGATCACGGTGGAGGGCGGGCGGTGACGGGATTCCTGGACGATCCGGCGCTGGAGGCGCTGCTCGAGCGCCTGCACGCCAGGAGCGAGGCCGACGCTGCCGCCACCGGCGATTATTTCCGGGCGCGCGCCGCGGCCGGCCGCACCGACTTCACCGCCATGGACGATGCCGACCATGCGCACTTCGCCGACAAGCTGGTCGCCCTCGATCGCGACAAGGCGCAGTTCTGCCACGGACTGTGCCGGGCCATCGGGGCGCGGCGGATCGTCGAGGTGGGGACCTCGTTCGGCGTCTCGACCCTCTACCTGGCGGCCGCGGTGCGTGACGCCGGCGGCGGCCTCGTCGTCGCCACCGAGCAAGAGGCGAAGAAGGCGGCCGCGGCCCGGGCCAATTTCGCGGCGGCGGGCCTGGAGCGGTTCATCGACCTGCGCGAAGGCGACCTGCGCCTGACGCTGCGGCGCCTCGCCGGGCCGATCGATTTCGCCCTTTTCGACATCTGGACCGAGATGGCCCGCCCGGCGCTGGAGCTGATCGCCCCGGCGCTGCGCCCGGGCGCCGTCGTCTGCGCCGACAATACGGCGCGGGCGCGCGACGGCTACCGCGCCTGGTTCGAGTTCGTCGATGATCCCGCCAACGGCTTTCGCACCATCACCCTGCCGTTCGAGGGCGGCTTCGAAATGACGGTGAAGCTGGGCTGAGCTTCGGCGGCGCCCAGACGGCGCTTAAGACGTCGCTCCACCATCGACGACGATGGTCTGGCCGGTGATCCAGGCGCCGGATTTGCCGGCGAGGAACACCGCGGCGCCGGCGATGTCGTCGGGATCGCCCAGGCGCCGCAGCGGCGTGCCGCTGGAGGAGCGGCGCTCGGCCTCCGGGGTGTCCCAGAGCGCCCGGGCGAAGTCGGTCTTCACCAGGCCCGGCGCGATGCAGTTGACGCGGATGTTCGACGGCGACAGCTCCTGGGCGAGGTTGCGCGCCAGCTGCATGTCGGCCGCCTTGGAGATGGCGTAGGCGCCGATCACCCCGGTGCCCCGCAGGCCGCCCACCGACGAGATGATGATGATGGCGCCGTCGCGGCGCTCCTTCATCTGCGGCGCCACCATGTGGATCAGCCAGTGGTTGGAGACGATGTTGTTGTCGAGCACCTTGCGGAAGGCCTCGTCGGAAAGCCCGCTCATCGGCCCGTAATAGGGGTTGGAGGCGGCGTTGCAGACCAGGATGTCAATCGGCCCGAACGCCCGGACGGTCTCGTCCACCAGGCGCTGCAGATCGTCCTTGGACGAGATGTTGGCGGGGACGGCTATGGCGTGGCCGGGGTGGGCGGCGTTGATCTGCGCAGTCACCGCCTCGCAGGCCGCCGCCTTGCGCGACGACACCGCCACCTTGGCGCCGTGCTCGGCCAGGCGCTCGGCGATGGCCTTGCCGATGCCCTTGGTCGAGCCGGTGACGATGGCGACCTTGCCGGCCAGGTCGAAAAGCTCGGGAATCCGGGCGCGAGCTTCGGGGGCGGTGGTGACGGACATTAGGGTGCGAAACTCCCTCGAAGGCTCGCCTGATCTGCTGCGCGAGCTTTTAGGCCGGTCCGGCGAGCGGTCAAGGCAAGGCCCCTTTTTGCTTTGCATCCGGCGCGGCGCGGCGGAAATAGCGGCATGGCCGAAGGCGACGCCCGCGTCCGATCCTCCGCCCGCGCCGGCTTCGGGCGCGGCTTCCTCACCGACATCTGGTACTTCGTCGGGCTGTCGGCCGACCTGCGGCCGGGGCGGATCGAGGGGCGCGAACTGCTGGGCGAGCGCGTCGTCGTCGGTCGCACCCGCTCGGGCGAGGCGTTCGCGCTCGGCGACATCTGCCCGCACCGCGCCGCGCTCCTCTCCGGCGGGCGCCTACGCGCCGAGGCCGACGGCGCCGAGGCCCTGGAATGCCCCTATCACGGCTGGCGGTTCGGCATCGACGGCGCCTGCCGGGCCATCCCGTCGCTGGCCAGCGCGGGCGATCTCGACATCGCGCGCATCCGGGTGCGCCGCTATCCGGTGGCCGAGAGCCAGGGGATGGCCTTCGTCTGGGTCGCCGCCGACCCACGCTCTGAAGTCGCCCCGCCCGAGCCGCCGCCGCGCTTCGAGGGCGTCGTCGGCGGCGCCCCCAAGGCGGTGGTCGGCATGGATTTCGAGGTGCACGTCGACCACGCCTGCGTCATGCTGGTGGACCCCAGCCACGCTCCCTTCGTGCATGCCCAGTGGTGGTGGCGCTCTGTCGGCTCGCAGCACTTGAAATCCAAGCGCTTTGCGCCGGTGGAGGCGGGCTTCGTGATGGAGCGCCACGCTCCGTCGAGAAACTCGCGGCCCTATGCGCTCTTCGGCGGCGCGCCCATGACCGAGATCACCTTCCGGCTGCCGGGCGTGCGCTGGGAGCACGTCAGCGTCGGCGCCCGCCAGCTGCTCTCGCTGGCCTTCCTGACGCCCGTCAGTGAGACGCGCACGCGCATGACCCAGATCATCTGGTCGGACCACCCCATGGCCGGCCTCGCCGCGCCCTTCATCCGTTACGGCGCGCGACGCTTCCTGGAGCAGGATCGCGAACTGTGCCGCCTGCAGGCCGAGGGCCTGAAGCGAAATCCCGCCTATCTGTGGATCGACGACGCCGACCGCCAGGCGCGCTGGTACGTGGCGCTGAAGCGCGAGTGGGGCGAGAGCCGCGCCGAGCGCCGCCCCTTCGTCAATCCCGTCGAGCCCACGACCCTCTCCTGGCGCAGCTAGCGGATCGATCGCGCGATTTATCAGACGAAATCAACGCCGCCGCAGCGCCGGGCGCCCCGTGTTGGGTTCAATCGCCGCGGTCCACGCCCCATCGAAGCGCCCAGACCCGCCGTGGTCCCGCGCCGTCGCCGCCCAGTGGCGAAGCTTGTCCGTTTTCCCGTCCGGAATTCAGCTTGTCCGGAACGTTGGAGTCACGACCAGTCTGGACACAATCCCTATGTCCGCCCCAGGATCGAATGGCGGACAGCGGACCGTTGGAACGGCTGAACCGTTCGAACTGACCGATCAACCAAATACCGAGCGCAACCCCCGGCTCACCGCTCCCGGCAGCACCGACATGTGATGCTCGTCCGGGAACACGTGGTGGGTCATACGCAGGCTGGGATAGTTCCGCCCGCGTAGCGCAGCCGCAAGGTCGGCCAAGCCGGAAACCGGCCAGTACGGGGCGCCGGCCGCCTCTTCCAAGGCGCCAACAGCGAGGAAAAGACGCACGGGCAGATCGTTGGCGCGGGCGGCGAGGACGGCCTCTTGGCGGCAGATCATCCGTTGGTCCCACCAGACAGCGGGACTCACCACTAGGTAGCGCTGGAACGCCGCCGGCTGCTCGAACAGGGTGTAGAGGGTAAAGAGGCCGCCGAGGGACATGCCGATCAGGGTCTGATCATTTGAATCTACGGTGGGGTAGCGTTCGGCGATGAACGGCTTCAGCTCCTCCGTGATGAACCGCAGGAACGCGGCCGCGCCGTCGGCGCTGACCTCGGCGTCCATGCCCTGAGCCTGCAACGCCGCGCGTTGGGTCGACAGCCAGGCGGGGTCGTTGGTCGGAGTGAAATCGCGGGTGCGGGAGAAAGCGTGCTGGGCGCGCACAGCGTTGGACCGGTCGAATTGATAGCCTATCCCGACGATGAGCATTGGCGGGATTGGGTCCTGGCCCAGCTGGAGCATCTGGGCAGTTTGGGCGGTGAGGCCGAAGGCGCCGTTGCCGTCGAGCACATACACAACCGGGACCTTCTGGCCGCCGGAGACGGGCAAGGCGGGGCGGCAGACATCTATGACGAAGATCTGGTCGATGTGGTGCGCCGTTAATCTGAAGCTGCGGGTCCCAAGCAGGCTGGCGCGACCGAGATCTTCCGTCATGCGTGGGGCCTCTCGTCTGCGTGAAGCCACCAGCATTGGGGGACGTGCCCGCGGCGGCAAAGCACGATAGGTTGGTTTGCCAAGGCCCCGCCGGCGTGTCTTGGTGCCAAGGGTCGGCCCGCTACCGGATCTGTGTCCCGCTCCCTCCGCTAATCGTTCCGCCAATCCACACCAAACGGACAAAGGCTGAGGCCCTTCCCTGCGGTCCGCCGCTTCATCCGTTTCCGGACAACCAGCCCGCCCGGAAGCTGCCGTTGGGAATGACCGGGTTGGGGGGAAAGCGGACGTTCGTCGTGGGAGCCAGCCAAGCCCGTCAATGCGGAGCGCCGCTCCTTCACTGACGCGACACGGGCGGCCATTCCTTCTAGCATCGCCGCATGTCCCCCGACGCGTCCCAACGGCCATTCGCCTTCGGCAAATGGCAGGTCCATCCATCGCGCGGCCTCCTGATCGGCGCCGAGGGCGAAAGCACGCGACTTGAACCACGGCTGATGGACCTGTTGCTCCTGTTCGCGGGATCGGGTGGGCGCGTGCTCGGAAAGAATGAGATCACCGCCGCTACGTGGGGTGATCGCCCCATCGGCGACGACACACTGGCCGCCGCTGTCAGCCGGCTGCGCCGGGCGCTCGGCGGGGCGGGCGAACGACGCTACATCGAAACGGTCCCGAAACGCGGCTATCGCTTGGCCGTCGAGGCGGCGCCGAAGGCGTCCGTCCAGCGCGTTGCGTCCGAAGGACCACCCGAGGCCGCGGCGCTTGTCGCGCAAGGGCGGCGGGCGTTGGCCTCGCTACTACCGGCCAATCTGACCCAGGCGCGGGTTTGCTTCGAGGCCGCGATGGCTAACGCCCCCGGCTGGTCGCCTGCTCATCAGGGGCTCGCCGATGTCCTCATCGCACGTCACTTCATGGAGCAAGGTGGTGGGGGCTGTCCCGCTCGATGTTGAATGTCAACGGCGGAGCAAAACCAGGCCAGCGTGGCGGAGCAAAACCAGGCCACTGATGACGCCGCGACTTCTGCCCCTGCCAGGCCCCGATCGGGGCCTGGCAGGGGCAGCGCGGTT